>Ga0318528_10000483_pt1 | contig 12938 bp, 11 predicted proteins | sample GRESIP052b4f26_FD_202500 | JGI IMG/M metagenome (GOLD analysis project Ga0318528, IMG submission 202500) | Tropical soil microbial communities from Luquillo Experimental Forest, Puerto Rico - GRE.SIPMG.052b4f26 | ecosystem: Environmental > Terrestrial > Soil > Tropical forest > Bulk soil...
TCCCCCGGGTCGACGCCGCAGCCCCGAAGGACTGCCTCGAGCGCCAGCGATCCGGTGGCCAGCGCGACCGCAAACGGCATCTCGTGAAGATCGGCGAAGGCCCGCTCGAACGCGCGAACCTTGTTTCCGGTCCACTGATTGACCTTTCCGGAACACAACGTCGCGATGACAGCCGCAATCTCGTCGGCAGCATAAGCCGGCCACTGCGGTGGTGGAACGAGCCGGACCGGCGTTCCGCCGTCGACAGCAAGCTCGTGCGCTGTTACTACCGCTCCCGCAGTCATTATGCCCCCAACCGACACGCCAATTGCAGCAGCTCAACGACCGATCGACCGGCTTTCATGCCGGCGCGCTGGGCCACCGGCTCGCCAGCATCGACTTCGCCTATAGCGTTTCGCGAACCAAAATGCCAGCTGAACAATTGGCTGGTTTCGGTGCCCTGTTCGTCGGCGCATGGCTTTAATCGCACCGGCCTTTGATCGAAGCGCGAACGGGGAAGCCGGTTGCCTTGCCGCTTCACGCCCGGCCGCCAGCTTCGCTGTCCTTCCACCATCGGGCAAGTTATCCTGACTTGCACGTCTCGGGATTGGCTCGGGTGCCGGCCGGTCGAGCCGAGGCGCGGAGATCTCACCTGTTTGCCTCTTCCTCCTATTTGTTTCTCGTGCTGTCCACGGCGATCCGGCTTGCAGCCGGTCTCGTCCTTCTCAAATACCTGGCATGGCAATTTAGGCCTTCTATCTTTGGTCTGCTCACGCAGGTGATGGCCGTCGCCGCGGTCTTCTACCTGTTCGCCGGTGGCGGGATTACCAGCGGCATCATCCGCAATATCTCCGCGGCGCAGTCGCAGGACGAGCGACGGCGCTGGATGTCGGCCGCCAACACGATCACCCTCTTGTCCTCGATCGTGCTAGCGGCGGTCGCGCTCGTGCTGGCACTGTTCGGCAGCAATGCAATTTTCGGTGATACCGGATATGCGCCGGTATTCGTCGGCGTCGCCGCCGCCCAGGTTCTGATCGGTTTCGGCAATCTCGCCCTCGCCTATTTCAGCGCCATCGGCGATAATCGCACCTTCGCCACCGTTCAGATCGTCGCCAACATCCTGTCGCTGCTGTTACTCATCACGATGACGCAGTTCATTGGATTGCGTGGTGCCATGTTGGGGCTCGTTGTCGGTCCATCACTGATCGGCGTCGTCGCACTATGGCATTTCTTTCGCAACGTGCCGCATCGAGGCATATTTCACATCGTCTGGGACCGCGCAGCGCTGACGGATCTGCTCTCCTATTCCGCGGTGATGGCAAGCTCGGTGACGGCGGTGCCGCTCGCTCAGCTTCTTATTCGAGCCGATCTGAGCAAACGGCTCGGATGGGATGCAGTTGGATACTGGCAGGCCGTCGCCAAGATCTCGGACGCCAACATGACATTCGTCGGCGTGATCATCATCAACTACCTGTTGCCGCAGCTCTCCAGCCGGCGCGAAGCGGCAAGTGCGCTGCGCTTCCTCCTGCGTTTCGGTAGCTTGATGCTCGGCGCCTTCATCACAGCAGGCGCTCTGATCTATGCGCTGCGCGAGTACCTCCTCCTGTTCATCTATTCGGAGCAATTCCTGAATGCCTCCAGCCTCGTTCTGCCGCAGCTTGTCGGGGACGGGCTCAAGCTCATCACCTTGCTCCTATACTACTACTTCCTGTCCCGCGGGCGCGTGCTCATCGTCTTCGCCGGCGAGCTAGCGCTGGCCGTCGCCCTCTACGGGCTCTACCTCGCATTCGTTGCAAACTACGGAGCGGCTGCCCCGATCTACGCCTTTGCGTCCGCCTATGCAGGCGTTCCGCTCGTCATGATCGGGCTGTTGTATCTCAAGGAAAGGGCCGCTCTGTGACTATCCATTTCTTTTCAGGCGATCTCAGACGCGGTCGGTGAAGCGGTAGTTCCTTTGCAGCTGCTCTTCCCATCGCAATGCATGCTCGACGATCGTCGCGAGATCGGCGTATCGCGGCGACCAACCGAGTTCCTTGCGAATGAGGTTCGCCTCCGCGACCACCTCAACCGCGTCGCCCCGTCGACGCGGTCCGATCCTACGCTCGAAGTCTCGCCCGGCGACCTTTTGGGTTATGTCGAGCACCTGCTTGACCGAGTATCCACGTCCATAGCCGCAATTGGCGACCAGATTGTTACCTGTGTTACGCAGGTGATGAAGCGCGGCGAGATGCGCATCCACGAGATCGCTGACGTGGATGTAGTCACGTATGCAAGTGCCGTCCGCAGTGGGATAGTCGTCGCCGTAGATCTCGATGAATGGCCGGATGCCGAGCGCGACCTGGGCGGCGATCTGCACCAGCAGCGTAGTCTTGGTGGTGGATTGACCGTAGCGACCGCCGGGATCGGCGCCGGCCACGTTGAAGTAGCGCAGCGTCACATATCTGAGGTCGCGCACGGCAGCGAGGTCACCTAGCATGATCTCGGTCATCAGCTTGGAGCTACCATAGGCCGAGATCGGAGCGAGCGGCGCCGTCTCCGGAACCGGATTTATTGGCGGATTCCCATAGACTGCAGCCGTGGACGAGAAGATGAAATGCTTGACGCCGAGGTTCTGCACGGCCGAAAGGAGCGTCCGGCTCTTGACGGTATTGGCATGGTAATATTCGAGCGGATCGTCGTAGTATTGCGGGGTGATCAGCCTTGCCGCGAAATGGACGACCGCATCCACGTCGTATTTCGCAATCGTGCGCGCCACCGTCTCATAATCGCCGCTGTCGCCGAGCACGAAACGCACGCCGTTCGGGATCGCCCACGGCACGCCGTTCGACATGTCGTCGATGACCACCGGCTCCTCGCCGGCGTCGAGCAGCCCGAGGACCATGTGTCCGCCGATATATCCTGCGCCTCCCGTCACCAGCACGGTCATTATCCCGCTCCGACCCCGGTTGACGTTCGGCGATAGCGCCCGCCCTCACAGGCTCCGGGACGACGCCACAGCCTCAAGCAGGCACTTTACTGCCGACCGCACGTCGAATACCTCTTCGAGACAGGCTCGAGCGTTGCGCTCGATACTCGCGGTCATACCCGCATCATCAACGACGCCTAGGACTGTCCGGAATAGTGCCGCTGGATCACCGGCGGGGATGGAGACGCCGATATTCCAGCGACTGAGGAAACCGCGATAATCGCTATTCTGCTCGACGGCAGCGACGATCGGGAGTCCGGCCCGGAGATAATCGATGGTCTTGGATGGAAAGCTCGAGGATGCGACGCCGGTAACCGTGCACACGATGCCGACGTCGCAGGCCGAGATCAAGCCGAGGTACTCGGTGCGCGGCATCCGCCGGCGATAGATCACGTTGTCGCCGCCCGCGGCGATATGGCTCTCCACCAGGCCCACCAACCGGCCTTCGCCGATCAACAGGAAGACGAAGTCCGGCCGCGAAACCTTCGCCATTTTTGCCGCCGCCAACATCTCCTCGACGCCGCGCCCTTCGGTGATCTGGCCGCCGAATACCATAATCTTGCGATCGAGAGGCAAGCCGTGCTCGACCCGGGTCGCTTGCTTCGACCGTGGCGGAGGAGCAGCGATCTCGCCCCAAAGCGGCGTCCAGATCACGCGCTGCTGCGGCCTAACGCGATAATGTTTCCTGAGATAGACGATGTTATCTGGCCAGATGCAACCGATGACGTCGAATTTGCGGATCAGGCGCTCCTCGAGCCGGCGCGCGATCTCGAAAACCGGTCCGCCGGGCACCAGGCCGATGCTGCGGTGATGGTAAGGGAAGAAGTCGTGCACAAATAGCATCGACCGCATTCGCCACTGCTTCATTGCCCAGAACAGCTGCGCCGCGACCGTAACGCACGGGGTGAAGCAGACTAGCAGGTCAAAAGTGTTCCGGCCGAGCGCCTTTCGCATTTCGCGCGAGTTAAACAGCGAGGACAGGCTCCACTTGCTGGCTCTCTCGATTAAAAGGCCGAACCGGGTAATCCCACGCGGTGCGAGAACAAGCGCATCAACACCATCCGCTGAACGCACGCGGCTCATCGCAGCTCCGAATGGCGCATCCCAGTCGGTCACCACCACCTGAACATGATGGCCGGCGGCCACCAGCGCGCCGGCTAGCTCGTTCGTCATGAACCGATCGTTTGGATCGAGCGGATACTTCGTGCAGAGCATCAAGACGTTCATGGTGCCGCTCCGATCTGCTTTGCGTGTGCTGCACGAATTATCCGCTGGCGGAGCGGTTATTCGGAAGACCGGTCGGATCGGTTCGCGACTTCTCTGGTCCACTCGATTGATCTCGTGCGTCCACTGTGCCGCGAAATTCCTCCATCGTCGCGTGGCCGGCCGCGGAGATGCCCTGCCGGCGCAACATCTGCACTGCGGTCATTGCAAGGATTTTCAAGTCGAGCAGGAAGGAGCGATTGGTCACGTACCATAAGTCGAGAGCCAACTTCTGATCCCAAGAGATGGCGTTGCGACCGTTGACCTGGGCCCAGCCTGTGATACCTGGCCTAACCTCATGACGGCGAGCCTGTTCTGGTGTGTAGCGATCGAGATAGGCCGTTAGCAGCGGCCGGGGACCGACCAGGCTCATGTCGCCGATCAAGACGTTCCATAACTGCGGCAACTCGTCCAAGCTTAGCCGGCGAACGATCTTGCCGACGCCGGTCAGTCGGTCGGCGTCGGGCAAGGGTTGTCCGGTTGGGTCGCAGAGCTCGCGCATGGTTCGAAACTTGTAGAGGCAATACGGCCGGCCATGGCGTCCGGGGCGGACCTGCCGAAAAAGCACGGGGAACCCGAGATCGGCTGTCAGCACGGCCGCGGTAGCGAACAGGACTGGACTCAGGAGAACAAGCGCTGCGCTCGCCACAATCACGTCAAAGCCTCGCTTGAGCACGGAATCTCGTCGACGCGCGCAGAGTGCAGCATCGAGGATGGCCAGCGTGGCCCGGACTCCTTGAGCCGCGCTTAGTTGCCTCTCATAGAAGGCGCGCCCGCGTGCTCCGATCTCAGCGAGTTCTGTCTTTGACCGCGCGGCTAGATCGAGCGCTCCGGCGGCAAGCGCCTTTGCATCCTCGGGCTTCACCAGAATACCGGCTCCGGACTGCTCGATCAGATCAGCCGCATCGCCGCGCACGCCCATGAGAATCGGCTTTCCCATGGCGAGATAGAACTGCGTCTTCGCGGGTATGGTGATGCGAAACAATGGGGTATCCTTGAGGTGCACCAGTAGTACGTCCGCGGCAGCGAGTAAGTCACCGATTTGGGAGGGCGGAACGCGTGGCATGATGCGCACGGACTGGGTGCCCAGCTTGGCCGCAACGGCGCGAAGGCGCTCCGCCTCGATCCCCTCGCCGACCAGAATGAACTGCACCGAAGGGGCGACCCTTTCGACGATTTGCGCCGCATGTAGAACCGTCTCCAGCCCCTGAGCGGCGCCCATGTTCCCTGCGTAGACGATGTTGAATCGCCCTTCTAGCGCGAACGGCGTGAGATCGCTGTCGCCGCGCGGCTGGGCCTCCACCTCGTTCGGCCAGTTGTAAATCACGTCCACCTTCGACGGCGGAATGCCTTTCTCAACAAGGTTGCGCCTGAAACCTGGCGATACGACCACCAGGCGATCAGCTCTGGCGTAGACCCAATGGCACAGCCGGCCGGTCACCCGTAACACGACGCGATTGCTAACCATGCCTGTGGCTGCGAGCGTGTCCGGCCATAAGTCGTGAATCGCCAACACGAATGGGATGCGCCGGACTACCGAGACAACCGCAGTGGCCAGCCCGACGGTCAAGGGCGGATGATAGACATACATCACATCCGGGCGCCGCGCGATGAACAGGCCGTAAATCGTCAGCGAGAGAGCGAAGGAAACATAGTTTAACGTTCGGCCAACGGCCGAGCGGCTGTGGCTGGGATAAAGTGGCAAGCGATCAATGGGGATGTCATCCATGATCTCGCGGCGCAGCCAACTGAGCCGATATCCAGGATAAAGCCTGCCGCCAGGATAGTTCGGAAAACCGGTCACCACCTGGACGTCGTGGCCCTGCGCGCGCAATGATTTCGCAAAGTAAATACCTTTCAGAATGGGCTCGGGCTCGAACCACTGCGTGGCGTAGAGGATCCGCATCGGCGTAACTAATACTGCTTCCAAACGGTGCGTTTCACATAGTCCACATAACTGTGAATAATCCGAACGATCTTGTCAGACACGTTCGGTGTCGAATAGTCGTGCACCATACAAAGGCCGCGATTCTCGCCGCGCGGTTGATCGGCGAGGATCTGCAGCCCTTGCATGATACGCTCGATGTTGAAGCCCGTCAGCATAACCGATCCCTCCTCCATTCCTTCCGGGCGCTCGTGCGTCTCCCGGATGTTGAGCGCCGGAAAATTTAGGATCGATGATTCCTCGGTGATTGTCCCACTGTCGGAGAGGACCGCGCGGGCATTCATCTGCAGGCTGACATAGTCGAGGAACCCGAACGGGGTATGTAGGCGCACCAGTGGATCGAGGACGAGCTTGTAGTCCACTATGCGCTTGCGCGTGCGCGGATGCGTGCTGACGACAACGGGATCACGGTAGCGCTCGACGACGGCGCTCAAGACCTCGACCAGCCGACGAATGCTTTTTTCATCGTCGACGTTCTCCTCGCGATGTGCACTCACGGCGAAATATCGGTGCCGTTGCAATCCGAGCCGAGCCAACACATCGGAGCGCTCGATCTTCGGCCGATAATATGCCAGCACCTCGTTCATGGGGCTGCCAGTCTTGATGACCTGATCGGGCGGCAATCCTTCAGCCAGGAGGTATTCGCGGGCGATCGATGAATAGGTGAGATTGATATCGGCCACGTGATCGACGATCCGGCGGTTGATCTCCTCCGGTACGCGCTGGTCGAAGCACCGGTTACCGGCTTCCATGTGGAACACGGGCACCTTCCGGCGCTTGGCCGGAATCACGGCCAGGCAGCTGTTGGTATCGCCGAGGACGAGCAGGGCGTCGAAACTGTCGGCCGCCAGAATGCGATCGACCTCGATAATCACCTTGCCGATCGTTTCCGCGGCGCTGTCGCCGGCGGCTCCGAGAAAGCGGTCGGGCGGGCGGATCTCCAAGTCGCGGAAGAAGACGTCGTTGAGATCGCTGTCGTAGTTCTGGCTAGTATGGACGAGATGATGGTCGCAGTATTGGTCGAGCTTGGCGATGACGCGCGACAGGCGGATGATCTCCGGCCGTGTCCCTATCACTGTGAGCACCCGCAAGCGAGTCATCCCGTCCCTCTTCTCAGCCTGCACGGCAGCCGCAACGAAAGTCATTCCTCGCCATTAGATGCTTCGCCCGCCAGCAGCCTCTGAATGAAGCCGAGCTTGAGCAGCGCTGCTTTCATCTGCTCGACGTCGAGGCGTTCGGTGTTGTTTGAATTGTAATCCTCAAATTCCGAAATGCGCGGTTCGCCCTGCTCAACAAACTTGCCGTAGTTGAGGTCGCGTAAATCCGGTGGGATACGAAAATATCTTCCAATGTCCTCTGCGGCTGCCCGTTCCTCCCGCGTTAGCAACGTCTCGAACCTCTTCTCGCCGTGCCGCGTTCCGATCACCTCGATTGGATGCTCAGGCTTGCCTAACACCTGCCGCAGCGCTTCCGCCACGGTCTGCAGCGTCGCCGCTGGCGCTTTCTGGATGAAGATATCGCCGGTTCCCCCGTTTTTGAAAGCGAACGATACCAACTCGACCGCCTCCTCCAGCGTCATCATGAAACGAGTCATGGTCGGATCCGTGATCGTGATCGGCACCCCGCGGCGGAGCTGTTCCGCGAACAGCGGAATGACCGACCCGCGTGACGCCATCACATTGCCGTAGCGCGTGCAGCAGAGCACAGTTCGAGCTACATCGACGTTGCGCGATTTTGCGACCATGACCTTCTCCATCATGGCCTTAGAGATGCCCATGGCATTGATGGGATAGACCGCTTTGTCGGTGCTCAGGCAGACTACCCTACGCACGCCGTTCATGATCGCGGCTTCAAGCGCGTTTTCGGTGCCGTTGATGTTAGTTTTCACAGCCTCCATGGGATGGAATTCGCATGACGGAACCTGCTTGAGCGCCGCGGCATGGAAGACGAAGTCGACTCCACGTGTGGCGTTGAGGACGCTTGTATAGTCGCGCACGTCGCCGACATAGTATTTCAGCTTGTTGCTGCGATAGAACTTGCGTTGGTCGTCCTGCTTCTTCTCGTCACGGCTGAAAATCCGTATCTCGCGGATATTCGAGTTGAGGAACGCACGCAGCACAGCGTTGCCGAAGGAGCCGGTTCCGCCGGTGATCAGCAAGATCTCGCCGCCTTGGAACATTCAGATCCTCCTGGCCCCGGGGCTGCGCTTGTCGGCGCACGAGACACCCGCCCCGCGCCGGACCTGCGGCGATCGCGGGTGATCGGCCCTTCCAATGCAGCACGAACCGCGGTACCTCCAGGCGCGCATTATTCCAGGGCAGGACGCATTTTGAAGGACAGGCACCCCGGCATATCCCGGTTGGCGCCGAAGCAATTGGAATATCGGGGACAAACCCGCGCTGCAGGGTCGCCGGTCCCAGAAGTTCAAGCAAAACGCCGTCACTTGATCGAGCCTGCGCCGCTGCCACGGATGGGCCGCGCCGGATTGCCAGCCACGATCTCGCCGTCCGCCACCGAGTTGAGCACGATCGCCCCCATCCCGATGACGGCGGCACGCCCGATCACGTTCGGCTGGCCGACACCCTGGCGGATCGCCGCCGCCGTTCCGACAAAGGCGAGATCCTTAATGTGGATGTTGCCGTTGCAATTGACCCGCGGCGCGAACGTCACGTAATCGCCGATTACCGCGTCATGCTCGACATAAGAATAAATGTTGGCGTGAAAGAACCGTCCAATCCGAACGTTTGTTGTGATCGTGCAGAAGCCGCAGATGATCGCGCCCTCGCCGATCTCGGCGGGGCCCATCACTACCGCCTGTCGGCTAACGATCGTCACCGGCGTGAACCCCTCGCGCAGGAAGCGCTCGCACACTGCCATGCGCGCATGCGGGTTGGACAGCGCCACGTTGAAAAAGGTGGCTGCGCGCGGCGCCGCGAGAAAGGCCTTCGTGGTGATAACACGGACGCCGTTGACCTGCTTGAGGCCCGGCGCATCGTCAATAAACACCACGTCGGCCGCTTCGCCGTGGCGCTCGCTCGCTATCGCCTGCAGGATCGGCATCACCGGCCGGCCGAATCCGCCGGCTCCAAAGAGACCATAGAGCGGCCGTTCTGGCATGTGCGTCAGCTAACCGGCCGCCTCTGCGTAAGTGTCTTCATCTCGATGCATGGTGGCGATCATGTCCTCCCAAGAGGGAGGTCGCCAGTCGGTTTGGTTGCGAAAGCGCGTGCTGTCAAGCCGGCGGTCGCAAACGAAATTCTCGTCCGGCACGATCTCGATATCGAGCCGGTAGACGCGCTTGACGAGTTGCAGCAGATCGAACTTGCTGATGGGTTCCGCGGAGACGTGCCAGATGCCCCGGAGCTCAGGCTGCGCGCTGATCAGCCAGGCAATCAGGTCCGCCATGGCGAGTGTAGTGAGGCCGCTGTAGAGCGCCCTCACAAAGCCGTGGACCCGACATCCGCGCTGCGCCAGGAACCAGTCGATCAGCCCCAGATGTCCCCGCAACTCGCGGCCCACGAACGACGTGCGCAGCGTCAATGCATTGGGCCCAGGCACCTCACCGAGCAGCTTGGTGCGGCCGTACAGGTCGACGGGGTCCGGCTCATCGTCCTCGACATAGTTGCCGCGGCGGCCGCTGAACACGCAATCGGTGCTGAAGTGCACGAGCTTAGCGCCGTGCGCCGCCGCTATCTGCGCGAGCTGATGTGGCAGTAAGGAGTTGACCGTGATCGACGCCAGCGGATCACTGGCGGCTATGCCCTTATTGATGATGCCGATTGCGTTCACTACCACCTGCGGCTTCCAGTTGTCGATGGCACTCTTCAACGAGGAAAGGTCGACCGTGTCTACCCCCGTGTAGAGGTCTACCCCCGTGTAGAGCTTGATGCCGCGGAGCACCCGACCGAGTTCCGGGTTGGGGGCCGAACCTCGGACCGTCCCGGCAACGTCATAGTCCGCCCGCAACCGCTTCAGCAATTTATGCCCCAACATCCCGGCGGCGCCGAGAATGATGACGCGCATGATCTCCCCACCCCGTGCAGCGTGGCCCAACTCCGCGAGAATCGATCAGATCGGCTTTAGATGCAGATAGTTCATTTGCGCGCGCCTTAACTCGTACAACCAGATGATGCTCGCAAGATAGATCGTATACCCACGCCCGAACGCCATTAGCACGATCTTTCCCTGGATTACCACGACATCTGGTTCCACGACCGCCGATCCTCACGCCAATTGATCTTCGGAGGCGATGCCGTATTTGGCGATAACGACTGTGCTGCTGGCGACAGAACGTGGCACCCAGCCGTCATTGTGACGCTGCCATTGGTCTCTGCATCGTCGCAACACCAGCGACCTATCCTCACTGCCCGATAAGCAAAGCAGTCATATTTTCGCAAATTTCATCCGCCGCTTCCTGCGCTTTGCTTCGTCTGCGCTTTGCTTCGTCTGCGCTTTGCTTACGCTTTGCTTCGTCTGGGCTTTGCTTACGGCACGGCAATGGCCCGATGCAAACAACGCGGCGACATAGCCGGACTGGGAAAAGATCGTCGTTGCGCCTTCAGGGATTGATCAGCGATCGACCGAGCAGCCGCAGCAAACCGCGCCGACTGGCAGCAAGGGCGGGATAAAGCGCGTTCGCCCAGGGTGCCTTCCCTACGATCCAAAGCAATATCCGCTGCGCCGGCCCTGCGGGCCGGCCGATCTCGCCGATCTTACGGGTGGCATCGGCGCCGTAGTGGATGACGCCATCAATCACGACCACCATCCCATCGTCGATCAGCCGACCGGCGTTCGCATGCTCGGCGACCAGGGCTCGATTGGTGCGGGCATTGATTAACGCAATATCACGATTTCCGGCGAGCCCGCTCGCCGCGATATAGCGGGAGCACGCGGGGCACGCACCATCGTACAGGACATAATTCTCAGTCACGCTTGCGACCTGCATCAGGAACGCCGGTACCACGCCACCATAGGCGACGCGATCGGCGGCCCGGCACCAACCGACCCAAATCAAATGAACCATTCCAGCTGGCGCATGGCAATGGCCGATGATCGAACATCGGGCCGCGGCGAGACGGAACGACAATTTGCGACCGCACAGAATATCGAGCTTGCAGTTGATGGCGGAGAATCTCAGGTCGATACGTATCACTCTGGCCCGGTTTGTCGCCGCGACCCAGAACTCTCGCGCTTGCGTGCTTAATCACGCTATGACGCTTTGACAGGATTGGAGCTGTTACAGATAGTGAGGAGTCCAGCAGACTGGGAATGTAATGCCGGTGATGAGCCTTGACAGACCCGACCGTGCACAACTCGGTCGAATTGCCGACTGGCTGGTCGTTGCCATTGCCGTATCGTTGCCCTGGTCAACCTCGATAACCGCCATTCTAATCGTCCTCTGGCTGATCGCAGTCGTTCCTTGTCTTGGTCTTGCGTCGATCTGGCAAGAAGCGAAAACGGCGGCAGGTGGCTTGCCCGTGGTGCTCTGGGCCTTCGCTGCCCTTGCCATGCTGTGGGCAGACGTCAGTTGGAGTGAATCCCTCGACGGTCTGCGCGGATTTCACAAACTCATTTTTATTCCGGTACTGCTCGCACAGGTTCGCCGCTCCGATCGCGTGAAGTGGGCGATACTCGGCTTTTTCATCTCGTCGTTGGTTTTGCTCGCTCTCTCTTGGATGACGCCGTATCCGGGTTTCTTAGGCCGTGACAAGGCCGACGTTGGAGTGCCCGTCAAGGACTACGTCATACAGAGCGAAATTTTCACGATGTGTGCCTTTGGACTGTTGGGACAGGCGGCCGAATGGTGGCGCATAGGGCGATTAAAGCTCGCAGTGGGCGCCGCGTTCGTAGCCACCGCATTCATTGCCAATGTTGTTTTCGTGGCGACGGCTCGCGCTACCCTGATTATCATTGTCGTGCTACTCGGCTTGTTGGCGCTCCGGCAGTTTGCCTGGAAGGGTATGTTCGCCGTCGGTTTTGTCGCGAGCGTGCTCGCGACTGCCGCATGGGTATCCTCGCCTTATCTGCGGTCACGGGTGACTATTATTCTGGTAGAACTGCAGGATCGAAGCAGCGGCGATTTCACATCTGTGGGGCTGCGCCTCGAATTCTGGAGAAAGTCGCTCGAATTCGTCGGTGCTGCACCGATAGTCGGCCATGGAACGGGAACAATTAAGACCCTATTCCAGCGCGCCGCTACTGCTGATAGCGCGGCGGCAGCAGCGGTTACCGATAATCCGCATAACCAGCTTCTCTCCGTTGCGATTCAACTCGGGGTTATCGGAACCATCTTGCTCGTCTCGATGTGGATCGCTCATCTCGTACTGTTTCGTCAAAGCGGACTGCTCGCATGGTACGGATTGATCATCGTCGTCGGAAACATCACGGGATCGCTATTCGAGACGCACCTGTTCGATTTCGCCCAGGGATGGCTTTACGTCTTTGGCGTAGGCGCGCTCGGTGGACTCGTGCTATCTGCGAAATCCGTATGACCGCCTTCTATCAAGCGAGGGCTGGGGATCGGCCTAAGTTGCTAATCTTCCCAGCCTACAGCCCCTGAACCCCAAAAGCGGACATTGGACCTCAGTCGCGTGATGTCCGCTTTGTGCACATTATCGGAACTCTCAATAATCGAGAATATCGCCGGACACACGGCGCCGCCGCTCCTGCGGTTTGCGGCGGTCCAGTTTTTCAAGCGCGTACAGCATCCGACCGGCTTGGCGCCAAAGGGTCGCTTCATAGCGACTGAGGCGATCGAGCGCGAAATTGGGTAGATTGGCGAGTCGC
>Ga0318528_10000484_pt1 | contig 12928 bp, 10 predicted proteins | sample GRESIP052b4f26_FD_202500 | JGI IMG/M metagenome (GOLD analysis project Ga0318528, IMG submission 202500) | Tropical soil microbial communities from Luquillo Experimental Forest, Puerto Rico - GRE.SIPMG.052b4f26 | ecosystem: Environmental > Terrestrial > Soil > Tropical forest > Bulk soil...
TCGCGGACTCATGCTCCAGCGCGATCGCCTTGGCCGGCTGGTTTTTATTGACCTCGTCGGCGGCGGTCTGGACCCAGCTCTTCTGCTCGGAAGAGAGGCTGTTCCACAACTTGTCGCTGACCCAGGTGAAGCTGTTGTTCGCTTCATGCTCTGTCATCGAGAGCACCGGCGCAACCTCGTAGTGCTTGTTCGCCAGATACACGTTGACGCCATTTTCCGCCACATCGACGACACCTGTCTGCAACGACGTGTAAACGCTGCCGAACGGCATGTGCACGGTTTGCGCCCCATATGCCGGGAACATCGTGTCTTCGGTCGGCGTAGCCTGCACGCGGACCTTGAGCCCTTTGATGTCCTCGATCCTCCTGATCTCGCGTTTCGAATACATGTTGCGCAGGCCGAGCGTGGAAAGCGCGATAATGCGCGCGCCCTGAACGGTTTCGGAGATCATCGCCTTGCAGGCGTCCGACAGCCCGGGATCGGCCATCGCCTTGATCAGATGATCTTCCGAGCGGAACAGATAGTGCAGCGACATTACCCCAGCCTGCGGCGACAAGGTTGCGGCGTTCGCTGAAGACGAGATGCAGAACTCGATGTCGCCGGATTTCACGAGCTGAAGCACCTGCGGCTCCTGTCCGAGCTGGGCACCCGGATACTGATCGATCAGCATCGCGCCCTTGCTCAGCTCTTTCAGCTTGTTGGCAAAGATGTCGCCGAGAATGCCATATCCGGTGGGCTTCGGCTGGTCATACGCAAAGCGATAATGCTTCACCGCCTGCGCGCGCGCGACGTGCGGCGCCGTGATTGCCGCCGCTGCGGATGCAATCCCGCCCAGTAGGGTCCGTCGGTTGATCATGATGTCCTCCCGGTTGTGGCAGTCGCGCGCACTTTTTTTGTACGTTGGGCATGCGTTCATCGGCAACTCAGAGCGGCGCCGCCGCATCCCCGCCCGCGCTCGATTGCAGGATATCGAATTCGCGTGGATCAGTCAGGCGGGTATGCCCCACATTTTGCCGACGGATATTTGGTGCCCGGCAAAATCGAGGTCCGATCGGGGTCATTGTCGTGAGACCAACACGCTTGCGACGCGACGCGGTGGGTTAATCCTTCATCATTTCGAGAACGCCTTGGTGAGTCAGAACTTCGCGGCTGCATCGACACCACGCCCTAGCAAAATCATCAATTTGCAATAGGCCGCGCGTGTCGCGCATCATGCGCCCTTGATGCTTCACGAGGAAATCCAATGCTCGACCTGCTGCAAGGAATTCGTGTCATCAGCTTCAACCATTTCCTGTTGGGCCCGATGGCCATTCAGGTTCTGGCAGATCTCGGCGCCGACGTGATTGCGGTTGAGGCGCCGGAGGGGGCCTGGCAGCGCCACTGGAGCAGCGGCAATATCTGGCACGATGCGCAGGGAATGGTGCATCTGTGCACAAATCGCAACAAGCGCAGCATCGCGCTCGATTTGAAGTCGCCGAAGGGCAAAGAGATCGCGCTCAAGCTCGTCGACCGCGCCGACGTGATCGCCGAGAATTTTCTCCCCGGCACGATGGACAAGCTGGGCCTTGGCTATGAGACTTTGCGGCAGCGCAGGCCCGATTTGATCTATGCGTCGGCATCGGGCTATGGGCCCGATGGCCCATACGCGCAGCGGCCCGGTCAAGATCTGCTGGCTCAGGCGCTGTTCGGCATCATGGCGATCACCGGCCAACAGGAAACCGGCCCGCGTCCCGTCGGTGTATCCGCAGTCGACCATCATGGCGCGGCGCTGTTCGCGATGGGAATCATTGCGGCGCTGCTACGACGGGAGCGCAACGGCAAGGGCTGCCGCGTTGACGCGAGCCTAATGCAAGCGGCGCTCGACCTGCAGGCGGAGTCGCTGGTCGCCTGGCTCAACTCCAAGCAGCAGCCGGCGACCTTAACCGCACGCCGCCACCTCGCGGGTTGGTATTACCCCGCCCCGTACGGCGTCTATGCCACGCGCAACGGCCATATTGCCGTGTCACTGTGCTCGCTGGCGGCGCTCGCCGAGATCCTCGATGAGCCTCGGCTGGCCTCGTTCTCCGAGCACGACGCCTGGACCCGGCAGGACGAGATCGGCGAACTCATCGCGGCGCGGCTGAAGACGAAAGCCAGCAACGAATGGAGCCGGTGCATGGAGCAGGCGCAGATCTGGCACGCCTGCGTGCAGGCCTACGAAGAGATCCTCGAGGATGCACAGGTGAGGCACATGCAGGCGCTGGTAACGGTTCCCGGCGGAGGCAAGACCGGCGCGCCGATTACCCTGGTCAATCACCCCGTGCGTTATGACGGAGAGTCGGCGGCGGTAAGCCTGCCGCCGCAACGGCTCGGCGCGCAGACCAGGCAAGTTCTCGGCGAGCTTGGTTTCGGCGCGACCGAGATTGCGGCGCTCATCCGCGACGGCGTGGTGCGCGCAGACGACACGTGATGCCGAACGCCGGAGGTACACTGCGTCGGTATAACTGCATCGCTCCAGTCTTGCCCAAGGAGGCGCAGCCGCAATGCCGGATTTCCAGGTCAACGTCGGGGATACCGTAACCTTCGCCAAAACGGTCGGCGAAACTGACATCTATCTCTTTGCCGGCATCACCGGAGACTTCTCGGTGAATCACGTCAACGAGCAATACATGGCGCGCTCGAAATTTGGTCGGCGCATCGCCCACGGCGCATTGATCATCGGCTACATGTCGACCTGTTCGACGATGATGATCGATAAATGCCAGGGCGCGACGCTCCGCCAGACCCCGGTATCGCTCGGCTACGATCGTGTCCGCTTCCTGGCCCCGGTCTTCATCGGCGACACGGTCACGCTCAACTACACCATCGCCGAAATCGATCCGCAAAAGCGACAGTCGATCGCCGACATCAGCGTGGTCAATCAGAACGGCGTGCTCGTGGCAGTCGCACGCCACATTCTCCGTTGGGTCACCAACGCGGCTGGAGACTAGCCGATGCGTCTCAAGGAAAAGGTCTGCATCGTCACCGGCGGCGGTTCTGGGATCGGCCGGGCGACGTCTTTGCTGTTCGCGGATGAAGGCGCGCGCCTCGTTGTTGCCGACAAGCGCGCGACAAGCGCGCAGGCCGTCAGTTCGGAATGTGCCGGCAAGGGCGCGCAGGCGATCGCGGTCGAGGCAAACGTCGCCAGCGCGGCCGACGTCACGCGCATGGTCGCGGCGACCGTGGAGCGGTTCGGGCGTCTCGACATCCTTGTCAACAACGCAGGCTACGGCATTGTCGGAACGGTGGTCGACACCGATGAAGACGCCTGGGATGCCCTGATGTCGGTCAATGTGCGCGGTGTGTTCCTCTGCAGCAAGTATGCGATCCCGGTCATGAAGGCCAACGGCGGCGGCACCATCGTCAACACCGCCTCGGTCGTTGCATCCGTTGGCATCGGCAATCGTGCCGCTTATTGTGCCTCGAAAGGGGCCGTGGTCGCGCTGACGCGGGCGATCGCCATCGATCACGTCGCCGACGGGATCCGCTGCAACGCGATCGCGCCGGGAACCATCGACACCCCGTACTTCGACGAAATGCTGAAGCAGAGCGCCGATGCGAGCGCCATGCGCAAAGCGCTCGCGGCGCGACAACTGCTCGGCCGTCTTGGAACGCCCGAGGAGATTGCCGCCGGCATCCTGTTCCTTGCCAGCGATGAAAGCCGTTTCGCAACCGGCACGATACTTACGCTGGACGGCGGCATGACTGCGCAATAGCACGGCCTTCGCGCCTGATGGTGCCTGCCGGGCGCGCCTGTGCTCCGACGCCGATCTACTCCGCCGCGGCGCGCGCCACCGCCAGCGGATCGTAGTTGAGCACCGGCGCGAGCCACTTCTCCGCCCCCTCGATGGTCCAGCCTTTGCGCGCAGCGTAGTCCTCGACCTGGTCGCGCTCGATCTTGCCGACGCCGAAGTAGCGGCTCTCGGGATGGCTGAGATAGAGGCCGCACACCGAGGCGGGAGGCCACATCGCAAAGCTTTCGGTGAGTTTCACGCCGGTGTGCCGCTCGCCGTCGAGCAGTTTAAACAGCGTCGCCTTCTCGCTGTGGTCGGGCTGCGCCGGATAGCCGGGCGCCGGGCGGATGCCGCGATATTTTTCCGCGATCAGCTCCGCGTTGCTCAGCGCCTCGTCCGCGGCATAGCCCCAGAATTCCATGCGCACCCGCTGATGCAGGCGCTCGGCAAAGGCTTCGGCCAAGCGATCGGCGAGCGCCTTGAGCAGGATCGCGGAGTAGTCGTCGTTCGCGCCTTTGAAGCGCTCGGCCACCGCGTCCTCGCCGATCCCGGCGGTGACGATGAAGGCGCCGACGTGGTCGGCACGCCCGCTCGCGCGCGGCGCGACGAAATCGGCAAGCGCGAGATTGGCGCGGCCCTCGCGGCGGCCGAGCTGCTGGCGCAGCGTGTGCAGCACCGCGATCGGCTTTGCCCGGTTCTCGTCGCCATACACAAAGATGTCGTCGCCATCGGCATTGGCCGGCCAGAAGCCGAACACGGCGGCGGCGCGCAACCAGCGCTCGGCGACGACGCGCTCCAGCATCGCTTGCGCGTCGGCAAACAGGCTGCGCGCGGCCGCGCCATATTTGGCATCATCGAGGATCGCGGGAAATTTGCCGGTCAATTCCCAGGTGGCAAAGAACGGCGACCAATCGATGAACTCGATGAGCTCCGCGACCGAATAATCCTCGAGCGCGCGCGTGCCAAGAAAGCGCGGCGGCTGCGGCGCATAGTTCGACCAGTCGAGCTTGACCGCATTGGCGCGCGCGTCTTCCAGCGAAAGGCGCTGCTTGCTCTCCTGCCCGCGCGCGTGCGCGGCGGCGATATGCGCATATTCCTGGCGAATCTTCGCGACATAGCCTCCCCGCGCCTGCGGCGACATGAGGCTTGCGGCGACCCCGACCGCGCGGCTTGCATCGTTGACGTGCACCGCCTGTCCGCGCCGATAATTGGGATGAATTTTCACCGCCGTGTGCGTTCGGCTCGTGGTGGCGCCGCCGATCAACAGCGGCACATCGAAGTTTTGCCGCTCCATCTCGGCGGCGACGTGGCACATTTCGTCGAGCGACGGCGTGATCAGCCCGGAGAGCCCGATGATGTCCGCGTTTTCCTTCTGCGCCGTCTCCAGAATTTTTGCCGCCGGTACCATCACGCCGAGATCGAGCACCTCGTAGTTGTTGCACTGGAGCACGACGCCGACGATGTTCTTGCCGATGTCGTGCACATCGCCTTTGACCGTGGCCATCACGATCTTGCCGTTGGACCGTTTGTTCTCGAGACCCTTCGCTTTTTTCTCCTCCTCCATGAACGGCATCAGATAGGCGACCGCCTGTTTCATCACGCGCGCGGATTTCACCACCTGCGGCAAAAACATGCGGCCCGAGCCGAACAGGTCGCCGACCACGTTCATGCCGTCCATGAGCGGGCCTTCGATCACGTCGAGCGGGCGCTCGGCTTTCTGGCGCGCCTCCTCGACGTCGGCCTCGATAAAATCGGTGAGGCCGTGCACCAACGCGTGGGAGAGCCGTTCCCCTACCGGCCGATCGCGCCAGGCAAGATCAGCTTCCCGCTTCTCCTTGCCATGTCCGTGGTAGCGCTGGGCAAACGCGAGCAGCCGCTCGGCCGCGTCGGCGCGGCGGTTGAGCACCACGTCCTCGCAGGCTTCGCGCAATTCCGGATCGAGATCGTCGTAGACCGCGACCTGACCCGCATTGACGATGCCCATATCCATGCCGGCCTTGATCGCGTGATAGAGGAACGCCGAATGCATGGCCTCGCGCACCGGCTCGTTGCCGCGGAACGAGAACGACAGGTTCGACACGCCGCCGGAAACGTGCACGTGCGGCAGGCTCGCGCGGATTTGGCGCGCCGCCTCGATGAAGGCGACGGCGTAGTTGTTGTGCTCCTCCATTCCGGTGGCGACCGCGAAGATGTTCGGATCGAAGATGATGTCTTCGGGTGGAAAGCCGACCACGTTGACCAGCAAATCGTAGGCGCGCTTGGCGATGACGAGTTTGCGCTCGACCGTGTCGGCCTGGCCGTGCTCATCGAACGCCATCACCACGACGGCGGCGCCGTAGCGGCGCACGGTCTTGGCATGCTCGATGAACGCGGCCTCGCCCTCTTTCAGCGAGATCGAGTTCACCACCGGCTTGCCCTGCAGACACTTGAGTCCCGCCTCGATCACGGAAAATTTCGAGGAGTCCACCATCACCGGCACGCGGGCGATGTCGGGCTCGGCCGCGACCAGGTTGAGGAAAGTGATCATCGCCTGTTCCGAATCGAGCAGGCCCTCGTCCATGTTGACGTCGATGATCTGCGCCCCGTTCTCCACCTGATCGCGCGCGATGGCGAGCGCGCTCGCGTAGTCGCCGGCGGTGATGAGCTTGCGGAATTTGGCCGAACCGGTGACGTTGGTGCGCTCACCCACGTTGACGAACGGAATTTCCGGCGTGAGCGCGAAGGCGTCGAGGCCGGAGAGGCGCAGCCGGGGCGGCACCTCGGGAATTTTCCGCGGCGCCTTGCCTTCGACCGCGCGCGCGATGGCGCGGATGTGATCGGGCGTCGTGCCGCAGCAGCCGCCAACCACGTTGACCAGCCCCGCTTGCGCAAATTCGCCGAGCAGCGCGCCCATATAGTCGGGCGTCTCATCGTAGTGGCCGAATTCGTTCGGCAGGCCGGCATTGGGATAAGCGCACACGAAGGTGTCGGCGATGCGTCCGATCTCGGCGACGTGGGCGCGCATCTCCTTGGCGCCGAGCGCACAGTTGAACCCGATCGAGAACGGTGCGGCGTGGCGCACCGAATTCCAGAACGCCGCCGGCGTTTGGCCGGATAGGAGGCGCCCGGAGCGGTCGGTAATGGTGCCGGAAATCATCACGGGCACGCGCAGCGCACGCGCTTCGGTGACGTCGGCGATGGCGGCGATCGCCGCCTTGGCGTTGAGCGTGTCGAAGATGGTCTCGATCAGCAGAAGATCGGCGCCGCCTTCGATCAGCGCTTCGACCTGCTCGGCGTAGGCGCTGCGCAGCTCGTCGAAGGTGATCGCGCGGAATCCGGGATTGCTGACATCGGGCGAGATCGAGGCGGTGCGATTGGTCGGGCCTAATGCGCCGGCGACGAAGCGCGGGCGGCCGTCCTCGCGTTGCGCGAGATCGGCGGCCGCGCGGGCGAGCTTGGCACCATCGCGGTTGAGCTCATGGATGATGCCGGTCAGGCCATAGTCGGATTGCGCGATGCGGGTCGATGAAAAGGTGTTGGTCGAAACGACATCGGCGCCGGCGCGGAAATAGGCGAGATGCAGGTCGCGGATTTTTTCCGGCTGGCTGAGGTTGAGCAGATCATTGTTGCCGCGCACCTCGCGGTTCCAGGCGTCGAAGCGCGCGCCGCGATAGCCCTCCTCGTCGAGGCCGAGCGCCTGGATCATGGTGCCCATGGCGCCGTCGAGCACGAGGATGCGCTCGGCCGCGAGTCGGCGCAGCGTTTGCTCACGAGGCGACGGTACCGGAACTGACATCAGGACAAACTCAGGCGCGCTTGCGCTCGGCTTCTGCGAGAGTGGGTACGGCCTGCTCGCTCTTCGCCGCGCCCTCGGGCCGCAATCCCAGCAAATGGCAGATCGCGTAGACGAGGTCAGCGCGGTTCATGGTGTAGAAGTGAAAGTCGGTGACGCCGCGATCGACCAGGTCGAGCACCTGCTCGGCGGCGACTGCGGCGGCGATGAGCTTGCGGGTCGCCGCGTCCTCGTCGAGGCCGTCGAAGCGCTGCGCCAGCCAATTCGGCACCGAGGCGCCGCAGCGCGCAGCAAAATTCTTGGTCTGCTTGAAATTCTGCACCGGCAGGATGCCAGGCACCACCGGCACGTTGATGCCGCGCGCGCGCACACGGTCGAGATAGCGGAAATAAAGATCGTTCTCGAAAAAGAACTGGGTGATGGCGCGCGCGGCGCCAGCATCGACCTTGGCGGCGAGCAGGTCGAGGTCGGCCTCGACGGTCGGGCTGTCCGGATGCTTTTCCGGATAGGCGGAGACGGAAACCTCGACGTCGGCGAGCCGCTTGATGCCGGCGACCAGATCGGCGCCGTTGCGATAGCCGCCGGGATGCGGCGCGTATTTCTCGTCGATACCGCCAATCGGGTCGCCGCGCAGCGCCACGATGTGGCGCACTCCGGCCGCGCAATAATTGCCGATCACGCCGTCGATCTCGTCGCGGGTCGCCGCAACGCAGGTGAGATGCGCGGCGGGGGTGAGTGCGGTTTCGCTGAGGATGCGCTTGACGGTTGAGTGGGTGCGCTCGCGGGTCGAGCCGCCGGCGCCGTAGGTCACCGACACGAAATTGGGCTTGAGCGGCGCGAGCCGGGTGATGGATTCCCAAAGGGTCTTTTCCATCTCCTTGGTCTTCGGCGGGAAGAACTCGAAGGAGACACGGATGCGGCGCTCGGCGCCGGTGCGCACGAAGCGGCTGGCGCGCGGCTGGGCATTCATCAGGCGAGTTCCCGTTCGGCAGCGGCGGCTGCCGGCGCATCGGCCACTGACGGCTCGGCGATCGCGCGCCGGGTGTCGCGCCCGAGCCAGAGCGAGACCGCGATCTTGCCTTCCGAGACAGGCTCGGGCGCCAGCGTCTGCTGCAAGACGACGTCGAGACCGGGAGCCTTCAGCCATTGGCTCACCGTCTCGGGGGCAAACCCGAGGCGGCGGTGGGCGTGCTCGTCGCGGAGAAATTCGAGATCGTGGGGGGCAAAATCGATGACCAGCAGCCGTCCCCCGGGGCGCAGCACGCGCGCCGCCTCGGCGATCGCGCGGCCGCCGTCGTCGAGGAAGTGCAGGACTTGGTGGATAAGCACGACATCGAAAGAATCTCTAGGCAGCGCAAGGTCATAGATGTCGCCATGGCGGACGCTGCAATGCCTCAGCCCGGCCCGGTCCAGGCGGTTGCGGGCAAGCGCCAGCATGTCGAGGGAAAGGTCGAGGCCCAGGCCCCGCTCGATGTCGGGACCGAAGAGTTCGAGCATGCGGCCGGTGCCGGTGCCGAGATCGAGGAGGGAGCGCATCGGGGCGCCCGCCAGCGCCGATTTGATAGCCGATTCAACGGCTTCGTCGGCAACATGGAGCTTGCGGATGCGGTCCCACTGGGCTGCGTGGCGGCGAAAATAGGCCTGGGCGACGGCGGCGCGATGGGTTCGCACGGCGGCGAGGCGCTCGCGGTCGCGCGCCACGGTGGCGTCGGCCGGGTCTAACAACTCGATGATTTTGCTAGCTATTTCAGCCGCGCCGCCGCGCTCCGCGAGGCGGAAGAAGGCCCACGAGCCTTCGCGGAAACGCTCGATCAGCCCGGCCTCGGCCAAAAGGCGCAGGTGCCGGGAAATGCGCGGCTGCGATTGGCGCAAAATTGTCGTGAGATCCGAGACTGTTAGCTCTGCGTCGGCGAGCAGCGCGAGGATCCGCAGGCGCGTCCCCTCCCCGGCCGCCTTGAGCGCCCCGTGCAGCAAATCGAACGGCAGGTGGGTGGAGGTGGGCATGCGCAGCATCACAGAAGCATATAAAGATATGCTTATACGTTTAAGCGGTGAAGGCAAGCGTGGGCAGAGCGCCTGGCCGGGTGGGCAGACCGGGAAAACCGAGTGGGCAACTGGGCCGCCCATGGGGGGCGAGGCACTGACGGAGTCGAGGTGTTAAGCCAAATTGGCAGATCGCCCGATGCGAGACGAAGCGGCACTGCTAGTCTCTTCATTCGCCGTTAGTGGATGCTGATCGGTCTGCGAGAGAAGCAAGCATGAACGAAAATGCCTTCGGGATCCGCGACGGCGAGATCGCGGTCGAGCTGCCGGAAAACTTCGACGCTTTGCTCTATTTCATCGGCCGCATCCGCACGCCCTGGAAGACGCGCGACGAGTGTCCGAAGAATGCGCGCGAGTCGGACGCGGTCTGCACGATCGAGGTCGACCCGCGCTGGGCGGCCGCGCTCACCGGCGTCGAGAGCTGCACCCATCTGGTTGTGCTCTATTGGATGAACCGCTCGCGCCGCGATCTCGTACTGCAGGTGCCGCGCCATTATGGCGTGGGACGCGGCACCTTCGCGTTGCGCTCGCCGGCGCGACCCAATCCGATCGCGATGAGCGTGGTGCGGCTCGTCGGCATCGATGGCACAAAGCTTTCCGTTGTCGGCCTCGATTGTCTGGACGACACTCCGCTCATCGATATCAAGCCTTATTTTGCCTCGACCGATGCCGTTGCCGACGCCGTGGTCGGCTGGCACGCCGCGCGCAAAACGCCGGAGAATTCTTAAGCCGTTGTGGCCAAGTCGTGGTGCCCGCGCCAAGCGCGGGCATGATGAGGCGCGTCGGGGCTTGACGTTGCGAAACGCTCCGATTAATTAACCCATAAGTTAATCATCTAGGACGAGCGTCCCATGGTCAGCCATCCCATCGTTTCCAAAAGCGAATGGCTCGCAGCGCGGACCGCGCTGCTGGCGCAGGAGAAGGCCTTCACCAGGGAGCGCGACCGGCTCAGCGAAGCGCGCCGCGCCCTTCCGTGGGTCAAGGTCGACAAGGATTACGTGTTCGAGGGCAAGCGCGGCAAGCTGCGGCTTGCCGACCTGTTCGGGCCGCACCGCCAGCTCATCGTCTATCACTTCATGTTCGGGCCGGACTGGGAGGCCGGCTGCAAGAGCTGCTCGTTCTACGCCGATCATTTCGACTCGATGATCGTGCATCTCAATCAGCGTAACGTCGGGATGGTGGTAGCATCGCGCGCGCCGTTGGAAAAGCTCGAGGCGTTCAAACGGCGCATGGGCTGGAAGTTCGAGTGGCTCTCCTCTTATGGCAGCGATTTCAACCGCGACTTCGGCGTCTCGTTCACGTCGGAGGAGTTGCGCAAAGACGCGCCGAACTACAATTTCGGCACCACGAAATTTTCCCATGACGAGGCGCCGGGGCTCAGCGTGTTCTACAAGGACGACGGCAGCATCTATCACACCTATTCCTGCTATTCGCGTGGGCTCGATATGTTGATCGGCGCCTACAATCACCTCGATCTCGTGCCGAAGGGACGCGACGAAGCTTCGCTCGCCTACACGATGGAGTGGGTGCGCCTGCACGACGAATACGGGAAATGAGCGACATGCCCGCTGCCGAGCGTCTCGATACGGTGCTTTCGGCGCTCGCCGATCCGACCCGGCGCGCGATCGTCGAGCGGCTGCTCGCGCGCGGCGAGTTGACCGTGGGCGATATCGCCGAGCCGTTCCGCATCAGCGCGCCGGCGATTTCCCGGCACCTGCGCGTGCTCGAGCATGCCGGACTGATCGAGCGCCGCGTCGACCGGCAATGGCGCTTCGTCCGCGTGCGCGCCGACGCGCTGCGCCCGATCGAGAACTGGGTCGCGCGCGCGCGGCGCCACTGGAGCGACGCGCTCGACCGGCTCGAAGCCGTTGCCGCGCAAGAAACTCCAAAACGGAGGAAATCATGAGCGACGATGTCGCAACCGACGAACGCGTGCTCGAACTGGAACGGCTGATCGCGGCGCCGCCCGAGCGCGTGTTCGAGCTGTGGACCGAGCCCGAGCTGCTGGTGAAATGGTGGGGACCGGAAGGCTACGACATTCCCGCGCACGCGCTCGACGTGCGGCCGGGCGGCCATTGGCGCACCACGATGCGCTCGCCGGAAGGCAAGCGCGTGACCGTGAGCGGCGTCTATCGCGTGATCGACAAGCCGCGCCGCCTCGTCTTCACCTGGGCCTGGGATCAGGACGACGGCTCGCGCGGGCATGAAACAGAGGTGACGGTGACGTTTGCGCCAGCGCCCGGCGGCACGCGCTTAAAACTGTTGCAGCAGGCGTTCCAGGATCAGGCAGCGCGCGATCGCCACCGCCACGGCTGGACGTCGAGCTTCGTTTGCCTGGCGCAAGCCGCGGAGTGAGTCGCGTGGTTCGTGTCCCGCACGCGATGCGGCGCGTAGCAAACGAACCCGTCGTCCCGGCCGAGTGACCTCGGCCGAGCGAAGCGAGAGCCGGGGGAGCGAGAGCCGGGACCCATGCGCCGTGCATTATCGATAGGGCGCGGAGCATGGGTCCCCGCTTTCGCGGGGACGACAGAGAACTATTTGAGCCAAAATCCCGGATGGCGCTGCGTGCGAGAGACGCATCCAAATACCGCCTTGACTAACCGCTCACGAAATCGTGCTGCGGTGCGGTGAATACAAAAAAGCTAGCTTGCAGAGCAACTTAGAACTCCCGATACCGCCGCCGGCCGCGCTGCCCGCCGCGATTTTGAACCTCGCCCTCCGCCGCCTCGACCAATGCACAAGGAAGGGGTGCGTGCCATGATCCATTTTGCCCGTTTGCGGAGCGCCGCGGCATTGGCCGCGCTCGTTGCCGCGACCGCCGTATCCACGGCCTGTGCCGATCCGATGAACCCGTTCGAGGCGCTGTTCGGCCCGCTGCGGCCGCCGGTGAGCGCGCCGGCCTTTGCCAATCCCGGCTATGCCAATCCCGCCTACGCCAATCCCGGCGAGGTTTACGCCAATCCCGATGGGAACGCTCCCGAGCTGCGCGCCGATCTGCGGCGCCAGGTCGTCGACTATCGCACCGGCGAAGCGCCCGGCACCATCATCGTCGATACGCCGAACACGTTCCTTTATTACGTGCTCGGCAACGGCAAGGCGCTGCGCTACGGCATCGGCGTCGGCCGCGAAGGCTTCACCTGGTCCGGCACCAAGAGCATCGAGCGCAAGGCCGAGTGGCCGGACTGGACGCCGCCGGCCGAAATGATCCACCGCCAGCCCTATCTGCCGCGCTTCGTCGCCGGCGGCCCGACCAATCCGCTCGGCGCGCGGGCGCTTTATCTCAGCGGCTCGGTCTATCGCATCCACGGCACCAACGATCCCACCACCATCGGCGGCCAGGTTTCGTCGGGCTGCATCCGCA
>Ga0318528_10000511_pt1 | contig 12702 bp, 14 predicted proteins | sample GRESIP052b4f26_FD_202500 | JGI IMG/M metagenome (GOLD analysis project Ga0318528, IMG submission 202500) | Tropical soil microbial communities from Luquillo Experimental Forest, Puerto Rico - GRE.SIPMG.052b4f26 | ecosystem: Environmental > Terrestrial > Soil > Tropical forest > Bulk soil...
CTTTCTCCCGGTCCATCAGGAGCGGCTGGCTTGCGGGCGCGTTCGACTGAGCCACGGCGGGTTGGCTCAGGCCGATCTGAGCCACCAGCCCCATCAGGCAGATCGGTAGCGGTGACATAGTCATTGGCCTCCTCCTTCTCGAATGAAGACGCTCGAGCGCCGCCGCTACGGACATTTTTTGTCTGCTGTTTCGGGACAAACCAACGGTGCTCGTGTCCTCCAACCTCCGCCTCCTGGGGTACGGGAATAAGATGCGGTGCCAGGCAATTCGCAGCAGGTCGTCGCCTACCGTGCGCCGCGCGCCGGGCTCCATCCCTGGGCGGCGGGGCACACCGACCCGCATTCGGCCCTCGGCACCACCGCACTCGCCGGCGTGCTGGCCGCAAAGTCGGCGATGGAGCGGTTCGGCCTCTGCGGCACCTTGCTGTTCTTCGGCGAGCCGGCCGAAAAGGTCTGCGGCTCAAAGCCGGTGCACGCCGCAAAAGGGTATTACGACGGCGCCGACGCCTTCATCCCGTATCACCCGCATTTCGCCAACACCGCGATCTGGGACACGCAGTGCGGCTCCTATTGGAGCGTTGTCTTCACGTCCGAGACAGTCGCGCCGGAGAAGTGGATCGACAAGAGCCTCATTCCGACGACCCACACCTCGCATGCGGCGGCCCGCTGCCCGGGTGCGATCGACGCGCTCTGCCTGATGTATACGACGACGAAATACACCAAGGAGGCGATGTTCCCGCACACCGGCACCTGGACCTGGAACGAGTTCGTATTGGTCGGCGGCGAGGCGACCTCCGACAATCTGCCGCAGCGCTTCAGCCAGATCCAATATGCCTGGCGCTCGCCGAGCCTCGGGATCCAGCCGCAGATTAACAACGTGCTCGAACAAACGCCGGGCACGTGGCCGCTATGACCGGCTGCCGCGCGTTGGTGCGGTGGATCACCAAGACGCGTTTTGGCCTCACCAATCATGCGATGGCCGATCTGACATTCCGCAATATGCAGCTCGTCGGCCCGCCGCGCTTTATCGACGAGGCACGCGACTTCGCACGACAGATCCAGTCCAACCTTGGCCTGGAGCCGATGGCGAACCCGTTCATCGATGACAACGAGCGGCTGATGCCGCCCCAGGAATACGAGACCCGGCTGCGTCGCGCGCTGCCCGAATGGCAGACCCACTACACCTCGGACGATTACGTCGACTACACCTGGCATGCGCCGACGGTGCGGCTCGCCGCGCCGCGAGGAGTTCTTTGTCCGCGGCCTGGCGGCCGGGTTTCGCGGTGGTTTCCTCGTCGCGGAGTGTCTTCTGGTCCCGCAGATCGAAAATTCGCTCCGCTGGGTACTGCACAATCTCGGAGCGATCCCTGGTTCAAACGACGACGAAGGGATCGAGGAAGACTGGCCGCTGCATCGCTGCCTGTCGCAGGAGAAGGTTCAGGAGTTCCTGGGGGCCGATCTGATATTCGAACTTCGCTCGCTGCTGATCGAAAAAGGCGGCCCCAATTTGAGGAACCTGTTAGCGCATGGGCTGCTCGACGCACCAAACTGCTATTCAGTCGAAGCCTTCTATGCCTGGTGGCTCGTGTTAAAGATGACGCCCGCGACGAGTAAGGACATTCTCGAAGTTGCGGAGGCCCCAACCGACACAGATAACGCGCCAGGTACCGCGGTCGATCTTTAATCTGCCGAAAACCTCCGTTGGCATCGCTCCCGTATCGCTGGCGCTTCGGATCTTGAATCGGTGGAGTGCAAGCGCAGCGTTATTCCCCGTAGGCGGGCGCGCGGCGGGCGAGGCCACCGTAAAGGTCGAGCATGCAGCCCGCCAGGCCCTCACCGGATCACCGCGAGCAATTCGAGACCACTGATCGCGCGCGCCCATTGAAGGGCGCCAAAGACGATGTAATCGGTGTAGCCCGGCGTTTTTTGCAGGAGAGGAAATCCTGCCGCTCGATGGTGCGGCGCAACGGATCGAGGCTCGCGCGAAGCGCCGGCAGCCGCGCCTCGCGATCCCGCACGACGTCCTCCAAGGTCCGACCAAACCGCTCCTTGCGCGAGCGGCGGAAATAGTCCTGATCCTGCGGGCGCGAGTGGCGATGGATGTCGAGGACGACTAGTGGGACGATGCCGGCCTACAGCACTGTTTCGGTCCAGTTCTGCACGAAGCGCGCGAGGGCGCGGCCGGTTTCGCCGCCAAAGAGGGTCGGCCGGTCGGCGTAGTGCTCCTCGAGATAGTCGGCGATCGCTGTCGAATCGCGAACGACGTTGCCGCCGTCGACGATCACCGGCACCCGTCCGCCGTTGGGTTGCGGCAGCCGGTCCTTCTCGGTAAAGCCCCACGGCACCGTTTCGACCGCGAGTCCCTTATGCGCCAGCGCCATGCGGGTGCGCCAGCAGAACGGGCTGAAGCGCCGGTCCGCCTCGCCGGCCAGGTCGTACAGAGTGATGGTCAGGCTCGGGTCCTCACTGTTTGGTCTCTTCGGTTTGCGGCCGGGCGCGTGGCGCCGGCTACGTCAAATCGCCACAATCCGGGCCTATTATCGCCATCCGCCGAAGCCGCGGAAAGGCGCCGTCACTGCGCCGACCCGGAGAATCCTACGCTACTGATTTAAAATAGGAATTTTGGCGCGCGATGAGAGTGGGAGCCGATTTCCCGGTTTATTCCCGGATACGCCGTTTTTTCCCGGATTTCGCCGGCAAAGAATTCCCGGTTCGGAACTACTGCAGGCGCCTGGTTGGGCACTTCAAGTATTTGATCGAGCTGATGTTTCAGACGACGCATCGGGTCGTCATGGGCCCGGATTCGATTTTTTACCGGGAATTTTCCCGTCGAACCGGGAACTTGCGAGGCTTTAGTCGGCCGCGGCGGCGCGCTCGGGATTCCGCTCCCAGCGGCGCGCCGGGGTGTTGACCGGTTCGGTGAGGGGGGCAGCCGCGAAGGAGGCGGCTCGGCGCTCGGCAGGGGCGTCGGCGTAGAGTGTCGTGCGCTGGCGCGGCTCGCGCCCGAGCGCGCGGATCACCCGTTCCATGCTCTCGGGCGGCATCTCCTGGCCGTGCACGGCCCCGGCGGCCCGCGTGATGCTCTCGTTCATCAAGGTGCCGCCGAGATCGTTGGCGCCGGCTTCGAGGCAGAACGCGGCACCCTCGCTGCCCATCTTGACCCAGGAGGTCTGGATGTTGGTGATGACCGGGTGCAGCACGAGGCGCGCCACCGCATGCATCAGCACCGCCTCGCGCCAGGTCGGGCCGCGGCGGGCGCGGCCTTTGAGATAGATCGGCGTCTCCATCGGCACGAACGGCAACGGCACGAACTCGGTGAAGCCGCCGGTCCTCGCCTGCAGTGCGCGGATGCGCAACAAGTGCCGGGCCCAATGCTGGTAACCGTCGGCGTGGCCGTACATGATCGTGACGGTGCTCCTGAGGCCCGTGGCGTGCGCGGCCTCCATGACTTCGAGCCACTCAGAGGTCTTGATCTTGTCGGGGCAGATAACCGCGCGGACCTCGTCGTCGAGGATTTCGGCCGCGGTGCCGGGCAACGAGCTCAGCCCCGCCGCCTTGAGCTCGCGTAGGAAATCGGGGACCGTTCGCCCGAGCGTCTTCGCACCCTGCCAGATCTCGAGCGGCGAGAAGGCGTGGATGTGGATGCCGGGGACCGCTTCCTTGATCGCATGGCAGATCGCCAGATAGGTCGCCCCGGTGTATTCCGGGTGGATGCCGCCCTGCAGACAGACCTCGGTGGCGCCGCGTTCCCAGGCCTCCTCGACCCGCCGCCGGATCTCGGGAAGGTCGAGGTCATAGGGTCGGCCGCGCAGATTCTCGCTGAGCTTGCCCTTCGAGAAGGCGCAGAACTGACAGCGGAAATAGCAGATGTTGGTATAGTTGATGTTGCGGGTCACGACATAGCTGACCTCGTCGCAATTGACCCGCTGGCGGAGCCGGTCGGCCGTCCGGCATACCGTATCGAAGGCCGCCCCGCGCGCGGCGAAGAGCCGGACAATGTCAGCTTCGCCTAGCGGCTCGCCCGCCGCCGCTCGGTCGAGCACGAGGGCCAGCGGATAGTGGGCGAAGGCCGGCCGCACTCTCGTTTCGACGGGCGGCTCAGTCCCGGCGCCGGGGACCCACTCATCGGTGCGGGCGAGCCCTTGGGCGTCGATCGCTTGCAGGACCGGAGCACGCAACGCCGGATCGAGCCAGCGCCCGGGGTCGCGCGTGTAAGCCGGATAGATGGCCAGGCGCTCGACGAGGAGCTTGCCGGCGGCCGCGGTGCGCTCCGCCAAGAGGTCGAGCGCCGGCCACGGCGCTTCGGGATTGACGTGGTCGGGGGTCACGGGCGAGACGCCGCCCCAATCGTTGATGCCGGCCGCGATCATCTGGGCGAGCCCGTCCGGGTTCAGATTGGGCGGCGCCTGGATGTTCATCTCGGGGCCGAAAATCAGCCGCGCCACGGCGATCGTCCACAGATGGTCGTCGAGGTCGGGCTCGGGGGCCTGCGCCATGCGGGTACCGGGCTTGGCCCGGAAATTTTGGATGATGATCTCCTGCAGGTGCCCGTAGCGCTCGTGCAGGTCGCGCAACGCCAAGAGAGACTCGATCCGTTCATGCCGGGTCTCGCCGATGCCGATCAGGATGCCCGAGGTGAACGGCACAGCTGCCTCGCCGGAGGTGCCGATCGTCTCGAGGCGCAGTGCAGGGTCCTTGTCCGGCGAGCCGAAATGCGGCCCGCCGCGGCGGCGTAGCCGCTCGGCCGCGCTCTCCAGCATGATCCCTTGCGACACCGAGACCTGGCGCAGCCGATCGATATCGGCCCGCGTCATGACGCCCGGGTTCAGATGCGGCAGAAGGCCAGTCTCGCGCAATACCAGCTCTGCCATCGCGGCGAGGTACGACAGGGTGGTCTCATGGCCGAGCCGCTCCAGCGCGTCGCGCGCCGCGGCGTAGCGCAATTCTGGCTTGTCGCCCAGGGTGAAGAGCGCCTCACGGCAGCCGGCACGCGCCCCGGCCCGGGCGATCCCCAGCACCTGATCGGCATCGAGGTAGGCGGGCTCGCCGCGGCGCGGCGGATGAGCAAAGGTGCAATAATGGCAAACATCGCGGCAAAGCTGGGTCAGCGGGATGAAGACCTTGCGCGAATAGGAGACGAGGCCGCCATGCCCCGCGTCGCGCACTGCCGCCGCGACCCGCATCAACGGCTCTGGGTCGGTGTGGTCGGCAAGCGTCAGGGCCTCCGCCGCCGTTAGCCGTCGCCCCGCTGCCGCCCGGATCAGAATGTCGTCGGTGGTCATCGGCGAGAACCTCCTGCGAGGAGCATGTGCTCCTTGGCGAGCACCGCTTGGGCCCGGGTTGGCGCATCGATCCGCATAAAGGACACAACATCCTCGGGGTTGTCGATGTCGAGAGCGATCCCGGGCAAATGCACCACATTCGGCCGGATGCCGCATGCTTCCGCTGCTTGAAGATGTGGGTAGAAACTGTTTTCGCCAAAGCGCAAAGGCACCGCATCCGGCGGCGAGCAGGCAACCGCGTTCGAGCCGCGCTCGTCATGCGATGGGACGATCGTGAAGGAGGGTGCCGCCTCGTGCGTTGCGAGCAATCTCTCGATTTCGCGTGGGGTCACCAGCGGGATATCACCCGGCAAGGTCAACATTCCTGCGCGTCTCTCGGCGGCGAGCAGCCGCACCGCTGCGGCAACTGCGCCGGTGTGGCCGTGGCGGGCGCCCATTTCGATCAGGCGCGCGCCATAGCTCGTCGCCAGGCGGGCTCGCCGCGGGGTCGACGGTCACCACCAGCAGTCCGGCGAAGCCCGGGGTCGCGGTCAGCGCCGCCAGCACATCTTCGAGCATCGCGAGCGCCAGCGCCTGCCGGGTCTCCGGCCGCAGCATCGGCGCAAGGCGCTCCTTTGCCGAGACCCGCTCCTTGACCGGCACCACCGCCCACAGATCCACTTCAGAAGCCTCGGCCGGCCGCTTCCAGCACCACTCGCGCCAATGCCTCGCGATCCTCGAGCGACAACATCAGGGTCCGCGCAAAAGACACCGGCACGCCGAGTTCACCGACCTCTCCGGCGTCCGCCGCGTCGGCAATATAATGGTCGAGAAAGTCTCCGTAATACCGCGCGACAGCGTCGGCCCCGACCGGCAACCCGAGCTCGGTCATGATCTTGGCGGTCGGCCCCTTGACCGCCTGGCCGCCGATGATCGGCGAGACCGCTATTACCGGCGCCGCACAAGCGCGCAGCACCTTGCGAACCCCCGGCAGGGAGAGGATCGGGTCGATGCTGATGAAGGGGTTAGACGGGCAGATCACGACCGCCCGCAGATCTTTCTCGGCGAGCGCCGCCAGAAAATCCGGCTGTGGTCGCGCCTCATCGGCGCCGGCAAAGGCGATCTGGCGGACGACCGGCGCGCAGCGCTGCCGCACGAAATAGTCCTGGAAGTCGAGCCAGCCCTCGGCCGTGCGCAGGCGGGTTCTGACCCGGTCGTCGGTCATCGGCATAAGGCGCGCCGAGATCCCGAGGCGGCGGCGAAAATCATCGGTGATCTGCGACAGGCTATGGCCGGCCGCAAGCCGCCGAGTACGCACGACATGGGTCGCGAGATCTCCGTCGCCGAGGTTGAACCAGGTCTCCCCGCCGAGGCTCCCGAGTGCCTTCATGAAGGTCCAGGTCTCGTTACGCCGGCCCCACCCGAGCTGGGGGTTGTCGAGCCCGGCGAGGGTGTAGAGCAAGGTGTCGATATCCGGCGAGATCGCAAGGCCGAGATGCTCGAAATCGTCGCCGGTATTGGCGACCACGGTCAGCGCTCCAGGCGGCAGGATGCGATAAAGGCCGAGTGCGAGTTTGGCGCCGCCGATCCCGCCCGACAGCGCGAGCACAAAACCCGATCGGCTCATCGGAAGAGATCGTGCGCCGCAGGTCGAACCAAGGCGGCGGCGGGCACATTCGGAGTCGACCAGGTAAGGCCGCGCACCAGCACCATCGGTATCGCCTCGTCGGCCTGGCCCATCAAGAGCCCGGCGGCGGCGGCGATCTCGTCCGCAAAGCCGGTCTCGGTCACCAGCAATTCCCTTCCGAAGAGGTCCGGACGGCCGCGCAGATCGACGAACGAAGGCAACCCAGCAGCACCAAGCGCCACGCCGACGGTTCCCTTTCGCCAAGCCCGGCCAAAGCTGTCGCTGATGATGACGCCGAGCTCGACGCCGAAGGCGGCGATCAAATGCTGCCGCAAGGCTTGCGCGGAGCCGTCCGGGTCGACCGGCAGCAACAGCACTCGGTCGATGCCCTCCTCCGTCGCGACGTTGGAATGGTCGATGCCGGCATTGGCCATCACAAAGCCAAGGCGATGCTCGACGATCAGCAGACCCGGGCGGTGGCGAACCACCCGCTTCGATTCGGACAGGACGACCTCGACAAAACGCGGGTCCTTGTCGACCTCGGCGGCCAGAGCGATCGCATGCTCCGACGGGCGCACGGTCGCGACATCGACATACCGCCCTTCGGCTTTGGAGACGATCTTCTGCGCCACCACCAGCACATCGCCATCCCGCGGAACGACGCCGTTGTCGGCGAACGCGGCGATTGCGACCGCGCCGAGGTCATCGCCCGGCTGTATCAAAGGAATGCCGGCGAGCCCCGTCATGGTAACCCGGACAGAAGGCATCGTCACCAACCCGCCTGGGCCGTCACCCGAGCTTGGCGCGCAACAACGGCAGCACCTGTTCGGCGTAAAGCCTCAGGAAGCGGGACTGATCGGGGCCGGGAGCGTGGAACACGAGGTGGGAGAAGCCGAGCTCGACATAGGGCCGGATCTGCGCCAGCTGCTCCTCGGGGTCGGCGGAGACGATCCAGCGGCTCGCCGCCCGTTCGAGCGGCAATGCGGCGGCGAGCCGCTCCATCTCGAGCGGATCCTCGACGTTCACCTTCTCCTCCGGCGTCAACGCGAGCGCCGCCCAGTGCCGCGTATCCTCCATCGCCCGGTCGCGGTCGGTGTCGAACGAGACCTTGACCTCGATCATCCGTTCGATGCTGTCGCTCGGGCGCCCGGCGCGTTGCAGCCCTTCCTCGACCTTGGGCAGCAGGGTGTCACGATAGAGGGCGGTGCCCTTGCCACTGGTGCAGATGAACCCTTCCGCGAGCTCGCCGGCCATCGTCGCGGCGGTCGGGCCCGAAGCCGCGATCCAGATCGGCACCGGGGTCTCCGGCCGGTCGTAAATCGTCGCTCCGCGGGTGCGGTAATACTGGCCCTCGAAGGTCACCCGCTCCTCGGTCCACAGCCGTCGCATCAGCAAGATCGACTCGCGCAGCCGACCTTGTCGCTCGCGGAAGCCCGGCCATTTGATGCCGGTCGCCGGGACGTCGTTCAACGACTCGCCGGTGCCGACGCCAAAGATGACTCGGTCCGAAAACATCGCGCCGAGCGTGCCGACCGCCTGCGCCACGACCGAGGGATGGTAGCGAAAGGTCGGCGTCGCAACGCTGGTGCCGATCTGCACCCGCGTTGTCTTGGCGCCGAGCGCGCCGAGCCAGGCGAACGAAAACGGCGCGTGTCCGCCGGTATGCTTCCACGGCTGAAAGTGGTCGCTGACGAAGACCGAGTCAAAGCCGACCGCCTCGGCCAGACACGAGAACTCCAGCAGCTCGCGCGGCCCGAACTGTTCGGCCGACGCCTTGTATCCGAGCTTTAGCAACGCGTGTTCCTTCCTATACCTTTGCCAGCACGTCCTCGCGGAAACGCCGCATGTCGGTGATCATCGCGTCCGCGGTGGCGCCGGTGAAATTGAAATCGACATAGCCGACGCCGAAATCTTGGAACGCCCGGAGATCGGCGACGACGTCCGCCGTCTGGCCGGAAAACAACCGCCGCTCACCATCGTCGACGCGCGCCGGCAATGCGCTGCCCCAAGCGGTGATGCGATAGGCGAGCGCCATTTTCGCCGGGTCGCGGCCCGCCTCGCGGGTCAGCCGACGCAACCGCTCCACCCCGCCCTGAAAGCGCTTCATCGAGTCGAGCCGGTGCTGCGGGTTGGTGCCGATCGGATACCACCCGTCGCCGAGCTTGGCCGTACGGCGCAAGGCCGGCCCGCTCTCGCCGCCGACCCAGATCGGCGGGTACGGCTTCTGCACCGGCTTGGGTTCGAACAGGATGTCGGCGAACTTGACGTAGCGGCCCTCAAAGCGAGGGTTGTCCTTGGTCCAGAGCTCGCGGCAGGCGTTCAGGTATTCGTCGGTGACGGCACCACGCTCGGCGAAGGGCGGCACCCCGAGCGCCTCGAATTCCTCCCGCATCCAGCCCGCACCAATGCCAAAGACGAGCCGTCCCTTCGACAGCACGTCGATCGTCGCCAGCATCTTGGCGAGCAGCACCGCCGGCCGATGCGGCACGACGGTGACCGAGGTGACGAGACGCAGCCGCGTGGTCCGGCCGGCGACAAACGCGACCGCGGTCAGCTGCTCGTGCCGGTCGCCGCGCGAGCGGCCAGGAAATTCGCCAGTGTCGCTGTAGGGGTACTTGGCCTCGATGTCCCGAGGAATGACGACATGGTCGCTGATCGTCGCGTAATCGTAGCCGATCGCCTCGCCCTCGACTGCGATGCGCGCGAGATTATCCGGCGACGACAGGGGTCCGCTGACCGGCGGGCTGAAGCCAAACTGCATCTGTTGTCCCTCCAGCGGGAATTGGTTCCCAGGGGCTACGGTAGCAGGCCCGAAGCGCCGTGACCACCTCAGGCTACCGATCGGCCTCGCAGCGCAGCCAATCGCGGAAGGCCCGCACTTTGGGTCGATCGAGCGCTCCCGGCGCGGTGACGATGTAGTAGGCGAACTGGTCTGGCAGCGCCAACGAGAAGAGCCGCACCAGGCGGCCGGCCGCGAGGTCGGCGGCGGCGATCGTGCTCTGGGCCAGCACCACACCATGGCCGGCGATCGCTGCATCGAGCGCCAGATGCATGTTGTTGAAGCTGAGGCCGGTGGCGGCCGGGATATTCTTGACCCCCGCGGCCTTCAGCCACATCGGCCAGGTCGGCACGAGCGGATCCCGCTCGATCGCTTGGTCGTGAATCAGGTCGTGGAGCGGCAAATCATCGGGGGTGCTCAGCGCTGGGCTCTTGGCCAGCAGCTGCGGGCTGCAGGCCGGGAAGACCTCGTTTTTCAGCAACAGCTCGACCTCGAGCCCGGGGTAGTGTCCGGCGCCGTACCGGATCGCAATGTCGAAATCACCCTTGGTCAGGTCGACGACATTGTCGGTCGCCGAAATCCGCACATCGACTTCAAAGCACTGCTCCTGGAACCGGTGCAGCCGCAAGACCAGCCACTTGGCAGCGAAGGAGGGGGACGCGGTCACGGTTAACGTCCCAGTGTCGTTGTGCGCCCGCAGGCGCCTGACCGAAGACTGGATGCCGGCAAAGGCTTCCGACAGCCCGGGCAGCAGCACCCGGGCCGAGACGGTCAACTCGATCGACCGGTTCATTCGGTGAAATAACTTGACCCCGAGATCCTGTTCCAGGGCGTGGATCTGATGGCTGATCGCCGCCGGCGTCACATGCAGCTCGTCCGCGGCCTGGCTGAAGCTCATATGCCGGGCCGCCGCTTCGAATGCTCGCAGCGCGCTCAGAGGAGGAAAATGCCCGCTCATGTCGGATGAGAATTCCTAAGCCATGGCTGAGAAAGTCTCGTTTGTCGATTTACTCATCGCCGCCACTTTACGGACAAGTGGTTCTCATGAGCGCATTCGCAACGCTCGGCCACGTTAGGAGAATTCAAATGACGGCGATCCACTTCGAGATACCGCGTCGCCGGCTCGGCCCAATCCCGCGTCACCGGGGCCGAAGAGCGGCGAGCGATGTAGCGGGCCGGGTGCTCGCGATATTGCGGGAATGGCGGCGCCGGGCGCACGACCGTGCGGAACTATCCAAGCTCGACGACAGGATGCTCAAGGACATTGGGCTCACTCGCGGTGACGCCGAATTCCTGAGCAACAAGCCGTTCTGGCGAGAATGACGCCACCGGCATATGGTGGTAGGCAAGAACCGACTGGTGACCCAACTTCAACTTCCCGGCGACTATAGGAGGACAAGACCATGACGACCCCGGACGGCCTGCGCTATGTCGAAGGCGAGCTGAACTATCTCGTTCCGATGCCGGAGCGGCCGCGTTACTACGCCTACGATGCGGGCCCCGAGGCGCCGCCGACGAACATGGCGCACGAGGCGCACACGGTGCGGATCCACGACCTGCGACCGATTTCATCGGAAATCGCACTCGACCGGCAGGGCTTCGCACTCGTCGAGCAGCGCACCGCAGTGCGCGACTTCTGGGACGAAGACGAAGTGCGCCGGGTCTACTACCCCGAGGCCGAGCGCTTTATCGCCGAGGTGACGGGTGCGAGCCGGGTCTTCATCTTCGACCACCTGCAGCGCCGCCGGGTGCCAGGCGCGATGCGCCGCCAACCCGGCGTGCCGCCGCAGCCCGCGACACGCGTCCATGTCGACCACACCGCCAAATCCGGTCCGCAACGGGTGCGCGACCTCTTGCCGGAGGACGCCGAGGAGTTGCTGCGCGGCCGCGTTCAAGTCATCAACCTGTGGCGTCCGATCCATGGGCCCTTGCAGGACGCGCCGCTCGCGATGTGCGACGCGCGGTCGATCGATCCCGCCGATCTCGTACCCTCGGATCTGGTCTATCGCCACCGGGTCGGCGAGACCTATTCGGTCACCTACAACCCGGCGCATCGCTGGTACTATGTGCCGGAGATGCGGCGCGACGAGGCACTGCTGCTCAAGTGCTGCGACACGAAGACCGACGGGCGGGCGCGCTTCATGGCGCACACCTCGTTCACCGACCCGACGACCCCCGCCGACGCGCGGCCGCGCGAGAGCATCGAATTGCGGACGTTGGTCTTCCACCCGAACTGAGACTCGCTGAGCCCGGCCCGGCTCCCGAGCCGGGCGGGGCCTGCCTAGGGCGCACCTATCGGGGGTCCGGCGCAGCGCTCAGTAGGGTCGGCCGTCGCTGTGGACGAAAACCCGGCTGCCGTCCGGTGCGAGCGCCCGTCCGAGATCGTCATCCGGGTAGATCACAGTGTCCCCGGCGTTGCGGTCGCCGATCTCGAGATAGACGATCTCGCGGTCGGTGTGGTTGATCAAGTGATGGGCGTTGCCCGAGCCGGCCTTGAAGCCTGCGCACATCCCGGGGCGCATCGCGGTCTCACCCGCATTGGTCGCGAGAATGGGCTCGCCCTCGAGAATATAGACAAATTCGTCCTCGCCCGAATGGGTGTGGCGCAGCGCCGACATACCACCCGGCGGCAATCGGGTCAGGTTGACCCCGAAATGGGTCAGGCCGAAGACGTCGCCCAACGCCCGCCGGATCCGCCCCGCGACGCGAGACGCGAACGGCTCGGGATAGCCTCGGCCGGATCGGCTGGGCGGCACAGCGCTGGCATCCGTCGCTACGGGCTTGGCCTCGTCTGCCATCGTCTCCTCCTTGCCGTCTGACCGGAGCTGTCGTTGTCGACCGACCGCCGCAGGGCTAAGCTACCGCGCAGCAGTCACTTTGGGAATTGCCGATCGACGAGGCCGCGAGCGGGCCCTCGCAAACACCGTCGACCAGCCGCTGCACGAGGCCGAGGCGCCGGTCAGCGAATGGGTCGCGCAATATCCGAGCTGATCACAGCCGAACTCAGGGAGGCGTCAGGTGAATACGCAGCCGCA
>Ga0318528_10000522_pt1 | contig 12550 bp, 9 predicted proteins | sample GRESIP052b4f26_FD_202500 | JGI IMG/M metagenome (GOLD analysis project Ga0318528, IMG submission 202500) | Tropical soil microbial communities from Luquillo Experimental Forest, Puerto Rico - GRE.SIPMG.052b4f26 | ecosystem: Environmental > Terrestrial > Soil > Tropical forest > Bulk soil...
GTCCAACAAAGCCTCGACACCGGCCATCTCCCATTGCCGGCCCACAAGATTGGACTCAGCACGCCCGACAGCGCGGTGCCCATCGCCCATACCCAACAGTCGGCGCGCACCCACCGGGGTGTCCTTGCCTTTGATCCGCACCAGCTCGGTGTCTCCGAGCGCAGCAGCACTCTCAACCAGCCGGGCGGTGGACTCGCTGAGCATCACCCCACCCGCCGGTGCCACCGACTCCATCCGTTGAGCTATGCCGACTTGCTCACCAACGGCGGTGTACCCGAACGGTCCCGAGCCGATCTCACCGGCGATCACCTGACCCGAGTTCAGGCCCACCCGTAACCGAAGCTCGACACCGTCGCGGCCTTCGACTTCAACGGCGAGCTGCTTGGCCTCCTCTTGAACACCGAATGCGGCTAGGCACGCTCGAAGAGCGTGGTCCTCCAACGCCACCGGCGCGCCGAACACCGCCATCACCCCGTCACCGGTGAACCCACCCACCGTGCCGCCATACCGCTGCACAACAGCGGCGCAACGGTCGGCGAGACCGACCATGATGTCGCGCAGCCGCTCCGCACCGACCGCCGCTGCGATGTCCATTGAGTGCACTACGTCGGCGAACAGCACGGTCACCTGCTTGTACTCCGCCGGTGCAGCGGCCGGCGTAATTGGCGCGCCGCACTTGTTGCAGAACCGGGAGTCCGGCGGCAGCTTCGTGCCGCACGACCCGCACGACAGTCCCGCCGCAGTCAGTGCACCGCCACCATGTCCGGTCTCTACCACGTCAGTATCGTGCCACGCCGGTCAACAATGTCCGCCGTATCGACCTGGAGACCGGCGCGCTGCGCATCCGGCAGGCCCGCGTCGACGTCAACGGGCGCGATATGATCGTGCCGACCAAGACCGACCGCAGCGCCCGCGATCTGCCGGTACCGCCGCGCGAGCTGGCGATGCTCAAGGCGGTGCGCGCGGTTCACTTGCGCGAGCGACTGGCCGTGGGCCGACCGCTCGCCGACACTGACCTGTTGCTGTCGCGTGCCGACGGCACACCGCTGCCGGTGCGCGACTACAGCCGCGAGTTCGCCGACCAGCGCAACGCCGCCGGGCTCAAGGCGATCACGCTCGGAAAGCTGCGGCACTCCAAATCTCTCGGATGCGCGCGGCCGGTATCGCCGCCGACGTAGTCGCCGCCTGGCACGGCCACACCGAGCGCATGACTCAGGCCGACTACGGGCGCGTGACCGACGACCGGCTGACCGCCGCGTCGGCGGTTTTCTCGTCAGTGGTAGGACAGAGTTAGGACAATCGGCCCGCCGCCTGACTCCGCCCGCAAACCAAGCAACCCGCCTCAACCAATGGTCGGAGCGGGTTTCTTTTCGTGGAGCTAAGGGGATTCGAACCCCTGACCCCCACACTGCCAGTACTGGGCGGAAGGTCTGACCAGGCACGATACGCCTGCTTTCGGGCAGGTGTGGCCGTAGGTGTGGGTGCAACTGTCGTCAGCGTTGTCGTCAGATTTGTCGTCGGCGAACCTTCGGGGCGCAGAGCCCCCGAGGTACCGAAAGTTCGGATTCAGGCCCTGCCAACGGAGTGCGGACCCTCCGTCGGCGCTACCGGCTGCCAGTGTTTCGGCGTCTCGTAATACCACATATGCGACGGCTTCAGCCTTCGGGCGCCATCGTCGATTCGCCCTGGTCGCGGCGTCTCAATTGTTGTCTCAAAATCCGGGCGCTCATCACTTGCCTGCGCGGCTTGTCTGCACCACGAATGAAATCCTGCGCTTGTCGTACAGGTTGGCGTTTTGCACGCTGCGTACGTCCTTATCGCCAGATATCAGCATGTGGGCGTCAGCGTCTTGGTTGAGCACGATGAGGTAATTGTCGTCTGGGTCGGGGCAGACATTGGGTATCTCGATCTCGGGACGGTCGTCCACCCAATTCGCAAGCAACGTGATCGCGTCGACGTAGTCGCTCACCTCGTCTGGGGAGATGTATTTCTGCAGATGGTCTCTCGCAAGAACGTCGGCAACCTCATCGATGAGCTTTTCGCGCACCCACAACGTGATATCGCCCTGCTGGGCCAGCTGCACTATTTGCGCAGAGGGTCCTCGAGGCGAGATCGCTGCTGAAACTAAGACATTGGCATCGGCAACGACAGGGAGCATGCCGCGTCAGTGCGCAGAGATCCAGCGGCGTGCGCGCTTTTCTGCTCGCATCTTGGTGGATCTCGTCGGTGGCGATTCTGTTCGCGGTTGCCTCATCAGGGGGAGCCCTTCGAGCACGACGGCGGTGATCACAAGCTGTGCCTTCGACATGGCTGACCTCCCACATGGTGAGGGTGTCAACTATGTCGGGTACACCAGCTGGCCACCCGCTACAAGACCGACGGGCCCCGCAGCCTTCCAGCACTTACGGCGCCCGCATACCAACGCCCGCGCCATCAGCGCCGCGCTGGAAGACAAGATCGTGCGGCTACGCAAAACCCTGGACAAAGTGGGCTACGACGCGGGTGCGGCCACCATCGCCGAGCACCTCGCCCGCGACCCCGAAGTCACGAAAGTCCCTGCCCTATCCACGATCTGGCGCATCCTGGCCCGACGCGGCTTCATCACACCCCAACCCCACAAACGCCCCCGATCAGCCTGGAAACGCTTCACCGCCGCCCAATCCAACGAACTCGCCGACGGCACCGAGACTGAGATCCTCAACCTGCTCGATGACCACTCCCGTCTCGCCCTGGCCAGCCTCGCTCGACCCACCATGACCGGCCCAGACGTGATGGACACGTTCCTGGCCGCCTTCACCCGCTCGGGCACCCCGGCCACGGTGCTCACCAACAACGGCGCCATCTTCACCGCCACACCACGGCGCGGCGGCCGACTGTCGGCGGGTGTCCAAGGCCGGGTTGGCGCCGCTTTCGCTCGGGACGGAGCGGGTCGTCGTATAGGTCCATCAGTGTCACGTGGCGCCACCATGACGTGACTTGGAGGTGCACCCGGTCGCGCAGTTCTTCTACGGTCATGTCCCGCCAGTCGCCGTAGCGGTGGCGTTGGTTGGGGTGTGTGTTCATCGGTGGTCACGTCCTTAAGTTCGGGTTAGGCGTGCCAGACACCGCACGGTGCCCGGAACACGTCGACGTGGCACGCGCCCGTGCCGCCGGATGGCACCGACCACTGCGGGCATGTGCCGCAGATCGCGGTGTCATCCCAGGTGTATGGAAGCTTATACAGGACTACAAGTCTGGTATATCGTATTATACAATCGTCGAGTATGTAAGAGTCGACTCAAGTGAATTCACGGTATGGTCGCAAACCTTACGTTGTGCGGTCAGCTCGGCGCAGGCGGCTGCGGAATGCTTTGCCGCCGTCGGGCTCTCGCGCCGCGGTCGAACACCTGAGCGGGACGCTGAGATTATGACTTGTCGGGTTGCCGTATCTATTGCCGTACATACCCCTGGTGGATATCAATTCGAAGCGGTTCGCGCGCCGCTGAAATGCCTTCTAGCTGCAGTGATACTGGTCGGGCTGACAGTGGTCGGGCTGACAGGATTAACCTGCGACCACTTGACCCCCAGTCGGACATTGACTGAATAATGCTGTCTCACAAGGAATCCCGAAGCAGTTGGACCAGCCGAAACCGTCCTGGGCTGTCCCCTGCCGACTCCCCCAACTTGGACCTAGATGTGACAACGTCTGCGCTCGCGCGCTCGGCTTCCAAAGAGCAAGCGTTGTTTGCTGACACGTACACATAAACCGCAATAGTTGGATCCCACGAACTAAGGATTCCGGCCGCCCCACCGCAGCTCAGAAGCCGGCCATGCGATTGGACTGCCTGTTATGGCAGGTTTGATCTATCGCCGACCGCGGCGCTGCCCAAAGTGCTTCGGCGGCACGCTTTGTGTCGATACATGTGGGCGTCCGCGTCACGCAGGAGCTGCTGAATGTCGTCGGTCGGACCCCATGTTGAGCCGACCGACGCGCTTAAGGTGAGCGGTGTCGCTCCGGTGTCGTAAGTCCCGGTTAATGCACTGCGAAGCCGGTTCGCGAGCGTGGCAACGCGCTCCTGCGTTTCGGCCTTGGTGCACAGAACGACGAACTCGTCTCCGCCGAGGCGATAGACCGAGTCGGTCTTGACCACGATCTGCGCGATGCGCTGAGCAACTTCGATGAGGACGGCATCGCCGACGTCGTGCCCGTAAGTGTCGTTAATCCGTTTGAACCCGTCGAGATCGATGAACACGACGCCGACGGGCGATGCGGGTTCGACTTCGCGCTGACTGCGGACAGAGTCGAGGAAGGCCTTTCGATTACCTAGTCCTGTGAGCACGTCCGTCACTAGCTGCCGCGCGAGTTCAGCTTCGGCCTGCTTGCGCGCGGTGATGTCCTGGAACTGCCCAATGATGATGTCGGCGGAGCCGTGCGCGCCCGGCACCATCACCGCGTTACGTTGCACCCAGATAGTTGTTCCATCGCGCCGGAAAAGTTTGAGTTCCGATACGACGTGTGAGAGTGGACAATTCTTGAGCACGTCGAAGTCTGCCTCAGCGGTCGCGATGTCGTCGGGGTGGACGAATTCGCGGAGGCTCACGCCGTTCAGCTCGGCCACGGTGTAGCCGAACATCGCGCACATCGTCGGATTCGCGTACAACGCATGCAGCGACATGTCCACGATGGCTTGACCAATCGGTGCGTTTTCCATGCTGATCCGCAACAGCCGCACGGCGTCGTCACGGGCGCGTTCGGCCTCAACGCGTGCCGTCACATCCGTGACCTGAACATAAAACCCGTCAATCTCACCTCTGACGATGTTAGGGATGTAGTTCGTCTCGACGTGCCGAGTGCCGCCGTGCCGATCGGTGAGAGTGTGCTCGAACACCTGCGTCGCGCCGGCAAGCACCCCCTTAATGTGATCGTGGCTGAGCCCGAACAAATCCTCTCCGAGAACCTCACGGAGGTGGCGACCGCGGATCTCCGCGGGTGTCTTGCCGAAAAACTCGATGAAGGCTTCGTTGGCGACCACGTTGCACAACCCGCGATCCCAATAGCTGACCATCGCGGGAACGCTGTCGATCAGCTGCCGCAACCGGCGCGCGTCCTCGTTCGCCATCAATACCTCAGCGCTCGATAATTGCGGTGTGCGGCAGGGTGGCCTCGGCGGCGGCGTAAAACGGTCCGCATCCATCACCGATCGTCGACGCCGGTACAGCCAAGTGACCCCGCAGTCAGTCGCGCGGGCATAACGGGTTGCGGCATCGACACCTCCCAACCCCCGCTAACGGTCTAACAACTCAATAGCGTAAGCCCCGGACCGAGCCAATGTTTCGGATCTTGACCTTCATGGAGCCGAGGGGCGGAAATCCACGCCGACCTTTACGATGTTGCTGAAAATCTCGACACTCGGCGCTGAAAGCGGGCGCGGACCGCCGCGGCCGGACGAGCCGTCGCAACCAACGGCGGGCACTTGACATTTGGAAATTCGGTGGAGCTAATGTCCTTCTGTCTAGAGCGCTGGTCTGAGCCGGTGCTGTCGTTGCTGGTCGCCAGATTCAGTTCCGGGCCGCGCCAAGGCGGTCCGACCCGCGCACGCGTTCGTTGGCACGGCTGACCAGCGAGGAGAATGACCATAACTTCCTACAACGCTCAAGTTCTCGATCCCGCCGACCCAACAGACAATGCGGTCTTGGAACAGCTGCGCGCCGATCCCGTCATCGAATTCATCGATCATCGCGGGCAACAACTCGAGGAACTGCGGAGGCTTCGGCCGCCACCCGATCCGGAGCTGGTTGCCGAACCCGGCCGATGGGCGTACTACACCTGGCGGAGGGCCGCCGTGGCGGTGCTGGGCCCCCGGGCGTTTCGAGCGGTCCGGTTGGATCGCAACAGGAACATGATCACCGCCGAGGAGCAGACCCGGCTCGGCGCCCTGCGCATCGGTGTTGCCGGTTTGAGTGTCGGGCATATCATCGCGCACACTTTGGCCGCACAGGGCATGTGCGGCGAGCTTCGGCTGGCGGATTTCGATCGGATTGAGCTGTCCAATCTCAACCGGGTGCCGGCGACCGTACTCGACCTCGGGCTGAACAAGGCTGAGGTGGCTGCCCGCAGAATCGCCGAACTCGATCCATACCTCCCCGTCCGGGTTCTGGACGTCGGGCTGACAGTCAACACCGTCGACGAGTTCCTCGACGGGCTGGACGTCGTTGTCGAAGAGTGTGATTCGTTGGACATGAAGGCCAGCCTGCGGGCAGGCGCCCGTGCCCGTCGGATGCCGGTGCTGATGGCCACGAGCGACCGAGGCCTGCTGGACGTGGAACGTTTCGATCTTGAGCCGCAGCGTCCGATTTTGCACGGTCTCCTCGGCGACTTGGATTTCGCGCGGCTGCACGGCATGAGTAGTCGCGAAAAGGTTCCCCACATACTGCGTTTCCTCGAAGCCGAGCACTTGTCACCCCGCGTCTTGGCGTCCGCCGTCGAAATCGACCGCACGCTGTCGACCTGGCCGCAGGCGTCAAGTGACGTTCTATTGGGAGCGACCGCGATTGCCGAGGCAGTGCGCAGACTCGGATTGGGTGAAAACCTGCCGTCGGGTCGGACCCGCGTCGACGTCGGCTGGGCGCTCAACCAACTCGGCGAACCGCAGATGGCCACGCATCGCTCCCCACCGCCGGCCGACTATTCCGATCCCGCCCTGCCGGGCGTGTCCGGCGTCATTGCGGCAGCCGCTATTCGCGCGCCCTCTGCCAGCAATGCGCAACCCTGGTATGTGGAAGCCGGCTCCGATGTCATCACCATCCGGCTTGCGCCCGAGCACACATCGACGCTTGACGTCGGATTCCGCGCCAGCGCAGTCGCGCTCGGAGCGGCCCTCTTCAACGCCAAAGTGGCCGCCGCCAGCCAACGGGTGTTGGGGCCGGTGACCCTGCTCGAGGGCGTTCATGGCGCGCCATTGCAAGCGACGGTGCATCTGCACGATGGGGGTGACCCTGACCTCGCCGGGCTCTACCGGCCAATGCTGGCGCGGGAGACCAACCGCCAAATCGGAAAGCCCCGCCAGATCGCCGCCGATGCGATCGAACTGCTGCGCACCATCGCCGAGCGGGAGGGCGCGCGGCTGCACTTCGTGAGCGAACGGGACGAGATCGCCCGGGCTGCAATGATTCTCGCTGCCGCTGATCGTACCCGCTATCTGACGCCGGGACTGCACGCCGAGATGATTTGTGAGCTGCGCTGGCCCGGTGATCCGTGTCCCGACACCGGTATCGACGTGCGCAGCCTCGAGCTCGACCCCGGCGATCTCGCCCTGCTCGACGTCTTGCGGCGCCCGGACGTGATGGCGCATCTGGCCGAGTGGAATGCTGGTACCGCCTTGGGCGAGGACACTTGGCGTCGCGTGTCGGCGAGCTCCGCCTTGGCCGTAATTTCGGTTGCGGGGGGAACCTTGACCGACTACGCGCGCGGCGGATCTGCCGCCGAGGCGGTATGGATTGCCGCCCAGCAGCGCGGGCTGGCTGTCCAACCCGTCTCACCGGTCTTCTTGTACGCCCACGATGCCGAAGATCTCACCGAGTTGTCGACGCCCTTCACCGACGAACTGCGGAAGCTGCAACTAGAGTTCCGGCGACTCGTCCGCGTGACGGCCGACAACTTCCCCGTCCTGGTGCTGCGATTGGCTGAAAGCGGCCCGGCGTCGGTGCGGAGCCGTCGCAATCTCGATCGGATCTGTTTGCTGTAGGGTCAGCACCAACTACCGTATGGATGTAAGAATGTCGGGCTCGCTAGACGATCTGGTAACGGCGGCGGCCGCCCAGTTGATGGCGGCCACCGCGGGCAATGCCGCGGCGATCAGTCAACACGTGCTCCGCGATTTGGTCAGCCACTTTGGCGTAGATTTCGGCTTTCTGCGCCACAACGACCACACCATCCACGCAACAGTGCTAGTCGCTGAATGGCCGCCACGCGCCAACGTCCCCGACCCAGACCCGATCGGTGTGGTGTATTTCGCCGACGCCGACTCCGTCTTCGCGCTGATCGAAAACCACAAGGAGCCCTACGTCTTGCGTCCCGAGGCCGCGAACGCCGATTATCAAAACTATATCGAGGAGGGAACGGGGGTTCCTGAGACTTCCCTTGCGGCCGTTCCACTACTTTCCGGTGATCTCACCACCGGCACCCTCGGCTTCGTCAAGTTCGGTGACCGGGAATGGCTACCGGAGGAGCTGAATGCGCTGCAGGCGATCGCCACATTATTCGCTCAGCTGCAGGCCCGCATCGTCGCCGAAGAGCGAGTCCGCTACCTGGCTGACCACGATGACCTCACCGGCCTGCTGAACCGCAGGGCGCTGATCGCCCACCTCGACGAACGCGTGGCTGAGGGTCAGCCGGGCCAAGTCGCCGTATTGTTCTTCGATCTGGACCGTTTCAAGGTCGTCAACGAGCACCTCGGTCAGGATGCCGGCGACCGGTTCATTAGCGGCTTCGCCGAGCTCCTACGCGAGGCCGCAGACGTTTCGTCGGTCACCGCCCGGCTTGGCGGTGACGAGTTTGTCGTCGTACCGTCCGCACCAATGAACATCGAAAGCGCCGTGGCGTTCGCTCATCGGCTGCAGGAGAAAGTTGAGAAGCAGGTCGTTATCGACGGTGAGAGGCTCAGCCGTTCGGTCAGTGTCGGTGTCGCGACCGGCGTACCGGGACGCCATGGCACTTCGGAGCTTCTGCGTCGCGCCGATCAAGCCGCTCGGTCGGCCAAGGGTTCCGGCGGGGCCAAAGTCACAGCTTTCAGCGTGGAGATGTCCGAACGGGAAACGATCCGCAACGACATCGAACTGGACCTGGAACGGGCCACCAACAGCGAGAACAGCGCCCTGGTGCTGCATTATCTGCCGGAGTTTGGCATGGACACCGGCGAGATCCTCGGGACCGAGGCGCTCGTCCGTTGGCAACACCCAACTCGAGGGCTGCTGATGCCGGACTCCTTCATCGGGGTGGTCGAATCGATCAATCTGGCGGGGAAGCTTGGCCGTCTGGTAATGCGCTCGGCCTGTGCGCAGTTCGGACTGTGGCGGTCACGCGGCGTGGGGCGCGATGCTGTGCTACGGGTCAACGTATCGCCAATGCAGCTCGTCGCGAACAATATTGTCGGCACGGTCGCCGCAACCCTTGATGAGTTCGCTATCGATCCCGGCGCAGTATGTCTGGAGATCACCGAACGAGTCGTGGTCCAAGAGATTGACACCACGCGCCGAACGCTTGCCCGACTCAAGGACATCGGTGTGGGGATCGCGATCGACGACTTCGGCACTGGCTACAGTGCTTTGACATATCTGAAGTCTCTTCCGGTCGACACAATCAAGATCGACAGGGCATTTGTCCGCGATCTCGGCACCAGCACCCGCGATCTGGCGATCGTGCAGGCTATCGTCGATTTAGCGCACGCTTTGGAACTCGAGGTCGTCGCCGAGGGCGTTGAGACTGCCACCGCGGCCAGGGCACTGCTTGATTTGGGATGCCAGCGGGCGCAGGGCTTTCTGCTGTCCCGCCCGCTAGATAGCGCTGCAATGGAGTCGCTGCTCGCACGGCGCATCATACCAATGGACTTTTCCACCATGGGAGATGCGCCACGTGACGATTCGTCGATAGCGTAGAACCGCGATGCGGTGCTGAATCCCACAAGTCGGCGTTCACACGCCGACAGAACAGCCAGCACCCGGCCGACGGGCGTGGCCGTGACGCGCAATCACGCTCCACCGACTAGAAGGTCTTCGGTCTCACACCGGCGATAAAACTCTTGGGTCAGATGCGTTGTCTCCATGAGGATCTTGGCAACCTGCTCGGGTTGTGCATACCTGACGAAATCGCTTCGGTTCCACCACATCATCTTGGTTTGGTAGCGTTCATCGGGATAGGGCGTCGCAGGAATGGCTGCCACCACCCCTCCAGACGAGCGCCACCGGTTCAGGGCGTATGCGGCGGCTGTGGCCATGCAAAACTGGATCTCGAGCAGAGCCATCATGTGGAAAGCGCTGCGGGCCACAGCCTGAGTAAGGCAACGATTCCGATCCGGATCGTCGATTGCCCACGCCGACTTCATCTCCAGGATGCCGAACGGCACCCGGTCGTTGATCATATTGCGGACAGCCTTTTGTCCGGGTTGCCCCTCCCACTCAACGACCGCATGCGAGTCGTCGGCCGACTGCAGCGGTCCCTTGGCCCGGACACCGGCCACCATCCGTCCGGCGTCATCGATCACGGCGAAGAACATAATGGTGTCGGCTCCGCTACGCAGGGCATCGGAGTCGAGAGCACACTCGACACCATGCTTGGTATAGCTGCGATGCGCGCCAACCGAGTACTGCGCCCACAAGTCACTGTCGGTCGAGGGCTGCGAAATCACCAACGTGCAGTCGATGTCGGGATCGCGCCAGCTGAGGGGTTGCCGGAGACGGAATCCGTCGACATTCAGGGCATCGAGCGAAGCTACGGTCATGGGCGTCCTTAGAGTGCCGGGGCGCCGTCTTCCAGTTTGTAAATCAGGCGCCTTTAGTACGTATGGGATGAATTTCTGCGCCTCTAGTACGTATGGGATGAATTTCTGTCAAAAAACAAAACCAGGTCCTCACTGGATTCGTATAGCCGTCGTGTTCCCTTTCTTTTTGTCGAAATTCAGACTCGAGGATTGCAAAAGCCGAGCGAACCGCATAATCGTATTACAAATCGCAAGGCATTACGCTGACCTTGTTGAATTCTGGAAACCCACAATGTTGGATGCGTGTCGTCGAGACTACGCAAGGAGCGCCTGAATTGGGCTATCTGGAGCCACCCGTTCGTGAAAGTGGCCCTATTTTGGCCGTATAGGACGGCGCTGATTTTGCGGCCGGGGTTTCGGCGTGCCTGGGCGGGTTTGGTGTGAGTGTGCCTGGAGAATCGGTGTGTGGCGTTGGGACGGGAAAACCGGCAGGGCCGATTCGATGACGCGATGCTGTTGGTGGGTGATCAGCTGCCGGTAGGCAGTACTTATCGGCTGTTGGCTGAGCATGGTGGTGTGCTGTTCGGCGAGGAGTATTTCGCCGACTTGTTTAAGCGCTCGGTGTTGGGCCGCCCGACGGTGCCGGCGCGGGTGGTGGCCACGGTGCTGTTGTTGCAGGCCTATGCGGGACTTTCAGATCGGGAGGGGTGCGACCGGTTGGCGTTTGATCTGCGCTGGAAAGCCGCTGCGGGTTTGACGGTGGACGCGCCGGCGTTTCATCCCACGGTGCTGGTCGGGATGCGTAACCGGCTTCGGACCGGCCGCGGCGGTTGTTCGACGATGTCAACGCCACCGCTCGGGCGGCCGGGTTGTTGCGGGGACGGCGTCGGGTCCTGGATTCCACGCCGTTGTTTGATGCGGTGGCCACCCAGGACACGGTGATTCAGCTGCGGGCGGCGATCCGCAAGGTGCTCGCCGTGGCCGAGCGGGTGGACCCGGCGTTGGCGTGTGTGGTGCGCGCGGCGCTGACCCGCGACGATGACTACGCCGGCGTGGGCAAGCCGCCGTGTGACTGGGACGACCCGAAGGCCCGCGAAGCGTTGGTGGATGCGCTGGTGCGTGACGCTCGGGCCGCGCTGGCGGTGTTGGATGGCCGCGAGTTGGCGGGGCCGCTGGCCGAGGCTGGCGAGTTGTTGGGGCTGGTGGCCGGCCAAGACGTCGAACAAGGCGATGACGGGGTGTTTCGCATCGCGCGGCGGGTGGCCCGCGATCGGCTGATCTCCACCGTTGATGTCGAGGCCCGCCATGGGCGCAAGTCACGGGCGCGGACCTTCGATGGGTATAAGTCGCATCTGGGGGTCGATCCCGACGATGAGCTGATCACCGCGGTGGCCGTCACGCCGGCCAACACTCCCGACCGCGAGGTCATCGACGAACTGCTCGGCCACCACGGCAGCGGCGCACCTGTGGCCAACGCTATACCCGTTGCCGGTGAGCCGGCCGCCGCCACTGGCACTGACGGTGGTAGCGATTCGGCTCCTGACTCTGAGTCGAAATGCTTTGAGGTGTATGGGGATTCGGCCTACGCCAATGGGGCCACCCCCGATGAGCAGACTGCTCCGGGTCATGACATGCGCACCAAGGTGCCCCCGGTGCGCAACGCCAACGGTTATTCCAAAGACCGGTTCACGATTGACCTGGCCGCCGGTACCGTCACCTGCCCGGCTCAGCGCACCGTGGCGATCCGCGCTGGCCTGCGCTACCGGGTCGCCCGCTTCGGTGTACTCTGCGGGTCTTGCCCACTGCGCGCCGAGTGCACCAAAGACCGCCGCGGACGGGTGATCAGCATCCACCCCCAAGAAGCCGCCCTACAACACGCTAAAGCCCGCCAACAGGATCCGGCCTGGCAGCAGGACTACCGGGCCAACCGGCCCGTCGTGGAACGCACGATCAGCCACTTCACCCGCCGCCCCTGGGGCGGCCGAAAAGCCCGCTGCCGCGGCAAAAAACGCATCCTGACCGACATCCTGACCCGAGCCAGCGCCCTTAACCTCGCCCGCCTGGCCACCCTCGGCCTGCACCCCGGATCCGATGGC
>Ga0318528_10000542_pt1 | contig 12412 bp, 10 predicted proteins | sample GRESIP052b4f26_FD_202500 | JGI IMG/M metagenome (GOLD analysis project Ga0318528, IMG submission 202500) | Tropical soil microbial communities from Luquillo Experimental Forest, Puerto Rico - GRE.SIPMG.052b4f26 | ecosystem: Environmental > Terrestrial > Soil > Tropical forest > Bulk soil...
TGCAATCGCCGCTGCGCGCTCGGTCTTGTCCGCCGGCGGCACATTGTCCTGCGTGGCGGCGGGGACCACGCTCTGCGGCGTGGTCTCATGCGTCGGCTCGGCGAGGCCTTCGCTCGCCGGTAGCGCTCGTTTCACTGTGGGTGCAGCCAGCATCGCCTCCTCGAAGGGCGAGAACTCGATGGTGGGACCCTTGTCCGAGGGCAGGCTTGCAAGCGGCGCCTGCCACTGGAAAGCATCGAGCCGTCCCGTCACCGGCGACACCGGACGCCAGCGGTCGCTGACATAGCCGTCGGCGGTCCAGGCCGGATCGTGCCGCGCGCGCACCGCGCGCAATGTCCAGGCCCGCGCCTTGCCGCCGTCGCCATGCTCGGTGCGCTCGATCTCCGCCATCAACATCGCCACGCGCTGGGTCGGATCGGCGATGTAGGGAGCAAGCGCGTCGCGTGCCCGCGAAAACTCCGATGCATCGATCGCCGCACGCGCGAGCGCGAGCGCCCCCTCGACATGGCCGGGCGTCTTTGCGGCGAGCGTCTCGACCCGCACCAGCCGCTGCCGCGCGGAATCGCCGAGACGGACATGCGCATAGGCATCTGCAAGATCCGGATGCGGCTGCGCCAGCCAGGCGGCCTCGACGAGCCGCATCGCACGGCGGACCTGATGCGCCTCGCTCTCGAACTTCGCCGCCAGCACCGCGGCCGGCACCAGCGTCGGCGCAAGCTTCACCGCCTCCTTGACGGTCTCACGCGCGCGATCGCGGTCGACCTTTTCCAGTTCAAGCGCACGCGCGGTGAGCAGCACGCCGCGCTGGCGGCGGTAGCTTTGCTTGTTGAGCAGCCCGGATTCCAGATTGTTGTCGAGGATTTTCAGCGCGCCGTCCCAATCGCCCTGGGCACAGCGGAAGCCGAGCACCGCATGCGACGCCCAGTTCGACGATGGCGCAAGTTTCAGCACTTCCTCGGCGATCACGACCGCGGCAACCGCATCGTCGGCGCGCTGCGCTTCGATGAACAGCCCGCGCAGACCGAGCAGCCGCGTATCCTCGCGCTCCGCCATCGCATTGAACGCGGTCCTCGCGCCCACACGGTCGCCGTCGAGCTGCGCCGATTGCGCATGCAGCAACAGCGCAAGGGGATCCTGGCCCGCAAGGCGGCGCGCACTTTCGGCATTCGAGCGCGCCGCCGCGGCATCGCCGTGACCGATCGCGAGCAGGCCCTGGGTAATGGCGTGCCGCCCGCGCGCATGGCGGCGCTCGCGCCGCGCCCGCCTCATCCGTTCCGGTGTCTTCCACACCATGCGCAGGAGGCTCCACACGACCACCGCCACCACGATGATGACGCCCAGCGCCATCGCAAAGACCGGCAGCGCGGTCGCGATGCGATAGCCGCCCCAGGTCAGCGTGACCTCGCCGGTCTGATCGGCGACCCACGCAGCGCCGGCCGCGGCGAGCGCGATACCGACGAGGAAAAGGACGATGCGAACCATGAAGCCCCTATTACGCCGGTCTCAGGCGTCGGCAGATTTACCACGCATTCTTGTAGCGAATGTCAAATCCAAAAACAGCACTGGAATCATACCGCTCGTGCCCCTGGACCCGACATTCGTAAAAGTATGCTGCAACATTGATACGAATGTCAGGGCCTGGACGCCAGCGTGGCCATCGCCGCATCGGCAAATTTATGGGATGCAGACAGAGCAGCATCGCGCGCGAGAACCTTGTCGAGCCACGGTTGCGCCGGCGCGCGTTCCTCCGGCGAGAGCGTCGACAATTCGCGGCTGGCTTCGGCAAGATCGTTGCGCAGCGCGGCCGCGGTGACCCGCGCCACGATCGCGCTGCGGTCATTGCCGGTCGCATCCGTCCGCTCGACGCGGACGAGTTTTGCCGCGCCCGCCTGCAGCTTGTCGAGGATGCCTGTACCTGTGGTCGAGACGTCCTGCGCCGTCGGCGATAGTTTGGGCACCAGCGTCAACAACTCGCGGCACAGTGCCGGCGGGGCCGGGACGCCCTTGTCGGCGAACTGATCGAGCGGCTTTAACGCATCCGCATCGGGCGCCAGCGCCTTCGCCGCTTTCAGCTCCTCGGTAAAGGGATCGCCGTGGCGGACTGCGACGTCGAGCAGCGAAGCGGCGACGAGGCGACGCAGCGGCAGATCGTCGGCCGTCTTCGCCTCCGTGGCCTTCGCGTTCGCCTGCGCGATCGCCGCAGATTGCACGCTTGCGGCGCGCTCGAGCTTGTCGATACGGTCGTTGATGGCCGAGAGATCGACGGTTGCACCAACCGCCGCGGCCGGCTCGGGCGGAGGCGCCGACTTCAGTTCGTTCACTGCCGCGGCGAGCTTGTCCGTCTCCGTGCGCAGGCTCGCGACATCGTTGCGCAAGGAGGCGACCGGTTTTTCCAATGCACCGGGCGAAAGCGCGGCCATCGCCTGATCGACCTTGCCGAGCCTGCCTTCGAGCGTCGCGACGCGCTTGCCGAGAGCGTCGACAAGTGCGGTGTCGACCTGTGGCGGTGGAGGCGGTGCCTGCACCGCGGGCCAGCCCAGCATCCAGCCGACCAGGATGACAAGCGCGGCCGCGACCGCGCCGGAGAACGGCGCGATCACCCACGGCGAGATGCGAGCGGGCGCGGGCGCGATCGGCGGAGACGTCGTTTCGAGCGCCGCCGCCGCCTCGGGCTGCTGCTCGGAGCCTGCTTCAGGCTCCGCACTTGCCTCGGTTGGGGGCCTGGTTGCGCCGGAAACTTCGTTCGCCTCGAGTTCGATCGTGGGCGGCGCACGCTTGGCCTTGGTTGTATCGGAGGCTCCTCCTGCCTCCTCTAGCGAGTCATCGACCATCCCTGCGGTTCCTTTGCTGGTTGATCCGAGGTCCTACCAGATTCGGCGCCCTCTTATCGCAAAGCACGCTCCAGCGCCGCAAACAAGGCATTTTCGTCGGGCGATGCGGCGACCTGCACCTGTGTCGCGCCGGCTTCGCGCAGCGGGAAGGCCACATTTGCCGATATGCAGCATTGCGGCAGCGAAAGCGCCGATATTTCCACGCCGCCGGCGCGCACCGCGTTCAGGAAGGCGCGCGCCGACCGCTGGGAATAGTGCAACACTGCATCGATCCGGTTCGCCGCAAAGGCCTCGCAGGCTTCGGCAGGAAGGTTCGCGAGCGCAACCATGCGATACGTCGTCATCACGACGACATCGAATCCGCGGCTGGAAAGCTCGCCCTCGAGATCGTGCGCCAGATCGGCGCCGGCGAGATAGAGCAAGGCGTCTTGCTTCTTAAGCTGCTTTGCGCGCGCGCTCGCCAGCACGCGATCGCGCAATGCGGCGGCATCGCCATCGGCCGTGATGACCTTTTGAAATCCCAGCGCCCGGGCGGCCGCCGCGCTCTGCTCGCCCACCGCAAACAACGGCAGCCCCTGCAAAGGGCTTGGCGCAAGCTGCGCTTCGATCGCACGCAGCGCATTGGCCGAACTGACAATGACGGCGCCATATCCGGCCGTCAGATCGCCGGATAAGGGCAGCGGCTCGAAGCGCAGCATCGGCGCCAGCACCACCTCGAACCCCCGCGCGCGCAAGGCAGCGGCGGTCGCCTCATTATCCGGATGCGGTCGGGTGACGAGAACGGCCATATCAGCCCTGTGAGATAACGGATTTCCGCGGCTGCGGGCGATTGCAACCACGGTTCTTGGCGGTTACTTACGAGAACCGCTGGTGTCCTGGAGTTCGATGCGGACTTCTGAACCACCACACCGGCGGGAACGCAAGGGCTCACATTGGATAACCAAAAGCCGATTTTGGTGCTGGGGATCGAGACCACCTGCGATGAGACCGCGGCGGCCGTGATCGAGCGCCAGCCTGACGGCTCGGGAAAGATCCTTTCCAACATCGTCCGCTCGCAGATCGAGGAGCACGCCCCGTTCGGCGGCGTGGTGCCCGAAATCGCGGCCCGCGCCCATGTCGACGTGCTCGACCGCCTGATCGAGACGGCGATGAAAGAGGCCGGGATCGGCTTTCCGCAATTATCCGGCGTCGCGGCCGCTGCCGGGCCGGGCCTGATCGGCGGGGTGATCGTCGGGCTGACCACGGCGAAGGCGATCGCCATGGTGCACAACACGCCGCTGATTGCGGTGAACCATCTGGAAGCGCACGCGCTGACCCCGCGGCTGACTTGCGCGCTCGCCTTTCCCTATTGCCTGTTTCTGGCTTCCGGCGGCCACACCCAGATCGTCGCGGTCGCGGGCGTCGGCAATTACGTGCGGCTCGGCACCACGGTTGACGATGCCATGGGCGAAGCCTTCGACAAGGTCGCCAAGATGCTCTCACTGCCCTATCCCGGTGGGCCCGAGGTCGAACGCGCCGCGCGCGGCGGTGATCCGACGCAGTTCGAATTTCCGCGGCCGATGCTCGGACGGAGCGATGCGAATTTCTCGCTCTCCGGATTGAAGACCGCGGTGCGCAACGAGATCAGCCGGCTGACGCCGCTCGATGCGAAAGACGTCAGCGACCTCTGCGCAAGCTTTCAGGCGGCGGTGCTCGAGATGACGGCGGACCGCCTAAGCGTCGGCTTGAAATTATTCGCCGACCGTTTCGGCCCGGCGCGCGCGCTGGTGGCGGCGGGCGGGGTCGCCGCGAACCAGGCGATCCGCGGTGCGCTGCAGGATGTCGCGGCGAAAGCGCAAACCACGCTGATCATTCCGCCGCCCGCGCTCTGCACGGACAATGGCGCGATGATCGCCTGGGCCGGCGCGGAGCGGCTTGCGCTCGGCATGTCCGACACCATGGACGCGCCGCCCCGCGCGCGCTGGCCGCTCGATGCCAATGCGACGGCGCCGGCGGAGTTCGCCAACACCCGCGCGGGGTTTTGAGGTGTCATGAGTGAACACTCACGCCGCGGATTCGACTGCAACCGCCCCCTGAAAGGGGGAGGTCGGCGGGCTCCGAAGGAGCGCGCCGGGAGGGGGTCATCCTCGCAAAGTTCTCCTGCCATCGAGTTCTCGCCATGACCTCCTTCAACTCCGTCTCTGTCATCGGCGCGGGCGCCTGGGGCACGGCGCTGGCCGATGTCGCGACGCGCGCAGGCCGCACCGTGACGCTCTATGCGCGCGATGCGGGACACGCCGCGCGCATCGCCTCGAGCCGCGAGAATCCGCGCTTGCCGGGCACAAAACTCGCCGCCGAGATTGTCGTCACCAACGACCTCGCCCGAGCGTCGCAGGCAGAGATCATCCTGGTCGTCACGCCCGCGCAGCATCTGCGCGCGGCCGTGAACGCGCTCGCGAGCCATCTTCGCGACGCGACGCCCGTCATCGCCTGCGCCAAGGGCATCGAGCACGGCACGCATAAATTCATGACCGAGATCATCGCGGAGGCGGCACCGCACGCGATGCCTGCAATCCTCTCAGGTCCGAGCTTTGCCGACGATGTCGCGCGCGGCTTGCCGACCGCGGTGACCCTGGCGGCAAAGGACGAGGCGCTCGCGAGCGAACTCGTGCAGGCCTTGGGCTCGTCGACCTTCCGGCCCTATCACACCACCGACGTGCGCGGAGTGGAGATCGGCGGCGCGGCCAAGAATGTGCTGGCGATCGCGGCCGGCATCGTGGTCGGCAAAAATCTCGGCGCGTCCGCACAGGCTGCCCTCACCACGCGCGGCTTTTCCGAGCTCGCGCGGTTCGGTCGTGCGCTCGGCGCACGTGCCGAAACCATGGTGGGCCTGTCCGGTCTCGGCGATCTGATCCTGACCTGCGCGAGCCCGCAGTCGCGCAATTTCGCGCTTGGGCTGGCGCTCGGACGTGGCGAGCCGAAGCCTGTGGGCAAGCTTGCCGAAGGTGAGTTCACCGCGCCCGTGTTGAAGGAGCTGGCGGCTTCGCAGAACATCGACATGCCGGTATCGAAGTCAGTCGCGGCGATTCTTGCGAACAAATTGACGATCGATGCCGCAATCGAGGGCTTGTTGACGCGTCCCTTCAAGGCGGAGGAGTGAGCGATGGCGTACTGGCTGGTGAAATCCGAACCGTCGAGCTGGTCGTGGGACCAGCAGGTCGCCAAGGGAGGTAAGGGCGAGGCGTGGACCGGCGTGCGCAATTTCACCGCGCGACAAAACCTCGTGAACATGAAGAAGGGCGACAAGGCGTTCTTCTATCATTCCAACGAAGGCAAGGAGATCGTCGGCATCGCCGAGATCATCAAGGAGGCCTATCCCGATCCGACCGACAAGACCGGAAAATTCGTCTGCGTCGACATCAAGGCCGACAAGGCGCTGCCGAAGCCGGTGACGATGGTTGAGATCAAGGCGGAGAAGAAGCTCGCCGCCATGGCGCTGGTAAAATACTCGCGGCTTTCGGTGCAGCCTGTAACAGCCGACGAGTGGAAGCTCGTCTGCAAGATGGGTGGGCTTTAGGCACAGTTCCGTTTTCGGAACTCGTGCGTCCGTGCTCGGTCCGCGCTACGCATCCTTTACCGGTCGCTGGCACTCTTGGAGCATGTTCAAAGGGTGTTTCAATGCAGCCGTGGCTGTGGTGATCGCCTCGCTGCTCGACAGACATTTTTACGATGGGCGGTACACCGATGCCGCCTTCGCGGTCCTGCGGCAAATCCGGCACTCGTTCGGCTTTTGAGGCAGGCTCCGGCATCGCCGACCAAGCGTTGACCGAACGCTCTCGCGCGCAAGCACGGTCGCGCCCGCGCCAGCTTCTTTACCAGCCGGAAACCACAAACAAATGTCTAAAAGACCCGGAGAACCAAAGCCGCCGCTCGGCGTCGTATGAGCGGAGGTCCGCGGCCATGATCGAGACTGGACGAGGCAGAGAACTTCAAAACAAAATCGAGCGCTATCGCGCGCTGGAGCGCGAAGTGACGGACTCGCTCGCCGCAGCCCTGCTGCGAGACATCGTCCGGGAGCTTGAAGCGAGCGTCGAGAAACAAGCGAGCAGTGCGGGCGGGTCAGCCCCAGGGGAACGCGGGCTCGTGTCTTGACGCGCGTTATTGCCAGCGAGCGCCACCCTCCTTTGGAGGGCGGGAGAGCTACGCCGCCGCCGCCATCACCACTTCCGCCAAAAGCTGCTCGCGCTTTTTCTGCGAACGGCAACCCTTCATGGTTGCGGCGAAACGCTCGAGAATGCCCTCCTCGAACGCGGTAACGATGGTGTCGTGCACATAGCTCTTGCGGCAGATCGCAGGCGTGTTGGAGAGCTCGTCGGCCGCCGCGCGGACGGCTTCGAGCACCTGGCGCCTCCGGCCGCGGGCACTTGCCGCCGGCGTGATCCGCGACAACGATTCCAGTACCACGGCGGATGCCATCAGCGTACGGAAATCCTTCAGCGAGATCTTGATGCCGGCGATCTCGCGCAAGAACCCATTGACCGTCGTGGTCGACACCGTGCGCACGGCGCCGCCAGCGTCGCGATACTGGAACATGCGCTTGCCGGGAAGCGTGCGCAGGATGCCGATCGCGCGGACCAGCTTGGCCGCGTTGCATTCCTTCTTCACCGCCTTGCCGCCCTTGGCCTTGAAGGTCAGCACGACGCTGTCGTCTTCCAGCGTGACGTTGGATTTCAGGAGCGTGGTGGCGCCGCGGGTGCCGTTCAGCCGCGCATAGGATTCGTTGCCGGGCCGGATCGCGGTGCGCGCGATCAGTTCGATCACCGCTGAAAGCGCGAACTCCCGGGTCGGTTCCTCGCCGGCCAGATGCATCGAAACGTTGCGCCGGATCTTGGGCAGGGCGGCGACCAGCTTGGCCAGCCGATGCGCCTTGCGATGCTCGCGCACCTTTTCCCAATCGGCGTGATAACGGTATTGCAGTCGGCCCGCGGCATCGCGTCCCACCGCCTGCAGATGCGAATTGGGATCCGGCGCGTAGCGTACCTCGCGGTAGGCCGGCGGCACCGCCATCGCATGGAGGCGGCGAATGGTACGCGCGCAGCGGATATGGGCGCCGTTGGCGCGCACGAAGGAATAGCCCTTGCCGCGGCGGATGCGGCGGATGGTCAGTTCGTTCTGGTCGCCGAGCTTCAGACCCAGCTCGCCTGCGAGCTCTTCGACCGAAGTCTTGCCATTGAGCTCAGGTTTCGCCGGCTCCGCCTTGGGCCATTGCCCCAGCGCTTTTGCCAGCGCCACGGCAGGATCGGCGGAATCGGACTGCGCCGCAGCAAAATTCTGCTGATCCGTCATGGCGTTAGATGCCTTGCTCCTGTTCGCTCGGTCAATGCCGCTTCGCGGCCTTTCGTTCCCCGCCACTGCGGAGGGGCCCGGGGAGGCCATTTAGGGGGTTATGCTCCCTATTGCGAGTCCGAACTGTTAAGACCACGGTTATATACTACCTTTCACGAGACCCATTCACCCGGCATCGTTGATGTCCGACCAAACGGTTTGGTGAAAAATTGAGACAGCCCTGCCCCGCCGAAGGCCGATTGATGGGCTGCGGGCGTCGCTTGATCTCGCTCAACACAGACATGTCGTCGAAGGTTTTATTTTGTCGGCTTGTCGGCGAAGGTGGCGCCGACGCATAATCGCGCGAACAACGAAGACGGCGTCAGCGTCCCGCGTTCGCCGGCATGAACTGTGTGGAGGAGGTCAAATGTCCGAGAAGACTTACGACGTGCCGGCGGAATGGACCAAGCGCGCCTGGATCGATGAAGCCAAGTATCGCGAGATGTATGCCCGCTCGGTCGACGACCCCAAGGGCTTCTGGGCCGAACAGGCCAAGCGTCTCGACTGGATGAAGACCCCCACCAAGATCGACAACTGGTCGTTCGCGCCCGGCAATATTTCGATCAAGTGGTTCGAGGACGGCGTTCTGAATGTCGCGTTGAATTGCGTCGACCGGCATCTTGCCAAGCGCGCCAACCAGACCGCGATCATCTGGGAAGGCGACGACCCCTCGCAATCGAAGCACATCACCTACAGGCAGCTTCACGACGAGGTGTGCCGGATGGCCAACATCCTGCGCACCCGCAACGTCAAGAGAGGCGACCGCGTCACCATCTATCTGCCGATGATTCCGGAGGCGGCGTACGCGATGCTCGCCTGCGCGAGAATCGGCGCGATTCATTCGGTGGTGTTTGCGGGCTTCTCGCCGGACAGCCTCGCCCAGCGCGTCACCGACGCCAAGTCGAAGGTGATCATCACCGCCGACGAAGGCCTGCGGGGCGGCAAGAAGGTGCCGCTGAAAGCCAACGTCGATACCGCGCTCGCCAAGATGGACGGCGTCGACTGGGTCGTTGTGGTCAAGCACACCGGTGCCAAGGTGGACATGAAGCCCTCGCGCGACCTCTGGTATCACGAGGCCGCTGCAATGGTGACGACCGAATGTCCGGCCGAGCACATGCACGCGGAAGATCCGCTGTTCATCCTTTACACGTCCGGTTCGACGGGCCAGCCCAAGGGCGTGCTGCACACGACCGGCGGCTATCTCCTGTTCGCGGCGATGACGCACCAATATGTCTTCGACTATCACGAGGGCGATATCTACTGGTGCACCGCCGACGTCGGCTGGGTCACCGGCCACAGCTACATCGTCTATGGGCCGCTCGCGAACGGCGCCACCACGCTGATGTTCGAGGGCGTGCCGAACTATCCGGACAATTCGCGCTTCTGGAACGTCATCGACAAGCACAAGGTCAATACCTTCTACACCGCGCCGACCGCGATCCGCGCGCTGATGCAGGGAGGCGACGAGCCGGTGAAGAAGACCTCGCGCAAGAGCCTGCGCCTGCTCGGGTCGGTCGGCGAGCCGATCAATCCGGAAGCATGGGAATGGTATCACCGCGTGGTCGGCGAAGACCGCTGTCCGATCGTCGACACCTGGTGGCAGACGGAAACCGGCGGCATTCTGATCACGCCCCTGCCCGGCGCCACCCGGCTGAAGCCGGGTTCGGCAACCAATCCGTTCTTCGGCGTGGTGCCGGAGATCGTCGATGCCGACGGCAAGCTGCTGGAAGGCGACGCCACGGGCAACCTCTGCATCGCGCGGTCATGGCCCGGCCAGATGCGCACGGTTTACGGCGATCATGCCCGCTTCGAACAAACCTACTTCTCGACCTACAAGGGCAAATATTTCACCGGCGACGGCTGTCGGCGCGACGCCGACGGCTATTACTGGATCACCGGACGCGTCGACGACGTCATCAACGTCTCCGGCCACCGCATGGGCACCGCGGAGGTCGAGAGCGCGCTGGTTGCGCATGCGCTGGTGTCGGAAGCCGCGGTGGTCGGCTATCCCCACGACATCAAGGGTCAGGGTATTTACGCCTATGTGACGCTGATGGAGGGGACCGAGCCGAGCGAAGAGCTGCGCAAGGAACTGGTCGCCTGGGTCCGCAAGGAGATCGGACCGATCGCCTCGCCGGACCAGATCCAGTTCGCGCCGGGCCTGCCGAAGACGCGATCGGGCAAGATCATGCGGCGCATCCTGCGCAAGATTGCCGAGGATGAGCCCGGCAGCCTGGGCGATACGTCGACCCTGGCCGATCCCGCCGTGGTCGACGATCTCGTCAAAAACCGGCAGAACCGGCGGCAGAGCGCAGCATAAACCGAAGCGGCGCCGTTTTTCCTGCCACTCTTCCCGCATGCAGATCGTATGCGGGAAGAGCAAGAACGCGCGCAACCGCGCGCCCACGCGGCATTTGCGTCATCGCCAAAGGAATGTCGGAGAGCTGTGGCGCGGCCGCGGCGGTTTTCCGGCGAGTGTTGTTTTCAAGTCATTTACTTTGTTTGGAACTTTTTCTTTTCTTCGCCTCGTCAGGCCAGTCCGGCAGCCTGTGTAGAAACCATCCGGTTAAAGCACGCGGTTAAAAATACGCGAGCAGACCGCCTTTGAGAGCGGTTTGAACCAGTTGTGTCCCTTCAGGGGTGTGCGAGCGGAGTAGGATTGATGCGGAAGCGGATTGCTATGGCATTCCTGGCCACCATCGGGATGGTTGTTCTGGCGACCGATGCGGCGCAGGCGCGCGGCGAACTCGTCGGTGTTCCCAACGGCGAATATTCGCCGGGAACGATCGTGGTGAGGACCAACGAGCGCCATCTCTATCTCATTCTCGATTCCGGCCACGCCATGCGTTACCCGGTCGGCGTCGGCAGGTACGGCAAGCAGTGGGCGGGCGAGACCCGGATCGACGGCAAATACCGCAACCCGGCATGGTCGCCGCCGCAGGAAGTCAGGCGCGATAAGCCCTTCATGCCGGACGTGATTCCCGGTGGCTCGCCGCGCAATCCGATGGGCGTCGCGGCGATGACCCTGGCCGGCGGCGAATACGCGATCCACGGCACGAACACGCCGGGTTCGGTCGGCGGCTTCGTCTCCTATGGCTGCATCCGCATGCTGAACACCGACATCACCGACCTCTTCGAGCGCGTGTCTGTCGGCACCAGGGTGATCGTGACGCACTGATCGCTTCTCTTTCGAGAATGCAAAAGTCGCGCCTCTCGCGCGGCTTCAGAAATCCGAGGCGATGCCCTTGTTCTCCCAATCGCCATAGCGCGTGGGTTCCGGCCCCTTCGGCCCCTGATATTCTTTTGGCCGCGGCTTGGCGTCGGCGGCAGCCGCCTGCCGGCGCGCTTCGGCTTCAGCGAGCGCGCGCTGGGCGGCCGGCGTCAGCGGCTTGCGAGGCGGGCTTGCTGCAGTCGTCGCGGCGTGTGAAGCATCGTCGTGTTCAGGCACTGCTCTTTCCTTGAAACCGGGCTTCTCCATCAACACATCGTGCATCGCAGCGAAAAAGCCAGAGGGGTTCTTATATTTTGCATATTCGCATGGCAGAGCTGTGGTCTCGTCAATGGCATGCGCCGGACTCTCGCGGATTTGCCTTTCCCCCGAGTAATGGTCCAGCATGCCTCCAAGATTAGCTCGCCCCTCCGAAGTGCCCGGTCTTGCGGCGCGGCGAATCGCGGCGGACGTGCTCGACGGCGTTCTGCACAAACATCGCACACTTGACGATCAGCTCGATGGCGCAGCCGCGCATCCCGGCCTGAAGACGCTGGCCGATCGCGATCGCGCGCTGATGCGGAAGCTGGTTGCGACGATCCTGCGCCGGCTCGGCACGCTCGGCCATTTGCTGTCGCGGCTGCTCGACCGCGGCATCCCGACCGACGCGCCGCGCGCGCAGAGCGCGCTCCTGATCGGTGCCGCGCAAATTCTCTGGATGGACGTGCCCGATCATGCCGCCGTCGACCTGTCGGTGCGGCTCGTCCAGTCGGACCGGCGCGCCGCTAAATATGCAGGTCTCGTCAACGCCGTGCTGCGCCGCTGCGCACGCGAGGGCCCAAGCCTGGTCGATGACGTGAAGTCCGAGATTCTCGACATCCCGCCCTGGTTGCACAAGCGCTGGATCGCCCATTATGGCGAGGCCACCGCGCGCGCCATGGCGCTCGCGCTCGCGCACGAGCCGTCGCTCGACATCACCGTGAAGTCCGATGCGGCGCAGTGGGCATCG
>Ga0318528_10000549_pt1 | contig 12380 bp, 12 predicted proteins | sample GRESIP052b4f26_FD_202500 | JGI IMG/M metagenome (GOLD analysis project Ga0318528, IMG submission 202500) | Tropical soil microbial communities from Luquillo Experimental Forest, Puerto Rico - GRE.SIPMG.052b4f26 | ecosystem: Environmental > Terrestrial > Soil > Tropical forest > Bulk soil...
GCTCGTTCGAGGTAGAGGACGTCGTCGGCATCGTTCGCCTCAACTTTGCGCGCCGGGTAAAACTCTACAACGGTACCGCCGAGCTCGCGCCGGGCATCACCCTGCATCCGGTCGGCGGGCATACGCTGGGGATGCAGTTCGTGCGCGTGCATACCAGCCGCGGCTGGGTCGTCGTTGCCTCCGACGTCACGCATTACTACGAGAACATGGAAAGCGGCCGGCCGTTTACCGCGGCGTTCCACATCGGCGACATGCTCGACGCCTATGACGCATTGCGCGCCCATGCCGCCAGCCCGCACCACATCATTCCCGGCCACGACCCGCTGGTCATGCGCCAATACCCGGCGCCGCGGCCGGAGCTCGAAAGCGTCGTCGTGCGCCTCGACGTGATGCCGCGGGATTAACCGACACGTTCGAGGACGGCGTTGAACAGTTCGGTGCGGCGTTCTTCGAGGTTGCGCGACGAGTTTTGGAACATTGCCTGCCAATCTCCGCCGAGGAGCAGATGCATGCCTAATACTGGCGGCTGGTCGATGGCATTGCGCGCCCGCGCCGTCGCCGATTGCAATGCCGCCTCCGTCGTGTCTTGCCAGGCGACGACGCGGAAGCCGGCGGCTTCCAGCTTTACGCGGGTTGCTTCTTGCGAATAGAGAAAGCTGATGCTCGGCTCGCGCGCCCATTGCACGGGGTAGTGCGGCGCTCCGCCCGGCCCGGCGGCGACTTCCTGCAGCGCGAGGCGCCCGCCGGGTTTGAGCACCCGCCGCATTTCGCGGTAGAGCCGGCCGCGGTCGGCGATGTTCATCGCCGCGTTCTGCGACCACACTACATCGAAGCTCATATCGTCGAACGGCAGGTCGAGAGCGTTGCCCTGCCGGTAATCGACGCGGTCCGTGAGCCCGGTCATCTGAGTGAGCATCCCGGCGACCCGCACGAACTCGGCAGTCAGATCGAGGCCGCTGACCCGGCAGCCGTAGCGCCAGGCGAGATATCGCGACGGACCGCCGAGCCCCGAGCCGACATCGAGCACCCGCTCGGTGCCGGTGAAACCGACCAGTTCCGCGAGCCGGACCGTCGCCGGCCGCTGACCGCCATGAAACTCGTCGACCGGAGCGAGGTCGTCCGGCGTCAGATGATCGATGTCCTTTCCCGCTTCTTTCAGCGCCGCAAGTATCGTTTTACCCAGGTCCGCACTCGTGTAGTGGGTTTCGACCGGATTATCCGCCATTCGCTGCCCTCAACTCGTTTGATCAGATGGCTGCGGCGAGCGGCGCCTCTCGAAGCGCCTACGACAGGCTACAATCAATAATTGCATCGAAAAACTCCTATTGTGCAATCTACAGCGAATCAGCAGCAAATTCACTCCATAGTTGCAGGGCCAGCTCCGGCCAAGGCGTCGCCAAGCGCCTGCCCGTTACGGCGAATTTTGGGTCAAGATCGCCCATCCATGCGTTTTCGGGCGCATTCGACCGTCGTTCACGCATACCATGCAAATTAGGCGATTTTATGGTAGCTGTTTTAGCAACAATCAGGGTTAGTGAGACGCGGCATTGAGGCGTGCAGAACGAAGTGCGGCGACCGCAGTTACTCCTCCGGCATGCCAGCCTTGCGCAAGCCGGCGATATAAGTGGTTTCCATCAAGGTGCGAACCTTGGGGACCCCGAAATATCCGACAGCGTTCCAGTGGGCGATGCTCGACCATCGATTGTCGGCGGACAGCCTGCGCGCTTTTGCGAGCTCGACCCTGGCGCGCCCGATGTCGCCTTTGAGGCCGTGAGCCGAGGCGAGCAGCGCATGCACAAACGGAATTTCCGGAACGGCGCCGCGCGCCCTTTCGAGCCACAGGATCGCCTTGTCCGGGCACGACTGCAGCAGATGCACATGCCCGATCCGGATGCAAAAATACCCAATGCGGGGATCGCGCGGACTGAGGCGAATTGCCTGCTGCGCAAGGGAGATTGCATCCTCCAGTGACCCGGTCAGCAACTTGCAATCTGCTAGATTGTCCAACGCGCCCGCGCTGTTGGGATTGATCGCGAGCGCCGTCTCGCATTCGGCAATGGCCTCCTCACATCGGTCGAGTGCGCGCAGCACGATGCCTTTGGCCAGATGTGCCGTCGGGCTGCGGGGGGATGCCGCCAAAGCTCGATCGACCAACGCTACTGCGCGAGCCATGTCGGCCGTAGCCGCGTCGGTCAGTCTATCGAGCACGCGGTGTGCGAGCGCGTCTGCCAATAAGCTCTGCGCCTCGGCGGATCGCGGGTCGAGCGCCAGTGCGTGCTCGAACATGGCGATCCGTTTGGCGTGGGTGTCGCGCGAACTGGGCCTTAAGCCGGCGGCGCGTCCGCGGAGAATATAGTCGGGAGCATCCGGGTTCTCGGTCGGCCGGGCGGCTTCCGCGGCGATCAGCTCAAGGCCGAGCGCGTTCGCGATCCGGCCCGTAATCTCGTTTTGTATATCGAAGAGATCGCCGATGCCGTGGTCGAACCGTTCGGCCCACAGATGCGCATCGGTCGCGGCGTCGATCAGCCGGGCGGTGACGCGTACCTGCTTGCCGGATTGCTGGACGCTTCCATTCAGCACATAGCGCACGCCGAGCTCGCGGCCGATCCGGCCGGTGTCAACGTGCCTGTCGCGGTCGGTCAGCGCGGTGTTGCGCGAGATCACGAGCATGCTCTCGAGCCGCGAAAGATCGGTCGTCAGATCCTCGGTAATGCCGTCGACAAGAGTCGAATGCTGCTCTGGATCGTTGCCGACATTAACGAACGGCAGCACGACGATCGACAGTCGGGGCGGCGAAGGCCCGCTGCCATGGGAAATTGTCTGAATGGCCGAATGCGGATTGGCCTCGACCCGCTTTACCGGCGCGACAAAGCGGTAGCCGCACCCGGGGATCGTCTGGATGCAGCTGCCTTGCGGGTCCTCTTGATCGAGCGCGCGGCGCAAGATCGAAATCTGGACGTTGAGGTTGTTGTCCCCGACGACCGTCCTCGGCCAGGCGGCAGCCATGATCTCGTGCCTGAAGACGAGCTCGCCCGGCCTCCGCAGCAGCACCCGCAGCACCTCGAGCGCGCGCGAGCCGATTTCGACCGGCGTCAGAGTGGAATCTTCACACCGACGGAACAGGCCGCGCCGGTCCAGCCGGAATCCTTCGAACAGGAAAATGTCGGTCGAGCAATGCGCTTCCATGGCCCAGCCCTGCCCTGCGTTTCTGAGTTTGATAAGCTTTTAGCTCAATTTAGCACTTTTTAGTTCGCTTGGCAGCGCCCCTCCTGCATCTGGCCATCGTGATACACGCCACGGTCCCCGAACCTCGGGCGATCGAAACATCGTGATCGTCAACAGCGGAGGACGTCGATGAAGACCGTTTCTTGCTTCTCGTCACGCGCGAACATCGCCGTATTGGCATTGCTCGCTGCCTGGTTCGCGGGGCCGGTCGAAGGGCGTGCCGAGTCGCCGGGCGCGGAGATGGCGGGCGGGTTGACCTGCCAAAAAGTGCCGCCGGAGGGCCACGTCACCTCAAACCCGATCAACTGCACTGTCAGCTGCGCCAGGGGTGGGAAGGTGGCCTCGGCGCTCGCATTGGCCCCGCGCACGACAGCGGGGCTGACGATCACCATTGCGGGAACTTGTGTCGAGGCCGTCGATCAGGTCCCCGGCAATGTCACGTTACAGGGCGCCTCGTCGGGCGATGGCCTCGAGGCGCCCGCCGCTTCGAGCAATCCGGTTCTCGGCATCAGCGGCGCGGGGGTGACGCTCGATAACCTGACGATTTCCGGCGGCGCGACTGCCTTGTGGGTGCACAGTGGCGCCAGCGCCCTCGGAAACAATCTGGAAATCGAGGGGTCGTCGAGCCGGAACGTTCTGGCGAATGGCGCTCTTACGTTGAATTCCTCGACGATCGAGAACTCGAAGAGCGAAGGGATCGACGCGCTCTCGGGCGGCATCGTGTTCCTTAATGGCGGAACGGTCCGCAACAACGCTAGGGGGATTTTGGTTGGGGGAGGCTCTTACGTCGACGCCCTCGGTGGTGCGATCATCACCAATAACACGGGGAGCCACGGCGCCCTAGTGACCGGGTCGCTTGCCGTCATTGCCGCAACGATCGAGGGCAATTCGCCTGACGGAATCCATTTGAATGGCGGGAATGCGTTTATCGCCGGCCCCAGCGTTGTCAGGTCAAACGCGCGTGACGGCGTGGAAGTAGTCGGTGGCTCGGTTGAGGTCGATGGTGCCGTTTCCAACAATGCGAGACATGGCATCACCGTCTTCGACAGCGGCACCGCCATTATCGACGACGGCGGGGTTGTCGCCTCGAATGCGGCAAACGGCGTCCTCGTAGAGGACGGCACCGTGCATCTCGGAGGCGGAGGCGTAGCCGGAGGCGCCGCCGGCACGATTCAGTCGAATGGTGCAAACGGAATTTACCTCAAGACGAACAGCGTCGGATATTTCAATGACGCTGGAAACAAAATCGTCAGCAACAGCGGCTGGGGAATTTTGTGCGACGGGCCTCCGGCGAACCCGCTGATCGCGATCGGACTCGCCGGCACGATCGGAACCGTCTCCGGCAACGGGGCGGGGCAGGTTGCCTGCAACATCGCCCCCTAGGGAGGTACGATGGTATCGTCGTTGGGTGGCGAGAAGCGGCGGGCGACTTCGCTCATGAAGGCGTCGGGGGCGCCCGAGACGAGGAGCGGGATCGTCTCGGCGACCGCGGCGAGGAGCGGCTCGACCCAAAGGGTCCGCTCCTCGTCGGGGAAATTCTGCAGCACGTAAGGCTGCACGAGCTCCTTGATCCCAGGGTGGCCGACGCCGATCCGCACCCGCCAGTAATCCGGACCGAGGCAAGCATCGATCGAGCGCAGCCCGTTGTGGCCGGCATTGCCGCCGCCGCGCTTTACACGCAGCTTACCCGGGCGCAGATCGATCTCGTCATGGATGACGATGATGTCGTCGGACAGGATCTTGAAAAACCGGGCGGCGTCGCCGACCGACTCGCCGGAGTCATTCATATAGGTTTGCGGCTTCAGCAGCAGCACCCGCTCGCCGCCGATCGGCGCGTCGGCAAGCTCACCCTTGAAGCGGCTGCGAAATCCCGGGAACCCGTGCCGGCGGGCAATCGCGTCGGCCGCCATGAACCCGATATTGTGGCGGTTGCGGGCGTAGCGAGCGCCCGGATTGCCGAGACCGACGAGGAGGCGCACTCAGCTGGCAGCAGGCGCTGCTTCGGGCTCCTCGGGAGCCGGAGGCGCCGCCGCCGCGGCCGCCGCCTCTTCGCGCACCGCCGAGGAGGCAGCGATGCTGGCGATCGTAAAGTCGCGCTCGGCGATTGTCGGGTGGCAGCCTTCCGGCACGATGACCCGGCTGATGTGAATGCTGTCGCCGATCTCGAGCCCGTTGAGCTCAACGACCAGCTGGTCGGGGATGTTGTCGACCGGGCAGCTCAGCTCGATGCCATGGCGGACGATATTGAGAATGCCGCCGCGGCGGATGCCGGGCGACATCTCGGGGTTGACGAAGACGACCGGCACGGTGACCGTCACTTGAGCGTGGCCGCCCACCCTCATGAAGTCGACATGCATTGGCGCGTCGGTCGCAGGATGAAGTTGCACGTCGCGCGGCAAGGTGCGATGGACGGTGCCATCCACCTTGACGTCTATCAAGGTCGCGAAGAAGCCGCGATTGGCAAGCGCGCGCGACAGCTCGCGCGGCTCCAGGCTGATCATCACCGGCTCCTTGTTGTCGCCATAGATGATGCCGGGGACGCGCCCCGCCTTCCGCATGGCCCGCGCGGCTCCCTTCCCGGCTTGCGCGCGCGGCTCGGCATTCAAAGTGGTGATCTCCGGCATTAGTCTTCGCTCCTCGCAACGGCGGCATTATGAGCCAGTGTAAGATAGGGGAGGGCCGAGGCAACGCCAGCCCTCGCGACATTTCGCAGCCTTGTGCGGCTGGTCGCGGAAAGCTCAGTCGAACAGGCTCGAGACCGATCGCTCCTCGCTGATCCGGAGGATCGCTTCGGCCATCAGCGGCGCAATCGTCAGCTGGCGGATATTGCGCGCCGCGCGCACCGCTTCGGTAGCGATGATGCTGTCGGTAATGACCAGCATCTTGATCGGCGAGCCGATCACCCGCGGAACCGCGCCGCCCGACAGCACCCCGTGGGTGACATAGCCGAAGACGCTGGAAGCCCCGGCATCGGTCAGCGCCTCCGCCGCGTTGCACAGCGTGCCCGCAGTATCGACGATGTCGTCGATCAGAATACAGCGCCGGCCGGCGACTTCGCCGATGATGTTGACGACTTCGGAGACCCCGGCTTGTTCGCGGCGCTTGTCGACAATGACGAGGTCGGCGTCGAGGCGGCGAGCCACGTCGCGGGCGCGCAAGACGCCGCCGACATCGGGCGAGACGATGACGAGATCCTCGCGCGAGTGATGCTCGCGGATGTCCTTTACCAGAACCGGCGAGGCAGAGAGGTTGTCGGTCGGAATGTCGAAGAAGCCCTGGATCTGCCCCGAATGGAGATCGAGGGTGAGGACACGATCGGCGCCGGCGGCGGTGATCATGTTGGCGACGAGTTTGGCCGAAATCGGCGTACGCGGGCTGGACTTCCGGTCTTGCCGGGCATATCCGTAATAAGGGAGCACCGCGGTCACACGTCGCGCCGAGCTGCGCTTCAATGCGTCGAGGCTGACGAGCAGCTCCATCAGATTGTCGTTCGCCGGGTAGGACGTCGGCTGGATCACGAACACATCCTCGCCCCGCACGTTCTCGTGGATCTCGACGAACACCTCCATGTCCGAGAAGCGGCGCACGCTGGCTTTGGTCAGCGGCAGGTCGAGGTAGTGGGAAATCGCTTCGGCGAGCGGCCGATTGCCGTTACAGGCGAGGATCTTCATGATCGGGTCACACACGCCGCTGCCGCCGGGTTCGCCCCGCGGCTTCATTCACCAATTATTTAACAGAAGACGCACGCTAAAGCAACGAACATGCGTTGAGCGGAGACAACCAACCCTCCGGGTCCTCCCTCTCCACCCCCGGAGGCCCGGAGGCGGAGAGGGCATATGCGACGGGTTGCGACTTCAGGACTTGCCGGAAGGGGGCGGGGCGCCGCGAGAGACGAGCTGCATTATCCCGTCTTGTGCTGAGACGGCGACCATGTAGGCAACATCGCCCCACGGGCCGTCGAGCAGACCAGCGGGGACATCGTTCTCTTGCCCGACGGTGCCGATCTCACCGCCGTCTTTGAGCCGCAAATGCCAGACGATCTTGACATTCTGCTTGCCGGCTTTCGGCCGGGCGACGGCGACCTCGCCGGTGAGAATGAGGTCGGCCTCGGCGTGCTGATCGGTGATGATCGCCAGGTCCTGCTTCTTCAACAGCTCCGTAATAGCCCTCGCCAGCGCCTCGCTGCCATCACCCGGGGCCCCCTCGACGCTGCCGACACGAAGCCGCGTGCGCCCGCCGATCTCCGCTTCGGTCGGAGCAGTGTCCTGCAACAAGGCCACGAGCTGCTCGGCGCTGGCCGCGGCCAGCTGAGCGACCATCTCGTCTTTGCCCTCTTCCCAATCGGCCGCCGGCGCGTCGAGCTGCTCGGCGCGTTCGCCGAGCCACTGACCGGAAGGATCACGCAGCTCCCAAGCCGCAACGAGCGCCATCTTGCCGCCCGCCGGCACCATCTCCTTGATCCGGCCAATGAGCTCGTAGCTGCCGAGGCTCGCAGTTTTGTCGCTTGCTGCGATCTCCTTCGCCTGCAGCGCAGCAGCCATTGCCGGCCCGAGTTTTTCGGCGGTCGCCCTCGGCGTGCCTTTGATCGGCGCGATCGTCACGCTGGCGCTGTCGCGCAACGCCAGTATAGCCGACCCCTTGCGTGGCACGTCGTCGGCGAACGGGTGCGGCAACGGCTGGCAAGCGACGAGCAGCGCCATTGCCGCCGCCGCTTTAACTTTCGAGAACAATCGCGGAAAGACCGCGGCCATACGCTGGTTCGCCGCGCAGGCAGGCACGCCGGTAGCTGAAGAAGCGGTCATCTTCGGCCACCGTATCATGACCGCTGCGCTCAACGATCGCGATACCGGCCCGCGCGAGCCGGTGCTCGATATAGCCAGGCAGATCGAACATGAAATGCCCCGGCCGCGCCGCCGGCGCGAAGTAGCATGTGCTCGCTGCCTCTTCAGCGAGAAATTGCCGCGGGAATTCGGGTCCGACCTCGTACGAGTTCTGGGCGATGCAGGGACCGATCCCGGCGCGGATGCGGGAGCGAACTGAGCCGAGTGCTTCCATCTGCTCCACCGTGGCCTCGACGATGCCGGCAAACGCGCCGCGCCAGCCGCCATGCGCTGCGCCGATGACCCCGGCGACCCGGTCGTGGAACAGGATCGGCGCGCAATCCGCGGTCAGGATGCCGAGCGCGATATCGGGCACGCCAGTGACCATCCCATCGGCTCGCGGTGCCGCTCCCCGCGCCCACGGGCTCTCGACGATAACGACGCTGGCGCTGTGGATCTGGTAACAGGTCGCCAGCCGATCGGCGGGAAGGCCCAATCGGGCCATTGCGATCTCGCGGTTTCGCGTCACGCTGTCCGGCTCGTCTCCCGCGCCGAACCCACAGTTCAACGATTGGAACGACCCGCTGCTCACGCCCCCGCGTCGGGTAAAGAAGGCATGCTTTACGCGACCGTCATCGAGACGCGCGAGTGTGATCATGGTTCAGCTGCCGACATCGGCCGCAAACCCGGCGGGCATCGCCAGCCTCGGCGAGGCCAGCGCCATGACCTTGAACCGCTCGCCCATTTCGTCCCGGTGCAACAATCGCTTCACACCGCTTTCGAGTTCTTGCCGTTGTTCGGGTGCAGCTCGCGCGCACAGCTGCGCCAGCCGCAGCTCGGCGCCGAGCGCCGTGAAAAACCCCGCCTGCGTCACCGGTCCGTAGGCCGTGGCGCCCCCCGCCCGGGCCGCCTCGGCGAAGGCGTCAAAATCGACATCGGCGCTGAGATCGGCGGCTCCCGGCGCAGCGAGAGCGGAGACGGTGCGATGTTGGGAGACTGCGCGGAGCGTCGCCCCCGTTGCACTCGCAAAATGGCCGTAATCGATGAACAGGGCCGCACCAACCTGGCGCGCGAAGCGCGCCCCGAGCGCACTCGCCAATCCGAGCGCGGCCGGGCAAATCTCTGCAATTGCGCCGGGCTGGCTGTCGCGAAGGCTGGCGGGAACCAGCAACGTCACAGCGGGGCTTTCCGGCCCATCGACAAAGGCGAGCGTGCCGTCGCAGTCGAGCGCCACCATTCGCTCGCGCCAATAGGCGCTGCCGCGGACGAACTGCCGTATCGGTAACGCGTCGAGGAACTCGTTGGCGATCAGTATGATGGTGCCATCCGGCAGCTCGTCGATGCCCTTCACCCAGCGCGGTTGAGCTTCGCCGAGGTGGCGTTCTTGTTCCGCGCGCAGTATCGGGCTCGCCTCGACCAAACAGAGGCGCAGCGCGCGGCGAAATTCAGGCACTGTGCTGGCGGCGCGCAGAAAATCACTCATCAGCACGCCGCGTCCCGGCCCCAACTCCGCCAAGATGAGCGGATCGGGCCACCCTATCTGCTGCCACAAATCGGCGCACCACAATCCGATCAGCTCGCCAAAAATCTGACTGATTTCCGGCGCGGTCAAAAAGTCGCCTGCCGCTCCGATCGGACCGCGCGTCGCATAATAGCCACTCACCGGGTCGTGCAACGCCATTGCCATGTAAGCGGCGCCGGTGAGCGGACCCTCCGCGCGGATCCGCCTCGCGATCTTGTCGACGAGGTTTGTAGTCACGAGCGTCCGGGAACCGGCGCCCGCAGCGCCCAACCGATGATCAGGATTCCGGCGATCAACACAGGGATCGACAAGAGCTGGCCCATCGTTGTCCCGAAAACCAGAAAACCGAGCTGGGGGTCCGGCTCGCGGAACAGTTCGCCCGACATGCGGGCAGCCGCATAACCGACGAGAAACAAGCCGGTGACGGCACCGGGGCGCTGCCGCGCCCGCAGCCGTTCGGCCGCGAAGAGCAGGAAAAACAACAGAACGCCTTCGCAAAATGCTTCATAAAGCTGGCTCGGATGGCGCGGCACCGGGCCGCCATTCGGGAAAATCATCGCCCACGGGGCGGTGCTGGGTCTCCCGTACAGCTCGCCATTGATGAAATTGGCAATACGGCCAAAGAACAGACCGATCGGGATCGCCTCGGTAATGATATCCGAAAAGGCAAACAGCGGTATTCGGCGGGCGCGGGTGAACAATATTATGGCGAGCGTTACGCCCAGGGCGCCGCCATGGAACGACATACCGCCATGCCAGACATGCAACGCCTCGACCGGGTGGTTGATGTAGTATCCCGGCTTGTAAAAGAGGACATAGCCGATCCGTCCTCCAAGGACGACGCCCAGTGTCGCCCAGACCAAGAACTCGTCGGCATCCTGGCGGCCGACCAGATAGGGCGTCCGCCCCGCCAGCGCCAGGCAATAACGCCACCCCACCAGAAGCCCAACGATGTAGGCCAATGCATACCAGCGAATGGCAAAAGGGCCGAGCGAGATCGCGACCGGATCGATCGCGGGAAATGGGATTGCAAACAGTGACATGAACGGCGGGAGCTAGTCGGTGGTAATGAGGTCGCGGCGCTCGCTCGACCTCGTTATAAGGGGCCACGAGCCGGGCGCCAAGCAGCCCGATCATCAAGGGACCGACGGATAGGCGAGATATCGCGAGATCTTCCAGCTCCCATCCGCCTGGCGTCGAAAGATATCGACGGCGGGCTCTTCGATGATTTCCTTCGCATCCCCATGCTTGACGATCTCTAGTGTCCAAACGAGCCGCACGACAGCAGTTTCACCGTACACCAGGATGTCGTTGATTTTCAGAGAATAGCGATATGTTTTGTCACTGTCGTGCACCGCGGTCTGCAACATTTGGCAGAGCGAGGTATAATCGCGTTCGGGTTCGCCGTCGTAATTGGCGACGACGTCAGGGGCGAAGATATCGCACACCTGCTGTTCATTGCGATCGTTGAATACCGACTGCCATCTTTCGAGCGTGGCCCGAATCTCATCCTGTCCCGCCGCCAAGGTATCCGCCTGGACGACCGGCACAAGCGAAGCGGCGAGGGCTATAGCTGCCAAGACCGAGCAAGCGACTATTTTCCGGGTGCGGCTGCCGCTGCCTGATCGGCCCCGTCGCGAGCCTCGCACGCGACTTCCTCCTGGACCACAAGATTGTCCTTGATGCGACCGAGCACATCGATCAATGCCACACGGGTTTCGGACGGCAGGCCGGCGAAAGCTTCCTGACGAATCGCTTCATTGATGGCAAGAATGCGCTCCACGACGGCACCCGCTGCAGGGGTTAGCCACAGTGTGCGTATTCGCCGATCGGTCGGATGGGCGCGGCGCTCCACCAGCCCTTCCTCGTGCAGCTTGTCGAGCATCCGGACCAGCGCGATCGGCTCGATGCCAAGCCAATTCGCCACCTCGGCTTGGCTGACCCCTTCGTTGCCGGCGATGTTCAGGATGACCGCCGCCTGTTGTCGCGTGATCGGCAGTCCCATCTGCCGCGCCCGACGCTCGAAGCGCCGCTTGATCAACCTGGAAACATCATGGACGAGGAAACCGAATGCGCGCCCTACCCCGGCGGTTCGCAATCGTTCTTCCTCGACCATTACCGCAAACCCCGAAGTCCTCGCTCCTTCACTCGGCGCCATGACGACTCTCCGCCAGGGCTGGTCTTGGGGTATCGGTCAGCCCCTCCTGCAGACGCGATGGCCGGTACGGACGGCCGATCCAGCTCGCGACCCGTTCAAGATAGAGATAGATCACAGGCGTCGTATAGAGCGTCAGCCATTGCGACACCAGCAACCCGCCGACGATCGCGACGCCGAGCGGCTGGCGCAGTTCCGCGCCACCGCCACTACCAAACGCAATGGGCATCGCGCCGAACAGCGCGGCGAACGTCGTCATCATGATCGGCCGGAAGCGCAACAGACACGCCTGATGGATCGCCTCCTGCGGGCTCTTGCCTTCGAGGCGCTCGGCCTGCAACGCGAAGTCGATCATCATGATCGCGTTCTTTTTGACGATGCCGATCAGCAGGATGATGCCGACGATCGCGATCACCGACAGCTCGTAATGCAAGAGCATCAATAACAACAGGGCGCCGACGCCGGCCGATGGCAGCGCCGACAGGATCGTGATCGGGTGGATGTAGCTCTCGTAGAGCACGCCCAGCACGATGTAGACGACGAGAATAGCCGCGGCGACGAGCATCGGCATCGACGACAGCGAGGCCTGAAAGGCCTGCGCGGTGCCCTGAAACGACCCGTTCAATGTCGCCGGCGCGTGCAGCCGATCGGCGACCGC
>Ga0318528_10000564_pt1 | contig 12256 bp, 11 predicted proteins | sample GRESIP052b4f26_FD_202500 | JGI IMG/M metagenome (GOLD analysis project Ga0318528, IMG submission 202500) | Tropical soil microbial communities from Luquillo Experimental Forest, Puerto Rico - GRE.SIPMG.052b4f26 | ecosystem: Environmental > Terrestrial > Soil > Tropical forest > Bulk soil...
CGCGGTGTATTCTGTTCGAGTGATGGATGATGGAGCCTTATCTCACATTTCCCGGTTGTTTCCCGGTTATGGGCCTTATCCGGGAATTTCGGCTGCAAGCGATTCCCGGTTATTCGCTACCGCAATCGCCGTTTCTGCTAACGTAAGTGTTTGTTCCAGAAGAGGTTCTTGGTAAACATTTGCGTCGAATTCGATTTTTTTGCGGGAATTTCCCGGCAAAGCCGGGAAACGCGGGGGTTTTGGACAGTCGGCGACTAGCCGATGCCGTCGGTTCCGGCCCCGCAGACGACAGCGCATACCCGCTCGCCCGCCATCATCTGGTAATGGCCGGAAAGCAGCGCGGCGACCGCAGCGGCACCGCTGAGCTCGGTGGCTACCCCGATCTCGCGCCACAGCCAATGTGCCGCCGACCGCATCTCGGCGTCCTCAACCAGAACGATCCGCTCGACGGCTTCGCGAACGATCGCGAAATTCACCGGCTCGCTGCGGCGCGGCGCCAAGGTGACCGCCGCAGTGTCGAGGCTGGTGAGCTCGACGAGACGGCCGGCCCTGAGGCTGTCGTGCAAGGTCGGCGCACCTACCGGCTCGACCCCGATGATGCGGATGCTGGGCTTTAGCGCCCTCGCCGCGATCGAGATGCCCGAAATCAGGCCGCCCCCTCCGATCGAGACGAGCAGCGTATCGAGGTCAGGAGCCTGGTCGAGGATCTCGAGCGCTATCGTCCCCTGGCCAGCGATGACGTCGGCGTCGGCGAACGGGTGGATATAGGCGAGGCCCTCGGATTCAGCATGTTGCAGGGCCGCCCGGTTGCTGTCATCCCAGATTTCACCCGCCATCACTACACTCGCTCCCCACGCGTCGAGCTTGGCTATTTTTTCGGCAGCTACGGACCGGGGTAGGAAGATCGTCGCCGGCACCTCGGCCGCCCAACCGGCGTAGGCAACAGCGAGCCCGTGATTGCCGCCCGACGCGGTGACGACGCCGCGGCGCAATCTGTCTGGAGGCGCGGCGAAGAGCGCATTGATCGCGCCGCGCGCCTTGAACGAGCCGGTGACTTGCAGCGCTTCGAGCTTGAGCCGCAAGCCCCCTGCAAGCTCGGGCCTTTCCTTGGTCGGTGCAGCCGCTAGCAAGGGCGTTTGCCGCACGTACGGACGGATTCGTGCAGCGGCAGCGCGGACCTCGTCTATCCCGGGCGCGGTAATCAGGGTGCCCGGCCGGTCAGGAATAGGATTTCGAAGGTCGCCGGGATGCGGCCCTCAGGAAGGCCGAAGCGTTCGGCATATAGAGCCGTGGCGCGGGCAAGGGTGCTCCGGCGCAGCGGCGTACGACGGCGCGCCGACAGCGCATTTGTCTCTCCCATGCCGCGCAAGTCGTGCATCATCGCCACCGCGTCAGGGTATGTGACGCTGAGCGTTTCGGCGTCGGCAACCGGCATCGCAAATCTCGCCCTCAACAGCAGCGCTGCGATGTCGCCGAGCTCGGCCGCCGGCGACACGCGCGGGCTCACACCCCCCTCCTCTGCGAGCTCGGCTTCAAAAAGCGCTGTGCGTAACTCGGCCAGCGAGCGACCGCCGAGCATCGCCGCGAGAAGTAGCCCGTCAGGTTTCAGAACCTGGCGGAGCTGGACGAGAGTGCCGGGCAGATCGTCCACCCAGTGGAGGGCGAGAGCGCTGACGGCAAGGTCAAAGCTCCCCTGCCGGAACGGAATCAACTCGGGATCGACAGCAACCCGCATTCCGTGGCCGCGGTCGAGGAAGACGAAGGAGGGATCGGTTGCGACAACCGTTTCGATCTCCGGCCGGCGCTCGAGCGCGCGGGATAACGCGCCGTTGTGTGTGCCCAGATCGAGCACGGTGCGGAACCGCCGTCCGAGATCGTCGAGGCGATCGAGGATGCGGTTGGCCACCTCGCTATGCAGGAAGTCGACGCAACCGTTCCTTGCCGCCCGGTCTCGGTGCAATCGCCAGGCACGGCGATCGAACAGCGCCGTCGCCGGCGTGGATGTCTTCGTCGCGGTGCTCAATCGGCGGGCATCTCCTAGTCGGGGTGTGTATTCGCGCCGTCGCTCAAGCGGAGGCTCCTCGCGGGCAATTTCGGGAGAAGAAGGATGGCAGTTGACGAATGCGCCCGCGGCCTGATGATGTGTCGTGATGCACGCCGCGGCAACCTTTACCGCCAGGACTTCCGATCGGTTGCGACGGATCGGTCGGGCGCTCGTCGACGGCGTGTTGCCGCCTCGCTGCCTTTCCTGCGGCGAGATCGTCGATCAGCCCGATGCTTTGTGCGGCCGGTGCTGGGGTGGAATCACTTTCTTCGCGCCGCCCTGGTGCGTGCTTTGCGGTCTGCCCTTTCCCCATCCGATGGGCGAGGATGCAGTTTGCGGCGACTGTGCGCGTGAGCCGCCGACTTGGCATCAGGCTCGCGCGGTGCTGCGCTACGACAAGAACAGCCGCCGCCTCCTGCTCGGGTTCAAGCATGGCGACCATACCCACTCAGCTGCTGCTTTCGGACGGTGGATGCACCGTGCCGGCAGCGAGGTCCTCGCCGGCGCTGATCTGCTCGTCCCAGTACCCCTCCACTGGACCCGGCTCTTCCAGCGCCGGTACAATCAAGCGGCGCTGCTCGCCCAGGCAGTGCACGGCGCGGGCGGGCCTGAGGTCGCGGCGGATTGGCTGGTTCGCCGGCGGCGAACGCCGGCGCAGGGTCACCTTGGGCCGGCGGCGCGCGAGCGCAACGTCCACGGGGCCTTCGCGATGCGGGCCCGCCGCAGTGTCGCCGGCAAGCGCGTGGTGATCATCGACGACGTAATGACGACGGGGGCTACGGTCGAGGAATGCGCCCGCGTGCTGAAGCGCGCGGGTGCCTTGTCCATCGGCGTGCTGACCCTGGCACGGGCGCTGCGGACCGGGGTTTGAACGAAACTACTTGCGCGATGGTCATGGTTGAGGTCGAGCTGTACACGACGCCGTTCTGCCCCTATTGCGTGCGCGCCCGCGCCCTGTTGGAGCGTAAAGGCGTTGCCTTTACGGAAATTGATATCATTGAGGAGCCGGCGCGGCGCATCGAGATGGTCCGGCGCGCCGGCGGCCGTACCTCGGTTCCGCAAATCTTCATCGGCGGCGAGCATATCGGCGGCTCCGACGAGCTCTTAGCGCTCGACCGCGACGGCGAGCTCGATGCCAAGCTGGGAACGTCAAAATGAGCGCGCGCTTTACCGCTGCCTGCGTCCAATTCACGGCAGGCCCCGACCCCGAGCCCAATCTGCGGACGGTCTCCGACCTTGTCCGCCGGGCACGTGACGTTGGCGCCGATTTCATCATGACCCCCGAGGCATCGAATTTCATCGAAAGCGGCAGGCGCCGGCGCGAAAAGGCGCGGCGCGAAGCGGACGATCCCTTCCTCGCCGGCATGCGCTGCGTTGCGCGAGAGACGGGGGCGTGGCTGCTGATCGGATCGCTGGTGATCGACCCGACCGGCGAACCGGACGCGGCCGCAGGTGAGACGCGGCTAGCGAACCGGTCCTTTCTTGTCGATCCGGGCGGCATGATCGTCGCGCGCTACGATAAGATCCACATGTTCGACATCGATCTGCCAAGCGGTGAAAGCTATCGCGAAAGCAACGCCTACCGGCCTGGTGACAGCACCGTCGTCGTCGAGATGCCGTGGGGCCGACTCGGTATGAGCGTTTGCTATGATGTGCGCTTTCCCTACCTCTATCGCGCGCTGGCGCAGTCCGGCGCCGATTTTCTGACGGTTCCCTCGGTCTTTACCGTGCCGACAGGCAACGCCCATTGGCACGTGCTGTTGCGCGCGCGAGCGATCGAGAACGGCTGTTTTGTCTTTGCGCCCGCGCAATCGGGTGAGCACGCTGCCGGGCGACGCAGCTATGGTCATTCGCTGATCGTCGATCCGTGGGGCGAGGTGCTCGCCGACGCCGGCGAAGATGTCGGGGTCGTCAGCGCCCGCATCGAGGTGGCGCGAATTGCCGAGGTACGCAACATGGTTCCGTCGCTCCAGCACGACCGACGGTTTACTGAGCCGAAGCTTGTCGCACATCCTCTTGCCGCCGAATAACATCCCGCTCGGTGTCCTAGTAGATCGTCGCAAGGGTTAACCTCGACCCGGTCGGCGACAGCTTTACGAGCAAGTTCCTGACCTAAACCGAACGTTATGCGGAGAGCGAGAGCTTCCGGGCTTTCGGTCATTGTCACCGAGAATTGCGAACGCCATCTCTGCGAGTGTAGAGTACCGACCGGAGGTCGTCTCGATGATCCTGTTCACGTTGCGCTGTGCTCGCGGCCACGAATTCGAGGGGTGGTTTCGTGACGGGGACGGGTTCGAGACGCAGCAGAAGGCCGGTGAGATCGCCTGCCCCGAATGCAGCGACACTTCGGTGGAAAAAGCGGTGATGGCCCCTCGTCTCGGCCGATCGCGCGAAACGGTGCCGGCGATGTCTCCCGTACAGTTCCGTGCAGCATTGGTCGAGTTGCGCCGGCAAATCGAGACCAACTGCGATTATGTCGGCAATCGCTTTGCCGAGGAGGCTCGCCGCATCCACTATGGCGAGATCGATGCGCACAGCATCTATGGCGAAGCGAGTGAGGACGAGTCCCGCGAACTCAGCGATGAGGGAATCAGCTTTGGCCGCATTCCCTGGATCTCGCCGGCCGACAGCTGAACGAGTGGAGTTTACCGTCGCACTGCGGCGACCATGTAGTTGACACGGAGATCCGGCGAAAGGGACCATTCCGCGCGCGGCAGATCGTAGATGAGGCCAGTGAGTTGCGTGGCGACAAAACCGTTGCGACGCAAGCCGAGGACGAATTCCGAGGGACGCAAAAACTTGCGCCAATCATGCGTGCCCGGAGGCAACCAGCGGAAGAGGTATTCGGCGCCGACGATTGCCAGAGCAAAAGATCTTGGGGTCCTGTTGAGGGTAGCTCCGATGAAGGCGCCCCCGGACCGTACCAGGACGCTGACCGCTGCAAAGAAATCGCCGGGGTCGGCGACATGCTCGATCACCTCGAGCGCCAACACGGTGTCGAAGCTCTTGCCTGCCTCGGCGATGGCTTCGGGGCCGGTAACGCGATATTCAATTGCTAGACCCATTGCCTTGGCATGCGCCCGCGCGGCGTCGATGGCTTCGGCGCCTGGGTCGATGCCGGTCACAGTGAAACCCAAGCGCGCCATCGGTTCGGCGACAAGGCCGCCGCCGCAGCCGATGTCGAGCAAGGTGAGCCCGTCGAATGGCCGCAACGAGGAGGGATCGCGACGGAAGTGGGCTGTCAGCTGTTGGCGGATAAAGCGCACCCGGGTTGGATTGATGCGGTGCAATGTCCGGAAACTTCCTTCGGAATCCCACCAGCTCTCGGCTTGTGCAGCGAAGCGGCCGATTTCTCCGGGGTCGATGGTGCCACTGGTCGCGCGCAATTTCCTATCCTGACCGCTCGGCATAATCGGCCGAATGGAACCGGATCACCGAAAGAACTATGGGAGTGTGCCGTCGTTTCGGCAACATGCGTGCGCCTCGCGGCAAACCTGCCTTGCGCTGATTCGCCCCTTACAGACAGCCTGAGCGGAGTATGAGCCGCATCGTTCAGAAATTCGGCGGCACCTCGCTCGCCGATGTCGATCGTATCAAAAATGTTGCCCGGCGGGTCAGACGCGAAGTCGATGCCGGGAACGAGGTGGCCGTCGTCGTCTCGGCGATGGCGGGGGTGACGAACCAGCTCGTCGACTGGACGCGCCAGTCAAGCCTCGTGCATGACGCACGCGAGTATGACGTCGTTGTCTCCTCTGGCGAGCAGGTAACCGCGGGTCTGCTCGCGCTAGCACTTCAGGACCTCGAGGTCGATGCGCGCTCTTGGCTCGGTTGGCAGATTCCGCTCCGCACCGACGGCGTGCACGGCAAGGCACGCATCGAGCAGATCGATGTCACCGGGCTTCTACGACGCTTGACCCAGGGTCAGGTTGCCGTCGTGGCGGGATTTCAGGGGATCGGGCCGCGCGGTCGGATCACCACGCTCGGCCGTGGCGGCTCCGATACCTCCGCGGTGGCGTTGGCAGCAGCGCTCGGCGCGGATCGCTGCGACATCTTCACGGATGTTGACGGTGTCTATACCAGCGATCCACGCATCGTTGCGAAAGCTCGCAAGCTCGCTAGGATCACCTACGAAGAGATGCTGGAGATGGCATCGCAGGGCGCCAGGGTGCTGGAGACGCGCTCGGTTGAACTGGCGATGAATCATCGAGTGCGCGTGCACGTTCGGTCGAGCTTTACCGATGCTCCTGGAACCCTATTGGTTGATGAAGACGAGATCGTGGAACATCAGGTTGTGAGCGGCATTGCGTACAGCCGCGACGAAGCCAAGATCACCATACAGAAGGTGGCTGATCGGCCCGGGGTAGCGGCGGCCATTTTTGGCCCGCTCGCAGAAAATGCGATCAATGTCGACATGATCGTGCAGAGCGCTTCGGAAGATGGGCAAACAGCTGATCTCACCTTCACCGTAGCGCAAGCGGATCTAAACCGCGCCGTATCGGTGCTGGAACAGAGTCGAGCCAGGCTGGGGTATGCTGCGCTGAAACCCGATTCGAACGTGGTCAGGATCTCGGTGATCGGCGTCGGTATGCGCAGCCATGCCGGGGTTGCAAACCAGATGTTTCGGACCTTGGCCGAGAAGGGCATCAACATCCAGGTCATCTCGACATCCGAGATCAAGGTCAGCGTCCTGATCGCTGCCGAATACACAGAGCTGGCTTTGCGGGCCTTGCACACCGCCTACGGACTCGACGCCGCGGCATGACCGAAGGCATCAGCGCGGATTTTGCGGCCGGCGGGGGAGGCGCGGCGCATCAGCGGGACGCCGAAAGCGAGCGCGTCCATGCCGAGCTCGACCGCTTATGGGCGCGCGGCCGTCAGGTTCTCGGTTGCGATCTCGCTATAATGGGGGGCGCCATGACCTGGGTGTCGGAGCGCAACCTGGTCGCCGCTATCTCAAAGGCCGGTGGCTTCGGGGTCATCGCCTCGGGATCCATGTCACCACAGCTGCTATCGAGGGAAATCCGAGCGACCCAGGCGATGACCACGCGTCCGTTTGGTGTCAACCTGATAACCCTTCACCCGGAGCTTCTCGAGCTGATCGATGTCTGCGCAGCCCATCGTGTTGGCCACGTCGTGCTGGCAGGCGGGCTTCCGAGCAATGCGGCGGTAAGCCGAATCAAGCGGAGCGGAGCGCGCGTCTTCTGCTTTGCACCCGCCCTTGGCTTCGCGCGTAAGCTCGTCCGTATGGGCGTCGATGCGATCGTGATCGAAGGCAACGAAGCGGGCGGACATGTCGGACCGGTTTCCACCGGGGTATTAGCCCAGGAGATTCTGCCGAACCTCACCGGTGTTCCGGTGTTCGTTGCTGGTGGCATTGGTCGGGGCGAGGCAATGCTCGCGTATCTCGAGATGGGCGCATCGGGTGTCCAGCTCGGTACCCGTTTCGTTTGTGCTCATGAGTCGATTGCTCATCCGCGGTTCAAGCGGGCGTTCATCTGTGCCGCCGCGCGCGACGCTGTCGCTTCGGTTCAGCTCGATCCGCGTTTTCCAGTGATCCCGGTTCGCGCGTTGAACAATCCGGCATCCGAGCGGTTCGTCGCGGTGCAGCGCCGGGTCATCGATCGGTTCGCACGAGGCGAACTGTCGCAAAAGGCGGCACAACTCGAGATCGAGCACTTTTGGGCCGGTGCGCTCCGGCGCGCGGTCATCGACGGCGATATCGAAGCGGGTTCGCTGATGGCGGGTCAGAGCGTAGGTTTTGTGACGCGCGAGCAGAGCACCGTCGAGATCCTTGAGGAGCTCGTCGGACAAGCGCTGGCCGCTCTTGCAGCCCGTGGCGGGCGCACCTGCCACCGGACGCTGCGGTCCGCGCCGGCGTTGTTGGGGAGGCAGGGCGCGCGAGGATGACGGAGGCCGGAGGGAGCATCAGTGGAACCCGCCGCCTCCTGCGCCGCCTTCGCGACATCATGGCGGGCTCGGGCACCCCCCAGGAGCGGCTCGGCCGCATCGTCCGGATTGTCGCCGCGGAGATGGTGGCCGAGGTTTGCTCTGCTTACGTGATGCGCGCCGGAGAGGTCCTCGAGCTTTTCGCGACCGAGGGGCTGCGACCGGAAGCGGTCCATCGGACAAGGCTGCGCGTCGGCGAGGGACTTGTCGGGGTAATTGCGGCGACTGCGCGACCGCTCGCCCTCGCCGACGCGCAGTCCCACCCCGATTTCGCCTACCGGCCGGAGACCGGCGAAGAAATCTACCATTCGCTGATGGGCGTTCCGATCCTCCGAGGCGGCCGGGTGCTCGGCGTGCTGGTCGTCCAAAACCGCTCGCTGCGCCATTACACCGAGGACGAGATCGAGGTGCTTCAGACGATCGCGATGGTCGTCGCCGAACTCGCTGCGACAGGCGAACTCGTCAACCCGTTGGAGATCGCGCAAAGTCAGGTCGGGGGATTATTGCCCGTCCGGCTGGTCGGCATACGGCTGAATGCCGGCATGGCGATCGGACCGGCCGTATTGCACGAACCCAGGTTGCTGATTCGTCAAGTGGTGGCAGAGGACGTCGAGGGCGAGCTCAAGCGCCTGCGCCATGGGGTCGCGGCGATGCGCAGTGCGATCGACGAGCTGGTCGCCACGAGCCGAGGGCTCGGCAGCGGTGAGCACCGCGACGTCCTCGAGGCCTATCGCATGTTTGCGGCCGATCGCGGTTGGATCGCGCGCATCGCCGGCGCGATCCGCAGCGGCCTGACCGCCGAGGCGGCGGTGCAGAAGGTTCGCGATGAAACGCGAACGCGCATGATGCAGGTCAGCGATCCGTATTTGCGCGAGCGCCTGCTCGATCTCGAAGATCTCGCTAATCGTCTCCAGCAACATCTTTCCGGACGCCCACCGAGCGCCGCCTCGGCGGATCTACCTGCGGAGTTTATTCTCGTCGCCCGGGCGATGGGACCGGCCGAACTGATGGATTATGCGCATCGGCGGATCGTAGGCCTCGTACTGGAGGAAGGGTCGCCGACCGCACACGTCGCCATCGTGGCTCGGGCCCTCGATATCCCCGTCGTCGCGCGAGTTGATGATGCAGCAAGCCGGATCGAGGCGGGCGACATTGTCATCGTCGATGGCGATCATGCCCAGGTTTTGATCCGGCCGCGCGAAGACATCCGTCAATCAGTGGCTGCGACGGTCGAGGCGCGAACCCGCCGGCGTGCCATCTACGACACCCTGCGATCGGCAGCATCGGTCACCCGCGACGGGATCCAAATCAAGCTGCTTCTGAACGCGGGGCTGCTGATCGACCTGCCCCAGCTCCGAACGACCGGTGCCGAGGGTGTCGGGCTCTTTCGCACCGAGATCCCCTTCATGGTCCGGGACAGCTTTCCAGGCGTCGACGACCAGACCGAGTTCTACCGAAGCGTATTCGAGCAGGCAGAGGGCTCTCCGGTTGTCTTCCGTACCCTGGATATCGGCGGAGATAAGGTGCTGCCCTACCTGCCCCATGCCGTCGAAGACAATCCAGCGATGGGCTGGCGAGCGATTCGCATCGGGCTCGACCGTCCGGCGATGCTGCGACAGCAGCTGCGCGCGCTGATCCGCGCCGCGGGAGCGCGGCCTTTGTTTGTCAAGTTTCCGATGATCGCAGAAATCGCTGAGCTGGAACAGGCACGCGCGATCCTCGATATGGAGCTCGCTCGCGCCGCGAAAGAAGGGAGAATCCTTCCTGCGGAGATCAAAACTGGGGTCATGCTCGAAGTACCGGCGCTGTTATGGCAGTTGCCGGCGCTTTGCGAGCGGGTCGACTTTCTGTCGATCGGGACCAATGATCTGGTGCAGTTTCTCTTTGCCTGCGATCGCGGCAATCCTCGCCTGGCCGATCGTTACGACCCGCTTTCCATGCCGATGCTGGCTCTCCTCCGCGAGGTCATCGAGCGGACCCGTGATGCCGGGGTACCACTCAGCATGTGCGGCGAGATGGCGGGCAACCCTATCGAGGCGATGACGCTGATAGGGCTCGGCTTCCGGACATTGTCGATGGCGGCGACCGCGATCGGCCCGGTCAAGACGATGATCCGCACCCTTGATGCGACCGCTGTCGCCGGTTATCTCGACGAGATCGGGGGCCGGCCGGATCATTCGCTCAGACCGAAGCTCGAAGCCTACGCGCTCGATCACAACATCGCCTTGTGAGACGCCCAACGCCGCAGGTTGGACAGCCGCCTGCGTCATTGGTTAAAATAGGGTGGTAGCGGGATCATCACATGGCGTTGTTCCGGCGTCTCAAGACCCCCTTTGTGGAGGATCTGCCCGACGGCAAAGCCGCTTCGCCATCAGGCCCCCGATCCGCCGGGGATCTGCTGCGGCAGCAGCGGGAGGCGCTTCGTCTCGACCTGGACGACGTCGCGGCCGCACTTAAGATCAAGCCTGATTACCTGGCGGCGCTCGAAGCTGGGCGTCCGGACCTGCTTCCCGGCCCGACCTACGCGATCGGCTTCGTGCGCACCTACAGCGATTACCTCGGTTTGGACGGCGGCGAGATCCTGCGCCGCTTCAAGGCAGAGTCCACCGGGCTCGACGTCAAGCGCGATCTCGCCTTTCCGATGCCGCTCGGTGAACGCAGCATTCCCGGCGGCGGGATGCTCCTCGTAGCGCTGATTTTGGTGTTTTGCGGGTACGGCACCTGGTACTACCTGTCGACTGTCGAGCGCTCACGCCCGGAACGCGTCGCCGAATTGCCGAGCGAGCTTCTGCCGCTGACCTCCGCGCAACGCACAAGCGAGCCTACCACCCCGCCGCCTTTACAAGCTGCGGCCGAAACTCAGCCCCCCGCGGCCCCCCGCGCCGAGTTCAGGTCGCCTACTCCGACCAGCTCCGAAGTTGGTTCGACCGGAGATTCGGTTTTGGCTCCACCAGTGCCGCCTCCCGTGCGCGCAACCCCCGTGCCAGGGGCGATATCGGCGCTGCCCCCAGTTCCTCCCCCGGTCTTGGTCGGGCTCGCCCCAGTACCCCAAGGCGAGGGACCGCGTGCCTATGGGATCCTCGATGGAACGGCGCGCATCGTTATCCGGGCAACTGCGGACAGCTGGGTGCGGGTCCGCGACGTCGGCGGGTCCGTACTACTCGACCATGTGCTGAAAGCCGGGGAGAGCTACCGTGTCCCCGATCGGCCGGGTGTATCGATGCGCACCGGCAATGCCGGCGGTCTCGAAATTACGGTCGACGGCAAACCCGCGCCGGCGATCGGCCCCAACGGCGCGATCCGAAACGTTTCGCTCGAACCGCAAGCGCTGATCTCGGGGACGGCTGTCGGCGGATGAATCCGGCCTTGATTGTCCTCTGGTGTCAAACCTGCTTATAAGCCGTTGACAGCGTACCAGCTGCGCGAGATTTGACGATGAGTGTCAGGCCCTATCGCGACATCCACCGCCGTGCGTGTCGCCAGATCCATGTCGGCAAGGTGCCGGTTGGCGGCGACGCACCGATCACGGTGCAATCGATGACCAACACCGTAACGAGTGACGTAGCGGGGACAGTCGCACAGGTCCGTGCGCTCCAGTCTGCCGGGGCGGATATCGTTCGAGTTTCCTGCCCCGACCAGGAGTCCGCCCTGGCTTTGAAGGAGATCGTGCGGCAAGTGACGGTGCCGATCGTCGCCGACATTCACTTCCATTACAAACGGGCGATCGAGGCGGCGGAGAGTGGTGCGGCGTGCCTGCGGATCAATCCCGGCAACATCGGCTCAGCGGTGCGCGTCCGCGAGGTGATCAAGGCGGCAAAGGATCACGGCTGCTCGATGCGGATCGGCGTTAATGCCGGCTCGCTCGAACGCGATCTCCTCGAGCGCTACGGAGAACCGTGCCCCGAAGCGATGGTCGAAAGCGCGATCAACCATGCCAAGATCCTCGAGGACAACGACTTCTTCGAGTTCAAGATCTCGTGCAAGGCGTCCGACGTGTTTCTCGCGGTCGCTGCCTATCAGCAGCTCGCCGAAGCTTGCGACTACCCCCTGCACCTCGGGATCACCGAAGCGGGCGGTCTGCGCAGCGGTACGGTCAAGTCCTCGATCGGGCTCGGCATGCTGCTGTGGTCGGGGATCGGCGACACGATCCGAGTTTCGTTGTCGGCCGATCCGGTCGAGGAGGTCAAAGCCGGTTTCGAGATGCTGAAGTCCCTGAACCTGCGCCGCCGAGGAGTCACTGTCATATCCTGCCCGTCTTGCGCCCGG
>Ga0318528_10000565_pt1 | contig 12253 bp, 9 predicted proteins | sample GRESIP052b4f26_FD_202500 | JGI IMG/M metagenome (GOLD analysis project Ga0318528, IMG submission 202500) | Tropical soil microbial communities from Luquillo Experimental Forest, Puerto Rico - GRE.SIPMG.052b4f26 | ecosystem: Environmental > Terrestrial > Soil > Tropical forest > Bulk soil...
CAATAGCCCATGGCATCGCGGGCGTCACGCTAGCCCGCTTGCGCGCCGCCCTCGCCCAGCGACAGGATTTCAGTTCGCGGCCGGAGCCGCGTCAGCGCCAGCAACATGCCGACGCCATAGGCGAGCGATACGATCGACGAACCGCCATAGGAGATGAACGGCAGCGTCATGCCCTTGGCCGGAATGAGCTGCAGGTTCACCGACATATTGATCGCCGCCTGCACGCCGAACATGATCGCAAGGCCGGAAGCTGCAAAACGCGCGAACATGTCTTCGGTCGCGTAGGCCCGCGACAGCGCGCGGATCACGATGAAGGCAAACAGCGCAAGCAACGCCAGGCAGAGAATGATGCCGAACTCTTCGGCCGCGACCGCGAACACGAAATCGGTATGGCTGTCGGGCAGGTTGCGCTTGGCAATGCCTTCGCCGGGTCCAAGGCCGAACCAGCCGCCGTTATAGAAGGCCTCCATCGCGGTATCGACCTGGAATGTGTCGCCGGACGCCGGGTTCATGAAGCGCTTGATGCGTCCCGCCACATGCGGCACGAACAGGTAGGCGCCGAACAGCCCCGCTCCCGCGGCACCAGCGAGGCCCGCGACCCAGATCATCCGCATCCCCGCTATGAAGAACAGCGCGCCCCACACCATCAGGATCAGCATGGTCTGGCCGAAATCCGGCTCCATCACCAGGAGCGACACCAGCATCAACAACAGCACGAGCGCCATCGAGGTTGCCGGCATTTCCGGCCGCCGCGCCGATTCCGCAAACAGCCACGCCGCGATCACCACGAACGCAGGCTTTGCGGATTCGGAGGCCTGGATGTTGAGGCCGAGCAGCGTGATCCAGCGCCGCGAGCCCTTGACCTCGGGCCCGATCAGGAGCGTCGCCACGATCAGCACCACCGAAACCGCGAAAACGACCAGCGCAGTGCGCCGGATCTGGCGCGGCGACATGAAGGAGACGCCGATCAGCACCAGGAGGGACGGCAGCAGGAACAACACGTGATGGCTGAAGAAATGGAACGGATCGAGGCCGATCCGGGTCGCAACCGGCGGACTAGCCGCGAGCGACAGCACGATGCCGCTCAGCATCAACGCCAGGATCGCGCCAAGCAGCGGCCGATCCACGGTCCACCACCACTCGGAGAGGGGGTTGCGTTCTTCACGGGAGAGCATGGGCGTTCCCTTCGGGGGCCTTCACCCCAATTGGTCGCCCAGGTTGGTTTCCGAAGGGTTAACGAAGAATGTAAAAGTCACACCACCGGCTTGACGCCGGGCAGCGCATTGACGAGATCGCGGAACTTGGTGCCGCGGATCTCGAAATTGCGATACTGGTCGAAGGACGCGCAAGCCGGCGACAGCAACACCACGGGATCGGCAAGGCCGGACGCTTGCGCATCGCGCGCGGCGTTGGCGACCGCGACGTCGAGGGTTTCGGATATCTCGTGCGCGACGCGCGTGCCAAGCGTTTCGGAAAATTCCTTGGCCGCTTCGCCGATCAGATAGGCCTTGCGAATCCGTGGAAAAAATTCGGTGAGGCCGGAGATGCCGCCGACTTTCGGCTTTCCCCCGGCGATCCAGAAGATATCGGCGAACGACGACAGCGCATGCGCGGCAGCATCCGCATTGGTGCCCTTGGAGTCGTTGACGAACAGCACCTGGCCGAGGCGTCCGACCTGCTCCATGCGATGCGCAAGACCGGGAAAGCTGCGCAGGCCGTTCTGCAGAACCTCTCGGCCTACCCCGAGCGCCAGCGCACAGGCCGCGGCGCAAGCCGCATTCTGCGCGTTGTGCAGGCCGCGCAACGAGCCGATGCCGCCGATCCGCGCGATTTCGCTGCGCGCGCCGCCGGACGCGCGCAGGATGGTTTCATGCTCGACATAGACGCCATCGGCGAGCGGATTCCTCACGGATACGCGCACCACACGCGTGCCCGACTGCTCGATGCGGTCGGCGGCGTTGCGACTATGGATGTCGTCGACGCCGACGATCGCCGTCCCCTGCGGCATGACGCCCGACACCAGCCGCTCCTTTACCGCGGCGTAATGCGCGAGCGTGCCGTGACGGTCGATATGGTCTTCGCTGATATTGAGCAGAATGCCGACGGTCGGATCGAGCGACGGCGACAGATCGATCTGGTAGGAGGACATCTCGATCACATGCACGCGGCCCATCCGCGGCGGTTCGAGCGACAGGATCGCGGTGCCGATATTGCCGCCCATCTGAGCGTCGTAGCCGGCAAAGCGCATCAGATGCGCGATCAGCGCCGTCGTGGTGGATTTGCCGTTGGTGCCGGTGATCGCGACGAACGGCGCGTCGGGCGCGTGGCGGCGCCGCTCGCGGCAAAACAACTCGATGTCGCCGATCACCTCGATGCCCGCTTCGCGCGCGAGCAGCACGCTCCAGTGCGGCGCCGGATGGGTCAGCGGCGCGCCGGGGGTCAGGATCAGCGCGGCGAAATTCGTCCAGGGCACGCTGCGCAGATCGGCGGTGACGAAGCCTGCCTGCGCGGCCTTGGCAAGATTCTCGGCGCTGTCGTCACCGGCAATGACTTCGGCGCCGCCCGCTTTCAACGCCTCGCAGCTCGCAAGTCCGGAGCCGCCGAGGCCGAACACCGCAACCGTCTTGCCCGCAAATGAGGTGACGGGGATCATGGCCGCCCGGTCAACGCAGCTTCAAGGTGGAGAGGCCGGCGAGCGCCAGCATCACCGAGATGATCCAGAAGCGGATCACGATCTGCGGCTCCGTCCAGCCGAGCTGTTCGAAATGATGATGGATCGGGGCCATCTTGAAGATGCGCTTGCCCGTCAGCTTGAAGGAGGCGACCTGCACGATCACGGAGACCGCTTCCAGCACGAACAGTCCGCCGATCACTGCAAGCACGATCTCGTGCTTCACCGCGACCGCGATCGCCCCGAGCATTCCGCCAAGCGCGAGCGAGCCGGTGTCGCCCATGAAGATCGAGGCCGGCGGCGCGTTGAACCACAGGAATCCAAGGCCGGCGCCGAGCATCGCCCCCGTCAGCACCGTAAGCTCGCCGGTGCCGGCGACGTAATTGATCTGCAGATATTCAGAGAAGACCGCGTTGCCGGCGAGATAGGCGATCAGGCCGAAGCTTGCGGAGGCGATCATGACCGGAACGATCGCCAGACCGTCGAGGCCGTCGGTCAGATTGACCGCATTGCCCGCGCCGACAATGACGAAGGCACCGAAGACGACGAACCACCAGCCGAAGTTGATGATGACCTCCTTGAAGAACGGGATTGCCAGCGACGTCGAGGCGGCGTCGCGGCCAAGCTTGGTCAGTGCGTAGCAGGCCACCAGTGCAATGATCGCTTCCAGCACCAGACGGATTCGGCCGGCAAAGCCGCTGGAGGTCTGCTTCGTGACCTTCAAATAATCGTCATAAAAGCCGACAAAGCCGAAGCCCAAGGTCACCGCGAGCACGATCCAGACGTATGGATTGACCGGATTGGTCCAGAGCAGCGTCGACACCACCAGTCCGGACAGAATCATCAACCCGCCCATGGTGGGCGTGCCTTTCTTGGTGATGATGTGGGATTGCGGACCGTCGCTGCGAATCGGCTGGCCCTTGCCCTGTCTGACCCGCAGATGATCGATGATCCAGGGACCGAACAGAAACACGAACAGCGCGCCGGTGACGACCGCGCCTCCGGTGCGAAAGGTAATGTAGCGAAACACGTTGAGAAGCGTGCGAAGCCATCCGAAACCGGGAGGAAAGGTATTGGAGAGCTCGGTCAACCAGTAAAACATTCAGTTCCGCCCTGTACCGCGCCTTGAAAAGGCGCGGAATTGCCGGGAAAGCGATGTCAGTGCGCCTCAGACCCTTTAAGCATGATCGCAGCGCAAGCGCGAGTGGTCATGAGCGGAAAGATCGGCGTCCCGCGCATCATGCTGTCGGCGCCTTCGCCTTGAGCGCTGCGACCAATCCCGGAACAAATTTGTTCACCCAGAACATTTTCTTGCTGCCCTTGACGACCACCACGTCGTCGGCTTCCAGGAGGCTTGCGATTTTCTGCGGCTCGAGCGTTGCGGGATCCTCGTGCCAACCGAGTCCCTTGTTCTCCGGCAGCAAATCGTACAAGTGCCGCATCAGCGGACCAACACAATAGATGCCGTCGATTGCGGCCAGGTGTTTCGCCAATTCCTGGTGATAGCGCGGCGCCTCGCTGCCGAGTTCCAGCATGTCGCCGAGAATGGCGATGCGCCGTCCGCGCCTGATCGGCCGCGCCGTCAGGCTGTCGAGCGCCGCCACCATGCTTGCCGGATTGCCGTTGAAACTGTCGTCGATGACGGTCACGCCCGCGACGCTCTGCTCAACGCCGCGCCCGCTCATGATCCCGACCGTCTCCAGCCTCTCGGCAAGCCGCTGCGGATCGAGGCCCGCGGCGTCAATCGAGGCAAGCGCCGCAAGCGCATTGTGCAGGCGATGCGGCGCGCCGGGGTTGAGGCCGAACTCGATTCTTTCACCTGCCACTTGCGCGGCGACCCGCCAGATCTCGCCCTGCGCGACGTGGCTCAATTCCCGCACTTCCGAGTCAGCGCCGAAGCGGACGACTTTCCCATTCCATTCCGGTGCATCGAGGCGGGCGGGCAGCACCAGCACGCCGTCGCGTGCCAGGCCTTGCGCGATGCTCACCTTTTCCCGCCGGATCGCCTCGAGACTGCCGAGCTTTTCCAGATGCACCGGCTGCACATTGACCACGAGGGCGACTGTAGGCCGCGTCAGCTCGCTCAATCGCGCGATCTCGCCGGTCTGGTTCATGCCCATCTCGACGACCAGGAGGCTTGCATCGGGTTTCGCGTTGCACAGCGTCAGTGGTACGCCCCAGAAATTGTTGAAGCTGCTCGGGCTGGCATATGCGTCCGGATAGGCGGCGATCATTTCCTTGGTGCTGGTTTTGCCCGCACTGCCGGTCAGACCGATCACCGGTCCTTTGAATCGCGCACGCGCCGCGCGGCTCAAGGTCCAGAGGCCGTCGAGCAGCGTGTCCTTCACCACCAGTTGCGGGACGCTCACGCCCGCAATCCGGTGCGGCACGACCATCGCCACCGCTCCGGCCGCCTCCGCATTGGTGGCAAACTGCCAGCCGTCGCGGGCGCTGGCGAAGCTCGAGACAAATCCGCCGCTCGGCGTTCCGCTGAGCGCCACGAACAGGCTGCCTGGTTTCACCAGCCGGCTGTCCTGCGTGACAAAATCGATTGGCGTGTCGGGAAAGCTGCCCGAAAGGCCCAATGCCTTCGCCACCCCCGCAATCGTCCACAGCGGCTTGCTCATGCAACTCTCGCAAGTGCGGCGGCAACCGCGTCGTGATCGCTGAACGGCAGCACGCGATCGCCGACGATCTGCCCGGTCTCGTGTCCCTTGCCCGCGATCAAAAGAGCGTCGCCCGATTCCAGCGTATCGATCGCCGTGCGGATCGCGCTGGCGCGGTCGCCAATTTCGCTTGCGCCCTTCGCGGCGGCGAGGATCGCAGCACGAATGTTTTCGGGATTCTCGCTGCGCGGATTGTCGTCGGTGACGATGACGCGGTCGGCGTTTTCGGCGGCGATCGCGCCCATCAACGGACGCTTGCCGACGTCGCGGTCGCCGCCAGCGCCAAACACCACGACCAGCTTGCGCCTGGCGTAGGGCCGCAGCGCCTGCAGCGCCTTTGCTAGTGCATCCGGCTTGTGCGCGTAATCGACGAAGATCGGCGCGCCGTTGTGCTCGCCGACCCGTTCGAGCCGCCCCTTGGCACCTTCGAGATGCTCGAGGCTTGCAAACACCGCATCCGGATCGCTGCCGGTCGCAATGGCAAGCCCCGCCGACACCAGCGCATTCTCGATCTGGAAGGCGCCCACCAGCGGCAACCGCACCGAGAACTTTTTGCCGCGATGTTCGATGACGAGCTGCTGCGCAAAGCCGTCGATCGTGGCCTCGGCCAGGCAAATGCCCTCGCCTCTTCCGTCGCCTTTGCCGCCGACGGTCAGAAGCCGCAAGCCTCGTGCCCGCGCCGCCTCGATCACCTCCTGCGAGCAGTCGTGATCGGCAGAGATCACCGCCGCGCCACCGGGCGGAATCAAATCGCGGAACAGCCTGAGCTTGGCGGCGAGATAATGGGCGACATCGGGATGGTAGTCCAAGTGGTCGCGCGAAAGATTGGTGAAGCCGCCGGCCGAGATGCGCACGCCATCCAGCCGATATTGATCCAGTCCATGAGAAGAAGCTTCGAACGCCAGATGGGTCACGCCCTCCCGTGCGATCTCGTCGAGCTGGCGATGCAGCGCGATCGGATCGGGCGTCGTCAGCGAGCCATAGACCGTGCGTTTCGGCGAGACCAGTCCGATGGTCCCGATGCTGGCGGAGGCATGGCCGAGCCGCTGCCAGATCTGTCGCGTAAACGCCGCAACCGAGGTCTTGCCGCTGGTGCCTGTCACCGCGGCTATCGTCGCGGGTTGTCGCGCATAAAATTTCGCCGCGGCGAGCGCGAGCGCACGGCGCGGATTTTTCGTGGAGACGAATGGCACCGACAACACATTTTGCGACGCGCGATCGCCTGCCACCGCGACCGCACCGTTGGCGATCGCCGCATCGATGAAGCGCGCGCCATCGGTCTTGCTGCCTGCGAGCGCGAAGAACAACTCGCCCGGCTTGACCATGCGGCTGTCCACGGCAAGGCCGCTGATCGCGACCGCCTCGGCTTGCGGCCCGATCGTCGCCTCGTCATCGAAGAGGTCGCGCAGTTTCATCTTGTTCCAGTCAGACCGGCGCACCAGCCTTTGCGCAGACTCAGCAGACTCGAAAGGCCGGCGGCGCGTATGGCTTACTGCGTTGTCCGGGATGCCGCAAGAATGAGGCGGTCAGGCGGCGGCAGGTCGAATCGCGGTTCGACCCCCAAAAGCGGCGCAATGCGGGCAATCACGTTGCCGCCGGTCGGCACCGCGTTCCAGCCGGAAGTGATGAAACCGTGAGTTTCCTTCAACGGCTGCGGCTCGTCCAGCATGACCAGAAGCTGGTATTTGGGATTGTCGGCCGGCAGGATCGCGGTGAACGCGGTGAGCACGCGCTTCTTGGCATAGTGCCCGTTGACGACCTTCTCGGCGGTGCCGGTCTTGCCGCCGATATAGTAACCGGCGACATCCGCCTTCCGCGCCGTGCCGATCTCGGCATTGAGCCGCATCAGGAAGCGCATTTTCTCCGACGTCTCAGGCTTGATCACGCGCTTGGCAATCTCCATGGCTTCCTGCTCGGTGCGCTTCATGAAGGTCGGCGGAATCAAATAGCCGCCGTTGACCAGCGCATCGATCCCCATCACGGCCTGCAGGGGCGCCACCGCGATGCCGTGCCCGAAGGCGATCGTCACCGTGTTCAACTCGCCCCAATGCCTGGGAACCAGCGGCGAGGCACTCTCGGGCAGTTCGGTGCGCAGCCGTTCGAGCTGACCCATCTTGCGCAGGAACGCCTTGTGCGCTTCTACGCCCTGCGACAGCGCGATGCGCGCCGCACCGACGTTGGAGGAGAAGGTGAAGACTTCCTTCATGTTGAGGAAGCGTCCCTTCGGCTCGTCGTCATGAATCGCGAACTTGCCGTAATGCAGGGGACCCCGCGCATCCCACATTGAGTTGAGATCGTATTTTCCGGAATCGAGCGCCATCGCCAGCGTGAAGGCCTTGAACGTGGAGCCCATCTCGAACACGCCTGTCGTGAGGCGGTTGATGCGATCGGGATCGTGCGCCTCCTTCGGGCTGTTGGGATCGAAGTCAGGCACCGAGACCATGGCCACGATCTCGCCGGTCTTGACGTTCGAGACGAGGCCGGATGCCGCGCGGGCGTGGAATTTTTCCTTGGCCTTCAACAACTCGTCGCGCAGCGCATGCTGGACGCGAAGATCGACCGACAATTCGACCGGCCGCTGCAGCCGGTCCGTGGCAAAGCCCGCGCGATGCAGGTCGGCAAGCCCGTTGTTGTCGAGCCACTTCTCCATGCCGGCGATGCCCTGGTTGTCGATATTGACGAGGCCGATCAGGTGCGCGACCTCGTTGCCGGTCGGATAGACGCGTTTGTTCTCACGCAGGAAGCCGATGCCGGGAATGCCGAGACGATGGATGTCCTGCTGCTGTTGCGGGCTGATTTCGCGCTTCAGCCAGACAAAACCCTTTTTCGAGGACAGGCGATCGCGCACCTCGCCGATTTCGAGATCCGGCAGCGTCGCGGTCAGAAGCTCGATCGCCTCGTCCTTGTCGATGATGCGGCGCGGTTCGCCGAACAGGCTCGGCGCCTTGACGTCGGTGGCGAGCACTTCGCCGTTGCGGTCGACGATATCCGGGCGCGCGGTCGCAATCGCATCTCGCGCCGCCGCCTGACGCGCGCCATGGCCGTCGGCGCCGAGCGCGAACATGACGAGCCGACCGCCGATCACGGCGTAGATCAGCGCAAACGCCATGATCGCGAGGCCGACGCGGGCGCGCGCCTTGGCCGCGCGGTCGACATTGCGCCCGTAAAGCAGGCTGCGGAAGAGCCGCTGCCGCCACGGCTTGGAATCGGCCGGCGCGACGTCGGTCATTGCTTGTCCCCCGGCCGCCTCACCGAGCCGGTGACGGAATCGCGGTCGGCGGCGGCATCGATGGTGTTGATCATTGCGCCGATCGGATCGGCATCGCCGGGCTTGGCAAAGCTGGGCGGCCGCTCGGGCAGGTTCTTGAGCGCGTCATATTGGGTGGCGATGAGCGGCTTGAGCGGTAGATGCCGCTCGGCCAGTCCCTGCAGCCTGAGCGGCGCATCGAGCTTGGCCCATTCCGCGCGCAACACTGCGATCGCATCGCGCTGTTCTCGGATTTCGGCCTGCAGCCGCAGCACGCGCTCGGTGCGCGCGGTGGACTCCATCTTGATCCGGTAGACATAAGCGGCCGCAAACACCAGAGCACCGATCACGAGAAGGTGGATGAGCCGCACGTCAACCTCCCCTCGTCACGTCGGAGAGTTTTGGCAAGGCCGGCCGTTCGGCAGTCGCATGAGCCGGAGCGTCCGTACGTTCGGCGGCCCGCAGTTTGGCCGAGCGCGCCCGGGGATTGGCGGCGAGTTCCTCTTCGCCCGGGGTGACCGGGCGTTTGGTCAGGAGATCAAAGCTTGGTGCCGCCTGCTTGACCTCCGGCAGGTGCCGCGATCCGCCGCTCACTTTGCTGCGCTCACCAAGGAAATTCTTGACGATGCGGTCTTCCAGCGAATGGAAGGAGACCACCGCGAGTCGCCCGCCGGGCTTGAGCACGCGCTCGGCGGCTGCAAGCGCGGGCTGCAACTCGTCGAGTTCTTCATTGACGAAGATGCGCAGCGCCTGAAACGTGCGTGTTGCCGGATGAATGTCGCCCGGCCGGGTGCGAACCACGCGCGCGACGATATCGGCGAGCGCGCGGGTGGTCGTGATCGGCGCCTCCATGCGCGCGGCAACGATGGCGCGCGCCACCTTGCGCGAGTGACGCTCCTCGCCGAACAGGTAGATGATGTCGGCAAGCTGGGACTCGGACGCTCGTGCGATCACCTCCGCTGCGGTCGGGCCATCTTGCCCCATCCGCATATCGAGCGGGCCATCCAGGCGGAAGGAGAAGCCGCGGCCGGCCTCATCGAGCTGCATCGAGGAGACGCCGACATCCATCACTACGCCGTCAACCGTCGACAGGCCTTGGGCGGCGCAGATCTCGGCCAGGTTGGAGAAGCGGTCCTCGACCAGCACCAGGCGACCGGCCGACCGGTCGACCAGATCGAATCCGCCGGCGATCGCCGCCCGGTCACGATCAATCCCGACCACCCGGGTACCGTCGACCGCAAGGATGGCACGGCTGTAGCCGCCCGCTCCGAAGGTTGCGTCGATATAGATGCCGCCGTTCCGCGGCCTGAGCATCGCGATCGCTTCTCGGCCGAGCACGGGGATATGACGCCGGGCAGCCTCGCTCATCGGCAGGCTCCGATGGCGGTCCACCGCAAGGAGAGGAAACCGGACGCGAACGGGCCCATTGCGCCTCAAATCGTCTTGTCTTGCTGCACTTTGCCCTGCGAAAAGCCAATTTGCCGGACGATCGCCGGCCCTCCGCAGTCCAAGCGGCAAACCCTGTCTTCCGCGTGGAAACTGCTGGGCTGCCATCGGGTTTCGAGCGTTAAGAGGTGGCCCCTTGGCCTCCCCTTACCGGTTCGGCTATTCACTACTTAGTAACGGCGGATAGCCTTAAGAAAGCGTTGATGGGATCGCCGGATAATCCAACCAAACGCCATCCGGCACCCGCCCGCGCGGTGATGCGTACCGCACACACTCGATCAAAATGCGGAGCGGTGGCAGGCTCTCCGGTTGCACCGATCCGACCCTGAAGGGATAGTCATTGCTCGACTCGAAGTTATTGCCAGTTGTTTTTGTTGGGTTGGTTCCATGCCGCTCGCTTCGCGCACCTCGGATGGACTTGATTCGAAGCGTCCGCGCGCACTCCCGATTCCGCGGGGGGCTGCGAACATGAAGACCTTTACCCCGGATTCGTCGATCGTTTCCGACATCATCCCGTCACCGAACTACGGTGAACGGAGCAAGGGCCGCGTGCCCGATATGATCGTGCTGCACTACACGGGCATGCCCGATGTCGAGGGCGCGATCACGCAGCTCTGCACCGCGGGCACAGAAGTCTCCGCGCATTACATCGTGCTTGAGGACGGCCGTATCGTGCAGTGCGTGCCCGAAGCCAGGCGCGCCTGGCACGCCGGCGTCTCCTCCTGGGCCGGCGAGGAAGACATCAATTCCTGCTCGATCGGCATCGAGATGGTCAATCGCGGCCACGATTGGGGCTATCCGGATTTTCCGCTGCGCCAGATCGCCGCCGTGATCGCGCTGTGCCGCGGCATCATGCTTCGCCGCAAAGTACCCTCCTATCGCGTGCTGGCGCATTCGGACGTGGCGCCCGCCCGCAAAAAGGATCCTGGCGAGAAATTCCCGTGGCATTCGCTCGCCAATTCCGGCGTCGGTCATTGGGTTCAGCCGGCACCGATCGTGCGCGGCGATACGCTGAGACTCGGCATCATCGGCGACGACGTCCGCGATTTGCAGCAGGCGCTCGCAAAGTACGGCTACGGCGTGCCGATCACCAGCAAATATGACGCGCCAACCATGGAAGTGGTCACCGCGTTCCAGCGCCACTTCCGCCCCGCGCGCGTCGACGGGATCGCCGACCATTCGACGCTTGCCACGCTGCACGCGTTGCTCGCGAGCTTGCCGGGCGAGGCAACCGCTACGGCGTAGCGGCTTCGCCTCCTCTCATGTGTCAGCGCCGAGTTCCGCAATCCGTCGCGCGTAGAGACGACGCAACGGCTCGAGCCTGGTCGCGTCGGCTGCCGCCAGGTAAGCCTCGCGTGCCGCTTCGTTGCGCCCGAGCCGCCGCAACAGATCGGCGCGCACCGCCGGAAGCATTTCATAGCCGTCAAGGCCGCCGCGTGCCGCGAGCGCGTCAATCAGGTCGAGCGCGCGCGCCGGGCCGTCGACCATCGACACCGCCGCAGCATGATTGAGCTCGATCACGGGCGACGGCGCGATCCGCAGCAGCACCTCGTAAAGGCCCGCGATCTGCGGCCAATCGGTGTCCCGATAGCTCGGGGCGCGCGCATGGAGCGCCGCGATCGCGGCCTGCACGCCATAGGATTGCGGCGGGCCGGGCTGCCGCAACGCCTCTTCCACGAGCCGCAAACCTTCGCCGATCTGCCGCCAGTCCCACAACGTGCGATCCTGCTCCTCGAGCAGCACGATATCGCCGGCGGCGGTCGCGCGCCCGGCGCGTCGCGCATCGTGCAGCAGCATCAGGGCCAACAGCCCCCTGATATCGCCGCGCCCCGGCATCAGGGCGTCGAGCAGACGGCAGAGCCTGATCGCCTCGCGCGCAAGATCGGGACGCATCAGGTCTTCGCCGGAGGTTGCGACATAGCCCTCCGTGAAAACGAGATAGATCACCGCAAGCACGCCGCGCAACCGCGGTTCGAGCGCCTCGCGTTCCGGCACTTCATAGGGAATCCCGGCCAGACGAATCTTCTGCTTGGCTCGCAACAGCCGTTGCGCCATCGCCTCCTCGCTTGCGAGGAACGCGCGCGCGACCTGCGCCGTGCTGAGCCCGCAGACCGTACGCAGCGTCAGCGCGACCTGAACCTCCGTGGCGAAGGATGGGTGGCAGCAGGTGAAGATCAGCCGCAGCATGTCGTCGTCGAGCACGATGGCGTCGGTCGTCTCCTC
>Ga0318528_10000575_pt1 | contig 12192 bp, 10 predicted proteins | sample GRESIP052b4f26_FD_202500 | JGI IMG/M metagenome (GOLD analysis project Ga0318528, IMG submission 202500) | Tropical soil microbial communities from Luquillo Experimental Forest, Puerto Rico - GRE.SIPMG.052b4f26 | ecosystem: Environmental > Terrestrial > Soil > Tropical forest > Bulk soil...
ACCGGCGCCAACCCCGGCACCCCAGCCAGCGCCGGCACCCCAGCCAGCGCCGGCACCCCAGCCAGCGCCGGCGCCTGAACCGGGACCGGCGCCTGGGCCAGCGGGTGGAGAGGCCCGCAGGCCAGGGGCCAAGCCGACCAAGCGGCAGCCAGCGCGTCAGGTCAAGGCGACGTCGGCCAGCAAGGCAACCCCGACCACACGCCAGCCCACGCGTCGTCGACCGGATGCCTAGCGTCCGTCCACTTCGCCCGGCAGGTGTCACCAGGCGTCTGCGCGCCTCTTACCTGATCTGCACTAATCCGCGGTCAGGTAGCTGGCTGCTCGCCGAGGGCATGCGCGCGACTGGCGTAGCAGGTCGGCCGGAGGAGTACTTCAACCCGTTTCTGCGGCCCTTATACCTGCGCGACCTGGGGCTTCGGGACGACGCACCAGCCCACACAGTCCTGCAACGGATGCTAGATGCGGGGACCACGGAGAATGGTATCTTCGGCGCCAAGCTGCACCGGTTACAGTACGCAGGCATGCTCGAGCTGCTGCGGGATGCCACCGGCGACAGAGATGCGGACGAGCTCTCGCTGCTCACGCGTGTCTTCCCGGGCCTCACGCTGGTCCACCACGACCGGCTCGACCGAACGGGACAGGCGCTGTCGTGGCATCGTGCGCTCGCCACCGATAACTGGTGGCACGTGCGCGGGCTACGAGACGTCCGGGGGGAGGACGACCTCGCCTTGGACGTCGACCGGGCAAGCGCTCTGGAGCGTCGGTTGCGTGCCGACGATGCCGCCTGGACTGAGTTATTCAATCGATCCGGGTTGCCTACGATCCGCTCAACGTATGAGGACCTGGTCCGCGACTACGAGGGCACCGTCCGTCGACTGGTGGAGGCGGTCGGCGGACCACCTAATGCCGTCGTCCCTCGGCCGAAATTGATCCGCCAGTCCGACCGGACAACCGAGCGGTGGCGGGCCCAATACCAGCGTGCGATCCGGCGTCGGACGCCTTGCGCGGGGGCCAGCATTGTCGTGGTCTCGCACAACGAGAGGGAGAACCTGCCGCAAACCGTCGCCGCGCTGCGTCGCACTACGCCGAAAGGTACCGAGGTTGTGATTGTGGATGACTGCTCCACAGATGGAAGCGTCGAGGCCACAGTCGACGCGTATCCCGATGTGACTGTTGTGCACGCCGAGTCGCGGCTCGGCGTGGCACGGGCGCGCAACGCGGGCGCCGAGGCAACGACCAGCGATGTTGTCGTGTTCAGCGACGCCCATGTGGACCCCGCTGAGGGGTGGTTGCCGCCGCTGCTCGACGCGCTGGAGGACCCCGGAGTGGGAGAGGTGGCCCCGACCGTCTGCGATATGCATGATCGGGCGATCCGTGGATTCGGGTTCACTTGGCCGGATCTGAGCATGCGGGTCCAGTGGTTACGGGAGCAACCGGCCGGTCCCACCGACGTGCCGTTCATTTGCGGCTGTTTTCTTGCGATGAGGCGCGCGACCTTTGACGAGCTCGGCGGATTCGACGACGGGCTGCTCCGCTGGGGGTCGGAGGACGCAGAGCTGTCGCTGCGCGTGTGGCGCCGAGGGCGGCGATGCACCGTGGTTCCCGAAGCCGTTGTGGCCCACCTGTTCCGGCCCGCGTTCGGGTACGCCGTCGAGTGGGAGCACACCCTGCATAACATGCTGCGAGTCGCTGCCGTGCACTTCCCGCCGGACGTGCTGAAGGCGACCCTACATCGGTTTGGCGAGCACCCCGCCTTCCCGGCGGCGGTGGCCGGCCTGGACCTGTGCGAGGTACAGCAGCGTCGTGACGATGAGACGCGGCAGGCCCACCGCGACTGCCGTTCCGTCCTCACGCAGTTCGCGATTCCGGTGACCGGATGAACGGATCACTACCCAGGACCAGAGCCGTGGTGCTGGACAAGTGGAAGGTCGTCTACGTGGTCACGCCCAAGGCGATGTGCACGAGCATGCTGTGGTTGACAGCAGGGCTGCAAAGCGAAGACCTCGGCCCCGATGTCGCCGACAGCCGGGCACCGGAGGTTACCCGCGCACTGGCGGCGCACGACCCAGCGGTGTGGCGACGCACTGCGGTGCTGCACTCGCTGCCAGCCGACGTGATCGACGAAATTATCGGTGAAGACGCCTGGTTCCGGTTTTGTCTGACCCGGCACCCGGTGGACCGGTTATGGTCGGCGTGGCAGTCGAAGCTGCTGCTTCGCGAGCCTGCTTACGCCGCATGGTTCGGATCAGCGCCGTGGTTTCCGCGGACTCCAGCGGAGCTGCCCCAAGGGGCTGGCGCCCTGCACGCCCTTGCCGAGGACTTCGAACGCTTCGTTGCCGCTCTCGCCGAGGACCCGCATCTTCTGACCGCTGATCAGCACTGGGCACCACAAAGCTACTTGCTGCGCCCCGAGGCTTTCCCCTACACGGAGATCGGGCGCGTCGAGAAGGCCGCGGTGACTGTCGGCCGACTGGAACGCCACTTGCGGGCACAAGGCTGGCCGGGGGAGCTCGACCTGAAACGGCGCAACACCACCCTGCTGCCGCGCGCAGTCATCCGCGACGCGGCGCTGCTGCGGCTGATCGAGGACATTTACGCCGAGGACATGACCACTTTCGGCTATGGGCCCGCACGCGCGGGCCGTCGGCCGTCCGGCGAGGCGAACTCCCTTGCGGTGCAAGCACTGGCCGAGCTGGTGGATCGGCATGAGCGCATCGGCGATCTTCACCGGATGCTCGCGCCAGGTCCGGCCCGGCCCATCGTCGCGCAGCGCGAGCCGCGCATTGGGCCGGCCGCGGGGCCCCCGGCCCCGCCGGTGGCGTCACCGTCGCGTCCGACGGTAAGTGTTGTCTTCCTCTCCGACGCAGATATGCCCGACGCCATAACCCTCCCAAACGGCGTGGAGGCCGTTATCGTGCCGTCGCGCGGGGGCGATCCGCCGGGGCCGGCAGCGACCGGCCCGGCCCGGGTCATCCCCGCGCCATCGGCTCCCGGGGCGCCGGCACGATTCCAAGCCGGACTGGATGCCACTTCGGGAGACGTTGTGGTGTTTTGCCGCGATGTCGCCGCCCTCTCTGGGGACTGGGCGGAGCGCGTGTGTGAGTCGCTCGACGACCAGGAAGTCGGTCTCGTCTCTGCGCTTATCCAGCCTGAAACCGACCCGCAGCTACGGCTGGCCGGCTTGGAATTCGTCGACCAAATGTTCAACGTCCACTGGATCGCCCGCACGATGGAGGAATCAGGTCCTGAACATGCCGGGATCGAGGTGCCACTTCTGTCGAGCACCTTCCTCGCCGTCAGGCGCGCCACCCTGACTTACCTCGGCGGTTTGGATACTGGGATGCGCGGGGATGCTTGGCACGACACGGAACTTTGCCTACGCGCATGGCGATGCGGGCTCCGCTCGCTTGTCCTGCCCAATGTCGTCGCGTCCTGCCCGATGTCGCCGACCGAGGGTTCGACCAGCCACCTGCTTCACGACCTACTCCGGCTTGCCGCAGTCCACCTGAATCAGGAGCGGTTCGCGGGGCTCATCGCATCGCTGCGCGGCTCATTCGAGCTTCACCCGGCACTTGCTGACCTCTTCACCTCAGATGTCGGAAGCCGCCGGGCCCGAATCGAACACATTGCACTACGAGACGCAGAGCCACTTCTTCCGAGTCCAGCAACGCAGCAGGGGTTGTCGAATGGGGTCGCGTCATGAGCCCCGCCAGACCGACCTACGCGTCGATCAACCGGCGCGGCTGGAACCTCCTGTGTCGGAGCGGTTGCGATTCCTCCCAGGTCGTTGGTCCAGCCGCTCTTTCCCACGCGCAGCAACTGCTCGACAGCAACGGCTGGCTGCCCTGGGATCAGCTGCGCACCATCCTTTGCTTAGCCGGGGGAGGCGGCCAGCAAGCGCCCATGTTCGCCGCCCTGGGCTACGAGGTCACCGTCGCTGACAATTCCCCAGCCCAGCTGGCGCTCGATCGGCAGGCCGCCACCCGCTACGGCGTGCTCATCGAATCAGTCCTCTGCGACGCAATGGACTGCACGCCTCTGGCGGGTCGCTCCTTCGACCTTGTTTATCAACCGGTCTCGACGCTCTACCTGCCCGATGTGCGCCTGTGCTACCAGCAAATAGCTCAGCTGCTCGAACCGGGCGGCCTGTACTGGAGCGAGCATTGGAACCCCGTTGAAATGCAGCTCGACGAGACCCTCGCCTGGGACGGAACCGCGTACCGCTTGTCCCGACCCCAAGGCATCGGCCCCGTGCCGGCACCGGCGGGATCGAGGCCTGAGAATGCTGTGTGCTGGCACTACATCCACCGGCTGAACGACTTGCTCGGCGGGCTTTGCAGTACAGGGTTTTCGATCGTTGCCTTCGCCGAACGGCCGGGCGCGGATCTGTCCGCGCCGCCTGGCACCCGCGCCCACCTAGGGGCCTTCATACCTGGGTTCTTCGCAGTCTTGGCGCGAAAGGAAATGCGATGAACGCCGTGCCCGCTCAACCACAGCTCGTTACTATCGACGACCTCCAACCACTGCTTGCGTCACGCCGGTGGCGGTGGCGTACCTCGCCTTTTCCGCATGTCGTCGCCGAGAACGTCTTCGCGGCTGATGTGTACCAACAGCTGGCTGTGGACTACCGCGCCCTGCTCAACGACGCCGGTTACAACAGCAAGCATGACTTCTTCGGCAGCTCATTGTTTCCCGGCCAGTGCGGCTCACTGGAGTTGTTTCTCTCGCGAGCCTGGTACACGCTCTTTACCAAACTATTCAACGCCGAGGAGCCCGGATTCCTCACTGCGGGGGTGCACCGACACCGCCCCGGCAGCCGAAACGGTTTCCCCCACAACGACATCTATCCCGAGCCAGTCAGGTCGCGTCCGCCTGGCACCGACATGATCAACTTCGGGGACCGCAGTGAGCAAGCTGTGCGGGCCGTCGCCATCCTCTTCTACCTGAACAACGGGCCCTGGTCGCCCGGAGACGGCGGGGAGACGGGCCTCTACTGGGACTGGAAGGACCCGGTTAGCGAACCAGCCGAGAGCGTTCCGCCGCGCGACAACACCCTGTTGGCGTTCGGCTGCAACCCGCACGCATACCACTCCTTCCTCAGCAACCGGAAAAGGCGCGACAGCGTCATCAGCTTCGTATACCGAGGCCTGGGCAACTACCTAACGCTTTGGGCGGAGGAGGGCGTCCGACAGTACGCCGAGTACGGCAGGCACCATGCATGAGCCGGCATGGGTGGGGTCATCGGGACGGAAAGTGTGCCTGCTCACCGGCGCGGCCGGCGTCCTGGGCGCCGATTTTTGCCGCCGATGGCGCCACGATTACGACATTGTGGCTGTGTATCGGGGTGGGCGGTTGCCGGTAGCAACCCAGGACGAATGGCTCGTCGACCCCCTTAACCCGTTTGCCCTGCTGCCCGAAGACCGGAATCCGGTGTTTGGAGTGCGATCAGATCTGCGCCACCCCGAGGAGCTCGAGCGGGTCGTCGATCTCGCCCTCGCCCGCTTCGGTCGAATCGACGTACTCGTCAACGCCGCCGTGCATGTCCACCGCGACCGACTCACCTGCCTGGCCTCATCGAGCCAGCTGCTTGACGAAACATTCGCGGTTAACGCCACGCTGCCAATACAGCTGGCCGCGGTGGTCGCCCGTCGACTCTGGCTGCACCGCAAGGACGACAACGAGGCGTGGGGCCGTAACGTCATCAACTTATCGAGCATGGCCTCATTCGGCGTGGTCGCCGGTGTCGGCTTATCCGCCTACAGTGCATCCAAGGTGGCCCTGAACATGCTGACCGCTCACCTGGCAGCGGAGCTGCGACCGATCGGCGTGCGAGCCAATGTGCTTGCGCCAACGAGCTTCCCGCAGATCATACCCACCTCCGTCGTGTCGGATGCTGTCGTAGACCTCGATCACAGCGATCTGACCGGCGTCGTCGTGCAGCTGGACGAGCACGGAAGCCGCGAGGTTTCCCCGTAGCGGCCAACCGGCCTTCGAGACTCTCGCCCGACCCTCACTCGTGCCGCTGCGCGATGGGGCGTGTGTCGAGTCCCAAGACTGCGACCACCTCACTGGCCAGGGACCGCGGCAAATACACCGGCCCATCGGGCGCCAAACCTTCCCCGCCTCGCGCCGTGCGCCACCTAGCGAGCCGGACCCCGAAGCAGCGCTCGACTGCCGACACTGGTCCGGACAGCCGGATCGCCTCGGGGGCGACGCTCGGTTCCACCGTCAGCCCGCACCGGCGGGCGTATTCCATCACAGCCTCGGCAGCACCAGGGGCCGGCTGGCCCGGGCTGACGGATTCATCCGCGTCGTCGCCGCCCTCCGGGCGCATCCGAAGGTATACCGCCACCGTGATCGGCTCCGCGGGATCGGGGCGACCGGCAGGCTCGTCGCCCGGCCGCCGATCCGGCGCTCCGTCGCTCAGGGCTACACGATCAGAGCCGGTGTCCACGCGCAACCACCACCCATCCGGCCCAACGGACCGGTTAAGCGGCCCGCTGGCTCTTTTGGGGCGAGAATACACTCACACGGTGGTGAGCCGGATTTCACTGCTTGTCAGTCGTTCTCGGGTGCTGCTTGGCGCTCAGTGGACGAGGGTGCGGACAGCCCTTTCGCCAGTTAACCGGCGCACTAGCTCCTCGAGCTGCATCGACGGCGCCATGCCGAGCTCGTCGGCGAGCCGTTCCTCGAACCGCTCATATGCCAGCAGGGCTTCGCTAATGTTGCCCTCCGCCGCGTAGGCCCGGATGAGCGTCGCACACGCGCTATCGCGAAGTGGTGCCGCGCGAATCGCTTCGTGGGCTGCTTCAATCGCCTCACCAAATCGGCTGGCCCGGACGAGCTTGTCCGACAACGCTTCCCAGATGTGCAGGCGCAGGTCCCGCAGCCGCTCGCGCTCGAGCAGAACCCAGTCGTCGTACCAGCCCGGTAGCAATTCCCCGTACATGGCTGGGTTTCCCCGGACGCAGACATCGACCGACGCGGTCGGATCGAGGACACACCGACCCCACGCGGTGAGCTCTCGCACATCCACCTGGACGCATGGATTTATGCCTACGGCGCCGCGAGACGCCTCGACCAAGCCAGGCAGCGCTTTCTCTGCGCGCCACAAGGTGGTGCGCAGGCGATGCTGAGCTTGGTCCTCACGCACCTCCGGCCACAATTGGCCGGCAACGGCAGAGCGACCCGGCCGGCCGGTAAGACTGATGAGTGCAACGAACCGTTGCACCCCGTACGGCAAATCGTTGACGAACAAGCCGGTTTTCAATTGCACACTGACGCCGTCGAGCAGCACCAGCCGCGTGATTGACGTGCCGGTCACCGTTTCCCCCCAATGCTGTGGTCGGTCGAGAATCCAATCGCCGAATGACGGGTGGTGTATGAAGACCACACCGCCGAGGCCAAAAGGCGAGATGTGCGGTTTCGGCTGTCGGCGCACTCCAGCGCCCGCCTGGGACGAACCGCGCGGGCGGGCTCCGTTCCTGCGACCTTCCAAATCGTCGCACCACAAACAGTGAAAAGTCACTATTGTCGTACCGTCCGTTAACCCCCGCCTTGCCATCCCGAAACGCGACCGGAGTCGAACCGTCATCAATTTCCCCGTGACTTCGTCGGGTGCCACGATCGATCGCTGTGTGCAAGCTGCTCCCGTGTAGGCGTCACGTGTTCCTATCGCAAATAGTGATCCATACGATCGATCTGATCGTTCCCGAACATAATCTTGCCACGAATCGCAACCCGCATGCGTAATCGACTACGCAAATCAGCGGTATCGACTACGCAACCAGCGGGCCCATGAACGGTTATCGCCAAGATCGTCTAAACAAAACCGCTGCGCCCCCGTAACGGAGGCGCGGGCGCGCCGATTTGCTCCATCCTCCAAGGCCGGTGACTTCGCGCGACCGGCGGAGTCGAAGCCGACGCGCTCGTGCAAGTGATCGCTCATCACTGTCCCGTCAACCCCGACAGTTCTCCTGTCTCCTGCCGAGGCTAGACTACGGCGCTATTTATGCGGTACTTATCAGGAGGCTGTACGTCCTGTCAATTGACAACGGATGTTTTTTTGGATCGCTGTTAGTAAACCTAAATAGCTGCAAATTTCAAGATCATCTCGGCAGCCTTTCACTGACAAGTAGAGACAAGTAGACAAGTAAGAGGCGGCGAGGGGCGGTATCCCATCCTAAGTGACTCAACGGCTTAACGGGAGGTTAAATCTGCAGCTAGCCGCTCACTGATGCACTATCCTCGAAATTTCACCCGAGTGCGGGATCTACTGACGTTTCCATGGGTCGGATTTCATGCGGCGCGTCCGGGTAGTGGTGGGCAGAGACCGCCTCGTGTCAGCAGTGCCATGGCTATGAGTGCGTCGGGGCTGTGGAATCCGTAGGCGCGCTTGGTCAATGCCCGCAGGTGGGTGTTGGTGGCTTCGGAGCGGGCGTTGGACAGGGCGTGGTCGAGCGTGTTGTGGACCAACTCGCGGTAGCGGCGGAGGCTGCGGGCGAGCGCGACGAACTCCGGGATGCGCAAGTGCGACGCCCACGACAACCACCCGGCCAACAGCTGCCGCCCGTACTTGCCTTTGACCCGAAAGACCTCGCGCAGTTGCTCTTTGAGTAGGTACGCCCGGTAAAGGGTGCTGTTGGTGGCCGCGATCTCGGCGAGGCTGGTGCGCTGCTCGCAGGTCAGGTCGGGCGGGTTCTTGCGGGTCGCCCACATGGCGTGCCGATCGCGGATCCCTGCCTTGGTCATGGTGCGCACCCGCACCTTGTCCAGTGCCTTCATCGCCCAGGCGACGACATGGAACGGGTCCAGGCAAATCACCGCCCGCGGCGCGCGCTGGCGCACCAGGGCATGTATCCATTCCGCGCCGTCGCAGCTGACGTGGGTGAGCAGCTTCGCGCGGTCGGCGCCGAGCTGGTCGAAGAACCGGCCCAGCGTCTCGGTGTTGCGGCCCTCGGCCGCCCACACCAGCCGGCCCGTCCCGTGGTCCACGATCACCGTCAAATACCGCTGCCCCCTGCGATAGGCGATCTCGTCGATGCCGATCCGGGTCAGCCCGGCGAGCAGGTCGTTGGTGTCGCGGCCGTCGGCGACCACCCGAGCCACGATCGCCGCCACGGTGCGCCAGGCGATGCGCAGCAGCACCGTGAGCACGCTATGGAATTCGCGGCCGGGCAAGCCTTGTTCGACCGGTTCGCTTACGACAGCGATTCCATTCTGGCGGTGCTGCGCGACACCACTGCCACCATGCTGGCCCGCGCGCAGCGGCTCCATGGGGCGACTCGGTGTCATCGGCCCACCCGCGCCGAACCCCATATCGTGTTGCTGGTCGACGAGTTGGCCACCCTGACCGCCTACGCCGATCGCAAACAACGCGCCGAAGTCGACCAACTTTTGGGGCTGTGGCTGGCCCAGGGCCGCGCGGTCGGGGTCAGCGTGATCGCGGCCGTGCAAGACCCCTCCAAAGACGTCGTGGCGCTGCGCCAACTGTTCCCGGTGCGGGTCGGGCTGCGCATGACCGAGGCCACCCAAACCGCGATGATCCTCTCCACGGCGGCCCATCAGCAGGGCGCGCGCTGCGAAGAGATTCCCGACACCACACCGGGGGTGGGTTATGTGCTCACCGAAGGCAACACCGCCATACAACGGGTGCGGGCGTTTCATGTCACCGACGCCGACATCGCCTGGCTGGCCGACCATTTCGCCCCGCCGGCCCGCCGCGCCACTAGCCAGAGGCACCGGTGAGCGTGATCGCCTCGACTGCGCTGCCCGACTGGCTGGCCCCGGGCTCTCCGGCCATCGATCAGGCGATCCGCCGCGCCTCTTCATCCGGCTATGAGCCGTGGTGGAAACGTTGTGCGGCGGTGGGGTTTTGCACCAACCCCGTGCAGGCCAGCGCCTATGATCCCGACGTCGGTAGAAGGGTGGCGGTGATGATCCGGTGCGGCAACCGCCGTAATGCGGTCTGCCCGTCGTGTTCGGACCTGTATGCCGCCGATACCTGGCAGCTGGTGCATGCCGGCAGCCAGGGTGGGCATCACGGCATGCCCGAGAGCACCGCTGATCGCCCGCAAGTGTTCGCCACCCTGACCGCCCCCAGCTTCGGCGCCGTGCACACCAGCGGCGGCCGGCCGGGATTGCCTGCCACGGTGTGTCACCCATCCGACGGCCGCAAGACGTCTTGTCCACATGGGACAACATTGTGGTGCAATGTGAGTCATCACGGCGATGACCCGGAAGTGGGGCAGCCGCTGTGCCCGGACTGCTATGACTACACGGGGCATGCGTTGTTCAACTGGCACGCCCCGGAACTGTGGCGGCGCTTCACCATCGCGCTGCGCCGCGCCGTGGCCGCCCATCTGCGCCGTATCGGAGTCGACCCCGGCGTGCTGCGGGTGTCTTTTGTGAAAGTCGCCGAATACCAGCGCCGCGCCGTCATCCACTACCACAGCTTGATCCGGCTCGACCCCACTGACGACGACACCACTACCGGCGCATCCGATATCGCGATGTCGCCCATTGAACTGGCCACGCTCGTTCGTCACGCCGCCAATCAGGTACGGCTTCCTGTGACGGGAAACCCCGCTGCTACCCCGTTCACGGAGGGCGAAAGTCTTATTCTGCGGTTCGGCTCCCAAGTCGACGCCCAGCCGCTCAGCGACGCGGCTGACACCGGAAAGTCAGGATTGGCTCGGCGGGTGGCGGGGTACTTGGCCAAATACACCACCAAGTCGGTGGCCGAATTCGGCATTGCCGCTCGCCGCATCAGCCCCGCCGCTATCGCCGAGCTGGATATCCCTGCCCATACCCGCCGCGTCCTATCGACTCTGGCCAAGCTGGCGACGCTACCGGGAAACGCCGCGATGCTGGGCTGGCTGCATACCCTGGGTTATCGCGGGCACATCACCACAAAATCGCGGCGCTACTCGATCACCATGACCGCGCTGCGCGCCGCTCGCCATCACTGGCGCATCCGCCGCGCGGACCAATCCGAACACGGTGACCCCCAGCGTAATTCGCATACTCAGCAAGATCATTCAAGCACCACATACGAATTGAGTTACTGGCGTATTGACGGTGCCGGGCTCCGCGACGACGGCGAACGGCTGCTGGTGCACACCGCAGCCCGCCAAGCCCGCCAGCACCGCTACCTGGCCCGCCTGGAATGCCACGACGCCACCATGGCCGGCCCATGACCGCCGCCACAACTAACCAGTACCAGACCGCCGCGACCCACACAAGCGTTGGCCCGAAGCGTTACGTGTAGACAATCGCGGGATCAGACTCAGTGTCTAGCGGGGCGTGACGAGTTCACCGCGTGGCTAACGGCATCTTGTCAACGTCAAGCGCTGCCCGTCACTATCACCGACCACGCCACCCTCGCCACCGTCGCAGCCCTGCTGCGCTAAAGCTGAAGCCTGCCCATCGCGGCCCAGCAACGACACCAGGGCCATCAGCGATCAACCGGGTAGCGCGAAAGCCGTTGTAAAACAACCCTTGCCCCGGCGACAAGGGCGCTTCCGGTGTCTGGGGTGGTGAGCTGTCAAGGCTCGAACTCGGTTCGACCGCTCGCGGCTTTGGGCCTTGACCGCTCACCACACCAGACACACACTGGCAAACCGCCGGGGAAACCCGAACACCAGCAGGCGGGCGAGAACGTCGCTGCAGACCATCAACGCGGGTCGGATGCGCACCGCCGTGATGGCTAGATGCGCCAGTGGGGTTGAACGCGGTTAATGTCAAGGCGGCGTGCGCCGGGTGCGGCCGGGGCGATCACGCCGTGATCCAGGACGGCTTTGAGGATGGCCTGCTGGCGGCCCAGATCAAGGTCCGGCCACTGTTTCCGCAGCACACCACCGGTGCCCGCCAGCTCACAGACCGCGCTGGTGTCAGTCGCCTGCGCGATCTCGCGGCGGTGGTGGTTGATGCGCACCGTGATCGGGTCACGGGCCGCGATCCACTCCCGCGCAGTGATCGCACCATCTGCATAAAGCGCGGCCAGCTCATCCAGGCGGCCCTGATCGGCCTCCACGGCGGCAGCCAATGCCGCCACATCATGATCGGTGCTGGATTTCCCGGCCAACACCTCAGCCAGGTGCCGGGAATCCAGCCGAGTCAACACCGCATCGGTGAGCAACCGCTCGACCGGTTCGGCCACCACCGTCAACCGGCCACACCCGCCGTGATCCG
>Ga0318528_10000581_pt1 | contig 12136 bp, 12 predicted proteins | sample GRESIP052b4f26_FD_202500 | JGI IMG/M metagenome (GOLD analysis project Ga0318528, IMG submission 202500) | Tropical soil microbial communities from Luquillo Experimental Forest, Puerto Rico - GRE.SIPMG.052b4f26 | ecosystem: Environmental > Terrestrial > Soil > Tropical forest > Bulk soil...
GCGGTGGCCCGTCTGTTCGTAGAGGCGGATAACCGGCTCGGCGAACCCGATGTCGTGCACTACAACGCCAGCGCCCGCGCGCATGGTCCGATTGCCGAGCTCGATCCGATGTCCGTCAGCTACGGCACGGGGACCTACAATATCGAGAATTTTGAAGCTGCCGCGAAAGTGATCCTCACCAATACCGTACCCGTCGACGCCTATCGCGGCTATGGGCGGCCAGAGGCCGCCTACATCGCCGAGCGGACAATCGAGGGGGTGGCGCGACATTTGGGTCTCGACCCGGTTGCAGTGCGGCGGATAAATTTCGTGCCGCGGTCCGACTTTCCGTACCGCCCTTACGGCAGCCGCTCGGTGATCTATGACAGCGGCGATTACCAGGGCTGTCTCGACAAGGCCGTCACGGCATTCGACTACGCTGGCCGGCGTGACGAGCAGCAGCGGCTGCGCATGGCCGGGCGTTACCGCGGTATTGGCGTTGCCGCCTATACCGAGATGTGCGGCATGGCCCCGTCACGCCGGCTCGCCGCCAACGGCTTCGACCGGGGCGGCTGGGAGAGCGCCCGCATCGCGATAGACTCGAGCGGACGCGCGACCTTGTATTCGGGCTCGATGAGCCAGGGTCACGGGCATGCGACCGCGCTGGCGCAGCTTGCCGCCGATGTCCTGCAAATGCCGGTCGAGAGTATCGACGTCGTGCAGGGCGACACCAAGCAGGTCCAGGCCGGCCACGGCACGTTCAATTCGCGCTCGATGCCGGTCGGCGGATCCGCCCGCCCACGTCTGTGCTGGACGCATCGTCGGGAAGGCGAAGAAGATCGCAGCGCAAATGATGGAGGTCGCCGCCGAGGACATTGCGTTTGAAGGCGGCCGTTTTGGTGTTCCCGGGACCAACATTGAGCCGTTGCCCTTCGCCAAGGTTGCGAGGATGGCGTATCTGGGCCACGTCCTGCCAGACGCGATGGAACCCGGCCTGGACGAAACCCTGTTCTATGATCCCACGGGAATGGGAGCGCCCTCAGGCGTTCACATGGCATATGTCGAGGTCGACCCGGATACCGGGATGGTCGAGATCCTCGACTACGTCGCCGTCGATGATGCAGGTGTGATAATCAATCCGTTGCTCGCCAGGGGGCAAATCCATGGCGGCGTGGCCCAGGGCATCGGCCAGGCACTCTACGAGGAGGCGCGTTACGACCGCGACAGCGGTCAACTGCCGACCGGCTCATTGCTCGACTATGGTTTGCCGCGCGCAGATTTGCTGCCCATGATCCGCTCGCAATTCCAGGAGACGCCGTCTCCTACCAATCCACTGGGGGTAAAGGGGGTCGGGGAAAGCGGCGCGATCGGCGCGCCGTCGACGATCGTGCACGCAGTCCTCGATGCGCTGGCGCCGTTCGGCATCACGCATCTCGACATGCCATTGACCCCGCAGAAGATCTGGGCCGCGATCCGTGACTCGGGCCCCGCGGCCGCCGCGTGATCGGCGTCTGCCGTCGCTCGCTGCTCAGCTTGGTCATCCCAATAGACTGGATCGGAACAGCTATGGTTAACCCGTCAATTGTTCGGCTGCCGGTACAAGTCGAACACGTCCGGATCGAATCCACGAAGCCCTTTGCGGAGGTCAAGGCAGCACTTGAGCGGCTGGTCCCGTCGCTCGATCCTACCATCCTGGAAGCATTGCGGCAGAGCGACATCGAGCGGGCGACAGAGGCGCTGCAGCGCGGTCCGGAGCTTGCGATCTTTAGTGCCAGAGATCATGGCGGATTGCTGCGCACTGCTGGTCTCGCGCGCAAGGCGCTGCAGTATGAAATCGGCAATCCGTCGACCGCCAGCAGGATGACCCAGCACGCACTGCCGGCCGGGCTGTACGCGCCCTTGCGCATCCTGCTCTATGAAAACGAGGCCGGCCGGGCGGTTTTCGAATACGACCGGCCCTCCTCATTGTTTGGCCAGTTCGGTGACGAGCGGGTCACTGCTGTCGGGCGCGAATTGGATACCAGTCTCGAAAGCGTCCTGACCCAAGCGGTGAACTGAGGCCACGGCACGCCGCGCGGCAACTAGACTGAGCTCGCACACCAAACGGCGGATTTATTCTTGGGAAATAGAGACAGAAATGAATGACCTACTCAATCGCGTCATCACGTCCCACGGGGGCCTGGAGCGTTGGAACAAAATAACGCTCTTGGAGTGCGACGTGTCGGTCACAGGCTCAACGTGGTCGAGAAAGGGCTGGCCCGACGCGCTGAAGAACGTGCATGTGAGCGCGCACGCGCAGGATCAGTGGATCAGCTACAGGCCGTTCACCGGCGGGAACAAGCGCAGCCGATGCACGCCCGCCCATACTGTCATCGAAACGCTTGGGACGACCTCCATCTCGCATATTTCTCCGGCTATGCCATGTGGAACTATCTAACCACCCCATTTCTCTTCGCGATGGAGGGTTTCGAGGTGGAGGAGCTGCCGCCTAGCCGTGACGGCGGCGAAGAGCGTCGCCGATTGAAAGTTGCCTTTCCGCGATCGATTGCGACTCACTGCCGCGAGCAAGTCTTTTACGTGGACGACAACCACTTGATTCCGCGGCTGGATTACATTGCCGATGTGTCGGGCGGCATCCCAGCCGCTCACTACCTTTCCAACTACAAAGATTTCGGAGGAAGCAAATTTGCGACCAACCGTCGAGCTTACCCCCGGAATCCGAACAATAGCCCAGACCTGGATCGCCTCCTCGTCGCGATCGATATCGCCGCGATTCAGCTCTCATGAAGGTGAAGTCGATGGAAGAAGCCCCCGTCCTCCGCGAGGAAACAGGACCGGTCTCGGTCCTGACAATGCAATACCGGCCGTACAATCTACTGGGCCCGACCCTGCTCGGCGGAATCGCCGACGAGATCGCCGCGGCCCGCGACGCCGGCAGCCGAGCTATCATCCTGCGAAGCGGATTGCGCCATTTCTCGGCGGGGGCCGACGTCGCGCAGTTCAGCGCGCGCATCGAGCAAGGTGGCCGCAGCCAGTCGACAATCGGCGGCGTCGGTTTCCTGAAACTGCTCGAATTGCTGCCGATCCCGATCGTAGCCAGCGTGCACGGCGTCTGCCTCGGCGGCGGGTTCGAGCTGGCGCTCGCCTGCGATTACATCGTCGCGGCCAGTTCGGCCAAGATCGGCTCTGTCGAGGTGGCACTCGGGTTGCACCCTCTGCTTGGCGGCATCCAGCGCCAGGTGCAGCGCGCCGGGGCAATGCGCGCCAAGGAAATTTCGATGCTCGGGCGACGCTATGATGCAGCGACATTGGAGCGCTGGGGCCTCGTCAATTTCGTCGTCGCCGACGATGCGCTCGAAGAGGCCACGATGACGATTGCCCAGGAACTGGCGCACGGGCCGACTGTCGCGCATGCCGCGACGAAGCGCCTCGTCCATATCGCCGTCAATCAGGGGGTGCTCGCGGCTGACGAGGCGATGGCCGAGATCCAGAAGCCGATCTGGGCTTCCGAAGACCTCAAGATCGGGCTCGCCTCGTTCCGCGAGAACGGTCCCGGCCTTGCCAAATTCGCGGGGCGCTGACATGAGCGGCCCGCTTTCCGGCATTCGCGTTGTCGATTTTTCGCGCGTGCTCGCCGGTCCGCTCTGCGCCCGCACGTTGCTCGACCTCGGCGCCGAGGTCATCAAGATCGAGCCGCCGCGTCCCGACGTGTCGCGCTTCGCGTTTCCGTCGACACCGGGCATGTCGGGCTACTACGCGCAGCAGAGCGCCGGCAAGCGCAATGTCAGCATCGACCTCAACGTGCCCGGCGCCCGCGAATTGGCGTTGCGGCTCTGTGACATAGCTGATGTCGTCGTCGAGAACTTCCGGGCCGGCACGTTGCGCTATTTCGGGCTAGACTATGAGACCTTGGCTGCCCGCAACCCGCACCTGATCTATGCCTCGATCACCGGGTACGGCCAGGGTGGGCCATGGCAGGGCCGGATGGCCTATGCGCCGACCGTGCAGGCGGAGGCCGGGTTCACCCATAACAGCATACGCCATTACGGTGAGGCCCTGGGCGAACCGCGCACAGACAGCCTGTCGCACGCCGATGTCTATGCGGGACTGCAGGCCGCAATAGCAATCCTTGCGGCATTGCATCGGCGGGAGACGACCGGCACGGGCCAGTATATCGACGTTGCGATGGCGGGCACATTGATGGCGGTCAACGAGCGTGCGCATGTCGATTTGAACGACGCCGATCTCGGCAACGAGCCGGCGATCCTCGGCGCCACCGACTGCCCGTTCTTCCTGGGGCCCCGCGGCGAGCACTTCACAGTGGCAACGAGCCTCGTCGGCTCCCGGACCTTTCCGTCCTGGCTGCGAGCGATGCGGCGCGCCGACCTCGCCGACGACCTGCGTTTTGCGACAGCAGCTGCGCGCCGAGCGAATTTCGCGGAGCTGCATCGCATCGTGCAGAACTGGATCCTGACCTTTGCCGATAAGGGCGCGCTCGATGCGCAACTCGACGAGGCCAAGATCGCATTCGGCGAAATACGCTCCCTAAAGCAGCTATCCGGAATGGAATGGGCCGAATATTGGGGTGCAGTCCAGGAGGTCTCCGACCGCAATGGTGGCAGCTATCGCCTGCCCGGCCGCCCCTGGCGCTTCTCGGGCGAGAAACTCGAGCCGCTCGGTGAGCCCGCCTTTCAGGGTGAGCACAACCGCGAGGTGTTCGCCGAGCTCGGCCTCAGCGACACGGAGATCGACCGCTACGTCGCGTCGGGCGCGCTGGTCGGCGCATCACTCCCGAAAGCGATCATTGCAGATAAGCAGCAGCTCGTTTCTTCGCCGGTGAGAGACATCCTGTGACACACGGAGTACGAAACATGACGCAATCCGCGACGCACGACACGCCACCTTCCGTGCAAGACGTAGCCGTCATCGTTGGCGGCGGTCCCGGCATCAGCGCAAGCTGCGCCAGGTTATTTGCGCAAAACGGCATGCGGATCGGCATCGCAGCCCGGAATCCGGACAAATCGGTGCTGCAGGATCTGGAGAGGACCCATAGCGTGCGCCGGTACGCGTGCGATGCGAGCGAACCAGCGGCCGTGGCGATGCTGTTCCAGAATATTGTTCGCGACCTTGGGACTCCCACGCTTGTCGTGCACAACATCGATGGCCGGGTTCCTGGCATTTTTGGCAAGCAGATTACCGAAGCTGAACCGAATATGGCATTCGACACGGTTCGGAACTCGGCGTTCAGCGCGTTTCTGGTGGGTCAACAGGCCGCCCGACTCATGCGCGAAAACAGACCCAATGCCAACGGCGCAAAAGGGACGATCATCTTCACCAACGCCAGCGCAGCGCTTAAGGGCTACCCGTCGAGCGGCGCCTTTGCCATGGCGTGTCATGCCAAGTCCGGGCTCGCACAGAGCATGGCGAGGGAACTGATGCCGCAGGGTATCCACGTTGCCAATGTGCCGATCGATGCGGCGATCGGTTGGACTCGGGAAGACGGTGCTCGCGCGCACCGTCGGGCGGGAACGACTGTCGACGACAACATGGCCGACCCGGACCGCATCGCGGAAACCTATCTGCAGCTGCATCGCCAGCATCGATCGACTTGGGCGTTCGAAATCGTGCTGCGGCCGTGGCTGGAGAAATGGTGACCCGCATTTTCGCGAAGTTAACTCTTACCAGAAGGAACTCGCTATGACCCTTTCCCATGATGTCATCGATGGCCTCCCCTCTGTGGAAGGTGTTCTCAACTACCTGGCACCGATGGCGGAAAGGCCAATGAATTTGGCCTACGATCCACCTCCCGGCGTGCCGCGTTCGACCGGTGAGCACGAGCCGCACCGCATGATGATCTACGATGCCCGGCCGTTAGCATGGCGCCTGTCGCTCGACCGCGAAGGTCTCGCTGTGGTCAAGCACAACAGCGCGGTCCGCGACTTTTATGACGAGGACGAACTGGGCCGTGTCTATTACCCCGAAGCCGAGCGCCTCGTCGCCGAAATCACCGGCGCCACTCGGGTGCTGGTATTCGACCACACCGTGCGCCGTCGCGTCTGGGGCGGCATCGACCGGTCGGCTGGGACGCCGCGCCAACCAGTCACGGCCGTCCACAACGACTATACGGTCAAATCTGGCCCGCAACGCGTCCGCGATCTGATGGGCGAGGAAGCGGAAGAGCTGCTCGGCCATCGGTTCGAAATCGTCAATGTGTGGCGCCCGATCCGCGGACCGCTGCGCGATGCACCACTCGCCGTCTGCGATGCGACGACCGTCGCCTTTACGGACTTTGCGCCGTCAGATCTGGTCTATCGCGATCGAACCGGCGAGATCTACCGCGTCAAGTACAACCCTGCCCACCGCTGGTTCTACGTACCGGAGATGCAGGCGGACGAAGCGATACTGATCAAATGCTACGATTCGGCCGCAGATAAGGCACGGTTCACCGCCCACTCAGCGTTTGAGGACCCGACCGCCCCCGCCGATGTGCTGCCGCGCGAAAGCATCGAACTTTTTCACAGCTAGATCCAAGCATGACGTGGCTTGAGCGCGCGCTGATGAAATCAGCGCGCAGATCGCAATTCCAGGCTCGGTAAGTCGCCTTTCCTCTAAGCCGCTCCCGCTCCTATCAGCTGCTCGATAGTGATCGGAATGCGGCGGACGCGAACTCCGGTCGCGTGCCACACAGCATTGGCGATCGCTCCCGCCGTGCCGGTGATCCCGATTTCCCCAACGCCTTTGATGCCGAGCTCATTAACGTAGGGGTCGGATTCCTCGACCAGGATGGCCTCGAGCGACGGTACGTCGGTGTTTACCGGTACATGGTATTCGGCGAGGTTCGCGTTCATGACCCGACCCGACCGCGGATCCAGCACGGCCCGTTCGTGCAGCGCGAAGGAAATACCCCAGATCATCCCGCCATAGTACTGGCTGCGCACCAGCCGCGGGTTGATGATCGTACCGGCTGCAAAGGCGCCGACCAGGCGCGTCGCCCGGACCTGTCCCAGCTCCGGGTCCACCTTTACCTCGGCGAACACTGCGCCGTGCGCGTACATGGCATAGGGCTTCTCCGCGAACGGATCTCCGCCGGCGCTGCCGCGTCCCTCGATCTCGGCGAGACCGGCGCGGGCTAGGATGTCGGCATAGCTCTCGCTGCGGGTTTCGTCGTCGCGCCGGTAAATACGCCCGCCGCGCGCCAGCACGCCGACATTGCCGGCACCGAACAGCGGCGAGCGTTCATCGCCCATCGCCAATTCCGCCAGTTTGGCGATCACGTCGGCGCCGGCGCTATGAATCGCCATGCCGGCCGTCGCGGTATGCGATGAACCCCCGGCAATGCCCGCGTCCGGAAGGTCGGAGCTGCCGGACCGGAACTCCAGCTGCTGGAGCTCGAGACCAAGGCTGTCCGCGGCGATCTGCGCGAGTGCCGTCCAGGCGCCTTGGCCCATGTCGTGCGCGCCAAGCTCGACGAGGCCAGTCCCGTCGTGCCGAAGAACGGCCCTGGCCTGGCCCTGGAACATAATGGCTGGGAAGACCGCGGTGCCGAGACCCCAGCCGACGAAGAGCCCGTTCTCGTCACGCATTTGTCGCGGCGTAAGCGGGCGCCCCGCCCAGCCAAAGCGCGCCGCACCCTGCGCGTAGCACTCCCGCAACGCCTTGGAGGAGAACGGCTTGCCGGACATCGGCTCAACCTCGGCGTAATTTTTGAGCCGGAATTCGAGCGGGTCCATCCCGACCGCGTGCGCCATCTCATCGATCGCGCTTTCGAGTGCGATGCTGCCGCTCGCCTCTCCGGGCGCGCGCATGAAGATCGGCGTCCCGGTGTCCAGCCGCACCGCCTCGGCGGTCGTGGCGATGGCCGGGCTGGCGTAGAGCGCTTGGCTGACCTGGACAGAGGGCTCGAAGAAATCATCGAAGCTGCTCGTGGCTGTCCGCACATGGTGGTGGATTGCGGTCAGCGCGCCCTGCCGGTCGGCGCCCAGCCGGAGCGTCTGGGGCGTCGGCCCCCGATGGCCGACCGGGCCGTACATCTGTTCCCGGCGCAGCACCAGCTTCACTGGCCGCCCCACCAAGCGGGCAGCCAGGATGCCAAGGACTTGTGGTCCGGAGATCATGCCCTTCGAGCCAAACCCGCCGCCCAAAAACGGACTGCGGATCAGGATGTTCTCCGGCGGGATTCCGAACAGTCCGGCGATCCGCGCTTGCCCCAGGCGAGGCCTTGACTCGGTGTGTCGACCGAGAGGCGGTCACCGTCCCAGGCGGCAACGATGGCGCGCGGTTCCATTACATTGTGATACTGAGCCGGCGTCTCGTAGATCGTTTCGATCCGGTACTCCGCTGCCGCCATGCCGGCCTCGACATCGCCGCGACGCGCCTCGGTCGGGAAGCCGGGGCCGATCGCGGGAGGAATGAAGGCGTCATTGCCGTCCAAGCCGATCCGCGCCGGCTCAGCCTCACAATGTGGCGCCAGCAGCACCGCGCCTTCCGTCGCTGCCTCCAGTGTCTCGGCGATGACCACCGCGACCGGCTGACCAGCGTAGCGCACCCTGTCGTTTTGCAGCAGGTCGAGGCGGAACATGAAGGGATCCAATTTTGCATCCGGATCCAGCGCCAGCGGCGGGCGGTTCGCCGGGGTCATTACCTCGACCACGCCGGGATGCGCCTTGGCCGCCGCCACATCGAGCAAGGTCACGCGGCCGCGGGCGATACTGCTGACCGCGAGAGCAGCGTGCAGCATGCCCGGCGGGTGGTTGTCTGCCGCATAGCGGGCCTGGCCGGTGACCTTCAGCGGGCCGTCACGGCGGGTCAGGGGCTGACCGATGTTGGTGCCGTGCCGGCGCTGCGGAGTGATTCGCGCTTGTAGGATCTCAGCCATGGAGGGCACCTCCGGGAACGGGGGCGAACGGAGAGCCGGGAAGGGCAGGCACGCGCTCGGGTGTTCCGGCCGCGGCCAGGGCCAGCGCGCGCACCACGATTCGCCGAGCGAGCTCGATCTTGAAGGCGTTGTCGCCTGACGGACGCGCTGCCTCCAGCCCCGTCTCCGCGGCGCGACGGAAGTCCTCCGGATTCGCGCAGACACCGACGAGCGCCGCCTCCGCGGCTCGGGTACGCCACGGCTTGGCCGCCACGCCACCCAGCGCCAGACGCGCCTCGGCAATAACTCCGTCCTCGATGCGCAGGCAGGCTGCGGCGGAGACCACCGCGAAGGCGTAGGAGGTGCGCTCGCGTAGCTCAAGGTAGCGGGCATGTGTCGCGAACCGCGTCGCAGCACCCGGCAGGCGAACGGCCACGACCAGTTCGCCGGGCATCAGCACGCTCTCCCGCTCCGGCGTGGTGCCGGGCAGCAGGTGGAATTCTTCCAGCGCCACCTCGCGCCGGCCTGCCTGCCCTTCGATTTCGACAATGGCGTCAAGTGCGGCGAGCGGCACACAGAAATCGGACGGGTGTGTGGCGATGCAGGACTCGCTCCAGCCCAGCACGGCATGCAAGCGGTTGTCGCCGGCACGCGCGTCGCAGCCCGCACCAGGCTGCCGCCTGTTGCAGGCGCTCGCCGGGTCGTAGAAATAGGCGCAACGTGTGCGTTGCAGCAGGTTGCCACCGACGGTCGCGGCGTTGCGCAGCTGGGCCGAGGCGCCGGATAGCAACGCTTCGGTGACCGCCGGGAAGCGCTTGCTGGCGGTCGGATCATAGGCGAGGTCGGCGTTGCGCACACATGCGCCGATACGTACCCCGCCATCCGGCAGCGACTCGATCCGGTCGAGTCCTGGGACGCGACCGATATCGACCAGCCGTTTTGGGCTGACGATGCCGCCCTTCATCAGGTCGATCAGGTTGGTGCCGGCCGCCAGATAGGCGCTGCCGGGGACCGCGGCAGCGGCGACGGCCTCTGGCACGGTCGCCGGACGAACATAGTCGAAGCGGTTCATGCCGCCTCCTTCCGCCCGTCCTGAGCCTGGGTCTGCTGCGCCTCCAACACCGCCTCGGTGATGCCGCGATAGGCGCCGCAGCGACAGAGATTGCCGCTCATGCCTTCGCGCACCCGCTCGGGGTCGTCGCCGACCTGGCCCTCCTGGATCAGACCTACAGCGCTCATGATCTGGCCAGGCGTGCAGAAGCCGCATTGGAAACCGTCATGGGCGATGAAGGCCGCCTGTATCGGGTGCAGGGCTTCTCCCTGCGCCAACCCTTCGATGGTCAGCACCTCGGCGCCATCGTTGCTCACCGCCAGCGCCAAGCAGGAGTTGACGCGGCGTCCATCGAGCAAGACCGTGCACGCACCGCACTGTCCACGGTGGCACCCTTTCTTGGTGCCAGTCAGGTCCAGGCGCTCGCGCAGCAGGTCGAGAAGCGTGACCCTCGGGTCATCTAGCTCGACTGTCCGTCGCATTCCGTTGATGGTGAGATTGATTGACAGGCTCATGCGGCACTCCGATGAGAACTGTTTTCGGTATGATCCGTCCCAGCGATGTATCCTCGGCGGAACGGCTCGCAGACCGAATATGGAGGACACCTCCGTTTACAAGGGCCAGCATGCGAAGACGGACCGATGACGCGGCACCCGGCAATTGAAAAACGGAAGCCGCGCGCGGACGCGATCCGCAATCGCGAGCGCGTGTTGGAGGCGGCAAAGGCGGTGTTCAGCCAGGGCGGCCCCGAGGGGAGCCTGGAGGCCGTGGCCAGGCGTGCTGGTGTCGGGATCGGAACATTGTATCGGCACTTTCCGACCAGAGAGGACCTATACGAGGCGGTCTACCGGCGCGAGGTGGAACAGCAGCTTGTCGAACTGGCCAAGTATCTCGTCGATCCGAAAATTAGACCGGTCGAGGCGCTGCGCCGCTGGCTGCGGGCTGGCGTCGAATTCATGGCGACGAAGAAGGGCTTGGCTGCAGCGCTCGCCATGGCCGCGCACGGTTCCTCGGAGCTTGTGACCTACTCGCTCGATCGGCTGACCTGGGCGGTGGGGGAGCAGCTGCGGCGTGCCGCAGCAGCGGGCGAGATTCGCGCCGACATTGACCCCGAGGACCTCCTCCGTGCTCTGGTCGGCATGTGCTACGCCTACGACGGGACGGCTTGGCAACCCAAGGTCCTGCGCTTGATCGATGTCTTGGTTGATGGACTACGCCAGCGGCCTGATAAGACCCAGGATCGACAGGCTTGTGAGGGTCTTCCGTACGCGCAGCCCTGATTTCCGCTGTCCACCCCTGGCGTTCCCTCTCTAGGAGGCCACCTACCACAGACAGCTTGGCGCGCCAGAAGTCGCTATCCCTATTCTATCAGGTGCATGTCGTCTTCATCTGACACGGGCCTCAACCGGACCGCAGCGGGGCTGCTAGGAGAGGATCTCCAGTGGGAGCGCGATACACGGCCGACGCCGACCGCATCAGCTCGGTACTGACGAACGCCCGAGCAAACGAAGTCTCGGCTCTTGGCACTCAGCAAACGATTGATGCAGCCGCCGCACTGTCAGCTTGTTGGGGTTAAGCTGCCGCCCCTGAAAATAGCGGGATCTCCGCGGTTGACCCCAGCGGCCTTTCAGCTCGTAAGAGTGCCACGATCAGGTCCTTGCGAGAACTTCACTGATTGCTTCTCAATCATCTGAGCCGCAGATTATCGCGCGAGAGCTGGCCAATCGCGATACAGCCCATCAGTTTCATGTCGCGTTCCAATTCAGCTTTCATCAGGCCAAGTGCCCGCTCGACCCCAGCTTGGCCGGCGGCAGCTAAGGGATAGAGATAATAGCGGCCGACCCCAACCGCCTTGGCGCCGACCGAGAGCGCCTTGAGGACATGCGTCCCGCGCTGCACCCCGCCGTCCATGAACACGTCGATCCGATCACCTACGGCGTCGACGATTTCGGCCAGCTGGTCGAACGATGCCCGCGAGCCGTCAAGCTGTCGGCCGCCATGGTTGGAAACAACAATGCCGGTACAGCCGATCTCGGCGGCGTGTTTGGCGTCGGCTGGGGACATGACGCCCTTCAGGCAGAATTGACCGTTCCAGTGCCGCACCATCTCGGCGACATCGTCCCAGTTCATCGATGGGTCGAGCATCTCCGTGAAATAACCGCCGATCGAGAGTGCGCTGCCGCGCATATCGATGTGCTCCTCGAGTTGCGGCAATCTGAACCGCTCGTGAGTGATGTAGTTGATTCCCCACC
>Ga0318528_10000590_pt1 | contig 12082 bp, 10 predicted proteins | sample GRESIP052b4f26_FD_202500 | JGI IMG/M metagenome (GOLD analysis project Ga0318528, IMG submission 202500) | Tropical soil microbial communities from Luquillo Experimental Forest, Puerto Rico - GRE.SIPMG.052b4f26 | ecosystem: Environmental > Terrestrial > Soil > Tropical forest > Bulk soil...
ATCCTTCATCCCTGGCCCGATCAGCGCTTTGCCGTCAAACACCCAAGGTAGGAGCCGGATGCTCGAATTGGGCTCGTCCGGATCCGTGCGGGGGGTGTCCAGCAATGGGCATTCCTACCGCAATCCTCCACCCTGAGCCGACCTGTGCGTAGGGTTTGAAGCGGCTCGTTCCCGAAGCCGTTGCACTTCCTCTCGATACCAACGGTGATCGCGCGGCGCGGCAATTCGGCAAGCAAAGTAAGAGCGGGTGGAGCGAAGCGTTCAGGCTCGCGGGGCTGGAGCTACCACGCCGGAGTCATTCCACTGAGGTTATGGCCCTCAAGCCGCCGACCAACTCAGTTTCGTGCGGCTGGAGCCAGTTTTTGTGGACGAGGCAATTAAAATGCACAGCCCCCAAGCGGGGAAGAGTCAGGGTGGGGGTGCGCGCAGCAGACCTAGAACGCGGTCGAGCTGGTCGAGGCTAGTATAGTAAAGCGTCAGCACACCGCCGCGCTTTTTCGGTTCGAGGGTGGCGCGCAGCCCAAGGGCTACCCCAAGCTCGCGTTCCAGCGCTACGATATCCGCGTCGCGCGGGCGCCGCTTAGGAGGCGGTGTTCCGGTCCGGCGTTGGACAAGCCGCTCGGTAGCGCGGACGTTGAGCCCACGGCGCACGACTTCCGCGGCCAGTGCCACCGGATCTGCGGCGGCGAGCAGTGCCCGCCCGTGGCCGGCTGAAAGCTCGCCCTCATCCAGCCGATGGCGCACCGGCGCCGGCAGCGACAACAGACGCACCGTGTTTGCGATATGGCTGCGGCTCTTTCCGAGGGCCTCGGCGAGGCTCGCCTGCGTGCGGCCAAATTTGTCGATCAGCTGGCGGTAGGCCTCCGCCTCTTCGAGCGGCGAGAGATCCTCGCGCTGCAAATTCTCGATCAGCGCGATCTCGAGCGCCTCCGAATCGCTGATCTGACGAATGAGGATCGGAACCGCATGCAGCCCGACGCGCTGTGCGGCCCGCCACCGCCGCTCGCCGGCGATCAGCTCGAATTCGGTCTCTTGCGCGGTGAGCGATCGCACCAACAATGGCTGCAGAATGCCCTTCTCGCGGATCGACTGGGCGAGCGCGTCGAGCTCGGCCTCGGCGAACCGCCGCCGCGGCTGTAACGCCCCGGGACGGATCCACTCGATCGGCACGAGGCGCTGTGCCACCGGCTCGGCGGATCCGGCTGCCTCAGTCTCGCCAAACAATGCCGCGAGACCACGGCCGAGCTGACGCCGCGACGCCCGCTCGCTCATCAGGCGTCTGTCCCGGCACGGCGCAGCACCTCGGCGGCCAGCCTGATATAGGCCTGCGAGCCGGCGCAGCCGTGGTCATAGATCAGCACCGGCTTGCCGTGCGACGGCGCCTCGGCGATCCGCACGTTGCGCGGGATCATCGTGTCGAAAACCTTGGCGCCGAGATGGCCGCGCACATCCGCGGCAACGAGATCGCAAAGGTTGTTGCGCTGATCGTACATCGTCAGCACGACGCCCTGCAGGTCGAGCCGCGGATTGAGGGCGCGCTGAACTCGCTCGATCGTGCGCATCAGTTGGCTCAATCCTTCGAGCGCATAGAATTCGCATTGCAACGGTACCAGCACCGAATCGGCGGCTACCAGCGCGTTGATGGTCAACAGGTTCAGTGACGGCGGGCAGTCGACCAGCACCTCGTCATAGTCGACGACCCGGCTGCGGATCGCCCGGCTCAGCAGAAACTCGCGTCGCTCCCGGGTCGAGAATTCGAGATCGGCGCCGGCCAGATCGTGCGATGCCGGAATGATGAAGAGGCCGGGAATCTCGGTCGTGACGACGGCACTTTCGAGCTCGGCCTCGCCGAGGATCAGCTCATAGCTGGTCAGCGCCCGCGCCTTGCGCTCGATGCCAAGGCCGGTGCTGGCGTTGCCTTGCGCGTCGAGATCGATGACGAGAACGCGGTGCCCCGCCGCTGCCAGTGCGGTCGCCAGATTGATGGCGGTCGTGGTCTTGCCGACGCCGCCCTTTTGATTGGCGATGGCGACGATCCGAGCGCGGCGCAAGATCGGAACGGCGCGCGGCTGAACCTCAGCCGTGGCGAGGCTCACGGGCTACCTGTTGCAAGCGAAGAACGACCCCCCGCGGATCGGAACGGCTTTGGCACTATGATGCTGCCATTGTCCATGTTTGCGCGCGAGGGTCAATTCCTCCTCAAATAACCTCGGCAACCCCTCTGGTCGCCCGTGCAGAGTGTCGCCGCGGACCGCCGGGTTGAAAACCTGACACGCCGGTTCAGCAGACAAAGAATTAACGGTTGTTGTCTATTTTCGGAGAGCCACCGCGAATCGGCGCACACCGCTCTGCGCTCGCCTCCCCCGGAAGCCCGGTCAGTCATCCTGCGCTCGATGTCGACAATTATCTCTCTGCTACGCGAAGCACCCTGGCTCGAGCAAAGCCGCGCGCTCGCATGGACCAGAGTTCTAGCACTGGCCTCGGCGCTTGTGGCTCTGGCGTTTATCCTGTGTACGCATGGCGGCAGCACTCCCGATCCATGGGGGCGGCCGCTCGCACCGGATTTTGTGAGCTTCTGGACTGCCGGCAAGCTGGCGTTGGACGGTGCGCCCGAATCCGCGTGGAATCCCGCAGTACACGCAGCAGCCCAACGCGCAAGCTTCCCGCCGGATGCAGGCTACAAAACCGACTACTACGCATTTTTTTATCCTCCACCATTCCTGCTGATCTGCCTGCCTTTGGCGCTTTTGCCCTACGGTGGTGCGGACGCGCTATGGCTTCTGACGACGGGAGCGGCGTATTTCGCCACGATACGGGCGCTGCTGCCGCCTCGATGGCCGGCTGTTCTGATCGCCATGGCTTTCCCCGCAGCCCGGATGAACGCAACGCACGGTCAGAACGGAGCGCTATCCGCGGCCCTGCTCGGAACTGCCGCCGTGCAGCTGGAGCGACGGCCATGGCTGGCCGGCGTCTGCCTCGGCGCCCTATGCTTCAAGCCACAGCTTGCCTTACTGGTCGTACCTGCGCTGGTCGCCGCACGGCGCTTGCGGTCTCTCGCCTGGGCTGTAGCCGCAGCGGCTACATTGAGCCTGGCTTCTCTGGTGATCTTGCACGAGGCTGCTTGGCAGGGGTTCATATCCAGCCTTCCCCTCGCTCGAGAAGCGCTGCAGGCGGGTTGGATCGGCTTTGCAAAGATGGTCAGTCCGTTCGCCGCTGCGCGTCTGCTGGGTGTCGGCCTCTCCGGCGCCTGGGCGATCCAAGCCGTTGTTTCCGGCGCGGTTCTGATGATCCTGATGACCGTGGTTCGCCGTCAGCCCGGGGCGCCGGCCGAAGGTGCCACCCTCGCCGCCGCTGCCTGCCTCGCGACACCCTTCCTGCTTGATTATGATTTGATGCTGCTTGGCGTCCCTCTCGCTTGGGTCGCAGCGGAGGCTGAGCGCACCGGCTATCTGCCCTGGGAGAAGCTGATCCTCGCCGCGGCGTTTGTCTTGCCGTTGGTTGCCCGCCCGATCGCAACAGTTGGGGGGGTGCCTGTGGCACCGGCAGTGCTGATCGCTCTGCTCTGGGTGGTTACCCGGCGTGCGTCCTTAATCCCGGCATTTTTCAGGAACGCTAGGCCGGTGCCGGCATAACCCTAGGGGCCGTCGCCACACCCTCAGCCGCGGCGAGGCTCACGGGCTACCTGTTGCAAGCGAAGAATAACTCCCCGTGGATCGGAACGGCTTTCCGAAATCGACACTGCCATCGTCCAGTTTTTGCGGGCGAGGGTCAATTCCTCCTCGATCCGCTCGCCTTTGAGAAACAGGCACTCGCTGTCGGTGGCGAGGAACGGCTCGGCCAGACCAAGCAACCGGTCGAGCGGCGCGCAGGCGCGAGCGGTTACGACATCCACCGGATGCGGCGACACCGCCTCGATGCGGCAGGGGCGAAGGGTCACGGCGGCCTCGGTAACGCGTGCCGCTTCGCGCAGGAAGGCGCTTTTTCGCGAATCGGCCTCGACCAGCTCGACGCCGGGCGCCCCGAGAACCGCCAGAACCAGTCCAGGCAAACCGGCGCCGCTGCCGAGATCGATCAGACTGCGCGCCTGCTCGGGCACCAATTGCCGCAGCTGCGCCGAATCGAGGATGTGGCGGCGCCATAAATCGGCAATCGTGGCGCGTCCGATGAGGTTGATGCGCGCCGACCAGCGGGTCAGCAGCTCGGCATAGGCTTCGAGACGCGCCAGTGTTTCACGTGAAACAGGGATGATCTCGGCGAAGCCTTCGGCCGTTAGCGGAGGTTTTTGGCTCACGCAGCATCGCTGGATAAAGGACGACGCTTCACATGTTGCAACAAAGCGACCAATGCCGCCGGAGTTACTCCCGAGATGCGCGCGGCGGCACCGAGCGTGGCAGGCCGGGCCAGGCCAAGCTTGTCGCGGATCTCGCGCGACAAGCAGCCGACCGCCGCGTAATCGAGATCGGGCGGCAACAGCAGCGATTCATCGCGGCGGAACGCGGCGATATCCCGCTCCTGCCGCTCGAGATAAGCCGCATAACGGGCGTCGATCTCGAGCTGCTCGGCGATGTCCGGCGCGAGCGCCCCAAGCTCGGGCCATAATTGAGCAAGTCGGGCGAGGTCGATCCCGGGATGGGCGAGAAGCTCGGCGGCACTCCGGGCGATGCCGTCCTCGTTGACCGCGATGCCGCGGCGCTTCAATGCCGGCGGCGTCATGCGCAGCGCCGCGAGAGATTGGCGAGCGTGGGTCAGCGCCGTCATCTTAGCCGCAAAGCGGTGCCCGCGCGCGGCGCCGGTACAGCCCATGCGCATCCCGATCGGGGTCAGCCGCTGGTCGGCGTTGTCGGCACGCAATACCAACCGATACTCGGCGCGCGAGGTGAACATCCGGTAGGGCTCGCTGGTGCCGCGCGTGACGAGATCGTCGATCAGCACGCCGATATAGGCGTCCGCGCGGTCAAGAATGAGCGGCTCCGCGCCCGAGGCCGCGAGCGCCGCATTCAACCCGGCGATTAGGCCTTGTGCCGCGGCCTCCTCATACCCTGTCGTGCCGTTGATCTGGCCCGCGAGATAGAGGCCCGGAACCCGCCGCGTCTCCAGGCTGGGATAAAGCTCGCGCGGGTCGACGAAATCGTACTCGATGGCGTAGCCCGGGCGGCGCATTACCGCGCGCTCCAGGCCGGGGATGGTCTGCAGCAATGCCTGTTGCACGTCACGCGGGAGCGAGGTCGAGATGCCGTTCGGATAAATCGTGTCGTCGTCGAGCCCTTCCGGCTCGAGGAAGATCTGGTGCCGCTCGCGCTCGGCAAACCGCACAACTTTGTCTTCGATCGACGGGCAATAACGCGGCCCGACACTGGCGATCTGCCCCGAATACATCGGCGAGCGGCTGAGATTGGCACGTATGACGGTGTGCGTCGCCGGGGTCGTCGTCGTGATGTGGCAGGCGACCTGCGGGGTCCTAATGCGGTCGGTGAGGAAGGAGAATGGCGGCGGCGGGTCGTCACCGGACTGAATTTCGAGCGCGCCCCAATCGATCGTCCGGCCGTCGAGCCGCGGCGGCGTGCCGGTCTTCAATCGCCCGAGGGCAAAGCCGAACCGAGCGAGGGTGCGCGACAGACCTAGCGCGGGCTTCTCGCCGACCCGGCCGGCGGGGATCCTTTCCTCGCCGATGTGGATCAGACCGTTGAGGAAGGTGCCGGTCGTCAACACGACTCTGCCGGTCGAGCAATGCCGGCCGTTGCCGAGCAGGACGCCGGATACCCGACCGTGGCGATCGAGCAGCAAATCCTCGGCGGCACCCTCGACGATGCCGAGACCATCGGTCTCCGCAAGCAGTTCGGAGACGGCCTGCCGATAGAGTTTGCGGTCGGCCTGGGCGCGCGGGCCGCGCACCGCTGCCCCCTTGCTGCGGTTGAGCATGCGGAACTGGATGCCGGCCCGGTCGATCGCTCGGCCCATGATGCCGTCGAGCGCGTCGACCTCGCGCACCAGATGCCCTTTGCCGAGCCCGCCGATCGCCGGATTGCACGACATCTCGCCGATCGTCACAAGCTTGTGGGTCACGAGCAACGTCTTTGCGCCGACTCGCGCCGCGGTCGCAGCCGCCTCGCAGCCGGCATGCCCGCCGCCGACCACGACGACGTCGTAATGCCCGAGGCTCTCGATCATGGCCGCGAATTTATGGAGTGCGCGCTCGGGTGTCGAGGCTTTCACCAGGAACAGGACACGATTGACAAACGGCTTTGTTATAACAATGTTAATCCAACAGGAATACGGAGACGGGCGGTGCGTGCGGCCATACGGAAACTCGGCAACTCGTCCGGAGTCATCATTCCAAAATCCATGCTGGCCGAGCTCGGCGTTGCCGCGGGAGACGCGATCGACCTCTCGCTGGAGGACGGTCGCATCGCAATCACTCCGGTCAAAAGACGACCGCGTAAGGGCTGGGCTGAAGCGTCGCGGGCGATCGCCGAAGCTGGTGACGATGCGCTGGTTTGGCCGGAATTCGGCAACATCGGCGATGACGAATTGACCTGGTGAAGTGTCGCCGCGGGTGCCGAGGGTCCCTCCTATAAGCCGTGGCCAGGTGTGGCTGGCGGCGCTCGACCCCACAGTCGGCAGCGAAATCCAAAAGACGCGACCCTGCCTTGTGGTATCACCGGCAGAGATGAACGATTATCTGCGCACCAGTCTTGTCGCGCCGCTGACGACGGGCGGTCGGGCTGCTCCCTACCGCATCCCGGTGACTTTTCAAGGAAGAGCGGCGCTGATCCTCCTCGACCAGCTGCGTACTCTCGACAGGATGCGGCTGGTCCGACGAATGGGTGTTATTACCCGTGACACGCTGAGCCGCACGCTTGCCACGCTGCGCGAGATCTTCGAAGAATAGACGCGACGGCCGTGGCGCGCCGAGCCGGGCATTCGGACGTCGAGGTTTCACGTGAAACATCATTCTAGAAGCACCGGATACAAGTCTCGCCAATCCAGGTTCTGTTCCTCGCAGCTGCGCCGCGCCCCGGAATGACCAGCAACTGCGCTTACTTCCCGATGCAAAAGTCGCGGAAGATCACGTCAAGGAGATCCTCCACATCCACCGCTCCGGTGATATGGCCGAGGCTGCGTAGCGCCAGACGGAGATCTTCGGCACGCAGTTCAGGTAATGGAGCGCCGGATGCGCGCCGTAGCGATAGCGAAGCCTCTTCGAGCGCTTGCCGATGCCTGGCACGGGTCAGAATCGGGGCCTCTATCCGATAGGTTTGTGCAACTCGCTCGCCGAGGGCCGACAACAAGGCATCGATGCCCTCGCCGGTCAGAGCGGATATCGGCAGCGCCGCGCCCGGAAGATCGCAGCACTCGCGGACGAGGTCGATCTTGTTCCCTACCAAGATTGTATCGGGCCCGGGCCAAGCCGCGGCGCCGCGCGCCTCATCGGGGCGTTGCCCGTCGAAGACAAACAGCCTGATCTCGGCTTCTTCGGCACGCTGCAGAGCGCGCCGCAGACCCTCCCGCTCGACTACGTCCTCGCTGTCCCGCAATCCAGCGGTGTCGGCGAGTACGACAGGGTACCCGTGCAAGTCGATCGCAACCTCGACAATGTCTCGCGTGGTGCCCGCGACCGGCGAGGTAATGGCCGCCTCACGACGAGATATCTTATTGAGAAGACTGGATTTTCCGGCATTTGGCGGGCCGATGATCGCGACCATGATCCCGTCTCGCAGCCGTTCACCTCGGTGTCCGTCCGCAAGGTGCCGCTTGACCTCGGTGATCAGCGCTTCGGTCTCACCGAGAATGCGGTCTTCGATCTCGGGCGGCAGATCCTCGTCGGGAAAATCGATCGCCGCCTCGAGATGGGCGAGAGTACGGGTCAGGCGTTGGCTCCAGCCGCGGTAGAGATCACCAAGCTCACCGTTGAGCTGGCGAAGCGCCTGACGACGCTGTGCCTCGGTCTCGGCCGCGGCGAGATCGGCGATGGCTTCGGCCTGTACGAGATCGAGCTTGCCATTGAGAAAGGCGCGTCGGGTGAATTCGCCGGGTTCGGCAACCCGCAGCCCGAGGCGGCCGAGCACCTGCATAACCGCGGCAAGCACGGCGCGACTGCCGTGCAGATGAAACTCGGCGACATCCTCACCGGTGACGCTGCGCGGGGCCGGGAACCACAGCACGAGCCCGTCATCGAGCCGCTCACCGGTCTCGGGGTCGACCAAACGAGTTCGCCGCGCTACGCGTGGTGGCGGCAACCGGCCTGCCAGCAGCGTCACCGCGCGACCGCATTCCGGCCCGCTGAGGCGCAGGATGGCAATGGCGGCGCGGCCCGCCGCCGTCGCCGGGGCGAAGATTGTGTCGGGAGCGGGCGACCCGGGCCTCAGTGCTTCGGCGGCAGCTGTTCGGGCTGCAACATCAGCCGTCTGACCCGCCCGCCGTTTTTGACATGCGTCTCCAGGATCTCGTCGATGTCCTGGGCGGACTCGTACCGGTACCACACGCCCTCGGGGTAGATCACCATGTTCGGGCCAAACTCGCAGCGGTCGAGGCAGCCCGCGGCATTCCAGCGGATGCTCTCGATGCCCAGTTGCCGCGCCTTCTCGCGCGCATAGCCGCGCAGTTTCTCGACACCTCCGCCCTCCGCGGCGCGAGCGGTACAGCAGCCGCGGGGATGGCCGTCGGGCCGCACATTCGTACACATGAAGATGTGCCGCGCGTAAAAGAGCCGGGGATCGGCGGGTGCATCTGCCATTGGCATTCTCCGGATCGTTAGGGTCCGGCGGAGCGAATGACGCAATCCGCCGTTTCTTGGACTAAGATGCCGACCTTAATCTCTCGGGGCGTCCAGGGCAACGCATCCGCTGCCGATCATGAAGGCCCCGATGGCAGGAGTCGCGATGGACCGCAACCGCCTCGGCGAGGAGACAAGCCCCTATCTTCTCCAGCACAAGGACAATCCCGTCCATTGGCAGCCATGGGGCGACGGGATGCTCGCTGCGGCCAAGGCCGCCGACAAGCCAATCCTGCTTTCGATCGGCTACGCCGCTTGCCATTGGTGCCACGTGATGGCGCATGAGAGCTTCGAAAACGCAGACATCGCCGAGCGGATGAACAGGCTCTTCGTCAACGTAAAAGTCGACCGCGAGGAACGCCCCGATCTCGACCAGATCTACCAGCACGCATTGGCGCTGATGGGCGAGCAGGGCGGCTGGCCATTAACCATGTTTCTGACACCCGACGGCGAACCGTTCTGGGGCGGGACCTACTTCCCGCCGGACTCGCGCTGGGGACGGCCGGGTTTTCCCCAGGTTCTCGAGGCGATGAGCAACGCTTATGCCCGCGACCGCGACAAGGTCGCCAAGAATGTCGGGGTGCTACGCGAGGCATTGCAGCGCCTCGGCCGACCAGAGCGCGGTGGTCGGATCCCCCCCGAGCAGCTCGACCGGATCGCCGAGCGGTTGCTGCGTGAGGTCGACCAGATCCATGGCGGCATCGGCACCGCGCCGAAATTCCCCCAAACCGGCATCCTCGAGCTGTTGTGGCGCGCTTGGAAGCGGACCGGCCAGGCACCTTATCGCGACGCTGTGGTCAAGGCGCTCGACGCGATGTGCCAGGGCGGCATTTATGATCATTTAGGTGGTGGCTTCTCCCGGTATTCGACCGACGCGCGGTGGCTCGTGCCACATTTCGAGAAGATGCTCTACGACAACGCCGAGCTCGTCGACCTCCTGACCCTGGTCTGGCAGGAGACCCGCAACCCGCTCTATCAGCAACGGGTCGACGAGACCCTGGAATGGGTCGGCCGCGAAATGCTGACACAAGAGGGCGGGTTCGCCAGCAGCCTCGACGCCGACAGCGAGCACGAGGAAGGCAAGTTCTATGTCTGGTCCGAAGCCGAGATCGACGCAGTCCTCGGCGAACGTGCTCCCCTGTTCAAGCGCTTTTACGATGTCGACGCGGCGGGCAATTGGGAAGGGCACACCATCCTCAATCGGCTAAAGATGCCGACGATCGCCGATGCGGAGACCGAGCGCGAGCTCGGGCACTGCCGCGCGCTCCTCTTGCGGGCACGCGACGGGCGCGTCCGTCCGGGTCTCGACGACAAGGTATTGGCCGATTGGAACGGGCTGATGATCGCCGCCATGGCCAATGGCGGGATCGTCTTTGAGCGTCCGGCCTGGGTCGCGCTTGCGCGCGGCGCCTTCGAATTCATTCTTCGGCAGATGGCCGGGCCCGACCAGCGTCTGTCGCACAGCTGGCGGGGCGGCCAAGCTCGACATCCGGCGAGCGTCGACGACTATGCCAACCTCTGTAGAGCGGCTCTGGTACTTTATGAGGCGACCAGCGACGGGGATTTTTTGATCCAGGCCCGCGACTGGGTGACGGTCCTCGATCGCTACTATTGGGATTCCGTAGAAGGCGGCTATTTCTTTGCCGCAAAGGATACCGAAGGGTTGGTCGCACGCCCCAAGACGGCTGCCGATTCCGCCATCCCCGCAGGCAATGGGAGCCTGGTCGGCGTCCTGCTCCGATTGGCGATCCTAACCGGCGAACAGGACTATCAGCGCCGTGCTGAGGCAATCGTCGAGACGTTCTCCGGTGAGATGGGACGCAACTTTTTTCCGCTCGCGACTATGCTCAACAATGTCGAGCTGCTGACAAAACCCTTGCAGATCGTCCTCGTCAGGGAAAGCGGCACACCGACCTTTGTGGCGCTGCGACGCGCCGTCTACAGCGTCTCACTGCCGAACCGGGTGGTCCTCAGCCTCGCGCCGGGAGACTCGCTCCCGTCTGATCATCCGGCGTTCGGCAAAGGTCTCGTCGACCGAAAACCGGCCGCTTATATCTGCGAGGGGCCGGTTTGTTCTCTACCGATCACCGAGCCTGAGACTTTGCTCGAAACTCTGGCCCGCGTGCGGTAGCGTCGCATCCTCTCCAGAAACCCCAGGAGAACCCCATGGCTTACGCAATCCGTTTCGAGAAGACCGGCGGCCCCGACGTGCTCTCGTGGCAGGAAGTTGCGGTCGGTAAACCTGCGCAGGGTCAAGTCCGGCTTCGCCATAAAGCGGTTGGTCTCAACTACATCGACACCTACCACCGCAGCGGACTCTACTCGCTGCCGTTGCCGAGCGGGCTCGGCTCCGAGGCGGCTGGCGTCATCGAAGAAGTCGGACCAGGTGTCCCCGGGCTCAAGCCCGGCGACCGCGTCGCTTATGCCGGCGGACCGATCGGTGCCTACACCGATGAGCGGGTAGTTCCGGCCGATCGCCTCGTGCCGGTTCCCGCCGGCATCACCGATCAGCAAGCAGCAGCGATGATGCTGAAAGGCATGACCGCTTGGTACCTGGTACGCCGCACCCATCCCGTGAAACGCGGCGAGACGATCCTGATCCATGCGGCGGCCGGTGGCGTCGGTCTGATCGTCTGCCAGTGGGCAAAACATCTGGGCGCAACTGTAATCGGCACGGTCGGCGACGACGAGAAGGCCGCACTCGTCAAGAAGAACGGCTGCGATCATCCGATCGTCTACCGGCGCGAAGACTTCGTAGCGAGGGTTGCCGAGCTGACTCAGGGCAAGAAGCTGCCCGTCGTATACGACTCGGTCGGCAAGGACACCTTTTATAAATCGCTCGACTGTCTGGCGCCGCTTGGGCTGATGGTATCGTTTGGCCAGTCTTCCGGGGCGATCGGACCGGTCGACATCGGTATACTTTCAGCCAAGGGGTCACTGTTTCTGACCCGCCCGACCCTGGTGAACTACACGTCGACGCGTGAGGACCTGCTCACCGCGTCGCGTGAGCTCTTCGGGGTGGTGCAAAGCGGCGTGGTGAAGATCGCGATCAACCAAACCTATCCGCTGGCCGAGGCTGCGCGAGCCCACGGTGACCTTGAGGGTCGCAAGACCACCGGTCAGACGGTGCTTACGGTTTAGAAGAGAAAGCAACTCTGTCATTGCGAGGAGCGAAGCGACGAAGCAATCTTGATAATCAAGTGCCTATCGGCCCGAGATTGCTTCGATCCGCTCGCAATGACCCTATAGCTTAAGCCTAAGTATTCATCGCGTCGAAGAACTCGGAGTTGCTTTTGGACTCCTTGAGCT
>Ga0318528_10000593_pt1 | contig 12074 bp, 12 predicted proteins | sample GRESIP052b4f26_FD_202500 | JGI IMG/M metagenome (GOLD analysis project Ga0318528, IMG submission 202500) | Tropical soil microbial communities from Luquillo Experimental Forest, Puerto Rico - GRE.SIPMG.052b4f26 | ecosystem: Environmental > Terrestrial > Soil > Tropical forest > Bulk soil...
CGGTCACCACCATCTTGGCGAATTTAGTGGGTAGGTCGGTGGTCTCCGCGATCACCCAGACGCCGGCCTCGGGCCCGTTCGGGCCGCTGACTACCCCGCCGAGATCGCTTTCGCCGATGGTGACGCCGGCCGGTGCGGTCTGCTGCGCGGCGAGCTGCGCCGGCGAGAGGGTCAGCAACAGGGCTGCCCCGATCGCGGCCCCGCTTAAATGCAGGCTGGCTTTCGGTCTCATCGATGGCTCCTCGTTTGGCTTAGTGTCACAGCGCCCGCGGGCGATGTGCGATCCGGCTCAAGAGCTGATGAGTCGAATGCAGACGAGCGCTCTCGCGCATATCCATGCACAGTCCATCGTCGCCCGCAACGGCGTCGGGCTAGAAGAGAGCCGCCGGATCGCTTCTTTGGTCACGCATCGGCGCGAGCGTCAGCTGGTCTCCTACGGATGGAGCGAGGCGAGGTAGGCCGCCGCCGTCAGCAGATCATCAGCGCCGAGATTGGCGACTACAGCGGCCATGAGAGGGGTCCAAAGGCCATTCCGGTTGCCATGTTGCATGTCATAGAGCTGTCGCGCGATATAGCTCGGCGAGCGGCCGGCAATCGTTGGAACTGGGCCTAGTCCGCGCAGATCAGAACCGTGACAAACGGTGCACGCCGCGACTTTGGCCCCAGCAGCCGTAACTCCGTGCATGACCAAGGCCTCGCCCTTCGTCAGGCTCCCTGGCGGTACATAGGCGATGAAACCCGATCGTGGGTTTCGCAGAAACTCGGTCGCGTGCGTGCTCTCCGGAGTCTCGATGATGCGCCCGCCAATCGGCTCAACGTCAGCTTCCGCGCCCTCAAGCGTCAGGAACATCCCGTTTTGGGCTTTCGTCTTCGGTACGGTCGCACTCTCCACCACCTTGATCCAGGGCGTGGTGGGAATCGCCGTAAAGTATTTGGCGGCTAACCTGATTTCCTCGTCCGTCATCGCCTGCGCAAACCCGGTCATCAATCCCGTATTGGCTTTTCTCGGATCGGAGGTTTTTCTGGCGCCGTTGCGGAAATCCATCATCTGCTGCACGAAATATTCGTAGGTGAGGCCCGTGATGTTGGCATTCTCCGGACGACCCTTTCCGTTGGGGTAGTGACACAAACCGCAGGCATAGATCGTGGGCTGCGCCGTTTCCCTGCCACGGGCAACGATGTCGGGCATCGTTGGATGGTCCTCGGGGAACCAGTCGGCCGGAGCATAGCGATTGGCGATCTGTGCGCGGCTGAACGAGACTTTGGATCCGGGCAGAGTGTGCAGCGTAGTGTTGTCCAGCACTTGTGCGGGATTGGGCGCGGCGGGCGGAGTCCCGGGCGGCACTGGCGTCGTGAAGCCGTAGGCCCAGGGGGGCGGCGCATCTTCGCCTTGGACGGCGGTCGCGGCCCCTGCTACAGCGGCGCACGCAAAAACAGATGCGACGAACAGTTTTTTCATGATCCTCCCCCTTTTTCTTGGTCCGGTCTTGCGAACTGCCGGTCAAGAAAGACAACGATCATGCTATCAGCCCGGCCCGGTATTTGGAACGAGCCGTTAATGCAAATCATGGCACGTCTGCAGATCGGCTGGCTTGGTCAATTGGTCTTCATATATGTCACGTGGCAGCTGTTGCAGGCTGCCCGCAATTGCCCGATCAGCCCTCTGAACTCGTCTAGGCGCTTGGTGTTGCTGGCGTCCTGGGCCAGTTTCGAAGCAGTCGAGGCGCGCTGATAGAAATCCGCAAAATTCGCCCACACCTCGGGCGACGCGTATGTATCGGTCGCCGGATCGCGATCGGCGCCCGCTTTCCATTGGTTGGTTCCCGCCGGAAACATGTGCGGAAAAGACATCAGCATGATTGAGATGGTGTCGGCGTGCTCTTGCGCCTCCGCGGCATCGAGCTTGCCGTTCGGCGCCAGCATGGTCTCGATCGCATCCATGTTCATGTCAATCGCGCCCATTAAGATCTTGCGGGCGAAGATCGTGTCCTTCGGCGGCGGGCCGCTCGGCTCTTCGCCGAGCGCAAACGGCGCAGCGATGAGGACGCCGATCGCCAACGCGGCGACCGGACGAAAGCGTAAGCCCGGGCTCATTCGAGCCCCGGCCGCTCCTGCTCGCGAATGTTGGCGGTAAAGACCTCCCCGGTCGCCACGACGGTGAGTTTCTTCAGCGCGCCTCCCTTGCTTGCGGAGTCGCGCAGCGGGCTGAACACGACCTCGACTTTCTCGCCAGGCGTGACGGCTCGCGCCGCCAGCCGCCGGCACGCACGAGATTGCCGGGGCTCGTCATCTCCATCACCCAGACCGCTGGGCCATCCTCGGCTCGCTCCTTGACGACGCCGTTGACGGAGAGACTGACGTGCGGATTGACCCAGCGCAGTTCCACGACCTCACCGTTGATCGTCATGGTCGTGGCATGATCGAACATGGTGGCGGAATGATGCGCCCATACCGATGCGATACCGGCCGCAAGCACACCGGCAACGGCGAGCGCGCCCATGGTCTTGAGACGTTTCGTCATGAGATTGATCCGGTTGCTGGATTATTTCGGCGCGACGAGGTTGCCCCACTCGGTCTTCTCGATCGGGACGAAGATGTGGTGGCCATTCTCATCCTTGGCTTCCCTGTACTCGCCCTGCTGGCATACGCCCTCGACGATGTCGAACTTGCGCGCGCGCTGGCGGAAGAAGATGCGCGTCGTCTTCCAGGGCTTGGTGAAAATCTTGGGCGCGGTAATCTCGAGCTCGACGTGCAGGATATCCTTTTCGGCAAGGTAGATACGTTCGGTGACGCGCATGTCGCCGTCGTTCGGCACGCCGACGGCCTCGCTGATCGCAAGCGGCGCTTGGGGCAGGATGTCGACCGTGTCAACGACAAGGGTGTCGCCCTCCCAATGGCCGATCGAATGGCCGTGGAATGTCGGGTCTGGCGTGTCGGGATGCGGACGACCGTCGGTGTAGATGCGACGTAGCCGGTTGCCGTCGGATTCGCCGAGCATCGTCACTCGACCGGGGGTGAAGAGGATCTCCATCGCGTTGTGCGTGACCAGCATCCAGGACGGATGCGCCTCGGGGAAGCAGCCGTAGAAGATCAGTTTCGGCCGGCCGGCCTTTTCCTCGGCCCACATCTTCTCGGCTTCCTTGGCGACCTTTTCATTCCACGGCGGCGGATTGGTGCGCGCCTGAGCGTCCTGGTCGGTAATCTTCGGATTCCACACGCCGCTCCAGTCCGGCAGCTTGGCTAGATCGGCGTAGTCCTGCGCGGTCGGCGGCGGATTGATGATGGCTGGCGGCTTTTTCGGTGCATTCTGGGCATCAGCCGTCGCGGCCGAGGCCAGCATCACAAACATCGTCGCTAGAAGTCGGGATCGCATGGGCCGCCTTTCACGCAATTGAGATGCAGACCATTCGCCAAAATACCTCGGTGGCCGGACTAGTGCAAATGTGCGCGCGGATGCAGCGGCCGCGCGCCACCACCGCGATCCGTCGCCGTGCGCCATTACCGGAAGTCGACAGGTCCTGTATGGTGCTAGCGGATGGACGGCGTGGCTTTTAGAACCCGGGATGAAGCGACATGAACCGTATCGCCCACTTCATCGAAATGATCGCTTTCAGCAGCCGGTGGCTGGTCGCGCCGTTTCTGCTCGGGCTGATTTTCGGCCTCGCAGTGTTGCTCTGGAAGTTTATCGTCAAGCTTGTGGATTTCGTGACTCAGGTCCATGGCGCGGAGGCCTCGGACGCCATCGTCGGCATTCTAAATCTGGTTGATCTTACGCTCGTCGCCAACCTTATCGTGATCGTGATCTGCTCCAGCTATGAGAATTTCGTGTCGCCCATTGACTATTCCAAGCACCCGACTTGGCCACCTGGTCTTGTTAATATTGGATTCTCGGGGCTCAAGCAGAAACTGCTCGGCTCCATCGTCGCGATCGCGGCCGTCAGCGTGCTCGAATGGTTCACCGACATCGACCGCAAGGCCGATAGCGTGAAGCTCGCCTGGGTGGTGGGAATTCTGCTTGCATTTGCGGTCGCGATGCTGGTGCTGGCAATCGCCGACCGCGTCAGCAGCGCGACCGAAGACCGCCCTTAATTCCGACGCCTGCGGGGTGGCTGCGGAAGCGGCCATTGCGCGGACTATGGGTCTCGCGGTCTGTGCAACGCACGAGTAGTCTCGTGATTGCACGATTGCTCTGGAGGGCATCATGAACCTTCCCCGTCGCAAACTTCTGCATCTCGCCACGGGGTTTGCCGCGCTACCGATGCTACCGCGACCGGCCAGCGCGCAGGTTTATCCCTCGCGGCCGGTGCGGATCGTTGCGGCGTTCGCGGCGGGGGGCGGCGTCGATATCACGGCGCGGCTGATCGGCCAGTGGCTTTCCGATCGGCTGGGACAATCCTTCGTGGTCGAGAATCGACCGGGGGCCGGCGGCAACATCGGCACCGAAGCGGTCGTCAATGCGCCTCCTGACGGGCATACCTTGCTTCTGGCCACCGTCCCGAACGCCGTCAACGCGACGCTCTACGAGAAGCTCAATTTCAACTTCATCCGCGATATCGCACCCGTCGCGGGCATCATTCGCGTGGTGATGGTCATTCTTGTGCATCCGTCGGTTCCGGCCAAGAGCGTTCCCGAATTGATCGCCTACGCGAAGGCCAATCCCGGCAAGATCAACATGGCGTCGGCCGGAGCGGGAAGCGCGCCGCACATGGCGGGGGAGCTTTTCAATTTCATGGCGGGCGTGAACATGGTCCATGTCCCCTATCGCGGCCAGGGACCTGCGCTGAGCGATTTGCTTGGCGGGCAGGTGCAGGTCTTTTTCGCCACCACTCCCGGGACGAGCGACTTTGTCAGAACGGACAAACTGCGCGCGCTTGCGGTGACGAGCCCAACGCGGGCCGAAGGTTTTTCAGAGCTGCCGCGGGTGGGAGATTTCGTGCCGGGTTACGAAGCAAGCCAGTGGTATGGCATCGCCGCTCCGAAGAACACGCCCGTCGAGGTCGTCGATAAGCTCAACCGCGAGATCAATGCTGCTCTGAGCGATCCCGTGATGAGAGCAAAGTTTGCCGAGATAGGCGGCGAGCCGCTTGCGGGCTCGCCCTCCGAGTTCGGTCGGCTCATCGTCGAGGAAACCGAGAAGTGGGGCAAGGTTGTCAAGTTCACCGGGCTCAAGCCGGAGTGACTCGGAGGCGGCAGCAGAGACGCTGCCGCTACTGCACCACCGTCACGTTGGTTTTGACCGAGTTGGCAATGAAACAATTCTCGTGCGCGGCGTGGTGCATTTTATCAAGCTCTTGCGCATTGGGCACGCGATCGCCGCTCCACTTGATCTTCGGGTGCAGCTCAACTCGAGTGATCGCCAGCTTGCCTTCGGCGTTCTTCTCCATGTGGCCGATCGCATGATCCTCGTACGAGTCGAGGATAAATTTCTGCTTGCACGCGATCGCCAGGAACGTGAGCATGTGGCAGCTCGAGAGCGAAGCGACGAAAGCCTCCTCGGGATCGACATTGGCGGGATTGCCGAGATAAGCCGGGGCCGCGGTCGCCGTCATCGTATGGCCACCGTCGAAGCTCCAGGTATGATCGCGCGGATACTTCTGATACGAGAACTCGGCTCCGCCGCGCTCCCATCTCAACGTCGCTTTGTGTTCGGACATGCCTTTGTATATAGGGTGCGCGAGCGCGGGTGCAATTCCCGCAACGTGACTTCGGGCGTCCGTGCCACTGCTGGTCACGCGTTGACGCCATGTCGTAGACAAGCCGATCGGCCATTGAATATGGTGGCGTCCAAAGCACACTGCGCAAACGGATGAACCCGCCGCCCGCCGAGATTGGTGCGCCCGTCGCCGAGGTTGAGACCCCGGCGCTGCTCATCGAGCTCGACGCTTTCGATCGCAACATCGCGAGGATGGCCGAGTTCGCTCGAACCGCGGGCGTGCGCGTGCGGCCCCACGCCAAGACCCACAAGTCGACTGCGATCGCGTTACGGCAGATCGCTCTCGGCGCGGTCGGCCAATGCGTGCAGAAGGTCGGCGAAGCAGAAGTGCTCGTGCGCGGTGGCGTGAAGGACGTGCTGGTCAGCAATCAGGTTGTTGGCGAACGCAAGTTGCGGCGGCTGGCCGCGCTGGCAAAGGAGGCGACCATCGCGCTGTGCTTCGATGCTCCCGAGCAGGTCGACGCGGCATCGCGCGTGGCGCGCGATTTCGGCGTTACGCTTGGGGGGCTGGTCGAGATCGAAGTCGGTATGGAGCGCTGCGGCATAGCGCCGGGCCGGGATGCGGCATCACTCGCATGCCGCGTCGCCGATGCACCGAACCTGAAATTCAAGGGGTTGCAGGCCTACCACGGCCGCGCGCAGCACATGACGACCCACCAGGAACGCGCGCAGGCGATCGCCTTCGCCGTCGATGCGGTGCGCGAGACGTTGGAGGCGCTGGACGCGAAAAACCTTCCCTGTGAAATCATCGGCGGCGCCGGGACCGGGACTTTCGCAATCGAGGCGGCGAGCGGCGTTTATAATGAGCTGCAGGTTGGCTCGTATGTATTCATGGACACCGAATATGCCCGTATCCACGGCAGCGACGGTCGTCCCTACGCGGAATTCGAACACAGTCTATTTGTGCTCGCATCGGTCATCAGCGTGCCCACGGCCGACCGAGCAATCGTGGACGCGGGCCTCAAGTCCTACAGCGCCGAACGCGGTCCCCCGTGGGTGCATGATCGCCCCGACGTCGAAGTGACCGGCGTCTCGGACGAGCACGGTAAACTCAAGGTCGGGCCGCGCGCGCGGCCGCTGGCGCTCGGCGAAAAGGTCTGGCTCATCCCCGGACACTGCGATCCGACGGTCAATCTGCATGATTGGTATGTCGGTGTCCGCAAGGGGCGCGTGGAGACGCTGTGGCCGATCAACGCGCGTGGTGCCAGCATCTGAATGGATTGCATGGGAACCTACCGCGACCACCGCCTTGAGCGCATGAAAACGATCATGGACCGTATACCGGTGCTGCGCGCAAAAGCAGTGGGACTGCCGGCAACGCTTGCGCTCACCGCCGTCATAGCTCTCGCCGGCGGAGCGCTGGCGGCCGAGCCCTTTCCCGATCGTCCCGTCACTCTCATCGTGCCCTATGCGGCCGGCGGCAGTTCGGATGTGCTCGCTCGCCTCATCGGCGAGCGGATGTCGAAATCGCTCGGCCAGCAAGTCGTCATCGATAACCGTGCCGGCGCCGGCAGCCGCCTCGGCATCGAGATCGCCGCCAAAGCCGCGGCGGACGGCTACACCCTCCTGCTCGCCGACATGCCGCACACCATCATTCCGGCGATCCAGAAGGGCGTGCATTACGATCCCGTCCGCGACTTCACGCCGATCGGGCTAATCGGCACCGCCTCGATGGTTTTTTTCGTCAATCCGGCGGTGAAGGCCGAGACAGTCCGCGACTTCGTCGGGCTCGCGAAGGCCGACCCGGAAAAAATCACCATCGCCTCGGGCGGAATCGGAAGTGCCACCCATCTCACGGCGGAGCTCTTTCAGGCCAAAACCGGCATCAAGCTCGTGCATGTGCCGTTTCGCGGCGCCGGCCCGGCCATGAACGATCTCGTCGCCGGTCACGTGCAGTCGAGCTTCACCACGCTCGCGACGGCGAGTTCGGTCCTCGATCGCGTTCGCGCGCTCGCAGTCGCAAGCGAGACGCGGCTCGCGACGCCGGCGAGTATTCCGACGTTCAGGGAGAACAACATCGATCTCGTCGTCGAGCATTGGTGGGGCGTGCTCGCTCCGGCTGGCCTCCCGCCGGAGATCGCCGCACGCCTGACGGGGGACCTCAAAGCCATTCTCGACTCGCAGGAGTTCGCGATGCGCCTCGCGCCGCTTGGCGTCACGGCGTCTCATGCCTCACCGGCGCAATTCCGAGCCTTGATCGAGAGCGACACGGCGCGCTGGGCCGATATCGTCAAGGCGGTCGGGATCAGCGTCCCCTGACGCGTACTCATAAGGGAGGCGGCGGCCAGGACGCAGGCACACCTCATTCGTGACCGATGTGGGCGCCTCTCTCGGCCACCGACCGTTTCATCAGCAGCACCACGGGTACCAGCACCAGCGTCACCACGGCCAACATCAAAAAAACATCGAAATAAGCAAGTGCCGATGCTTGCTGCTGGCGCAAATTCTCGAGTGCTTGCCAGGCGAGTTGCTGCGCAGCAACCGGATCGCCGGTCTGCTGCAGAAACACTCCCCGAGCCTGCTCCAGGAAGGAAGTCACAGCCGGGCTGAGAGGATCGAGGGACTCGCCAAGCCGCAGGGTGTGAAATTGATCACGGCGCTCCTGCATCGTCTGCGCCAATGACGTCCCCACGCTGCCTCCCTCGTTGCGCAGCAGACTCAACAAGCCGACAGCCGCTCCACGTAGCAACGGTGGAGTATAGAGGTAGGCCGCCACGTTCGCGGGGGCAAAGCATATCGAAAGTCCAAGGACCAGCACCACCCGAGGCCAGACGACTTGGCTCGGGCTGATCTCCAGGTTCAGCTGTGACATCCAATAGTTCCCGGCGGCCATGGTGAGCAGCCCGGCGACGATCACCCACCGAGTGTCCGTCCCCCGCCCCAGCAGGAAGCCCACGACAGGCATTGCGGCGACGGCAAAGAACCCGGCCGGCGACATGACCAACCCCGCGTTGAGCGCGTCATAACCAAACAGGGACTGCAGCAAACCCGGCAACGAGGTGCTGGCAGCATAAAGCACCAAGAAGGCGCAAAAGATGATGAGGCAGCACGCGCTGAAGTTTCGCTCCCGCATTGGGCGGAAATTGACCACGGGGCTGGGGTGGCGTAGCTCCCAGAAGATCAGCCCGATCAGACCCACGGCGAAGAAAATCGCCAGCGTCTGCACGCGCCAGAATGGATCGCTCAGCCAGTCCCACTCCTGTCCCTTGCTGAGCATCACTTCCCAGCAGACCATGACGATGACCAGCAGCGACAGGCCGATCGCGTCAAAACTGAACGGCTGCCGCTTCAACTCCGCGCGCTGCTTCGTGAGATAGTCCGGATCGCGGAGTACCGCATAACACGCAGCAAACGCCAGAAGACCGACCGGGACGTTGATGAAAAACACCCAGCGCCACGAATAGCTGTCCGTTATCCAACCGCCGAGGGTCGGTCCCACGACCGGCGCCAGCAGGGCAGCAAAGCCGAACAGCGTCATCGCTACGCCTTGCTTCTCGCGCGGGAAGGCGTCCAGCAGCACCCCTTGGCTGCTCGGCTGAAGACCGCCCCCGGCCAGGCCCTGCAGCACGCGAAACAGGATGAGCTGGCCGAGACTGGTGGCCATTCCACACAGCCCCGAGGCAAGGGTGAATACGGCGATCGACAGCAGGAAGTAGTTGCGGCGGCCGAGGTGCGCCGACAGCCAGCCGGTGATCGGCAGGATGATAGCGTTGGCGGCAAGATAGCTGGTGATGACCCATTCGCCATCGTCCACGGTAGCCGACAGTCCGCCCGCGATATAGCGCAACGCTACGATCGCGATCGTGGTGTCGAGCACCTCCATGAAAGTCGGCACCACGACGATCGCGGCAACTACCCAGGGATTTCCTCCCGCGCGGGATGCTGGGGGTGCAAGGACCGCCTCCGTCATTTTTCGGCGCCCGCCGAGCTTCCCGCCGACGTCGATGGCGGCGATCGCAGCGCATACGCTTGCAGAAACTTCCCGGCGTCGGGCCCGGTCGGCGGCCGGTTGACATAGACGTAAGGAACAACCGAGGTGCCGACGAACAGGGGGTTCTTATCGGGATCGTAGTCTTGGAGCTCGATGCGAACCGGCAGCCGCTGCACCACTTTGACGAAATTGCCCGTGGCATTCTGCGGCGGCAGCAACGCGAGCGTCGATCCGGTCCCGATGGTAAAGCCGGTGATCCGGCCCTTGAATACCTGTCTGTGGCCGTACATGTCGACATACAGATCGACCGCTTGGCCGATGCGCAAGTCGCGCAGTTGCGTCTCCTTGAAATTGGCATCGACCCAGATCTCGCTGAGCGAGCGGATCGCCATCAAGTTCTGCCCGATCTGAACATCGTTGCCCGGATTGACATTTCGGCGCGTGACGACGCCGTCGATCTCCGCGACGACGTCGCAATAGCGAAGGTCCAGTTCGGCCACAGCCAGATCGCGCTTGGCGGCCGCGAGTTTGGCCTCGGCTTGCTTGACGGCCGGCGCCTGCGCCGCCAGCCGAGCGAACGTGCGGTCGATGTTGCCTTCGGGATCGAGCTTTTCGAACTCTTCGAGCATCTGCTTCGGAGTCTGGCCGACCGAATGGACGACCCCCAGCTCAGCCGCGGTCTGAAACAGATCTGCCTGCGCCTGCAGGACCGAAGAGAAGGTCTGATCGAGATCAGGCGGCACCTGGCCGAGATCCCCGCCGCCCTCGGGTTGCGCCGGCAACCCCAAAGAGACCCGGATTTGGTACACATCCGCCAGTGACTGGGTGAGCTGTGCGCGAGCAACCGACAAGGCTGATTCCCGTCGATCGTACTCCTGCTGGGAGATCGTCGTTGATCCGATCAACTGCTTTGCCCGCTCGAATTCAAGCTCGGCCAGCTTCAGCGAAGCCCTGCTCTTTTCGACGCCAGCGACCCGGGCACGCAGCAGGGATACTTGATTCTCAACGCCCTCCATGGCGTGCTGCAAATTCCAGCGCCGGCTCCAGGCCTGTGCTTCGATACCGCGCACCTGGGCCCTGGCCGCCTGCAAATCCGCCTGTGCGGAATCGACGGCGGCCTTCTTCACGGCGACCGCGTCCTCAAAAGGCTCCTTGTCCAGTTGAACAAGAAGATCTCCCTTGCGCACACGGTTGTTGTCATCCACCAGAACGCGAGACACCTGACCGTGGACGCGGGCAGCAACGAATGTCACGTGACTGTTCACGAAAGCATCATCCGTCGATACCGTGGTGAGGGTGAGCCGGATCCAGGGAATGCCGAACCATAGGGCGGCCGCCAGGATCAAAACGCCCAGCACTCCCAGGAGCAACCTTCGCCGCGGAGACCGCCGAGCTCCTGGTGGGGCTGGCTTTGAAGCCGGATCCGTCTGCGGTGATTTGGCGTCGCGATCAGCCGCAGCACCCGCTTTACCTGTCGCGGGCGCGTCGATCGAACTTGACTCGCTCCTATGCTCGGTCATCTCGTTGACTCCCGAACTGGCGTAAATATTCGCGCTTCTCCGGGCTTGTCGCAACAGTGACGCGAGGTGTGACCAGCAGCTGGGGCAGCCCGAACGATGGTCGAGGGCCCTCGCCTATCGCGATTTTATGAGTCCGCGTCCCTAAACTAGATCGATGGGGCATCTGCTATCGCCACCGGTAAATCCCAGCGACCCGCTGATGTGGGCGGACTTCCAGGCGCTGTGCGATCTGGGCGGCCGCGTCGCCGGTTCGGCCGGCGAAGCCGCGGCGCTGTCCTTCGCCCGGGAGCGGCTCGCGGCCGTGCCGGGTGCAAAGGTTCGCGACGATCCCGTGGACTATCCGGGTTGGCGGTGCCGGACGGCGCAACTGACGAGTGCGACGACGGGCAGTGCGTTCCAATGCATGCCGCTTCTGGGCACGGCATCAGCGGCGGGCGTCGTGGCGGAAGTGCTCGACCTCGGCTTGGGCCGGCATGAGGATTTCGAGCGGCACGCGAACCGCATCCGCGGCCGCATCGTCATGGTTCGCCACGAATATCCGTTCACGAGCGGGCACGTGCACCGCCGCGTCAAGCTTTCCTTGGCGCAGCAGATGGGCGCGGTCGGGTTTCTGATCGCGCATCCGGAAAGGGGCGTCGGCGCCGTATCGGGGTCGAGCGGACGCAACGGCGGCGCCGGCATCCCGGCGCTCGGCATCGGCGTCGAAGCGGCGGACGCGCTCCGCCCTTTGCCGGACGGCACGCTCCCAGCCGCCCGCATGGTCATCGACGGCGATGATCATCCCGCGCGCACGCACATGCTGGTTGCCGACCTGCCGGGGCGAGGCCCGGATTGGGTCGTGGTCAGCGCGCACATCGACGGCCACCCGCATGGCGAAAGCGCCATGGATAACGCCACCGGCGTGGCGGTC
>Ga0318528_10000614_pt1 | contig 11908 bp, 9 predicted proteins | sample GRESIP052b4f26_FD_202500 | JGI IMG/M metagenome (GOLD analysis project Ga0318528, IMG submission 202500) | Tropical soil microbial communities from Luquillo Experimental Forest, Puerto Rico - GRE.SIPMG.052b4f26 | ecosystem: Environmental > Terrestrial > Soil > Tropical forest > Bulk soil...
TCGGCGGTCTACGAATGGAACTATCCGCGGCAGATGATCGAGATCCGGCTCGCGGAAGCGCAGGGCAGGGTTGACCGTGAAGCGCTGGCGAGCAATATCTTCACCGAGCGGTTCCTCATCCGGCGGCCGATCATGCAGGCGCTCGAGCCGCGCGACGGTGCCGCGCCGGTGCTCTTGATCGACGAGCTGGACCGCACCGACGAGCCCTTCGAAGCGTATCTGCTCGAAGTGCTGGCGGAATATCAGGTGACAATTCCCGAGCTTGGTGCGATCAAGGCGACACAGCCACCTATTGTCGTCATCACTTCCAACCGCACGCGCGAGATCCACGACGCGATCAAGCTGCGTTGCCTCTATCACTGGGTCGATTTTCCAAGCGCGCAGCGCGAGCTCGCGATCGTGCGGCGCAAGGTGCCGGGCGCCGACGCGCGGCTCTCGCGCGAGGTCGTCGCGTTCACGCAGCGATTGCGCGCCATGGATCTCTTCAAGTCGCCGGGTATCGCCGAGACGCTAGACTGGGCCGAAGCGCTGGTCGCACTCGACCGGCTTGCACTCGATCCGGAGACGATCGCCAACACGCTCGGAGCGCTGCTCAAGTACCAGGACGACATCGGCGCCGTCACGCCCGAAGTTGCCACACAGCTCGTGGCCGAAGCGCGCGCGGAAGCCGAGGCGATCGGACCCGCGTCGTGAGCGCCTCGGTAACGCGATTGTTCAAGCCCGAGCGGCTCGCGGAAAACATCATGCATTTCTGTCGCGTGCTGCGCGCCGCGGGGCTGCCGGTGGGGCCTGCGAAAGTCATCGCCGCGCTGGAAGCAGTGGAAGCGGTCGGGATCGAGCAGCGCGAAGATTTCCGCGCTGCGCTTGAGTCGGTGCTGATCGAGCGGCACGATCAGGCCGCACTGTTCGATCAGGCCTTCGAGCTGTTCTGGCGCAATCCGCGGCTCCTCGAGCGCATGATGGAGCTTCTCCTGCCCAAGGTCTATGGCCGGACGCCGCGCAGCGAGGCCGAGGCGCCGCTTCCGGCGCGGCTCGCAGAAGCATTGTCGCCGCCGCGTGATGCCGAGCGCGAAGTCTACGATCAGGAGTCGACGATCGACGCGACCTTCACCTTCTCGCCGCGCGAAGTGCTACAAAGCAAGGACTTCGAATCGATGACCGCGGCGGAGCTCACCGAGGTGAAGGCCATGATGGCACGTCTGCGCCTGCCGCTGCGGGAGCTTCCCACGCGGCGAAGCCAGGCTGCGGACCGGGGCACCGCAGTCGATTTGCGCGCAACCCTTCGTGCCATGACCTCCGCGCGCGGGGCAGTCGTTCCACTCGCTTGGCGCCGCAGACGGCATCGTCCGCCACCGCTCGTTGTGCTGTGCGACATCTCAGGCTCCATGGATCGCTACGCGCGAATGCTGCTCTTCTTCCTGCATGCGATCACCAACGATCGCGACCGCGTCCACACGCTGCTCTTCGGCACGCGGCTGACGAACATCACGCGCCATCTCAGACGTCGCGACGTCGACATCGCACTGGCGCGCGTCAGCGCCGCGGTGTCCGACTGGGCGGGGGGCACGCGCATCGGAGCCTGTCTTTCCGAATTCAATCGGCGCTGGTCGCGGCGGTTGCTTGCGCAGGGGGCGGTGGTCCTTCTTATCAGCGACGGGCTCGACAGCGACGTCGGCCATGGGGTATCGGCGGAGATGGAGCGGCTCGCCAAGTCGTGCCGCAGATTGATCTGGCTCAATCCGCTGCTGCGTTACGACCGCTTCGAAGCGCGTCCGGCGGGCATTCGCGCAATGCTTCCTTACGTCGATGATTTCCTGCCGGTGCACAATCTCGAGAGCCTTAAGCAGCTGGCGTCCGTGTTCGCACAGCCGCGCACCCTGCGCCGACGCGCCGAGATGGATTTCGAGCTCGGTCGCCGGGCGGCGTGAGCGCGCAAAGGACTCGATATGGAGATGACGGGCACACGCACGGTTCCCGCTCCGGTTGAGGCGACATGGGCTGCGCTCAACGACCCGGAAACGCTGAAGGCCTGCATTCCGGGCTGCGAATCGCTGGAGCGCAGCGGAGATAACGAGCTGAAAGCGGCGATGACTGCGCGCGTCGGGCCGGTCAGCGCGCGCTTCTCGGGATTGGTTCGTTTGAGCGACATCGTTCCATCCACCTCGTACACGATCCGCTTCGAAGGGCAGGGCGGTGCCGCCGGCTTCGCCAGCGGCGAAGCGCGTGTAGCGCTTGCGGCGCAGGACGGCTCAACGAGGATCGATTACACGGTGAAGGCGCAGGTGGGAGGCAAGCTCGCGCAGATCGGGTCCCGCCTCGTCGATGGCGCCGCGGCGAAGATCGCCGACGATTTTTTCACCCGCTTTGCCGAGCGTCTCACGCCGCCGGAGGCCAGGGTCGCGCAGCCCGCGGCGGCGCCGGCGTCACGCAACTTGTGGATCCGCCTCGCGCTGGTGATCGCCATCATCGTCGCGATCGCCCTCTACTGGTTCATGCAGTCCGGCGCGAAGTAGAATGGCGAAGAACGAATCGACCCCGCACGGGTCTCATTGCTAGATATTCGTTACACCCATGGACAGTGTCGACCTCGAAGTGCTGCGCAGAAGCGTCGAATGGCTCGACGCCGGCAAGCGCGTGCTGCTCGTCACGGTGGTCAAGACTTGGGGCAGCTCGCCGCGGTCGCCGGGCGCGCTGCTTGCCGTGCGCGAAGACGGTCAGGTCGTCGGCTCGGTTTCCGGTGGCTGCATCGAGGACGACATCGTCGAGCGTTCGCGTCGCGAAGGCGCGTACGTGAAGCGTCCGCAGGCGGTGACCTACGGCGTCAGCGCCGACGACGCACGCAAATTCGGCCTGCCCTGCGGCGGCACGATCCAGCTCGTGCTCGAGCCTCTTTCTCGTGACAGCCGTCTCGCGGAGCTGCTCGAGGAGGTACAACGCGGCCAGCTCGTCGCGCGCAGGCTCGATCTCGAGAGCGCAAGTGTAACGCTCGCGCCGGCACGCGCGGGCGACGGGCTCGCCTTCGATGGCGAGACCCTCGTCACCGTGCATGGGCCGCGCTATCGCATGCTCATGATCGGCGCGGGACAGCTATCCAAGTATCTTGCACAGATAGCCGTGGGGCTCGACTATCAGGTCACGGTGTGCGATCCGCGGGTGGAGTACACCGACACCTGGGACATTCCCGGGGTCACGCTGGTGAAGACCATGCCGGACGACACAGTGATCGAAATGAAGCTCGACGAGCGTTGCGCGGTGGTGGCGCTGACCCACGATCCCAAGCTCGACGATCTCGCACTGATGGAAGCGCTCAAGTCGCCGGCGTTCTACGTCGGGGCGCTCGGCTCGCGCGCCAACAACGCGAAGCGGCGCAAGCGTCTCGAAGAGTTCGATCTCACGCGCGAGCAGATTGCGCGTCTGCACGGCCCGATCGGGCTCTACGTCGGGAGCCGCACCCCGCCGGAAATCGCCATCTCCATCCTCGCCGAGATCACCGCGGTCAAGAACGGCGTCGCTCTACCAGACATCGCGCAGGTGGCGGTAGCGAAGGAGAAGCTTGGACCTTCCACCGTCTGCGCGACGACGGAAACCTGAACGGCACGAAAGAGATCCGGAGGTTGTCCTCGTAGGCGCGCGTCAGGCGCGTCTGGATCGCCACTGCCGCACGAAGACGGGTATCAGTGCGAACGCTCCCAGCAGCGCCAGGGCGGTCAGCGTCTCGGGTGCCAATAGCTGCTGCACGGACTCGATGCGGCCGAGCGTCTGACCGACGTTGGCCAGAATGAATATGCTCGGGAAGATGCCGATGAAGGTGGCTGCGACGTACGTGCGAACCGGGATGTCGGTAAGGGCTGGTGCGAGATTGACGAGAAAATAGGGAAAGATGGGCGTCAGCCGCAGAAACAGGAGCCAGTGGAAGGCGTCCTGCGTGAAACCTTCGTTAACGCGCTCGCCGATCGCGCCCAGCCGCCGGCGCAGCGGCCGCGCGAAAAGATAGCGCGCACCGAGGAAGAGGAGGGTCGCACCCAGCGTTCCAGCCGTCACGAGGAGCGCTGCCGCGACCCAGCGCCCAAAGATCAATCCAAAGGTGAGCGACAGCAGCGTGCCGGTGGGCAGACAGAGCAAGGTCGCGACGAGGAAGGTCGTAAAGGCGAGAACCACCGCCTGCCCGTAGTGAGCCCCGGTATACGCGAGCAGCGTGTCGCGATGCTCGCGTATCGCATCGAGCGACAGGTACTGCGGCCCTCCCAGGACGAAGAACGCGCCGATGCCCACGGCGAAGGCCGCGAGCACGCCGAGCCGCAGCCAGCGGTGGACACGTGGCTCTTCGGCGGACAGCTGGTTCGCCGTACTCATGCGGCCTCCTCGGGCCGTCATAACGAAGCGCTGACTTGGAGTGCCGGCCGCTTGCGATTCGTGCGGCGCTGCGCTCTCCGAGCCTTGCTCGGCTTCGCCTCGCACGCCGCACTCATCGCTGCTCTATCTTCGGATCCAGCGCGTCGCGCAGGCCGTCGCCCAGAAGGTTGAAGGCGAGCACGGTGAAGAAGATGGCGAGGCTCGGAAACAGAGCGACGTGAGGGGAGGTCAGCATGTCGGCGCGGGCTTCGTTGAGCATCGCGCCCCATTCGGGCGTCGGCGGCTGCGCGCCCATGCCGATGAAGGACAGACTCGCCGCGGTGATGATCGAGGTTCCGATGCGAAGCGAAAAGTAGACGACGACTGCGGCGATCGTTCCCGGAAAAATGTGGCGCAGCACGATGGTCCAGTCCGAAGCGCCGATGCTCTTCGCCGCTTCGACGTAGGTGAGATGCTTCAGCACGAGCGTGTTGCCGCGCACGAGCCGCGCGAAGGTCGGGATGCTGAAGATCGCTACGGCGATGATCACGTTGAACATGCCACCGCCTAGTATGGCGACGATACCGATCGCGAGCAGGATGCCGGGAAATGCGAACAGCACGTCGCAGATGCGCATGATGATGCGGTCGGCCCAGCTTTCGTAGTAGCCGGCGACGAGACCGAGTGCCGTCCCGACGATCGCGCCGACCGCGACCGATACGAAGCCGGCCATGAGGGAAATGCGCGAGCCCATCAGGATGCGGCTGAAGATGTCGCGACCTAGCGGGTCGACGCCGAACCAGTGCTTTGCGGAAGGCAGTGCATTGAGGCTGTCGTAGTCGAAGAAATTCTCGGCGTCGTAGGGAACGAGCCATGGCGCGGCGAGCGCGAGCAACCCGAGCGCAACGACGAACCAAGCCGCGACCACCGCAACGTGCTGCTTCTTGAATTTGCGCCCGAATTCGCTCCACGGCGTTCGCACCGCCGTGGCTACCGCAGCCACGCTATCCGCGGCGATCGATGCCGCATCGACGCCGGTGCTGTCGGCGATGTCGCCTGGAGCGATCTGCTCGTCGGTGAGCGCTTCGGAGCGCGCGTCTTCCGGGCGCATGTTGTCAGCGATAGCGGATGGTCGGATTGATCACGGCGTAGAGCACGTCGACGATGAGATTGATCAGCACGAACTCCAGGGAGAACAGCAACACCAGCCCCTGGATCACCGGATAGTCTCGCGCGTCCACCGAGTCGACGAGGAGCCGCCCCATGCCCGGCCAGTTGAACACGACTTCGACCACAATCGAGCCGCCGAGCAGGAAGCCGAACTGCAGGCCCATCATGGTCACCACCGGGATCAGCGCGTTGCGCAGCCCGTGCTTCGCGATCACGCGCGACTCCGGCAGTCCCTTGGCGCGCGCGGTGCGCACGTAGTCCTCCTGCAGGATGTCGACGAAGGACGAGCGTGTGAAGCGCGCCATGATCGCCGCCACCGCCGCGCCGAGCGTGACCGAAGGCAGGATGTAATGACGCCAGGTGTCGGCGCCGACCGTGGGCAGCCAGTTCAGCTGCACCGAGAAGATCTGCATGAGCACCATCCCCAGCGCGAAAGCCGGGAAAGAAATGCCCGACACGGCAAGCGTCATGCCGAGACGGTCAGGCCAGCGGTTGCGCCATACGGCGGAGATCACGCCGATCGCCATCCCGAACGCGACCGACCAGACCATGCTCCAGACGGTCAGCCAGAACGTCGGCGCGAAGCGCTCTCCGATCTCGGTCGACACCGGACGCTTGCTGCGCAGCGATCGGCCGAAGTCGCCGCGCACGACACCGCCCACGAAGCGCACGAATTGCTCCGGCAGCGACTTGTCGAGCCCAAGGTCCTGCCGCACTAGCGCTACGGTCTCAGGCGTTGCGTCAGGACCGGCGGCGAGCCGCGCAGGATCGCCCGGCAGCAGATGTACAAACAGGAACACCAGTACCCCGACGAGCGCCAGCGTAGGGATCAGCCCGAGCAGCCGTTTGAGGAGATACTGGAGCACGAGGCTTCCAGTCGCGGCCCGTCCGGAGGCGGGCCGCTCCTGAACGTACGCTTACTTCAAATCGATATCGGTAAAGTTAAACGATGCATCCGGGATCACGTATACGCCCGAGAGCTTTTTGTTGTGCGCCGAGAGAAGCTTCTCCACCACGAGCGGCGCCCAGGGCGCTTCCTTCCAGATCACTTCCTGCGCGTCCTTGTAGAGCTTCGCTTTCTCGCCGCCGTTCGTGGTGAGCTGAGCATTCTTGATGTCGGCGTCGAATTGGGCGTCCTTGAAGTAAGCGGTGTTGAAGAGTCGGGGAGGCCATGATTCGCTCGCGAGCAGAGGCCGGAGCGCCCAGTCAGCCTCGCCGGTCGAGGTCGACCAGCCGACGTAATACAATCGCACCGGCGCGGTGGCTGCGTCCTGCCAGCTCTCGACCTTCTCGACACGCTGACCCACTTCAAGCAACGTGATCTTGGTCTTGATGCCGATCTGCTGCAGCTGCTGCTGCAGGAATTGCGTCACCTTCTGCGCCGTGCTGTGGTTGTACGCCGACCAAAGCTCGGTCTCGAATCCGTTGGGATAACCGGCTTCCTTCATGAGCTCCTTGGCCTTCGCGACATCGTAAGGCCACGGACCGAGCTTCACAGCGTACTCGACACCCTGCGGCGCCACCCCTTCGGCCGGCGTAGCATAGCCGGCGAAGGCGACCTTGGCCAGCGCATCCTTGTTGATCGCGTAGGCGATCGCTTGCCGCACCTTGGGGTTGTCGAAGGGCTTCTGCTGCGTGTTCATCGAGAGGTAGCGCAGGACGATCGACGGCGCAGCAACGACCTCCAGATCCGGCTTGCTCTTGAGCACTTCGGCGACTTCATAGGGGACCGGGAAGGTGAAGTGCGCTTCACCGGTCTGCATGAGCGCCGCGCGCGTGTTGTTGTCGACGACCGGCTTCCAGGTGATGGTGTCCACCTTCGGATAGCCCTTCCTCCAGTAGCCGTCGAACTTCTTCACCTTGAGATAGTCGGTCTGCTTCCATTCGACGAACTCGAACGGTCCGGTTCCAACGGGATGAAACGCGATGTCCTTGTTGCCCCACTTCTTGAGCGCGGTCGGGCTGATCATCACCGTCGACGGATGCGCGAGCTGGTTGATGAACGGCGAGAACGGCGTCTTCAGCGTGATCCGCGCGGTGTAATCGTCGACGACCTCGACCTTGGCGATATTGTTGTTGTACAGCCCGTAGCGCTTGAGCTTGTTCTCGGGATTGGTGACCCGATCGAGGCATACTTTCACGGCGTCGGCCTTGAAGTCGGTGCCGTCCTGGAACTTGATGCCCTTCTTGAGCTTGATCGTGTAAGCGAGCCCGTCCTTGCTCACGTCATAGCTCTCGGCAAGCACGGGAATGAGCTTCATGTCCTTGTCGAAGCCGAACAGACCCTCATAGAAGGACTTGGCCATCGCCTGCGAAAGCGTGTCGTTGGCATCGTAGGGATCGGTGGTCGTGAATTGCGAGGCGACCGCAAAGACGACGTCCTTCGCGGCGAACGCAGGGCTCCCGGCGAGCACCGTGAGGGCGAAGGCCAGAACGGACCAGCGGAGCAGGGCTTTCATACATTCCTCCAGGGATAGGACACCATCGAAAGACGTTCGGACTCAATAAGGCCCACCGACGCGGTGCGTGGCCAAGAAATGTCCGGGTGCAACTTCCTGCAGCGGCTGCACGACGGGCTCGTCACCTACGGCGCGGATCGGGCTTGGTATTTCATCGGATGATAGCTCCCTTTTGCCCCGGCGTCGCGCAGGATCCGCGATCGGTACGGCGGAGAGAAGCTTGCGTGTATACGCGTGGCGCGGGTCGTCGAAGATCGCGCGCCGCGGGCCGATCTCGACAATCTGTCCGAGGTACATCACCGCAACGCGGTGGCTGACGCGCTCGACCACGGCCATGTCGTGCGAGATAAAGAGGTACGACAGCCCGAGCTGAGCCTGAAGGTCCAGCATCAGATTGACTATCTGGGCACGGATCGATACATCCAGAGCGGAGACTGCCTCGTCCGCGACAATGATCTTGGGCTGCAGGGCGAGCGCGCGGGCGATGGCGATGCGCTGGCGCTGTCCCCCGGAGAACTCGTGTGGATAGCGCTGCGCATGATCGGGCGAGAGCCCGACTTGCCGGAGCAGCGTCGCGACGCGGTCTTCGGCTGCCGCTGGCAACTCCGTGAATGTAGAGCGGCTCCGCGACAGAGAAGCCAACGGTCAGTCGCGGATCAAGCGAAGCGAAGGGGTCCTGGAATATCATCTGAATCTCGCGCCGCAGCGAGCGCAATTGGTTCGCCGGGAGCGCCACGAGATCGCGGCCGCCGAACTCGATCTCGCCACCGTCGATCGCGACCAGCCGCAGGAGCGAGCGCCCGGTGGTCGACTTGCCGCAACCGGACTCGCCGACCAGCGCGAGCGTTTCTCCGGGATAAAGCTCGAAGCTCACCTGCTCGACGGCGTGCACGCGCCGGCGCGTTCGTCCGAGCAATCCGGAATTCAGGTTGAAGCGCGTCTTGAGCCCGCGCACGCTCAAAAGAGCCGTCGTTCGCGAAGGCTGGTGCGGCGTACGCGCGGGAACCGTCGCAGGAGCTCCGTCCACCTGCAGAAGCGGGAACGGAGCGGGATTGTCACTGTCGCGCATCGCGCCGAGCGTCGGCACCGCCGAAAGGAGCGCGCGCGTATAGGGATGCTTCGGCGCGTGGAAGATTTTATCGGCAGCGCCTTCCTCGACCTTCTCGCCGCGGAACATGACGACGACGCGATCGGCGACTTCAGCGACCACGCCCATGTCATGCGTGATGAACATCACCGCCATGTGCATCTCTTCCTGCAGCAGCCGGACGAGCGCGAGGATCTGCGCCTGAATGGTGACGTCGAGCGCGGTCGTCGGCTCGTCGGCAATGAGCAAGCGCGGCTTGCAGGAGAGCGCTATCGCGATCATCACGCGCTGCCTCATGCCGCCGGACAGCTGATGCGGATAGCGCGACAGCACCTGCCGGGCCTCGGGAATACGCACCTGCTCGAGCATGCGCAGCGCCTCGCGTTGCGCGGCGGCGCGATCCTGGCCCTGATGCAGCCGGATCGCTTCAGCGATCTGTTCGCCCACCGTGTACACCGGATTGAGCGAAGTCATAGGCTCCTGAAAGATCATCGCGATCTCGGCGCCGCGAATCGCGCGCATCGTCGCCGCGTCGGCCCGAGCAAGGTCGAGCGACGCACCATCGGCACGCGCGAATTCCATGCGGCCGGAGACGATGCGCCCGCCGCCGTGCTCGATCAAGCGCATGATCGACAATGCGGTCACCGACTTGCCCGAGCCGGATTCGCCGACGATTGCGATTGTTTCGCCGCGCCCGAGTATGAAGGAGACGTCGCGCACCGCACGCACGGTGCGCTCAGTTGTGCGGAACTCGACCGAAAGCCCGGTTACAGCGAGCGTCGTCGATTGCCTCGCCCCGCTTGCGGGGAAAGGGTTAGCTTGAGGGGCATCAGCCACTGGTTTTCCCCCGCGACAGAGCGGCGGCGCGAATCTCGTCGATGGTGGCGTTCATGGTGATCGCCTGCGGGTCGACGCGCAAGTGGATCAGCGCCGGGCGACCGGCGGAGAGCGCGCGCTCGAGCGCCGGCGCGAATTCCGCCGTGCGCGTGACGGTCTCGCCCAGCGCTCCGTAGGCTCGAGCAAGCGCCGCGAAGTCGGGATTGACCAGCTCCGTACCGTAGACGCGCGCAGGATACTCGCGCTCCTGGTGCATGCGAATCGTCCCGTACATGCCGTTGTCGATGACGATGAACACGATCGGCAATTCATACTGGACCGCCGTTGCCAGCTCCTGACCGTTCATCAGAAAGCAGCCGTCGCCGTTCCACGAAATGACAACCCGATCGGGATGAACGGCCTTCGCCGCCACCGCGGCGGGAACCCCGTATCCCATCGACCCGTTGTAGGGGCCGAGCTGGGTCCGGTAGCTCGGATAACGATAGAGACGAGCGAGCCACCCCGCGTAGTTGCCTGCCCCGTTGGCGAGGATCGCGTCTTCCGGCAGCCGCTCGCGCAGCGTGGCCACGACCTGCCACAGATCAAGCGCGCCCGGCATCGCGCGCGGCATTTGCCACGCGAGGTATTCGCCGTGCGCCTGCGCCGCACTACCGGCCCATGGGACGGCGGGAATCGATTCCATCGCGGCGAGCGCAGCGCAGAAGGCCGGAATCGAGGATTCGATTGCTAGCGCGGGTTGATACACGCGTCCGAGCTCGTCTGCGCCGGGAAGAACGTGAATTAGCGCCTGCTTCGATTGCGGCGGGGTGAGCAGCGAATAGCCAGAAGTGACCATTTCGCCGAGGCGTTCGCCGATGACGAGCAGCACATCGGCATCGCGCACCCGCCCGGCGAGCTTAGGATTGAGCGCGATGCCGACATCGCCGGCGTAGTTGTCATGGCGATTGTCGAACAGATCCTGGTTGCGGAAGGCGCAGGCGACCGGCAGTCCATTGGCTTCCGCGAAACGGACAAGATCGAAGCACGCTTGCGCAGTCCAGCCGCTGCCGCCGGCGACGACGAGAGCTCGCTTCGCCCGCAGCAACATGTTGCGTAAAGCATCAATCTGCTCTGTCGAAGGGGCGACGCCAGGAGGAGCAACACGCGCCGCGTCAACAGCATTCGCGCTCGCGGAGAGCATGTCTTCAGGCAGCGCGAGCACGACCGGTCCCGGCCGTCCCGAGATCGCCACGAGAAAAGCCCGCGCGACGTATTCCGGAATGCGCTCAGCTCGATCGATTTGCGCCGACCACTTGGCGATGCCGCCGTACATGCGCCTGTAGTCGATTTCCTGGAACGCTTCGCGGTCGGCGAACTCGCTTCCGACCTGACCTACGAATGCGATCAGCGGCGTGGAATCCTGTTGCGCGGTGTGAATGCCGATCGCGGCGTTCGACGCTCCCGGTCCGCGCGTGACGAAGACAATGCCGGGCCGTCCGGTGAGCTTGCCGTAGGCTTCGGCCATGTAGGCCGCGCCGCCCTCCTGCCGGCAGACGATCAGCCGCAGGCGCTCACGTACATCGTAGAGTGCATCGAGAACCGGAAGATAACTTTCGCCCGGAACGCAGAAGGCGAGGTCGACGCCCTGAGCAAGAAGGTTGTCGACAAGAATCCGGCCGCCGGTGCGCACGAATCGGAGAAAGTACGAGGAGGGCGGGGCCATTCTACACGGCTGCATGCTGCCGCGGCTCGGGCTGGACTGCGCGCCAGGGGCGGGGGCCGTATAATCGGCCCGGTCCGGCGCGCCGCCGGCGAGGGGAAAACCAGCGACGAATGGTCGCGCAGATCACTCTGCAGGAAGCGCTCGGAGTCAGCGCGGTTTCGCTGATCCTCGGGTTGATGGTGATGCGCTGGCAGCCGACGCTGCGGCGCTCGGTGCTGGTCAAGCTCCTCATGATCGTTCTGGGGCTCGGCGGGCTCGAGCTGCTCGCACGCTATCAGCTGATCCCCGCCAACCTTGCGATCTCGGTCATCCCGCGCGAGA
>Ga0318528_10000615_pt1 | contig 11906 bp, 11 predicted proteins | sample GRESIP052b4f26_FD_202500 | JGI IMG/M metagenome (GOLD analysis project Ga0318528, IMG submission 202500) | Tropical soil microbial communities from Luquillo Experimental Forest, Puerto Rico - GRE.SIPMG.052b4f26 | ecosystem: Environmental > Terrestrial > Soil > Tropical forest > Bulk soil...
GTACGGACATCTGCTGTCGGACGACCTGACCAAGGTGGCGACGGCAATGAATCGGGCGGCGCGTAAGGCCGCCGCCTAATTGGGCGTTATGGCTGGTTGTGGGTGAAGGTTGGGGAATAGCCCGTACGAAACGCGTACGATTCGGCGTTTACCGATGGGACAACCTCGGCCGAGTTACGGCTTGACCTCATATTGTTGGTGCCCTCGGTGGTGTCTGGTTTCAGGACATACGAATAGCGTGTCGCAAGACATCGGAATAGGGTGAGCCGCCCAGCGTCAGCTGGTGTCGAACGCTCGCCTGGTTATCACCGCTGTCATCGTCGAGGGCCGGAGTCAATCGGAGGTGGCCCGCGAGTACGGGGTCTCTCAGGGTTGGATCTCCCGGCTGGTCAAGCGCTACCGACTCGAGGGAGAAGCCGCTTTCGAGCCGCGCTCGCGCCGGCCGCACACCAGTCCCGCGCGCCTGCCGCAGTCCACCATCGACTTGATCATCGAACTACGCCAGAAACTGGCCGGCAAAGGGCTCGACCACGGCCCACACACCATCGCCTGGCACCTGCAACACCATCACGGACGCACGGTGTCGCCGGTGTCGATCCATCGGCATCTATGTGCGGCCGGGCTGGTTAGCCCCACCCCGCAGAAACGACCTAAATCCTCCTACGTCCGCTTTGCCGCCGAACAACCCAACGAACGCTGGCAAGCCGACTTCACCCACTGGTGGCTCGCCGACAACACCCACGTGGAAATCCTCAACTGGCTCGACGACCACGCCCGCTACGCCCTGTCGGTCACCGCCCACCGCCGCGTCACCGGCCCCACCGTGCGTTCCACATTCCGCAAAGCCTGTGAGAAACACGGCATCCCGGCCTCCACCCTCACCGACAACGGCATGGTATTCACCACCCGCTTCTCCGGCGGCAAAGGCGGACGCAACCACCTGGAAAACGAACTACACCGCCTTGGAGTAATCCAAATCAATTCCACTCCCGGCCATCCGACCACCTGCGGCAAGGTGGAGCGCTTCCACCAGACCCTCAAAAAATGGCTCACCGGCCAACCCCGCGCCGCCAGCATCACCGAGCTGCAAACCCAACTCGACACGTTCGTCGAGATCTACAACCGTCACCGCCCACACCGCGAACTGCCCCACCGCGCCACCCCGGCCACCGCCTACACCGCCCGCCCCAAAGCCATCCCCGGCAAACGCCTCGACACCCACGACCGGGTCCGCACCGACCGCATCGACCAATTCGGAAAACTCTCCCTGCGCCACGCCGGCCGGCTACACCACATCGGCATCGGCCGAACCCACGCCGGCACCCGAGTTCTGCTGCTCGTCCAAGACCTCAACATCAGAATCATCAACGCCGCCACCGGCGAACTGATCCGCCAACTAACCCTGGACCCCACCAGGGACTACCAACCCCGCGGCACCCCAACCGGCCGCCCAAAAAAGAAGGCCGAACCCTAAACGAGGGTTCGGGCCTATTCGGATGTCGTGAGACATCACAGAGCGCGCCCGAAGGGATTCGAACCCCCAACCTTCTGATCCGTAGTCAGATGCTCTATCCGTTGAGCTACGGGCGCCTGTCTTCAGTTGTCCTGCCAAAACTACGCAGCGGAGGCGAGAGGATTTGAACCTCCGGTCCCCTTGAAGGGGGACAACTCATTAGCAGTGAGCCCCATTCGGCCGCTCTGGCACGCCTCCATTGGACTTCCTGAGGGTACCCGAACCCTCTCAGCCGTCCCTGAACCGCCGGAGGCATAGCGTACACAGCGCCGACATATGCTGTCGAAGTGACCGCCCGCCTGCGACCCGAGCTGGTCGGGCTGCCCGTGTACGTCCCCGGCAAGACGGTGCCAGGTTCGATCAAACTGGCCAGCAACGAGACGGTGTTCGGCCCGCTGCCCGGGGTCCGCGCAGCCATCGAGCGGGCCACCGACAGCGTCAACCGTTACCCGGACAGCGCCTGCATCCAGCTCAAGGCCGCGCTGGCCAAGCACCTCAGCACGGCGAGCTCGGCAGACTTCGCTCCCGAGCAGGTCGCGGTCGGTTGCGGTTCAGTCAGCCTGTCCCAGCAGCTCGTCCAGATCACCGCCTCGGTCGGCGACGAGGTGGTGATGGGCTGGCGCAGCTTTGAGCTCTATCCGCCACAGGTCCAGGTTGCCGGCGCGACCGGCGTCAAAGTGCCGTTGGCCGACCACGTGTACGACCTCTATGCGATGCTCGCCGCGGTCACCGACCGCACCCGATTGATCTTCGTCTGCAACCCGAACAACCCCACGTCCACGGTCGTCGACCCGGAGGCACTGGCCCGCTTCGTCGAGGCCGTGCCGCCGCACATCCTGATAGCCATCGACGAGGCCTACGTCGAATACATCCGCGACGGCCTGTTGCCCGACAGCTTGGAGTTGGCCCGCGCCCGCAGCAATGTCGTTGTGTTGCGGACCTTTTCGAAGGCATACGGGCTGGCCGGCCTGCGCGTCGGTTACGCTGTCGGTCACCCCGAGGTGATCACCGCGCTGGACAAGGTCTATGTGCCGTTTTCGGTGACGAGCATCTCGCAGGCCGCCGCGATCGCCTCACTGAACGCCGCCGACGAGTTACTCGCTCGCACCGACGCCGTGGTCGCCGAGCGCTCCCGGGTCGCCGCCGCTTTGCGGGATGCCGGATTCTCCCTGCCGTCGTCGCAGGCCAACTTCGTCTGGCTGCCGCTGGGTCCCCGGACCGCGGACTTCGTGGCGCGGGCCGCGGACGCCCGAATCGTCGTCCGTCCCTACGGCACGGACGGTGTGCGAGTCACCATCGGCGCGCCGGAGGAAAACGACGCCCTGATGCAATTTGCCCGTGATTGGATCGCCCGCAGCTAACCCCAAAGGACCCCAAAGGACCCCAAAGGACCCCAAAGGAGTAGTCAATGAGCTTGGCCCGCAAGAGGTTCACCGAATTCAAGGAACGCGACGGCGACATTCCCGATGCCGAGCTCGACGAATTCTGGGCGACTCTGCAGCCCGCGACCGTCGAGGGCATGCTCGGCGAGTGGAAGGGCGGCGAGTTCGCCACCGGTCACAAGATGAACGGCCGATTGGAGAAGGCCGGCTGGTTCGGCAAGAACTTCAAATCGGCCGACGACGTGCAGCCGTTGGTGTGTCTGGACGCAGACGGGAACAAGTTCTCCAACGTGGCGATGGGCAAGGGCGAGGCCAGCCTGTGGCTGGAAGACTTCTGCGGCGAAGTCACCGCCACCATGGTCTACGACGGCCAACCCGTGCACGACCACTTCAAGACGATCGACGACGACGCGGTGATGGGCATCATGAACGGCAAGGGCGTCCTGGACGACGGAAAGTACTACTACTTCTATCTGGAACGGGTTTAGCCCACGTTCGAGCTACCTGGCCGGGTTGCGGCCGGTGAACGCGATCAGCCGCTCGAGGGCGCCCGCGTCCGCGGGCACGTCGACCGGGTCGTCGAATCCGGCGCGGCTACGTTGCTCCGGCCTGATCACCTGGTGCGCTAACCCCAGCACGTACTCGGCCAGGGGTTCGGGGGCGTTGAACTCGTGGTCCACCGCCGCGGCGTAATCCCAAGCGTGGACCAGGAATTCGAGCGACAGGATGGCGCAGGCGCCCTTGGCCGGCATCTCGCTCTTGCCGAAGGGCACGGTGCCGTTCAGACCGTGGCGGTGCCAGGCATCCAGGGCCGGCCGGGCCGCGGCGACGACCTGGCGTTCCACCGAATCGCTTTCGTCACGCTCCGGCAATTCCGCGCCCACCATGCCGCCGAGGGCCGTGAGCGAATTCAGCAGATGCCCGGTCAGCCGCGTCACGTCGAACTCCGTGCACGGGGTCTGCCGGGTCATGTCGTCGGCGGCGATGGTGTGCAGCACTCCCCGCAACACGCCCAGCGTGTCCTCGGCGCTGCGCAGCTCGTCGGTGGGCGGGGAATCTGTTCCGGGGCGTAAATCGGCAGCCATGGTTGCCACGCTACGGTCTCGATATGGGCGAAACATACGAATCCGTCACCATCGAAACGAAAGACCACGTGGCATTGGTGACGCTGGTCGGGCCGGGCAAGGGCAACGCTATGGGGCCGGCGTTCTGGTCGGAGATGCCGGACGTGTTCGCAGCGCTGGACGCCGACCGCGATGTCCGGGCCATCGTCATCACCGGATCGGGCAGGAACTTCAGCTACGGCCTTGATTTGCCCGCGATGGGCGGCATGTTCGCCCCGCTGATGAACGAGGGTGCGATGGCCCGCCCCCGCACCGACTTCCACATCGAGCTGCTCCGGATGCAGAAGGCGATCAATGCCGTCGCCGACTGCCGCACCCCCACCATCGCGTCGGTGCACGGTTGGTGCATCGGTGGCGCCGTCGACCTGATCTCGGCGGTGGACATCCGCTACGCCAGCGCCGACGCCAGGTTCTCGGTGCGTGAAGTCAGACTCGCCATCGTGGCCGACATGGGCAGCCTGGCCCGCCTGCCGCTCATCCTCAACGATGGCCATCTGCGCGAACTGGCGTTGACGGGCAGGGACATCGACGCGGCCCGGGCGGAGAAGATCGGGTTGGTCAACGATGTGTTCGAGGACGCCGACAAGACGCTCGCCGCCGCCCACGCCACCGCCGCCGAGATCGCCGCCAATCCCCCGCTGGCGGTCTACGGCGTCAAGGACGTCTTGGACCAGCAACGCACGTCGGCCGTGTCGGAGAACCTGCGCTACGTCGCCGCCTGGAACGCGGCCTTCCTGCCGTCCAAGGACTTGAGCGAGGGCATCTCGGCGACGTTCGCCAAGCGTCCGCCGCAGTTCACCGGGGAATAGGCCACCCGCCGTCCGGCGACACGTACCCTCGGCGAGGTGACTCCCGACGGCAGAATCCGCGTTCCGGCCGACTTGGACTCCGTGACGGCGATCGGCGAAGAGGACCACTCCGAAATCGACGGCGCGGCCGTCGAACGGATCTGGCAGGCCGTGCGGCACTGGTACCAGGCCGGCTTCCACCCGGCTATCCAGTTGTGCGTCCGGCAGCACGGGCGGGTCGTCCTCGATCGCGCCGTCGGGCACGGCTGGGGCAACGCACCGGAAGATCCACCCGACGCCGAGAAGGTTCCGGTCACAACGGACACACCTTTTTGCGTTTACTCGGCGGCCAAGGGCATCACCGCAACCGTCGTCCACATGCTCGTCGAGCAGGGATATTTCTCGCTCGACGACCGGGTCTGCGAGTACATCCCCAGCTACACCAGCCACGGCAAGCACCGCACCACGATCCGCCACGTGTTGACCCACAGCGCGGGCGTCCCGTTCCCCACCGGACCCAGGCCAGACCTTCGCCGCGCGGATGACCACGAGTACGCGCAGGAACAGCTCGGCAAGTTGAGACCGCTGTATCGGCCGGGGCTGGTGCACATCTACCACGCCCTGACGTGGGGCCCGCTGATGCGCGAGATCGTCTATGCCGCGGCCGGTAAAGACATTCGCGACATCCTGGCCACCGAGATTCTCGACCCGCTCGGATTCCGGTGGACCAACTTCGGCGTCGCCAAGCAAGACATCCCTTCGGTGGCGCCCAGCCACGCCACCGGCAGGCCGTTGCCGCCGCCGATCGCGGCGATCTTTCGCAAGGCGATCGGCGGAACCGTGCACGAGATCATCCCGTACACGAACACCCCGGCGTTCCTGTCCACCGTGGTCCCATCGTCCAATACCGTGTCAACCGCGAACGAGATGTCGCGCTTCGCCGAAATCTGGCGTCGGGGCGGCGAACTCGACGGCGTGCGGATCATCAACCCGGAACGGATGTACGCCGCGGTGCAGCAGTGCCGGCGGCTGCGGCCGGATTTCGCCGTCGGGCTGCAACCGGCCCGTTGGGGCACCGGATTCATGCTCGGTACCAACAGGTTTGGACCCTTCGGCCGCAATGCGCCGGCGGCGTTCGGCAACCTCGGCCTCTCCAACATCGCGATCTGGGCCGACCCGCAGCGCGGCCTGGCCGCCGGCGTGATCAGCAGCGGCAAGCCCGGCCGGGATCCCGAAGCCCGCCGTTACACGGCCCTGATGGACACCATCGCCGCCGAGGTCGGGCCCAGCGGTGGCGGAGGGATTTGAACCCCCGGACGGTTTTAGCCGTCTCTCGCTTTCAAGGCGAGTGCATTAGGCCGCTCTGCCACGCCACCGCTGATAAGGGTAACGGGGGCTAGTAGCGTGACCGGCATGCGCGCCATTGTCGCCGAATCCTCCGATCAACTGTCCTGGCAAGAAGTGCCCGATCCCACCGCCGGACCGGGTGAGGTACTGATCAAGGTTGCCGCGGCCGGCGTCAACCGCGCCGACGTGCTGCAGGCCGCGGGCAAGTATCCGCCACCGCCGGGAGCAAGCGAGATCATCGGCATGGAGGTGTCCGGCGTCATTTCGGAAATCGGGGCCGAGGCGGGCTCTGGTGTCACCGAATGGTCTGTCGGACAAGAGGTTGGCGCGCTGCTGGCCGGCGGTGGATACGCGGAATACGTCGCCGTGCCCGCCGGCCAGGTGATGCCGATCCCCGACGGCGTGGACCTCATCGATGCCGCCGGATTGCCGGAGGTGGCGTGCACCGTGTGGTCGAACCTGGTGCTGACCGCCCACCTGAGCAAAGGTCAGCTGCTGCTCATGCACGGCGGGGCCAGCGGCATCGGCACGCACGCGATCCAGGTCGCGCGCACGTTGGGCGCCCGGGTGGCCGTCACCGCCGGATCGGCGGCCAAGTTGGAAGTCTGTCGCGAACTGGGCGCCGAGATCACCATCAACTATCGCGACGAGGACTTCGTGGCGCGACTGCGGGACGAGAACGGCGCCGACGTGATCTTCGACATCATGGGCGCCTCCTATCTGGACCGCAATATCGACGCCCTGGCCACCGACGGTCAGCTTGTCATCATCGGCATGCAGGGCGGAGTGCAGGCCGAGCTGAACATCGGCAAGCTACTGGTGAAGCGGGCTCGCGTCATCGGGACCACGCTGCGTGGGCGCCCGGTGAGCGGTCCCAACAGCAAGAGCGAGATCGTGCAAGCGGTCACGGCCGCGGTTTGGCCGATGATTGCCGAGGCGCGGGTGCGGCCGATCATCGGCGCTCGCATGCCGATTCAGCAGGCGGGTGAAGCCCACAAGAAGTTGGTGTCCGGCGAAGTGCACGGAAAGATCGTGCTGACCGTTTAGCCGAGGGACGCCAGCGCGCGCACCAACTGATCGACCTCGGCCGTCGTCGAATAATGCGCCAGCCCGACGGTGACGGCGCCGCCGACGTCGTTGACACCCAGTACGTCGAGCGCGCGCGAACTCTCGTTGCAGATGGCCAGAATTCCGTTGTCCGCCAAGCGCTGCACCACGCGCTCGGCGGGCACCTCGTGCAGAGCGAAGCTGACCACCGGTATCCGAGCCTCCGGACGGGCGATCACCATCACCAACGGCAGCGACCGCAGCGACACCATCAGGTAGTCGAAGACCCGGTTCAGGTACGACGTGGCGGACTGCATTGAGACCGACAGGCGTTCGCGTCGGGTGCCGCGCGCGGACTCGTCGAGTGCCGCGAGGTACTCGATGCTGGCGACCATGCCGGCCAGCAGTCCGAACTGATGCGCCCCAACCTCCAGGCGCGCCGGGCCGGCGGCGTTGGGGTCGGTCGAAATCGAGCTGAACGTCGCGATCAGTCCCGGATCGCGAATCACCATCGCCCCGATCGGCGGACCACCCCACGCGAGAGCGTTCACCGCCACCACGTCGGCGTCGGTCTCTTTGACGTCGAGCAATCGGTACGGCGCAGCCGCGGAATGGTCGACCACCACCACCCCACCGACGTCGTGCACCAGCTTGGTCATGGCCCGCAGATCGGTCACCGTGCCCAAGGTCGCCGATGCGGAGCCGACGGCGACCAGGCGGGTCGACTTCCCGATCAGGCTCTCCCACTGCCACGTCGGCAGCTCACCGGTCTCGATGTCAACCTCGGCCCACTTCACCTTGGCGCCGTAGCGGTGTGCCGCCCGCAGCCACGGCGCGATGTTGGCCTCGTCGTCGAGCCGGCTGACGACCACCTCGTAGCCCAGGCCGGCCCGCGAGGACGATGCTTCGGCCAGCGACGACAGCAGGATGGCGCGATCGGCGCCCAGCACGACGCCGGCCGGATCCGCGTTGAACAGGTCCGCTACCGCCGCACGCGCGGCATCGAGCACGGCAGCACTACGCCGCGCCGATGGGTGTGCCCCCACGGTGGTGGCAGCAGACCTGCGAAACGCGGTCGACACGGTGGTCGCGACGGAATCGGGGATCAACATGCCGGCCGGCGCGTCGAAATGCACCCATCCGTCGCCCAGCGACGGATGCAGTCCGCGCACCCGGGCGACGTCGTAAGCCATGCCAGCCACCTTAGAGCTTCCGCAATTTCGCGAAATTGTGACGGTAGAGGGTGCCCCATCAGCGGTCCCCCCGCACGGAGGCTTGGCGAGCCAGGTCACCCGGCCAGCCATACTAGTCCAGTGGGGCTCTGGGTCGGGACGCTGCTTGCACTGTTCTTGCTGATCACGCCCGGGACGATCGTCGCGCGAGCCACCCAGCTAACTTGGCCGGTCGCCATCGCAATTGGCCCGGCGCTGACATACGGCGTAGTAGCGCTGGCGATCATTCCGCTGGGTGCGCTCCAAATCCCTTGGAACGGTTGGACGGCGCTGGCGACGCTGGTCGTGGTCTGCGTGCTGGCAACGGGTTTGCAGATGCTGCTCGCCCGCTACCGCGACAAGGAGGCAGAGGCCCGAGGCATCCGTGCCTGGCCGGCGGTGCTGGTGGCGGCCGGTGTGCTGTTGGGCGCCCTGCTGATCATGTGGGCCGGCTACCGCGGCCTCACGCACTGGCAGACCGTTCCCAGCACCTGGGACGCCGTCTGGCACGCCAACGAGGTGCGCTACATCCTCGACACCGGCCAGGCGTCGTCGACCCACATGGGCGAGCTCCGCAACGTCGAGACCCACCAACCGCTGTACTACCCGTCGGTGTTTCACGCCCTGACCGCGGTTTACTGTCAGCTCACCGGCGCGGCACCCACCACCGGCTACACCCTGACATCACTGGCGGCGTCGGTCTGGCTGTTTCCGTCCAGCGCGGCCATGCTGACCTGGTTCCTGTTGCGCCCTATCAGCACTCAATGGCGCACCGCGGGTGTGTCGGCTACCGCGGCCGCACTGTCGGCGTCGTTCACCTCGGTGCCCTACGTCGAGTTCGGCGTCGCCGCGATGCCCAACCTGGCCGCCTACGGGGTCGCGATCCCGACGTTCGTGCTGATCGCCTCGACTTTGCGGCACCGCGACCGCATCCCCGCGGCCGTACTGGCTCTGGTGGGCGTCGTGTCGGTGCACCTCACCGGTGGATTCGTCGTCATCCTGTTCTTGGGGGCCTGGTGGCTGCTGGACGCGCTGTGGCATCCGGTGCGTGGGCGGCTCGCCGACGTAGTGACCCTGGCGGCCGTGGCGGTGCCGACGGCGGCGATATTGGCGCCGCAGTTCATCGGCGTGCTCAGGCAGGCCGACATCATCGCCGGGCATGCGTTCCCCAGCTTCAAGAGCGTGAAGCAGGGGATCATCGATGCGCTCCTCCTGCACACCCGCCACCTCAACGATTTCCCGACGCAGTACGGCCTGGTCGTGCTCAGCGTCATCGGCATGGCGATCCTGCTGGGCAAGAGGATCTGGTGGCCACCCGCTGTATGGGTGGTGCTGACCGTGGCGACCATCTATTCCGGGGCGCCCTTTCGCAATCCCCTCGGCCGCGCCATCGAAGAGTTCAGCCAGTTCTTCTACAACGATCCGCGCCGGCTTGCGGCCGTGGTCACGATGCTGGTGACACCCATCGCGGCCGTTGCGTTGTTCACGATCGTCGTCGTCGCGGTCGCGGTGGCCAAACGGCTCACCAACCAGTTCAAACGGCTGCCCAATCCGGTCTGGAGCGCGGCCACGGTCGTCCTGCTGGTGGTGGCCGTCGTGTTCACTGCCCGGCACTACCTCTACCGGCACCTGGTTCTGTTCGGAGATAAATACGACTCGGTGATAATCGACCAGCGAGACCTCATGGCCATGGCCTACCTGGCCAAGCTGCCGGGCGCGCATAACACCCTGATCGGCGACTCCAACATCGACGGCACCGCCTGGATGTACGCCGTGGCCGACCTGCACCCGCTGTGGACCCACTACGACTTCCCGCAGCAGACCGGCCCGGGCTACTACCGCTACATCTTCTGGACCTCGGCGCGCAAAGGCGAATCCGACCCGAAGGTGGTCGAGGCGATCAAAGCGCTCAATATCAGGTACATCCTGACCAGCATTCCCAACGTTCGAGGGTTCAACACGCCCGACGGACTAATGTCTCTCGATAGATCGAAGTCATGGGCGCTGATCTACGACAACGGCGGGGCTCGAATCTACGAGTGGCGCGGAGATGCCCGGGCGCCACACCCTTAAGGTTTTGAAAAAGGATGGTGAATGGATTGGCTAACGGCAACGACGACGACGGCATCGAGGTCATCGGTGACGTCGATCCGCGGATCATGGCGCTCCACGAAGCGAACGAGGGCGACGACGCCGACGAGCGCTCCCTGACCGACCTGGTCGAGCAGCCCGCCAAGGTGATGCGAATCGGCACCATGATCAAGCAGCTGCTCGAGGAGGTGCGCGCGGCACCGCTCGACGAGGCCAGCCGCAATCGGCTGCGCGACATCCACGCCACCAGCATCCGCGAGCTCGAAGACGGCCTGGCACCGGAACTGCGCGAGGAGCTCGATCGGCTCACCCTGCCGTTCAACGAGGACGCCGTGCCGTCGGACGCCGAGTTGCGCATCGCCCAGGCGCAGCTGGTCGGCTGGTTGGAGGGGCTCTTCCACGGCATCCAGACCGCACTGTTCGCCCAGCAGATGGCGGCTCGCGCACAGCTCGAGCAGATGCGCCAGGGCGCGCTTCCCCCGGGAATCAGCCGGTCGGGCCACGGGCCGGGCTCGGGCACCGGGCAGTACCTGTAAGCGGACTTGCGGTGCCGGGTCCAGGTCCTCATATCGAGACACGCGATGCGTGGGTGGAATTTCCCATCTTCGATGCCAAGTCGCGTTCTTTGAAGAAGGCATTCCTGGGCAAGGCGGGCGGCACGATCGGTCGCAACAGTTCCAACGTCGTTGTCGTCGAGGCGTTGCGCGACATCACCATGACGCTCGAGTTGGGCGACCGGGTCGGACTCGTCGGCCACAATGGCGCGGGGAAATCGACACTGCTGCGCCTGCTTTCGGGCATCTACGAACCCACTCGCGGCTCGGCCACGGTCACCGGTCGCGTCGCACCGGTCTTCGACCTCGGGGTCGGCATGGACCCCGAGATCTCCGGCTACGAGAACATCATCATCCGCGGCCTGTTCCTCGGGCAGACGCGAAAGCAGATGCTGTCCAAGGTCGACGAGATCGCCGAGTTCACCGAGCTGGGTGACTACCTGTCGATGCCGTTGCGCACGTACTCCACCGGGATGCGGGTCCGACTGGCGATGGGCGTGGTCACCAGCATCGACCCCGAGATCCTGCTGCTCGATGAGGGCATCGGCGCGGTGGACGCCGACTTCCTGAAGAAGGCGCAGTCCCGGCTGCAGCGCCTGGTGGAACGCTCCGGAATCCTGGTGTTCGCCAGTCATTCCAATGAATTCCTGGCCCGGCTGTGCAAGACCGCCATGTGGATCGACCACGGGGTGATCCGGCAGACGGGCGGCATCGAAGATGTGGTGCGCGCCTACGAGGGTGAGGACGCGGCCCGGCACGTACACGAGGTGCTGGCCGAGACGGCGGCGGGATGAGCGAATCCGTCTTCGCCGTTGTGGTCACCCACCGGCGGCCCGACGAGCTGGCCAA
>Ga0318528_10000616_pt1 | contig 11903 bp, 13 predicted proteins | sample GRESIP052b4f26_FD_202500 | JGI IMG/M metagenome (GOLD analysis project Ga0318528, IMG submission 202500) | Tropical soil microbial communities from Luquillo Experimental Forest, Puerto Rico - GRE.SIPMG.052b4f26 | ecosystem: Environmental > Terrestrial > Soil > Tropical forest > Bulk soil...
TGTGATGGCTGAAGTGAGCCAGCACACCGGCGAGGTAGAAGCCTGTGACCCATTTCCAGGTGTTCTGTTGCTGGCGCGAGCGGGCCGGTTTTGCCGCAGCAAACGAGAAGACGCGGCGTCCGAATTTGGGCAATCCCGGAGGTCCGATCATGATCTTATCCACGCGCTCGTAGTGTTGCACGTAAAATACGCGAACGCCGACCGCGTCATCCTTCCAAATCAGCAAATGCAGTGCTGCAGGGCGACGCGGCGCGGTAAAAATACACGGTTCTACCGAGGTCTGTCACTCCGCGTCGTGATGTCACGTCGAGACGCGATGTAATCGTCAACGAACAGCCATAGCGGCCGCAGCGGCAAGGGGCAGAGCCCTGCTGCCGTGAGCAGTAGGATGGCGAGGATGGCAAAGGCGTCGGCGCCTACCCGACGCCGAGAGGCCGTTCGGCGAGGGCACCGAGAAAGGCGAAGGGGATCAGGATCCCGGCTGAAAGCCACGTTCCGGTGGGGATGCCTACGGTCACGACGTGGGAAGCAAGGCTCGCTGCATAGGCGAACGCGAAGAACGAGAGTAGGGTCGACCGTACCGTTCGCGGCGGAGCCCCGGCGAGCAGCAGGTAGATCAGCACTGGCGGCCCTGCCATCCCCATGACGCGGTGGCGACACCTGCGACCAACCCCGTCGCGATTTTGATGCCGGGCTTCATGCCGAACGGACCGGAGAATTCGCTCGCACCACGTCGCCGCTGCCATCCGAGCAGCGCGGCGAAGGCGAGGATCGTGGCTCCGACTAGCACGCGGACGACGACCGGATCGGCATACCGGAAAGCGAGGAGGCCGAGCGGCAAGCCGGCCAGACTACCGAGCCCGAGCCGCAACAGCAGCCCCAGCGCGATTGCGCGCCACAATCCCGGCAGCGCGACAAACGACAGCGCCGTCGAGATGATGACGACGAGCTGGATCGCCCGCGGCGGGTCGACGAACAGCAAAAGAACGGCGCCGCAGAACGGCAAAGCCAAAACCAGTCACCGTGTAGAGCACTGCTACGCCCGCTGTCGTCGCGGCCAACGCGGCTTAGTCAAGCAGGTTCACTGCCGAGCCGAAACGGCTCGTCAGGGGGTTCTATGAAAGGACACGATGCGCCGCTCTGCCTCGCGCCGGGCCTGTATCGCCGCACGGATCACGCGTCATCTCCCTCGTTCATGCTTCGTTCGGGAGGGATTATACCTTTCAAAGTGGGCTGTCGAGAGGTACGGTACGCCCACCGCTTGGCGGCGTGGCTTTGCGCCGGAGCATCAAAGACAGACAGTTTGGCCGCGGAGGGTGAGCGCCGCGGCGGGGAGTCAGCGCCGAAAGCTCGCGGGATGGAGCGCCCCGCGCCCCTGCCGCAGCGGGTAGCCGCCGGGAATAACACCCTGGCGCCAGCCGGGCGGGGCAAGGCCGCGACAGACCCCGCCACTCGGGACGCCATGCAGAGTGGCGTCAGGCGTTGGCGACTAGCGCCTTGCGCAACGCCGCCGCACAGTCCGCGATAGCGCGACGCGCGGTCGCGATCAGTCGGCCATACCGGATGAAGCCATGGTTGATGCCATCATAGATGGCGAGCTCGTGGGGAACCCCTGCCTCTTTGAGGCGCGCGGCTAGACGGCGGCTGTCGTCAAGCAACGGGTCGAGGTTGCCGACGATCAGATGCGCCGGCGGCAATCCCGCCGGGTCGGCAAGGATCGGCGCGGCGCGCCAGTCGCGTTGCTGCTCCGGGCGTTCGAGGTAGGTCTCCCAGATCCAGCGCATCTGCGTCTGCGAGAGGCCTGCCCCGCGGCCGAAGCGCTGCCAGGAGTCACTCTGGGTGTCGGTTGAATAGCAGCCGTAAATCAGCAGCATGAAGCCGAGAGCACGCTCGCCGGCATCTCGCAACGCCGCAGCTGCCGCTAGAGCGAGGTTCGCTCCCGCGGAATCACCGCCGACCGCGAGCCGCGCCGGATCGATGCCAAGGCCAGCGCCCTCGCGCGCGGCCAGCCGGATCATCGCGACCATCTCGTCGAATGCCACCGGAAACCGGTGCTCGGGTGACAGCTTGTAATCGACCGATAGCGCGGCCGTGCCGGATTGGCGGGCAAATTCGCGTAGCACCGCGTCCCAGCTCGGCAAGCTCCCCTGCACGAAACCACCGCCATGCGCATAAATGAGCAGAGGCGGCCGTTCGACACCATCCGGTAGATAGAGCCGGCACGGCACCTGACCGTGCGGCCCCGGGAGCTCCAGATCGCGCTCATCCCGAAGCGGTATGGAACCCTCGCCGAGAAATTCGCCGATGCGGTCGGTGGCAGCGCGGACCTCATCAAGGGACGCCTGGGTGCGGTCGGGCGCGACGAGACCTCGGTCCTGCAGCAGCTTCCCGGCAGCGATCAGTTCGGGATCGATCCAGGGTGTAGCGTCGTTCATCGTCATTCCTCCCTTGGCTATTCGGCGGCGCGTGCGGATGCGGCGGCAGGGGTCGGTGTCGCCGCCGGCAGGCGCGGCAATACCTCCTTCGCCATCAGGCGTATGCCCTTTTCGGCTTCGCGATGATCGAGAAAGCCCGAGCGCCCGATAAAGATGAAATGGCCGAAGCCGCCGACCTTCTCGTAAATGTCCATGATCTGCCGGTAGACGGTATCCGGGTTACCGGCGCACAGAATGCCGCGGGCGATCGCCTGCTCGGCGGTGATGCCGATCAGACTCTGGCCCGGGCGTGAGGCGGCTTGGCTGCCCGGCCGCGGTTGGGTGCGATAATTTTGTGCGGCAACCTCCGGCGACATGCGTCCCGGCAGGAATTTTGACATTTGCGGCGACTGTTTGAGGCTGGTGTTCAGGAACCACAGCGTTTTGCTGCCGACCCGCAGGCCCTCCTCGTCTGTCTCGCCGACATAGCACAGAGCGGCATAAGCGAAACGGTCGGTCCCGGGCGCTGTCAATCCGGCTGCGCGGCGAGCATCTCGATAAGCGTCAAAGGCACGCTTGCTGGCTTCGGGGCCGCGCAAGACAAGCGCGTTGATCATGCCGCGCCGGCCGAGCTCCGCCGAGGTCTCGGGATCGCCGGTCGCCGCCCACATCGGTGGATGTGGACGTTGATAGACCGGCGGCCAGATGTTGACGTGGCGGTGGGTGAAGTGCTTGCCCTCCCAGCTGAAGGGCCCGTCATGCGAGGTCAGGGTCTTTTGGATCAGGTCGATCGCCTCCCAAAATCGGTCGACATAGCCGACCGGGTTGGCGTTGCCCGATACCATCTCGCTATCGCCTGATTTGACAAAGCCGATCTCGAGCCGGCCGCGCGAGATCACATCTGCCGTCGCATATTCCTCGGCCACCCGCACCGGATCGGGGCGGATCGTGATCAAGGTCCCCAGAGAGAGGATACGGACCTTCTTGGTCTGCCGGGCGAGGATGCCGAGAATCATCGGGCTCGCGCCGTAGAGGCTGTTGATACCGGAATGATGTTCGATCGAGACGACGTTGACCCCGAGCTCGTCGCACAGCAGGTGCTCGTCGAGGCATTCCGCGAACAAATCCGCTGCGATCTTCGGGTCGCAATATTTATTGGGCAGGCTGGCGCGCACCGACTCGGCGCGGTCGAGGATTTCCTGCGGAACGAAGGGATAGACATTCTCGCAATGATACCAAGCCTGCATCTCGTCTCTCCCGATTACTCTTCGAGGAACGCGGCAACCCGCTCGACAAACGCTTCGGGCTGCTCGATTTCGGGATGATGCCCGGCCCCTTCGATCACGGCCAAGTGCGAACCGGGGATCAGCCTGCTATAGGCGCGGCCGTAATCCGGTGTGACCACCCGATCGCTCGCCCCCCATACCAGCAAGGTCGGCACCGAGATTTGAGCGAGCCAGCGGGGCAATTGCGGGTTGTACATGTATGGGCGCCACGCGTAGAGGCACAATGCCTCGCGATTGCGCGCATGGACGACCAGCGCCTCGTCCGACATCGCGTTGTAGTCGGGCGCGAAGCCGTCCGGATCGTGCCAGCGGCACTGCCGCACCTCGTCTGGCGATTTGTTGAAGATGTCGAGGATGTCCGGGGTCTCGCGGTCGCTGATCTTGATGCCGAGCGGATCGACGAGGACGAGCTTGTCGAGACGATGGCTGCACGCCGCCGCGACTTCCGCTGCGACCCAGCCGCCGAACGAAAAGCCGAGCAGGGTGACCTTGTCGCCCGGCAATGCGTGGAGTGCCGCGAGGTAGAGATGCACCAGGTCGTAGACCGTATCGAAATCCTTGGGTCGCGGCGACTGGCCGAACCCCGGGAAGGACGGCGCGATGATCTCGCCGTGTCGGCCGAGAAGGTCGAGAAAGGGAGCAGCGGGATCGATCGTATCGAAGCCATGCACTGCGAGAATCGGCCGCCCGCTACCGCGGCGTAGCGCTTCGAGCTCGATCTCGTGCACCCTCAGCCGCTCGCCCTCCATTGACCCGCTGGTCATCGCACCCTTCCTCCGCATAGCGACATGTATAGCCGTCAACCCTGCCCGTGCAAAACCGGTGTCGGCCGCCGATTTCCCTAATCGACGGGAAAATACTGGCAAACATCGATCATCCGGGCGAAATAGTCGAAGTCACGTCTCTACCGACCTCGTCGCTATCTGGGCCCGGGATTGTCACCTTCGAGTTCGACACGCTTATTGCGCTTCATGCCGCGCTCGACCGTGTCTACAAGCTCGACGTCAGCCTTCCCGACGCGCCGCTGACACGGTTTCACGCCCGCACCGCCGACCTGCCGCAAACGACCGAGGCCGAGCGGCTCGTCGTCCAGCGCATCGGCCAGAACATCTTCCGCGAGGCGCTAATGGATTACTGGGGCGCCCGCTGCCCGATCACCAGCATCACCGATCCCGCGCTGTTGCGCGCTTCCAATATCATCCCTTGGGCCGAATGTGATGACGCGCAAAGGCTCGACGTGCACAACGGCCTGCTCCTGTCGGGGCTCTGGGATGCCGCCTTCGACGCGGGCTCGTCAGCTTTGCCGATAACGGAACCGCGCTCGCCAGCCCCAAACTAAGCCACGCCGCGTGTGGGGCGCTGGATATCGAGAGTGTGTCGCCCCTCCCTAACTTGCGAGAGGCGCACCGCACCAACCTCGCAGCTGACCGTGCCCGACATGGTTTCTCGGGCGCAATTGTTCCGCCGCCGTGACCAAGGCACCGCCTCGGGCCGGACTATTCGTTCGCTTGCCTGTCCGATGTCGCATTCGCCCGGTCGAGCACGGCGTTGAACAGCACATTGCAGCCGGCGGTCAGGTCCTCGGGCTTGGCGTCCTCGATCTCATTGTGGCTGATGCCGCCGACACAGGGGACGAAGACCATCGCGGAGGGTGCGACGCGCGCCATGTACACGGCGTCATGCCCGGCGCCGCTGGCGATGTCCTGGTGCGGATAGCCCTGTACCGCGGCGGCGTCGCGCACCGCGCCAACGAGATCGGAGTGGAACGGGGTTGGCGGGAAGTACCAGAATTCCTTGACCTCGACCTTGAGGCCGTTCGCCGAGGCCGCCTCCTGGCAGGCCGCGCGCAGTTCCCTATCCATCTCGGTCAGCACCGGGTCATAGGGGTGACGAAAATCGACAGTAAAGAATACCCGGCCCGGGATCGTGTTGCGCGAGTTGGGGCTGACCTGGACAAAGCCGACCGTGGCACAGGCATAGGGCGCGTGGCCATGGCCGATAAGGTTGACCCTGTCGATCATGCGGGCGGCACCAACCAATGCGTCGCGCCGCCGCGGCATCGGCGTCGGCCCGGCATGCGCTTCCTGACCGGTTACCGTGACTTCGTACCAGCGCTGGCCCTGGGCGCCGGTGACGACGCCGATCGGCTTGCCCGCCGCTTCGAGGATCGGCCCCTGCTCGATATGCGCCTCGAAATAGGCGGCAACCGGCTTTCCGCCGACCGGCTCGGGACCGGCAAAGCCGATCCGCCCGAGTTCGGCGCCGAGGGTGACCCCTGTCAGGTTGTCGGGCCTTGCCAGACCCTCGGCGAGATCGAAGACGCCGGCGAATACCCCCGAGCCGACCATCGCCGGCGAGAAGCGCGAGCCCTCCTCGTTGGTCCAGGCGACGATCTCGATCGGTGCCTCGGTCTCGTAGCCGAGGTCATTCAAGGTGCGGACCACTTCGAGCCCGGCCATCACCCCATAGGCGCCGTCGAACTTGCCGCCGGTCGGCTGGGTGTCGAGGTGGCTGCCGGACATCACCGGTGGCAGGCTCGGGTCGCGGCCGGCGCGGCGCGCGAAGATGTTGCCGATCTTGTCGACCCGGACCGTGCAGCCGGCATCCTCGCACCAACGGATAAAGAGCCGGCGAGCCTCCCCGTCGAGGTCGCTCGCGGCAAGCCGGCATACCCCGCCCTTCGGTGTGGCGCCGATTTCTGCCAGCGCCATAAGGCTTGCCCACAACCGCTCGCCATTCACTTGCAGGTTTCGCATCACGCCCTCCCCGCTGGAACTCCCTGCACTGCCGGAATTAATTCCCTGTTCGGCCGATTTAACTCCCTGATCGACCGAATTAATTCCTGTTCGGTCGCCTAGGGAATTTGCTCTCCGCTCGACTTAAAAACAATGAGTTGGCGACCGTGATCAGGCCGAAAAAGGGCCGCAACATCGATCGACAGCACCCAAGGGCCACGGGGCGAAATGCCAGCGATCCAGATCTCGCCATGTGCGGTCGTCGAGACGTAATGAAGCCAGCCGCTGTCGACCCCGCGCTCGAGCCGGAAGCCGTTGCCCCAGGCAGCCTTCTGCGCCTCGGTCCGAATGACGAAACCAGGAGGATCCTCCGGGGCTATGTTCGGCACCGCAGCGCTACCTCCGGCCCACGTCGACCGGCCTTATCCCACCGTCTCGAACTCGATCCGGCGCGCTTCGGTGACCCGCTTGGAGGCATCCAGGATCTCCAGCGAGACTAGGTTCCCGTCTTCGTCGTAGTCGAGAATGACGCCCGGCTTGTCCTCGTCGCTTTCGACGACCGCGGCATCCGCTTTCAGGATGATGCTCAGCGTATCCGTTCTCGCATCATAAGTGGCTTTCATCGGTTACACCCTCCAATACTTTGCAATGCGGCTTGTCCGATAGACCCTGACGACCTCCGCCGGGTCGCGGTCGATATCGACGAACACGCGAAGAATGTAGGTCTTGCCAGCAAACGTGATCCTGGATTGCAACACGTCCCGGCCCGGTCGCACCGCGTGGCGCCGCTCCGGAGCAGCGAGAACTCGGCTTACGACGCCCTCGTCGATGCCGCGGCGCGCCATTTCGAACGCCGCGTGGCTCGTGACGAGAAAATTCCTTACCGGCTCCGCCATCTCATTGGGCGGCAGCCAGCTGCGCGTCCTGCGCATCCGAGGCCGCGAGTACGAGGAGTGATTGCGGTTTAAGGTTGGGGTCGGTTGCCCGTTCTAGCGTCTCGTCGATCACCGCATCGGGCGAAATGTCGGTCCCGAAGAGCCGCGACGCTACTTTCGCGACGGCGACGGCATGCTCGGTGTCGTCCTCTTGGCTCGACATCGTCGCCGAAGTGCCGATGCAAAGCGGCGGGCGCTCGCGACACAGCCGATCGCGTAAACGCCGCACTAGCATAGCCACGTCTGCCCCTTGGCGGTCGCGAAAGGTATGCAGCTCGTCAAGTACAATGAAGTCGAGCTCTTGGGCATTCTCGATGACAGTCTGGTCGAGCTTGCTCTGACGCGTCATCAAGAGCTCGATCATCATGAAATTGGTCAGCAGGATGTCGGGTTTGGCCTCTCTGATGCGCTCGCGTTCTTCGGTGTTTTCCTGCCCGGTGTATCCGGCAAAGGTCGGGCGCAGATTTTCCGGCAAGCCGGACTGGTCGAGAAATTTGTTGAGTTCTTCGGGCTGGCTGTTGGCCAGAGCATTCATTGGGTAGATCACGATTGCTCGCGTGCGTTGCTCTTCGCCCTCGGCGCGCGCACGGATGGCCGCATCGATGAGCCGACGTTCGACGCGCTCTCGCCCGGAGTTCATGTTCGCGATGCTATCGCGATTTTGCCGGTTACCATAGCGCCGGAAGGTCCAGATTATTGCTTCCGACATAACGCGTTACAGATGTAACGCGTTACATTTAATGCAGAACAAGATGGCTAACCCCGCCGAAGGAATGAAGATCATGCGCATGCGGCGCCGACGGCAGGGCTTACGCGAATTGCGCCTTGTCGTCCCGGATGCTCGCTCGGAAGCCGTGCGCAACCGGATTGCCGCGCAGGTTGTAAAGCTGAACCCCGACAGCGAACGAGACGCACTTTTCTGGATTGAGGCTGTATCGGACTTCGACGCCGATGAGCCGCGGTGACGTGGTGATTGTCGCCGCACCCGCCGACTACGGCAAACCGCGACCAGCTGTGATCGTGCAGTCGGTATGCCATCACGGGTAGCCATGCCTCGGTCGTGATCTGCACGATGACCTCCGAAACAACGGAGGCGGATTTCCGCGGCACGATCGATCCCGGGCCGGAAACGGGGCTGCGGGTCCGATCTCAGGTGATGGCGGACAAACCTGTAACGATCCGTCATGAGCGGATCGGGCGACGGATCGGCCGGCTCGGGGCCATGGACGTATCGCGGCTCAATGTGGCCTTGGCGCTCGTGATGGGCCTGGGAGACTACCACCAGCCGTCACGGCTTTTGGAGTCACCACATGTTGGTTCCGGGAAGCGCAGCTCAGTTCCAACAATCGGCAGCGTTTGATGCGATTCTGTCTCCTGGAGACTTGGATGCGGTCGGGTGCTTTGGGCCCTCGAATTTCTTCGCGCGCCGAGCCGGCCGCGACCCGGGCCTGCCGGCGGTCATGACCGACAGCCATCTCGACACCCAGCCGACCGGCGGCAAGTTCGACGGCGCCTATGGGGTGATGGCCGGGCTCGAAGTGGTGCGCATCTTGAACAACCTCAGCTACGAGACCGAGGCGCCGATCGAGATCATCGCCTGGACCAACGAGGAGGGCTCGCGCTTCTCGCCGGAGATGGTCGGCTCGGGGTGTTCGCCGGCGTTTTCGAACTCGCCGAGGGTCTGGCAAGGCCAGGGGTCTACCTCGGCGCCGAACTCGCGCGGATCGGCTTTGCTGGCCCCGAGCCGGTCGGCGGAAGGCCGCTCGCCGCCTATTTGGAGGCGCATATCGAGCAGGTACCGATCCTCGAAGCGGCAAAGAAGCCGATCGGCGCCGTCACCGGCGCCCAGGGTCAGCGCTGGTACGAGATCACGGTCACCGGCCAGGAGGCGCATGCCAGGCCGACGCCGATGCTGCGGCGGCGCGACGCGCTCGTCGGGGCGGCGCGCATGATAGATGCCGCCAATCGGATTGGCTATGCCCATGCACCCTGTGCCTGCGCGACGGTCGGCTTTGTCCAGGTCAGCCCGAACTCGCGCGACGCGATCCCCGGCCGCGCGTGCTTCGCTGTCGATTTCCGCCGAAGACGAAGTGCTGGGTGCGATGGATCGCGACCCGCGGCAAACCTGAGAGGGCATCGCCTCGGCGATCGGCCTTGAGACGAAGGTTAAGGAGTTCTGGTATTTCCCGCCAACGCCATTCCATCCCGATCTCGTCACCTCTGCGCGCGAGGCCGCCGCGGCGGAGGGCTATGCGCGCGTCAGGACATCGTTAGCGGCGCCGGGCACGACGCCGTCTACATAGCGCGTGTCACCCCGGGCGCTATGATCTTCGCCCTCTGTCGGCGGCATCAGCCACAAGGAAATCGAGGACGCCAGGCCCGGGGACCTGACCGCCGGCTGCAATGTGCTGTTGGACGCCGTGCTCGCCCGGGCGAATGCCGCTCCACCAAGCGAAGACCGGTAGGTGCGCTGCTCACCCAGCCCGGCGCATAAACTTCCGTGTCAGACACCGACGTGTAAAATTAACCGTACAGCGCAAGGCAACCCAGCGGGGAGCATGCCGCATGCACGGTACCCGCGCTTCGTTCGATGATCTGATCCTTAATTACGACCCTAAGTTTCCTCAGGAACGCTTTGTTTCAGCCGGGATCGCCGGGGCGCTGAAGAGTTCCACCGGCCGCCTGCCCGGCTCGGTTCCGTGGCCGCAAGGGCACGCGCGGACCGCAGCGCCACTTCCGTCGGCGCCGGCCGATACCAACGACCTCAGCCGCTTCAGCGGCTATGATGCCATCGTGGTGACCAGGACCGCCGCGGAGGCCGCCGCGCTTGCCGCGATGTTCACGTCGGATTACCTGCCCTCGCGCTGGTACGAGTACCGTCACAACGTGCAAGCCTACATCCCGCTAGTCACGGGCCGACAGGCGCCGTTCAACGACCACAGCACCGATATGGCGCGCTACTACCACAACCTAGGCCTCTACTTTCCGTGCACGATTGGCAAGGCGCGAGTGCTGCTGTTCAAGTCGGGTTTGCATCTCGACTATGACGGTCCCGCAACGCCGGTGCGCAAGCTCATGATTGAGATTGCGCAGGCCGTGAGGCCCAAGATGTTCATTGCGACCGGGACCGGAGGCGCGATCGGAGCAGAGGTTGCGTTGGGCGACGTCGTGGTGGCGACACGCGCCCGCTTCGACTGCACGACCCAGTTCAAGAACGAGCCCTGGGCCACCGCGTCCTACCGGACATCACTGCTGCCGACCGGCGCCATCGCCGCGATCACGCCGGACCTTACCCGGGTCAATGCGAGCCGCATTACCGGCGCGCGACCGTCGCCGACGATCTGGACGGGCGATCCGGCCGCCGCAGTGGTAACCACCGATTTCTTCGGCTTCGACGATTCGACCAACCACCACAAGCTGCAAGGGCTCGGTCGCGCCTGCGACATGGGCAACGCGATGGTCGGCAATGCGATGCAGGACTGCCCAGGCGTCGCCTGGTACTCAGTCCGCAACGCGTCTGATCCGCAGATCCCGAACCCGAGCGGCAACATTGAGGCGCCAAGCAGCAGGCTGGCCGGATATACACCGAATGGGGAGCCTTTACGACGGCGGCGAGTGCGATCGCCATCTGGGCGATCATCGACGCCCGTTTCAACCCGTAAACGAGGGGAGGATCGACACAGATTTCGTGTGACTGGTTGCCGCCGGGTGAGGGCGGCTTTCACGTGAGGGCGCACACCAACCCGATGCCAAGGTCATGGTCACCCAGGCAGCGACGAGTGGGCCGTCGACGCTAGCCACGAGACGGCCGAAATGCTCGTCGACCCGAACGGCAACCGATTGCAAGCCTCGAGCTCGGTAACGATCCGTCGTGAGCTTATAGGGCAACGAATAGGCCGGTTCACGCCCGCGGACATGGCGCCAAATGTCGCCTTGGCGTTCGTGATGGGGCTGCGAATTAGTTCACGGCCAGATCTGTCCGCCCAGTTCTAGGCGGCCGACATCGCGGGCCCGCAGCTATTCCGCGGCCGCGAGGTGGGGCCGCTGCCGGCGTAATTCGGCCACCCGCTCCCTTGTATAGAGATCGGTCCAATTGACGAGCGCAAAGTCGGTGACCTGCCGCGGATCGTAGGCGCGGTCGGGGATGCGGATCTCCTTGCCGGCGATATGGACGGCGCGGATCCGGCTCTTGTCCTGCAGCAGCCGGATGTCGTTGAGCGGAGAGAAGTCGAGCGCAATGAAATCAGCGGCCCGACCGGGCTCCAACACCCCAATACGCTCGCCTTCGATCATGAACCGGGCATTGACCTCGGTCGCCGCGCGCAATGCCGCCGCCGGAGTAAAGCCGAGATCCTCGACAAAGAGCTCGAGTTCACGGGCGTTCCACTCGCCATACGGGGTGACGGCAAAACCGGTATCGGTGCCGGTCAGCATCGGCACGCCGGCAGCGCGCGCCTTCTTCCAATTGGCGCAGCCGATCTCGTATTCGCGCCGGGTATGGTCGGGGCGGCCTCTTTGGTAAGCGGGGTCGTG
>Ga0318528_10000620_pt1 | contig 11879 bp, 10 predicted proteins | sample GRESIP052b4f26_FD_202500 | JGI IMG/M metagenome (GOLD analysis project Ga0318528, IMG submission 202500) | Tropical soil microbial communities from Luquillo Experimental Forest, Puerto Rico - GRE.SIPMG.052b4f26 | ecosystem: Environmental > Terrestrial > Soil > Tropical forest > Bulk soil...
CCGTTGACGCCGGCCGAACTGATGTCCGACATTACTCAGGGTTTCTACGTCACCGACCTGATCGGCTCCGGCGTCAACGGCGTGACCGGCGACTACAGCCGTGGCGCATCCGGCTTCTGGATCGAGAACGGCAAGGTCACCTATCCGGTGAGCGAGGTGACGATCGCGGGGCATCTTTTGGAGATGTTCAAGTCGCTGGCGGTGGCCAACGATCTGGAATTCCGTTACGGCGTCAATGCGCCGACGGTGCGCATCGAGGGATTGACGCTTGGTGGACGCTAGTGGTCCGTTTCGAACATTCGCTCTGACCCGCGACGCCGATTTGCTGAAGGATACCGTACGCGAGGCCGGCGAGCTCGCGCTGTCGCTGTTTCGCACCGAGCTCAGGAACTGGACCAAGGGAGCGTCGTCGCCGGTCTCGGAAGCCGATATCGCGGTCAATGACCTCCTTGAACAGCGGCTGCGCGCCGCCACGCCCGACTATGGCTGGCTGTCGGAGGAAAGCGCCGACGACGAGCATCGGCTGTCCAAGCGCCTGGTCTGGATCGTCGATCCGATCGACGGCACGCGCGGCTATCTCGCCGGCCGCGAAGACTGGTGCGTCAGCGCGGCGCTGGTCGAGGGGGCAGCTCCGGTGCTGGCTGCCGTGTTTGCGCCGGCAAGCGACGAATTCTTTTTTGCCGCGCGCGGGCAGGGCGCAACCCGTAACGATATCGCGCTGCAGGCCACCTCGGGCACAGAGCTCGACTTTTCACGCGTGGCCGGGCCAAAACCTCTGGTGGAGCGGCTCAATCCCTCGCGCGGCGAGATCGTGCTGCATCCGCGCATCGCGTCTCTGGCGCTCAGACTCTGTCGGGTGGCGCAAGGAAGTCTCGATGCCGCCTTTGCCGGCGGTCAGAGCCGCGACTGGGATCTTGCCGCCGCGAATTTGATCGTACAGGAAGCGAATGGTAACATGACTGCGCTTTCCGGGGACGCGATTCTCTACAATCGCCGGGAGGTGACGCACGGGGTGCTGGTGGCAGCGGGACGCGACCGTCATGCGGACATCGTCTCGCACTTCAGCAAACGACCGTTGCCGTGACACCCGGGTGTGGCGGTTCAGAAGTCAGCATCATCATTGCCGCGAGTTCGCAAAATCGAAGGACCCGCTCAATGATGCGAACTTCGGAATCGGAATCTGGACACCGGGTGTGTTTTTGGATTTGATGCGCATCGAAAGATGCGTTTCGAAAAGTGCTTGCCGGGCGTCTCCTCGAGGAAAACAACCATGCCAGACAATGGCCCGCAGCAGCAATTGCTTCACCTCGTGATCGGGGGCGAATTGACCGATCTCGAAAACAACATCTTCAAGGATCTCGATCGGGTGGACATCGTCGGCGTATTTCCCAATTACGCGACGGCCTACGCGGCCTGGAAGGCCAGGGCGCAGGCTACCGTCGACAATGCCCATATGCGCTATTTCGTCGTGCATCTGCATCGCCTGCTCGATCCGGGCAACGATCCCAAGCAAGCCACGAAACCAACCCGTTGAAGAAACTGCTCCGCAATACGCTGCGCAGTAAATGGTTTCAGGGCGCAGTCGGTTTCCTCGCGGCCGAGTATCTGCGGCTGGTGTGGCGGACCAACCGTATCACCATGGATCCGCCCAATATCCAGGCCCGGGTCGAGGCGCAGATGCCGGCGATCTTCGCCTTCTGGCATGGCCAGCATTTCCTCACCCCCTTCATCAGGCTCAAGCGCTATCGGGCCAAGGTGTTGATTTCGCTGCATCGGGACGGCGAGTACAACGCGATCGCGGCGGAGCGGCTCGGTGTCGGCACGATTCGCGGCTCCGGCGACCACGGTGCGGCGTTCCACCGCAAAGGCGGGGTCGGCGCGTTCAGGGAGATGGTGCGCGCGCTTGAGGAAAATTGTAATGTCGCATTGACCGCCGACGTGCCAAAGCGCGCGCGGGTCGCGGGACTTGGCATCATCATGCTGGCGCGAGAATCCGGACGGCCAATCATGCCCTTTGCGATGGCCACCAGCCGCTACATTCGCCTCCACAACTGGGACCGCACCACCATCAATCTGCCGTTCGGGCGTGGCGCGCTGGTCGGGCTGGAGGAAGTCTATGTCCCGCCGGATGCCGACGAGGCGAAGATGGAAGAGCTGCGCCTGAAACTGGAAAGCATCCTGAACGAGGTGACCCGCCGCGCCTACGCCATGGTCGGCCGCCCCGAGGGGGCCGGACATGGCTAATTCACTGCCGATGACGCTGCGCGTCTATCGCAGGTTGTCGTCCGCCGTGGTGCCGTTGGCGCCGGCGCTGATCAAGCGGCGCCTGAGGCTTGGCAAGGAGGACCCCGCACGAATCGGCGAACGGCGCGGCTTGAGCCACGACGTGCGCCCGCACGGCCCGCTGGTCTGGATTCACGGCGCAAGCGTCGGCGAGGTGCTGGCGGGCGCCGCGCTGATCGAGCGCTTGCGTGCGCTGAACATCCGCATCCTCCTGACCTCGGGCACCGTGACGTCGGCGACCATCGTCGCAAAACGCTTTCCGGCCGACATCATCCATCAATATGTGCCCTATGACTCGCCGCGCTATGTCGCGCGCTTCCTCGATCACTGGCGTCCCTCGCTCGCGCTGTTCATCGAATCGGATCTGTGGCCGAACCTGATCCTGTCGAGTGCCGCGCGGCGACTGCCGATGGTGCTGATCAACGGGCGGATGTCGCAGCGGTCCTTCCCGCGCTGGCGGCGCGTGGTCGGCACGATTTCTGCCCTGCTCGACAAGTTCGATATCTGCCTCGCCCAGTCGAGCACCGACGCGGAGCGCTTCTCCGCACTCGGTTGCCCCAACGTCGTCACCACGGGCAATCTCAAGCTCGACGTTCCTGCTCCGCCCGCCGATCCCGTCAAGCTCGAGCGGTTGATGGCGTTGACGCGCAGCCGCGCCATCGTGGTCGCCGCCTCGACCCATCCGGGCGAGGAGGAGCTTCTGATCGAGGCACACCGGGCGCTTGCCGGATTCTTTCCGTCGCTCCTCACCGTCATCGTGCCGCGGCATCCCGACCGCGGAGCATCGATTGCGCAGACGATCGCGGCAGCCGGCCTCAAAGCCGGCTTGCGCTCGCGCGAGGAGCTGCCGACCACCGCCACCGACATCTATGTCGCCGACACCATGGGCGAGCTCGGGCTGTTCTACCGTCTGGCGCCGATCGTGTTCATGGGCGGCTCGTTGGTCGAGCGTGGCGGCCAGAATCCGATCGAGGCCGTCAAGCTTGGGGCAGCGGTCGTGCACGGCCCGCATGTCTTCAATTTCACCGATGTCTACGAGGCGCTGGACGGTTCGGGCGGCGCGCGGAGCGCGAATGATGTGGACGCGCTGATCAAGCAACTCGGCCAGTTGCTTGCCGACCGGGAAGCGCGCGAAGCCATGGTTGCGGCCTCGACGCGCGTCGTCCAGGAGCTTGGCGGTGCGCTGGAACGCACGCTTGCCGCGCTCGAACCCTATCTCTTGCAGCTCCGGCTCGAGATGGGAGCCGCCAATGCGTGAGCCGGCCTTCTGGCACCGGCCATCGTCCTGGAAATCGCACCTGCTCCGGCCGCTTGGCGCGCTCTATGGCGCGATCGCGGCACGACGCCTGCGGCGCAAGGGGTTCGACGCTGGCATCCCGGTGCTTTGCGTCGGCAATTATCATGTCGGCGGCGCCGGCAAGACGCCGACCGTGTTGGCGCTTGCCGGGCATTTGCGCGAGATGGGCGAGGCACCGGTCGTGCTCAGCCGCGGCTATGGCGGGCGTTTGCACGGCCCGGTGATGGTCGATCCCGCAAGGCACAGCGCTGCCGATGTCGGCGACGAGCCGCTGATGATGGCACTTCGCGTGCCGGTCGTGGTGGCGCGTGACCGCGTCGACGGCGTTGCGCTCGCGAAATCGCAGGCCGCCAGCGTGATCCTGATGGATGACGGCTTTCAGAACCCGGCCATCGCCAAGGATGCTTCGCTGATCGTGATCGACAGCGTGCGCGGCGTCGGCAATGGACGGGTGTTTCCGGCCGGACCCTTGCGAGCGCCGCTGCCGCCCCAACTGGCGCTGACCGACGCGCTGGTCGTGGTCGGCGACGGCACCGCGAGCAACGCCATTGCCGCCGAGGTCGCGGCGCGGCAGGGCCGGATTTTCCCGGTGCACGTGAAGGCGGATCCGGCCTCGGTTGCAGCGCTTGCAGGAAAGCATCTTCTCGCCTTCGCCGGCATCGGCGATCCCGCGCGTTTCTTTGCGACCTTGCGCGGATGCGCTCTCGACGTCGTGGGCGAGCGCAGCTTTGCCGATCATCATCGGTTCTCGCAAAGCGAGATCACGGCGCTCCTCGATGAGGCGAGGCGCAAACGGCTGACGCTGGTGACGACTGAGAAGGATTTTGCGCGGCTGGGCCCGGGCGTCGAGGTCGGCACCTTCCTGCGCGAGGTCGTGCCGTTCAAGGTCACGCTCGAATTTCAAGCTGTCGAAGACTTGAAGAAGTTCCTCGCCGAACGGTTGTTCAGGGCGCGCCAAAAGGCGCGCCTCGGCTAGCTTGCGCGGAAAAACAGCGCACTCTCATCCCTGCTTCTTCAGCGCATCGGGAAAGTGCCGTTGCAGGACAGCGCTCGGCTGGGCGTAAGCTTCCTGCAGGTCGACGCTCCAGTATTTCAGCTCATCGAGCGGGATCCGTGCATCGGTGACTGCGCAACGCACATAGGTTCCCGGCGAGATCACGCGGAAATCGCCGTCAAGATACTGCACCTGCGCTTCACCATGGCCGGACGGGCCGAATTTGTTCAGCACGGTTGAATGCTCCGCTCGTTTGGCCGCCGATCCGGCGGGTCAGGATTCGATCTAGCATAGATAGGTCGCGCTGTCCGCCCGCGAAACCCACCGATTTGTGATGTTTTGCGCGTTCCCCTGCATGCTAATTTTTGTGCAGGTAGATCGCCATTCCCCGACACGTTGATGGACTCCACAAGCTTGATGCGTTCCCTCGCAGCAGTCGTCATTTTGACGCTCCTTGTTTCGGCTCGGGCCGCCGCGGCGGCATCGCTGCCCGCGTCGCAGCCGGTCGATATTCCCGCAGGCGCCATGACCCTGCATGCGCAGCTTTACAAGCCGGAGGGCGATGGGCCGTTTCCGACGGTGATCGCGCTGCACGGCTGCGGCGGCCTTTCCGGTCATTCGGAGCCGGTTCTGCCGCGCTATCGCGATTGGGCCGAGCAATTTTTGAAGGACGGCAAGGCGGTGCTGCTGCCCGACAGCTATGGTTCGCGCGGGCTCGGCCCGCAATGCCGGGTCAGGGAGCGCCGGCTGACCGCGCGGCGCGAACGCGTCGCCGACATCGTGGCGGCGCGGCAATGGCTGATGCAACAGCCCTGGGTGGCGCACGACCGCATCAGCCTGGTCGGATGGGCCAACGGCGCGAGCGCACTGCTGTGGGCCGTGCGTCCGCAATTGTGGTCGCGCGGCGCCGAGCCGGACTTCCGATCCGCCATCGCGTTTTATCCGGACTGTCGCATCTCGGCGGGGCTCGGCTGGAGTGCACGGGTGCCGACGCTGCTGTTGATCGGCGCGAAGGACGACGTGTCCTCGCCGCCGGCCTGCCGCCAGATGGTCGACGGCGCGCAGGGGCGCAGCGCGCTGGCGCGGATCGTGGTCTATCCCGGCGCCTATCACGATTTCGATCGCGCGAATTTGCCGGTACACGCACTCGCCGGGACCGACGCCGCGGCGCCCGAGCACGGTCATCTCGGCAGCGATCCCGAAGCGCGCGCGGATTCGCAGAAGCTGGTTGCCGAGTGGCTCGCGCGGTGATCTGGCGCGTTACTCGTCCCTTCAGGGAAGAGTGAAGAGGGCACTCGCTAGAACAAGCTTCCCTGATCGGCGGGCTTGGTCGCGCGCTTCGTCGCCGGCCGGGATTCGCGCGTGGCCGTCTTCGGCTCCGAAGCGGGAGCCGCCGCCGGCTGGTCGCCATCCGCTGTTGCAGCAACCCGCCCGTCGGAAAATTCGACGCTCATGCGCGCGCCCGGTCCGACACTGGCCGCGGTGTGGATGGGGTGACCCGCCTCGTCGCGCACCAGCGCAAAACCGCGCGCCAGCACGCTCCGATAGGACAACGCGGCGAGCAGTTGCCCGCTATGGGCGACGCGTGCCTCGAGCCGATGCATGACGGTCAGGAGTGCCCGCTGCGCGCGCTCGGCGAGTCGCTGCGTGCGTTCGTGCTCGCGCGCGATGCGCTGCCGCTGCGCCTGCGCATTCGCCAGCCTCGAGGCTTTCAGCCGCGCCTGAAGCGCGTCGTAGCGCTCGCGGCGGCTGCGCAGCAGCGAGCGGGTGCAGTGGAGCAGACGCTCGCCCGACACCGTCAGATGCTGGCGCGCCTGCGCGACCTGTCCACGCAAGACCCGCAAGGTCAGCCGGGCGCTCGACGCGGCAAAGCGGCGGAAATGCGCATGCGTGTTGGCTTTCAGCCCGCGCGGCAGCGCGCCGGATGCGGTGTCGAACCGCTGCCGCGGGATGGCGAGGAGTTCGGCCGCCGACGGCAGGGCGCGGCTGGCGGCGCGCAATTCATTGCGGCGGCTTTCGTGGCCGCGCTGCCAGCAGACAAAGGTGCGGCGAGCGAGACTGTCCACCTCGACCAACAGCTCGCTGCGCACGGGCACCGCCATCTCGGCGGCCGCGGTCGGCGTCGGCGCGCGCTTGTCGGCGACAAAATCGATCAGCGTAATGTCGGTCTCGTGCCCTACCGCGGAAATCAGCGGGATCATACTGTCGGCCGCGGCGCGCACCACGATCTCCTCGTTGAATGACCAGAGGTCTTCCAGCGAGCCGCCGCCGCGCGCGACGATCAAAACGTCAGGGCGCGGAATCCGCCCCGCCTCCGGCAGCGCATTGAAGCCGCGGATCGCCGCCGCGATCTGTTCGGCCGAACCGTCGCCCTGCACCTTCACCGGCCACAACAGAACGCGGCGCGGAAAACGGTCTTCGAGGCGGTGCAGGATATCGCGGATCACGGCGCCGGTCGGCGAGGTGACGACGCCGATTACCTCCGGTAGCCACGGCAGAAGCTGCTTGCGCGACTCGCTGAAGAGGCCTTCGGCGGCGAGCTTCTTCTTGCGCTCTTCCATCAGCGCCATCAGTGCGCCGATGCCGGCCGGCTCCAGCGCCTCGATCACGATCTGGTATTTCGAGGAGCCGGGATAGGTGGTGAGCCTGCCGGTTGCGATCACCTCGAGCCCTTCCTGAGGCTTGAAGCGCATCCGGTACAGCGCGCTCTTCCAGATCACCGCCTCGATCTTTGCGTTCTCGTCCTTGAGCGCGAAGTAGCAGTGGCCGGAGGAATGTGGGCCCTTGAAGCCCGAGATTTCGCCGCGCACCCGCACATGCGCGTAGGCGTCCTCGACCGTCCGCCGCAATGCGTTGGACAGCTCGGATACCGTGAATTCCGGCGCGTTGATCAGGCCTGGTGCAGCGGTCATTATCGATTCGGGCTCTTCGGATCCCTCCCAAGTTAGGGATTTTCGTCCCTGGTCGCAAACCTGGATCGGGCCGACTTCACCTTCTGTCTTGTGCAAATGCCCCCCGCGGGGCCGGTGCTATCGGCTCCGGGGCAGGCCGCCCCTTGCAGGGCACAGGAGATTCGTGCAACCGACACCTCATGCACATCCTCCTGCTCGGTTCCGGCGGCCGCGAACATGCCCTGGCGTGGAAGATCGCGGCCTCTCCGCTGGTGACAAAACTCTGGTGCGCGCCGGGCAATGCAGGAATTGCGCGCGAGGCGGAATGCGTGCCGCTCGACATCGCCGACCACGAAGCGGTGATCGCGTTCTGCAAGGCGAATGCCGTAGAGTTCGTCGTGGTCGGACCGGAGACGCCGCTTGCGGCCGGCATCGTCGACGACCTTGGTCGTGCCGGCATCAAGGCGTTCGGCCCAAGCAAGATGGCCGCGCAACTCGAGGGTTCCAAGGGCTTCACCAAGGATCTCTGCGCCGAGTTCGGCATCCCGACCGCCGCCTATCGCCGCTTCGACAATGAGGCGGGCGCGCTCGCTTACGTGCGTGCGCAAGGCGCGCCGATCGTGATCAAGGCCGATGGGCTCGCAGCCGGCAAGGGCGTCGTTGTCGCAAAGACCTTGCGGGAGGCGGAAGACGCAGTCGCCATGATGTTCGCAGGCCACTTCGGCGCGGCCGGCGCCGAAGTGGTCATCGAGGAATTCCTGGCGGGCCGCGAGGTCAGCTTCTTTGCGCTGTGCGACGGCGAGACTGCGCTGCCGCTTGCATCCGCCCAGGACCACAAGCGCGTGTTCGACCATGATCAGGGACCGAACACCGGCGGCATGGGCGCCTATTCGCCGACGCCGTTCGTGACGTCCGAGATCCACGACCAGATCATGTCGCGTATCATATCGCCGACGGTTGCCGGCATGAAGGCGCGCGGCGCGCCGTTCCGCGGCGTGCTCTATGCCGGCGTGATGCTCACCGAACAGGGCCCGAAGCTGTTCGAATACAATGTGCGTTTCGGCGATCCGGAATGCCAGGTGCTGATGCTCAGGATGATGTCGGACATCGTGCCGGCGTTCCTTGCCGCCTGCGACGGTGAATTGAAGCACTTCAATCTGCGCTGGTATCCGGAGGCGGCGATCACCGTCGTGATGGCGGCGAAGGGCTATCCCGGCGACTACAGGAAGGGCAGCCGCATCGAAGGGCTGGATGACGCCGCGAAGATCGATGGCGTCGAGATCTTTCACGCCGGCACGCTCGCAAAAGACGGCGCGATTCTCGCCAATGGCGGGCGTGTGCTGAACGTTTGCGCGCTGGGCAAGACCGTGACCGAGGCGCAGGCGCGCGCTTACGCGTCCATCGACCGCATCAACTGGCCCGACGGTTTCTGCCGCCGCGACATTGCCTGGCAGGCGGTGGAGCAGGAGCGGGGATAAAGCGCAGCCCGCTCACTCGATGAGATAAATGGGGCTTGACCAGGCCTGATGGCCGTCGGCCTGTGTGACGCGCAGATAGACCGGCAGGTCCCTTCCGCCGGTAAACCTCACCGTATGTTCGACCGATACGCGCCGGCTCCAGTCGACCTCCGGGAGGCGATACACGCTCAACTGCCTGCCGAGACCACCGCCGTCAAATGAGACGACATGTTCGGCGAGGGAGGCGAGATCGACGTTTCCGGATACGACATTGGTTTCGACTTGAAGCGTACCTGATTGCCCATGGTCGAGCCAAAGATCGATGCCAGCGAGATTGCCGGTCGTGACCGAACTCCAGGCCAATGCCGTCCCTGGTATGGTCTCGCGGACAGTTCGTTCGGGATTGAGAAAGTTGACGGGTGCAAAGCGGACGATCCGGTTGCCGGTGACCCGGAGCTTGCCCTGCCAAAGCGTTTCGCGGCCACGACCCCGATACTCCGCACCTTGCCACATCACCCGTATTCGTCTGCCGAGATCGGCTGCAGTGAACGGACGGACTGTCCGAGCGACCTGAATGCCATGCATAACGTCCAGTCGCTCGATCGGCGCCGTACCGATCACCTCGGCTGCCAGATGCATCGGGACGTTACCTGGGCGGACGATGTCGCCCATCAACGCCAGCGTGGTCTCGAATTCCCGGGCCGGACCAAGCTGCGGGTCCTCGGAAAATCCTGTCACCTCGCGGTCGAACGAGCCGCTCAAGTCCATGAACATGCGGACGCCCGATGTGCCGTAGTGCCGGCGGCGGTGCAACGCGTCGAACACCGCATCGCGCGTCAGCTCCGGCATGAAATAGCAGGTCAGACCGCCGATCGCGCCAAAGCTCGATGCGCCCGGGCGGGTCGCACCGGGCCGCCCCTTGTGATCGTCGCTGTGACAGACGACGCCGACGCGATAACCCTTGTCGAAGGCATCGTGCAGGATCCATTCGAACGTGCCCCATGTCGAATGAACCTCGACGGCGCGCTCGAGACGCCCATCATGGGCGAATTTCACATCCGCATAGCGGCCGCCGACATGTGCAATGACGATGGCATCTTCGCCTTCAAGCTCGCGAAACAGCCTGTCCGCCGTGTAGATCGCTTCCGTCGAGGTTTGCCCTTGGACCAGGATGTGCGAGGAACGTCGGATCGGACGGCCCTCGCGGCGATAGAAGATGTTGCGATCTCCGCCCATGCCGGTGTTGCCGGACCATTCATATCCGGGGAGGCAGACGAATTCGCCCGGCCTGTCATACTCGGTGGTGAGCCGGTTGAGTTCCTTCCAGAAAGCATCGGTGATCTGGAAATCGTTGCCCTGATGGCCGACGATATCGATGAACGCCAAATCCCGCGCGAAGCGGAAATAATTATCGGCCGTTCCCATCCCGATGGTTTCACCGCTTTGTCCATGCAAATCGCCCCAATACCGCCGCAGCCTGGTCTGTCCGACAACGCGCAGCGGATTGGCGCGGGCGACTTCCTCGCCGTCCGAAAGCAAGCGAAGCTCGACATCACCCTCGCTCCCGGAAACAAGGTTTTCGATCACGCACGGAGCATCGCCACGCTTCACCTCTATGCGTTGCGGCAATCCTTGCAGGGGGTGCGAAGAAGCGAGCTCGAAGGCCCGTTCAGCGTCCGTCGTCGGGTTACCCCATTTGTCCTCGGCCACGATCGCGAGGCGAAACGGTTCGCCGGCGGCTGCAAGAGACGGCAGAATGGCTTTCCAGCTTGTGGCGGGTCCTGGCACGAGATCGAAGTTTGGCTGTACGGGCAATTCACAGAACTCGTAGGTCGCAAACGCGTCGACCGACGTCCTGAGCTCGACATTCGCTTCGACATTTGTCTGCAAACGGAAGCCCGGCGAGCCCTGTCGGCGATCGCCCAGGCGGATCGTCAGGGTGTCGCCGGCGCGCAGATAGCCTCGGCCAACGCGGATGAGCAAGGTGTTCGCATAAGGTCGAACGTTAAGCCGGTCGAACCTCACCTCGAGCCTGGCGCCATTGCTGGCTTCGACGGTCGTGAAATTGGCCTCGTGAGGCTTGTCGAACTCAGGCTTGCTCATGTCCGACGTGGTCCGCCACGAGATCTTGACCATGCCGGTATCGTCGATGCCGAAAGTTCCGGCCGTATAGATCAGCGTCAGTTCAGCGTATGAGCCGGCGACAAACGGGCCGGCCGGTGCAAGCTTGATCGATCCCATGTGTTCGGGAAGGTAGGTCGAGAACGGCATGATGTGTCATTCGGCCTTGATATTGAGGTCTTTCACCAGCCGCCCGAACATCGCGTAGTCGGCCCGGACGAACTCGGTGAATTGGTCCGTGGTGCCGCCGACCGGCTCGAGCGCCGAATCTAGAAAGTTCTTGCGGACCGATGGATCGGCTAGCACCTTGTCGATCTCGCTGTTGAGACGTTCGACGATGCTCGTCGGTGTTCTGGCCGGCGCAAACACGCCGAGCCATTGATCAAGCACGAGCCCCTTGATTCCCTCTTCTTCAAAGGTCGGCACATCGGGAAGGCTTTGCGAGCGCACCTTTGTGGTCTGTGCCAGCAGACGCAGCGTGCCGGCTTTGTAGTGTGGCATGAGCGGAGTCGACCCGAGCGACCCGAGCTTTACATGTCCGCCGAGGAGGTCGTTGATCGCCTGGCCTCCGCCCCGATACGGAATCTGCTCAAGCTTGATTCCGGCGATCTCGGCGAACCACTGAACCGCCATGTGCTGAGCCGAGCCTAGCCCGCTTCCGGTTGCGTATGGCAGACCCGGCTTCTGCTTCGCCAGCGCGATCAACCCGGCGATCGTGTCGACGCCGAGCGAGGGATGAGCCGCAAGCACGATCGGCTGACGCGAGAGCTGGATGATCGGCACCAGATTCGTCGAGGGGTCGATGTTGGTGTGAAACACGTGCGGATTGCTTGCCA
>Ga0318528_10000629_pt1 | contig 11842 bp, 10 predicted proteins | sample GRESIP052b4f26_FD_202500 | JGI IMG/M metagenome (GOLD analysis project Ga0318528, IMG submission 202500) | Tropical soil microbial communities from Luquillo Experimental Forest, Puerto Rico - GRE.SIPMG.052b4f26 | ecosystem: Environmental > Terrestrial > Soil > Tropical forest > Bulk soil...
GTATTGCGGAGATCACGGAAAATGCGGTTGTCGCCCGCTTCAAGTTTACGGCCCGCCCGGTAAAGCCGAGTTGGGTGCAGCGCGAATACCTGAAGCGAATCTACCTCGAATTCGCCGAGAAGGGTGTCACCTTTGCCTCCGGCGCCCTGACCTTACAGACGGCACCGCACCTGCCGGTTTCCGCATTACTCGCCGAAATTCCGGGGACTGTGTTGCCGCCCGCGGAATCCCTGCCAAGATCGGAGCCGCAGGAAGTTCCCGCCCGGGTGCTGTCGCCGGCGCGCAGTGTCGCCTGAGTTAGCCCGCACCATCAAGCCGAGCGGTTGCGGCAAGCGTTCTTCGTGCTCAGCACCTTCGACCTGTTTGCTATCGTCAAACGGATCGTCGACGACAAGGCGCAATTTCATCGGCCTCTCCAACTCTGCTTAGCCGAGGCCTTGAAGGCTGCGACGAGTGTAAGATCGACGGCAGCAGGTTAATTTCCCAGAAGCGGGCAGCTTCCGTCAGGGTCTTCGAAATCCGGTTCCCGAGGGTGACCTGGTTTCCTCGATATCCTTTACCCCGCGAGCAGGAGAGGAGATGGGACAGGGCGCTGCTATAGCATCGATTTGATGTCGGCGGAGAACGTCGAGAACCCGTAGACGAGGTCCCCGAGGTCACCTGCGGTGAAGCCATGCTTGATCGCCAACGCGAAGATGTGGATCAGGTCCTCGCGAGCGTGTCCGACGAGGTGCGCACCGATGACGCGGTCCGTCCTCTTGTCGATCACCACCTTCGCCCAGGCCTCCCTCTCCGCGTCGGTGCGGATCGAAAGCCACGCGCGCATGTCGTTGACCGCAACTCGAAACTCGAGCCCTTTCACCTCCGCGTCGGCCTGTGTCAGGCCGACGCTCGCCAATACCGGCACCGTAAATACGCATGCCGGGATGCTCGCGTAATCCGGCGTATGCTTTGCGCCGTCGACGACGTTCCTGCCAACGATCCGACCTTCATAGGTCGCGATCGGGGAAAGTTGCGCGGTTTCGGCGACGGCGTCGCCGCAGACGTACACCGCCGGATTCGACGTCGAGCGCAGGCACGTATCGACAGCGATCCGCCTGCGTTCCGACTGGGACCTTACCGGCAGCAAGGTCGAGGACGTCGACATTCGCGAGACGTCCCGCTCCGTTGACCACCCGCTCGGCATCGACTGTGCGTTCCGATCTGCCCTCTTGATAGACGACGGAGAGCCGGTCGGCTGTCCGCTCGATCCGCCGAAGCTCGGCCCGGTCTGAATCGCCCCCGATCCGTTCGGTCTCGCCGCGCAGTTGCGCGACAGCGTCCGCATCCAGGTTATCGAGCAGCCTCGGCAACGCGCTCGCTCAACACATCGTCCGAGGTGATCATCAGCCCGGCGCCGGGAAGCGGGAGTCGGCGCGGCATTGAGCCGGTGGCGATCAGGATGTGCTTCGCTTTGAGCGTTTCGCCGCCGACAGCCACGGCGTTGGGCCGGCGAAGCGGCCATGGTCGCGGATTACCTCGACGCCGCGCCTGTTCATCAGCTCTCCAACCGAGGCCGGGATGCCCGATATCATCGCCTGTTCGCGATCGATCAGCGCCGCCCAGTCGAGGCTCGGCTTGCCGACGAGGATGTGGTGCGCCTTGTCGCGCTCGATCTCGTCGAGCGCGTGTGCCGCTGCGACCAGCACTTTTTTCGGCATGCAGCCGCGGTTGGGGCAGGTGCCACCGAGCAGATCCGCCTCGATCATCGCGACCGTGTGCCCCCCTCGCGCGTCGCCACCGTCACACCCATCCCGGCATTGCCACCACCGAGGATCACGACATCGAAGCTGCGTGTCGGCATTGCTTGGTCCTTCCTGAAAGCGTATTGCCAGGGTGGCAGGTGCGGGGTCGGGGGCAAGCCTTTCCCTGTCCACCCGTGCCGTCTCACGCTCTGCAAGTGGAGGAATGCCATGGCCGAAGGGGCAAAACGGATCGAGCAACTGGCGCCGGAACTTGACCGGATCATCGCGACCTCGCAGTCGATCGAGGAGCTCGCGGACGGTTTTGGCGGGGCGCAGGGTCCGGCCGAAGGGCCGCTGTGGTGGCGCGAGGGCGGCTATCTCGTCTTCAGCGATATCCACAACAACCGGCGTGTGAAATATGAGCCGGGCAGGGGTGTGTCGTTGCTATTGGAGCCGACCAACCGGGCCAATGGCTTGACCCGCGATCTGCAGGGGCGGCTTGTCGCCTGCGAGCATGATACTCGCCGCGTTACGAGGCAGGAGCTCGATGGCAGCATCACCGTCGTCGCCCACAGCTTTCAGGGCCGCCAGCTCAATCGGCCGAACGATGTCGTCGTCAAGTCGGACGGTTGCATCTACTTCACCGACCCGTGGACCAGCCCCAATGCGCCGCAGCAATGGGATCTGACCGTCTCCGGCGTCTATCGCGTGACCCCGGACCTCGGCCAGCTAACCCTGCTGATCGACGATTTCATCGTGCCCAATGGGCTTGCCTTCTCGCCGGACGAGAGCGTGCTCTACATTAACGACTCGCGCCGCGGCCACATCCGCGCGTTCGATGTTATGCCCAACGGGACCCTGGCGAAGCAGACCGACCGCGTTTTTGTCGATCTGCGCGGCACCGAATCGGGCGTTCCCGACGGCATGAAGGTCGATGTCGAAGGCAATGTTTATTGCGGCGGCGCCGGGGGGCTGTGGATCATCGACCCAAAGGGCAAAAAGCTCGGGCGCGTCGTACACGGGGCACCCGCCACGACCAATCTCGCCTTTGGCGGCACCGACTGGAAAACCCTGTATTTCACCAGCCGCAATCACCTGGGCGCCGTCAATGTGAAAATTGCCGGCATTCCGGTACCGCCGCAGAAAAGATAAGAATCTCTCTTAGACACTGCCGAAATAAAGCTCGAAATATTGGAAGGTTATTGGTCATTCCCGCGCGAGCAGGAATCCAGGATCACGGAACTTCTAGCCTGCCCTGGACCTCCGCCTTCGCGGAGGTGACGGGTAACTCGGTGATGACGCGCCTGTGTCTCAGATACTTGGTAGTCTGAGCGCGGGAGCGGATGGCTGACGTCGAAACACTCTCCGAACGGTTGCGCCGCCTGGGTATGGGCAGGCCCATCACGCGGCGCGATTTTATCGACGGGATCGCCGTCTCGGCGGGTCTTGCCGCGTCCAGCCGCGTCCTGGCCGCCGTCGATCCGGAGGGCGCCGGAACAGCGCCCCAGGATCGCCGAGACTATTACCCACCCAGTCTGACCGGAATGCGCGGCAGCCATCCCGGCAGTTTCGAGGCCGCCCACCCGTTGCGCGACGGCACCTACCCGAAATCCGGGGCGAAGCCTATCGAGACGGGGGAGGATTATGATCTGATTGTCGTGGGTGCCGGTGTCAGCGGACTCGCCGCAGCCTATTTCTACCGCGCCAAGGCGGGAGCCGGCGCGCGCGTACTAATTCTCGACAATCATGACGATTTCGGCGGTCACGCCAAGCGGAATGAGTTTGAATTCGGCGGGAAAATCCAGCTGATCAATGGCGGGACGCTCGGGATCGACAGTCCACGCCCCTATAGCACGGTAGCCGCCGGCCTTCTGGCGGCGCTCGGCATCGACCCCGCGGCACTCGCGGCGCACTACGCGGACCGGGGGTTCTATCCGTCCCTGGGCCTTGGCTCCGGAGTCTTTTTCGACAAGGAAACCTTTTGCGCGGATCGCCTGGTCAAGGGAAAGCTCTCGTCAGCCGAATTCCTCGAACACGCACCGCTCAGCGAGGCTGCCCGGCGCGACGTTCGGCGTCTCGAAACCGAGCCGATCGACTATCTGCCAGGCCTCTCCTCTTCCGAGAAAAAGGCGCGTCTGTCCCGGATCAGTTATCGCGACTATCTCCGCGACCTGGTCAAGGTCGAGGCGTCGGTGATCGCGCTCTACCAGAGCCGCACGCATGGCGAATGGGGTGTCGGGATCGATGCGGTTTCGGCGCTCGATGTCTGGCCTTTTGGCCTTCCTGGCTTGCAGGGTTTAAAGCTCGACCCCGGCTCGGCGCCGCATATGGGCTATACAGCGGCCGGCTACGCCGATGGCGGCTCCTACAAATTCCACTTCCCGGACGGCAACGCCAGCATCGCCCGGCTCCTCGTACGTAGTCTCGTCCCGCAAGCGGTTCCCGGTGGCACAGTGGAAGACGTGGTCACCGCGCGCATCGATTACAGCAGACTCGACCGCTCGGATCACGCCATCCGCGTTCGCCTCGGCAGCCTTGCCGTTTCAGCCGGCAACGGTGGACCTGGCGCTTCGCCGGTGGCTGTCGAGGTGGTTTATTCGCGGATGGACCGGCTTTACACCGTCGGCGCCAAGCACTGTGTGCTCGCCTGCTGGAACATGATGATCCCGTATCTTTGTCCGCAATTGCCTCAGAGGCAGAAGGAGGCGCTCCACTACTCGGTCAAAGTGCCGCTGGTTTACACGAACGTGGCGTTGTCGAACTGGCGCGCGTTTCACGCATTGGGGGTCTCCGCGATCCATTGCCCCGGCAGCTATCATTCGAGCGTCCGGCTCAATCCGGTCACCGATATCGGCTCTTATCGCTCACCCCGCTCGCCTGATGAGCCGATTGTGGTCCGGATGGTGCGAACACCGTTTTTGCCCGGGTTGCCGGAGCGCGACCAGCACCGGGCCGGGCGCGCGGAACTGCTCGGGACCAGTTTCGCGACTTTCGAAGAGAAGATCCGCGACCAGCTCGGCCGCATGTTCGGTCCGGGCGGCTTTGATCCGGCGCGTGACATCACCGCGATCACAGTCAATCGCTGGCCGCACGGATATGCCTACGAATACAATCCGCTGTTCGATCCGGATTGGCCGGAAGGTGAAGCGCCGCACCAAGTCGGTCGCGCCCGTTTTGGTCCGATCGCCATCGCCAATTCTGATGCCGCTGCCGCAGCCTACACCGACGCCGCGATCGATCAGGCGCACCGGGCGGTGGAAGAACTGCTCGCGGGCTGATCTGCTCTGGCCCCAACTAAGCCATCAGCATTTCCGCAAGGTTCGATTGCGCGGGCGGCAGGCCGGGAAAGATTTGCGTGAGTTGCCGGTCGGCGAGGCCGAGATGGCGCTCCAGAATGACCGCAAATACGGCGCGGTAATCGGTCGTCACGGCGAGGTCGCGGCCCTGGTAGAGCTGAGCCTTGCCGAGGCCGGGCCAGTCGCCGTAGACGCGGCCGCCGCGGACACTGCCGCCTAATACCCAGACGACATTGCCGTGGCCGTGATCGGTGCCGCCATTGCCGTTCTCGTGAACTGTCCGGCCGAACTCGGAAATTACAACGACGACGGTGTCGTCCCAATCCTTGCCGAGGCCTTTGGCAAGCGCAGCAAGCCCGTCGCCCAAGGGCTGCAGACGATTGGCAAGCTGACCCTTGCCTTTGCCTTGATTGACGTGGGTGTCCCAGCCGCCCAAGTCGGCAAAGGCGAGGCGGATATTCCGGTCCCGACGAATCAGATGGGCGAGCCGCGCCGCCTCCATCGGAAAGCCGTTTGCTGGCGGCGCGCCGTTGTCGGCTTTTCGCATTTCGCTTGCGATATCACCAAGCAGCTCGGTGCGCGCCGCCTGCGCTTCCCGATAGGCCTCGCTCAGCGGGTCGTTTCCGGCATAAAGCCGGTCGAAGGCGCGGCTGATCTCCGGCCGATCGAGGGGCATCGGCCGCGCAGCCTCGGGACCGAGCGGCATATTTGCGACCGGCAGCGAGCCCCTCAGCATCTGCGGCATGGTCGGGCCGACGCTGACCGCATCAGTCGGCCCATGCGGCTCAGGCAGTGCCGCGAGCAGACGGTTCATCCAGCCGTCCCGAGTCGTACTGTTTCCGGGGGTGCCGTTCTCGATGAAAAGCTGCGCATCGAAATGCGATCGTGTCGCATCGCGCGAGCCCGCTGCATGGACAAAGGCGAGCTTCCGGTCATTCCAAAGCGGTAACAGGCCGACAAGCGCCGGGTGCAACCCGAATCGACCGTCAAGCGGCAATGCTCCCAGCTCCGTTCCGGGGCTACCTATCGCAATCGTCGGGCGGACCTCGTAATACGTCCGCTCGGCATAAGGCACGACGACATTGAGCCCATCGACGGCGCCACGCAGAAAAATCACGATCAGCCGCTTGGGGCCACCGTCTGCCGTGGCCGCCCAGGCAGCAGGACCGAATCGCAGCAAGGTCGTGCCGGCCGACAGTCTGAGAAAATCGCGCCTGTTCATTAGCTGAGCCTACCCCCGCAGGATTGCGACCTCAGCCGCAACGGCGATTTCAAGCGTTGTGTCGCCCGCTATCTTGATCCATTTAAGCGACCAAATCGAGACGGGGGGACAAACCGGTGTTCTTTTCCTTTCCGGGCGGCGTTCCGTGCGCCGACTGATTGCGATAGCGTGTCTGGCTATAGCGCTGATCGGGCAAGCGACGGTGGCTGCAGCCGATGAGCAGGCCGCTCTGGATACTTTCATCCGCGCCTACCCCGATCATCTGGCGGGTTACGATTCGACCGATCTGATCTGGCGGGACGGGACCCGGATGCCGCTGTCGGACCGGCGGACCGGCAAGACCTTCGACGAGATGCTCCGGCACGGCTCGATCCTCGACCAGATACGCCTCCCCTACCCCGCCGGCGCGATCCGCGCGGCGCTCGGTCCGGATGACGACCCCGGGCGGATTCGCAACCGTGCCTTCTTCGACAAGATGTACGGCGATTGCTGGAAGGGCGAGGTGGCCCAGCGGCTCGTCCCGGTCGTGTGGCTGCCGCGCAACTGGGGCCGCACGATCCGAATCACCTCAGTCAACGGTGTGGCCGAGCGCCTTGCCGCGGTCTCCGAGGAGCTTGATGCTTTGCCTGATGCGGTCAAGCGATATGCCTATCCGCCGGCCGGCACATACAACTGCCGGACGGTCGCCGACACGGGCGGGCCGAGCATGCATTCCTGGGGTGTGGCGATCGACATCAACGCAGCTCGTGCCGACTACTGGCTTTGGCACGGCTCGGGGGTGATCGACGCCGGGCTCGTCAATCGGATACCGCCGGAAATCGTCGCCGTCTTCGAGCGGCACGGCTTCATCTGGGGCGGCAAGTGGTCACACTACGACACGATGCACTTCGAATACCGTCCGGAGCTGCTCGACGGGGACCGCCCGCGCGATTCGGTTTCGTTCCACCCCGCCGCGCGGCGCTGATCACCCGGCGGTAGACGACACCGGATCGATCGGCGTGACCACACCCTCGGCGGCCTCGATGACCTCGCCGGCATCGAGACAGAGATCCTCGCGGAAGCGCGGCGCCAGAATCTGCACACCCGGACGCAGGCCGTCATGGTTGCCGACCGGCACGGCGAGCGCGGGAATACCCAAGAGCGGCGAGATCAGGCCGACGCGGATCGCATCCAGCACCCGCGCTTGCCCCTCGCGCGTCGTATCGAGATTGTGCGGCAGCGCCAATTCGCCAAAGGTCGGCATCACCACCAATGGATAGTGCTGCATAAATTCGAGCCAGCGCCAGAGAAAGAGGTCGCGCTGCGCTAGTGCGCCGAGCACCCCGCGGAGATCGGTCGGCGGTATCAGCTCTCGCCAGAGCCGCATCGAGGTTTGCGCATCCGGGTCGCCGTGCTCCGCCATCTGCGGCGCGAGTAACGGAAGCACATCTGTCGAGCCGATACGGTGCCAAGTCTCGATAATCGCCTCAAGATCGGGCGGAACGATCTCTTCCACCGCGTAGCCGGCCGCCGCGAGATGCTGCCCAGCCCGGCGCACCGCCTCGGCTTGAGCTGGATGGATAGAGCCGCCGGGATTGTACGGGACCAACGCCACGCCGAGCGGTCGCGGCAGGGCTGGGCCGGCGAGGGGTACGTCCACCCAGCGCGTGTCGAGCGGATCGCCCTGCGCCATCGCGCGCAAGGCCAGCCGGGCATCGCGCAGGCTGCGAGTCAGCGGCCCCTGCACCGACATCAATTGCCCGCCGATGGCACGTGCGATCTGCTGGCTCGGATTATAGGCGGGGATGCGGCCGAGTGACACGCGTAGTCCGACAACGCCGTTGAACAAGGCGGGCACGCGGACCGAGCCGGCAATATCGTTGCCGTGCGCGATCGGGCCGATCCCGGTGGCGACGGCCGCGCCGGCGCCGCCGCTCGACCCGCCTGCCGACAGCGCCGGATCGCGCGGGTTCAGAGTGCGACCGTGCAGCGCATTGTCGGCAAACCCACGCATCGAGAAGGCCGGGGTGTTGGTTCGGCCGATGACGATAGCGCCGGCGCGCTTGAGGTTGGCGACGACCGGGGCATTGCGCATGGCGATGTTGTCACGGAAGGCGACGACACCGTTGTCGGTCGGGCAGCCGGCCTGGTCGGTGTTGACCTTGGTCGTGACCGGCACGCCATGCAACGGGCCGAGCGTCTCGCCCCGCGCCTGCTCCTCATCGGCAGCCGCCGCGGCGGCCAACGCTTCCTCTTCCAGGATGCGCACCACTGCGTTGATCGCCGGATTCACCACGTGCAGGCGTGAGAAACAGGATTTCGTGGCCTCGCGGCTGGAGACGCGGCCGAGGCGGATCAGCCGCGCCAGCTCGGTGGCGTCGAGCCGCCAAAGGTCGTCCGTCATCGCGCTGTTCCCCGGGCGTCACGGATTGCTCGCCACACTCGCTGCGGAGTCGCCGGCATGTCGATGTGACGGATGCCGTATTCCCCGAGGGCATCCACCAGCGCATTCATCACCGACGGCAATGCGCCGGCGCAACCGGCCTCACCGCAGCCCTTGGCACCCAGGACATTGGTTTTGGCTGGAACCGGATGAAAGGCGTGGGTGAAGAGCGGCGCATCCTCGGCGCGCGGCAGGGTGTAATCCATGTAGGAGCCGGTCAAGAGCTGGCCGGCTTCGTCGTAGACCACATGCTCGCGCAGCGCCTGGCCGATCCCCTGGACGATGCCGCCATGCGCCTGGCCATTCACCATCGCTGGGTTGATGACCACACCGAAATCGTTGACGAAGGTATAGCGGACGACGTCGACCGAGCCGGTCTCGGGGTCGACCTCGACTTCGGCGATATGGCAGCCGTTCGGAAAAGCCGAGGGCGGGCCGTCGCTGATGTTCTGCACGTCGAGGCTTTGCGGCAGTCCCGCCGGTAATTCCAGCCCGGCATGGATCTTCTCGGCCAATTCCATCAGGCCGACCGAACGGTCGGTGCCGGCGATCGTAAACCGGCCGGCGCGAAACTCGATGTCGGCCGCCGCCGCCTCCAGCACGTGCGCCGCAATCTCTCGGCCTTTCTCGATCACCTTCTCGCCCGCCTCGACGATCGCTTTGCCGCTCGTCATCATCGATTTCGAGCCGCCGGTGCCGCCGCCGGCGATCAGCTCGTCGCTGTCGCCCTGCAACAGGCGGATCTTGCTGAACGGAATGCCGAGCCGCGTCGACAGGACCTGGGCAAAGGGCGAGGCATGCCCCTGGCCGTAGTCGAGCGTACCGGTGATGATCGTGACGTCGCCATTGGGCTCGAAGCGGATGCCGCCCATCTCGCGGCCTGGCGGGCCCGTTAATTCGAGATAGTCGCTGATGCCGCGCCCGCGCAGCCGGCCCCCTGCCCTACTCTCCACTTGACGGGCGGCGAAACCGTCCCAATCGGCGAGCGCCAATGCCTTGTTCAAGAGGTTGGTGAAGTCGCCACTGTCATAGGTCGTGCCGTTTGGCGCCTTGTAGGGCATCGCCTCGGGCGGGATGTGGTTCTTCCGGCGCAGTTCCACCCGATCGATCCCGGTCTCGGCCGCGGCGGTCTCGACCAGCCGCTCCATGTAGTAATTGGCCTCGGGCCGGCCGGCGCCGCGATAGGCGCCGATCGGGGTCGTGTTGGTGAAGGCGCATTTTGTCGAGACTTCGATCAGCGGGGTCTTGTAGACGCCGAGGGTGTTCCGGACCGCATTGCGGGTCGGCGGGCCGGGCGCCCCGTAGGTGGCGCCGAGATTGCCAAAGCCCGTCAGTCGGACCGCGAGGAACTTGCCGTCGCGGTCGAGCGCCAGCTCAGCCGTCATCTCGGCATCGCGGCCATGGCTATCGCTGAGGAAGCTGCCCGAGCGGTCGTCGGTCCACTTGACCGGGCGACCCAGAGCGCGGGCCGCGTGCAGGATGCAGTAATACTCGGCATAGGTCGGTTGCTTCATGCCGAACGAGCCGCCGACGCGGTCGGTCAGAACACGCATCTGGTCGCGCCCGACGCCGAGCACCCCGGCGATGTAGTTGCGGAACCCGAAGACGCCCTGGCAGCCGACATGGAGCGTCCAGTGCCGGCGCTCGGGATCGTACTGCGCGATGGCGGAGCGCGGCTCCATCGCGTTGACGACGATGCGGTTGTTGCGCAGCTCGAGGCGCGTGACATGCGCGGCCGAGGCAAAGGCGGCGGTAACCTTGTCGCTGTCCCCGAAATGGAAATCGAGCCCGACATTTTCCGGCACGTCGTCGTAAAGGACGGGTGCGCCGGCTGCGGCCGCGGCGCTGGGGGTGGTGACTGCCGGCAACGGCTGGATCTCGACCTCGGCCATCTCGGCGGCGTCTTTGGCCTGGGCGAGGGTCTCGGCGACAACCGCGGCGATGGCCTCGCCGACATGGCGGACCTTGTCGGTGGCCAGCGCATAGCGGACCGGGCTCAGCATTGGCGTGCCGTCGCGATTGTTCATGACCTGGCGCGGCGGTAACGGCCCGATCCCGGCCGCCTCCAGCTCCGCCGCGGTATAGACGCCGAGCACCCCCGGCATGCCGCGCGCCGCGGCCGTGTCGATCTTGCGAATGACGCCGTGGGCGAAATGGCTGCGCACCATCACCGCATGAGCCTGACCCGGCAGGCTGACGTCGTCGGCGTAATGCCCCTCGCCGCGCAACAGCACCGGGTCTTCGCTGCGCGGCACCGGCTGGCCGATCGCAAACCGATCGAGATCGAGCATCGTCTGATCGACATGGTCGTCCATGGTTCACCTCCGTTCTCTCGCCGCGAAGCTGCTGCAAGGATACCGTCGGCTCGCGATCGTATACAATCGAGCGTGGCTGCGGCCGGTTGGCGAGGTGCGAGATGAGCCCGGGGCAACAGGATCTGCCGCTCGCCCGGCTCGAAAGCTGGATGCGCGAGCACATCGACGGGTTCCGCGCCCCGCTCGCCGCCGAGCAGTTCGAGGGCGGCCAGTCGAACCCGACCTACCGGCTCCGCTCCGGCGCCGGTTCCTACGTGCTGCGGCGCAAGCCGCTTGGTCAGCTCTTACCGAGCGCCCATGCGGTCGACCGCGAATACCGGGTGATGCGCGCTCTCGCCGCCACGAAGGTGCCGGTGCCGAAGGTCTACGCGCTGTGCGAAGACGATGCGGTCATCGGCAGCGCCTTCTATGTGATGGAGTTTCTCGAAGGCCGGATCTTCTGGGACCCGCGGCTGCCGGACCTCGCCCCGGCCGAACGCCGGGCGATGTTCCAATCGATGAACGCGGTCATCGCCGAACTTCATTCTCTCGATTACGCCGCTGTCGGGCTCGCCGAGTTCGGCCGTCCGGGCAATTACATGGCGCGCCAGGTCGCGCGCTGGAGCCGGCAATACCAGGCCTCGGAGACGGAACAGCAGCCGGCGATGGACCGGCTGATCGAATGGCTGCCATGCCACCTGCCGCCGGAGGGTGAGCCGCGCATCGTGCACGGCGACTACCGCATCGACAATCTGATCTATCACCCGACCGAGCCCCGAGTGATTGGCGTGCTCGATTGGGAATTATCGACGATCGGCGACCCGCTCGCCGATTTCGCCTACCACGTCATGACCTGGCGGGTGACGCCGGAACTGTTCCGCGGC
>Ga0318528_10000633_pt1 | contig 11826 bp, 11 predicted proteins | sample GRESIP052b4f26_FD_202500 | JGI IMG/M metagenome (GOLD analysis project Ga0318528, IMG submission 202500) | Tropical soil microbial communities from Luquillo Experimental Forest, Puerto Rico - GRE.SIPMG.052b4f26 | ecosystem: Environmental > Terrestrial > Soil > Tropical forest > Bulk soil...
GATCAGTACGCCGCGGGCAATACCGCGTTCACGACCTTTCCGGAGAAACCGGTGGCATCCGAAGGCGGCGTTCCGATTATCGTGAACGGCAAGATCATCGGCGCGATTGGGGCAAGCGGCGGCACCGGCCAGCAAGACGGCATGGCGGCGGCCGCGGGCGCAAGCGCGGCGAAGTAAGCGCGCGCCCCACCGCGGGCGCGCGCGACTGCCATCGAGACCCGGCTCCAAGTCGTAAGTCCATAGAAAGTCTTGCTTTTCGCCGCAGCACTCGTGGCCGGCTCACGTCACGTAAAATATCCGCGAGCCGCAGCCCAACTTTCCCCGTTCACGTATAATGAAGGAACAATCGATAGCCCAAAACGGTTTCTTCTCACCTAACGCTTCGCGATTTCTCCAACCCAGGAATGGGCATGCCGCCCGCGACTTCGTCACCCGTCCTTCGTCGCCGCCGTGACGAGGCTGATACCGGAACGATCCCACGAGCCGCGCCGACCGATCCTCGGATCACTTGGCGCGATGCGTTCCGCGCGGTGCGCGCGGAAACGGAGCGCCGCGCCGCGTCCTTGAGCGCCGAGGATCAGGTCGTGCAGTCGATGCCCGACGCGAGCCCGGCCAAGTGGCACCGCGCGCATACGAGCTGGTTCTTCGAGCAGTTTCTCTTGCTGCCGTCGCTCTCTGGCTATCGCGTCTTCGACGAACGCTTCGCCTATCTTTTCAACTCATACTATGTAGCGGCTGGACCGCGCCACGCGCGGCCCAAGCGCGGACTCATCACGCGGCCGGACTGCGACGAGGTCGCCGTGTTTCGCGCCCACGTCGACGCGCGCGTCGAGCAGCTGCTCGCCGGCGCTGACGAGTCGCAATGGGCCGAGGTCGCGCGCATCCTCGAGATCGGCCTCCATCACGAGCAGCAACATCAGGAGTTGCTCCTCACCGACATCCTGCACGCCTTCGCGCAGAACCCGGCGGCGCCCAGCTACGACGCCGACTGGCGTGCGCCGCCTACGCCATCCTCGGCGGGCGGATTTGTCGCGTTGCCGTCCGGCATCCACGGTATCGGCTTTGAGGGCGAGGGCTATTGTTTCGACAACGAACGGCCTGCGCATCAGGTCTCGCTGCAGCCGGCGTGCATCGGGCGCGGTCTCGTGACCAATGCGCAATGGCTCGAATTCATGGCCGAGGGCGGCTATGCGACGCCATCCCTGTGGCTCTCCGACGGCTGGGCCACGGTGCAGGCGGAAGGCTGGAACGCGCCCGGCTATTGGTGCAAGCGCGATGGCGCGTGGTATTCGTTCACGCTCGGCGGGCTGCGTCCGGTCGATCCGGACGCGGCGGTTGCGCATGTGAGCTACTACGAGGCCGACGCTTTCGCGCGCTGGGCGGGCAAGCATTTGCCGACGGAGGCGGAATGGGAAGTGGCGGCGCGCGCAAATCTTCTCGATGACGCCTTCGGCATCGTGTGGCAGTGGACGCGCAGCGCTTACTTGCCCTATCCGGGCTACCGCGCCGCAGACGGCGCGCTCGGTGAGTACAACGGCAAGTTCATGATCAACCAGATGGTCTTGCGTGGAAGCTCGCATGCGACGCCGGCGGGCCACGCGCGTGCGAGCTATCGCAATTTCTTCTATCCGTCGGCGCGCTGGCAGTTCAGCGGGCTCAGGCTCTTGGACTATGTCGAATGAGTGCGCGTGCCAAACGCGCGACCACCGGAGTTGAGGATGGCTGCCCAGATCCAGGCTGCTCTTCGCTACGAACCCGCCGACGCGGATTCGCCATTTGCGCGCGACGTCATTGCCGGCTTGACGGCGCGGCCCAAGCAGCTTCCCCCGAAATACTTCTACGACGAGATCGGCGCGCAACTGTTCGAGGATATCACCGCATCGCCGGAATATTATCTGACGCGTTGCGAGCTGCAGATCCTGGGCGAGCGGGCGCCTGAGATCGCGCGCTTTTTTCCCGCCGAATCGGCGTTGATCGAATTCGGCAGCGGCTCGAGCAGGAAGGTGAGGATCCTGCTGGCGGCGGCGCCGACGATCGCGGCCTATGTGCCGGTCGACATTTCCTCCCAGATGCTGGTCCAGGAGACGGAAGCGCTTCGACGTGATTATCCGCGCCTTGCGGTGCTCCCGGTCGAGGCCGATTTCACCCAGCCGTTCTCATTGCCGGCCGCGGCCGCGGGAATGGCTCATACCGGATTCTTTCCCGGATCGACCATCGGAAATTTCGAGCCGCATGAAGCCTCCTCGTTCCTGCGCCACGCCGGGCGCATGCTGGGACGCGGCGCCGCGTTGATCATCGGGGTCGACCTGGTGAAAGACCCGGGCGTCCTCAATGCCGCCTACAATGACGCAGCCGGCCTGACCGCGAAGTTCAATCTCAATCTGCTCGCGCGGATCAATCGCGAGCTCAACGGCGATTTCGAACTCGAAAACTTCGGCCACCGCGCTTTCTACAATCGCGAGCGCCACCGCATCGAGATGCATCTCGTCAGCAAGAAGCGTCAGAAGGTCAGCGTGGCCGGACGCACCGTCGAATTCCGCACGGGAGAGACGATTCACACCGAGAACAGCTATAAATACACGCTCGAATACTTTGCGGCCTTGGCGCGCGGATCGGGATGGACTCCCGCCGCCACATGGACCGACGCCGGCGCAAACTTTTCCATCCATGCGCTGAGGTTCGAGGACCGCTGACGCCCTTTTCGCAGGGTAGGCAAAGTTTAGCGTGCCCACCCGTCTTTCGCGGCATTGACGAGCTTCGTGGGTACGGCGCGCCAAGCGCGCGCCTTTGCGCACCCTGCCGGGTCTGGACTATAAACACGATGTTCCAATCGAATTGAACCGCTATGCCGATCTGCGAAGCCGATCCTTGGCGCCTGCAGTATTTCGAACGCGCCGGCTGTCCGCCGGATGTGAACATTCCGACCGAAGACAGCGACGCCTGGCTTTGGTATCCGGATCATCGCTGGGTCTACGACAAGATCGCGATCGCGTTGAGCCAGGGTCTCGATGCCGGACCGCACGGCGTGCCGCCGCCGCGATTTCCCGTGTTCTCCAAGCCCATCACCAATCTCAAGGGCATGGGGGTCGCGAGCCGCGTGCTCTCCTCGCAAGCGGAGTACGAGGCGAGCCTCACGCCCGGGCACATGTGGATGACCCTCTTGGATGGCCGCCATGTCAGTTCTGACGTCGCGGTCGTCGACGGCGAGCCGCGCTGGTGGCGCCACGCGACGGGAGAGCCCGGCGGGGAAGGCACCTTCGATCATTGGACCGTGCACGCCGCGCACGATCCCGGCATCGAGGCGTATTGCGGCGCGTGGATCCGGGCGCATCTCAAGGGCTACACCGGCATCCTCAACGCCGAGACCATCGGCGGTCGCATGATCGAGGTGCATCTGCGCATGAGCGATCAATGGCCGGACCTCTATGGGGCCGGCTGGGTCGATGCGCTCGTGCGCCTCTACCGGGAGCTTCGCTGGAACTTCGCCGATCAAGACCGGCGCGACGGATACAGCGTCGTGCTGTTCGGGCCGCACGGTCCGCGCTATCGCCATCCGCCGGGAGCGCTCGTGGCGCAGGTGCGGCGCCTGCCCGGCGTCTCGAGCGTGCAGATCACGTTTCACGAGGACAAAGAACCCGAGCGCCACGCCATGCCGCCCGGCGGCTTTCGACTGGCCGTCATCAACGCCGTTGACCTGCAAGCCGGCCGCGCCGGGCGCGAGCTGCTGCGCACGCACTTCCTCGCCCGCGCGGCGTGAAGTCTCTTTCGCTTTACCGATCCGCTGTGCCGCTGCTACAAGCAACGCAAATTTCGTAGGGAGCGACCATGAAAATCGTCGGTTTCGAAGCCAACGGCGCGCTGCATCTCGGCGTGATCGAGGGCGATCAGGTCATCGATCTGCAGGCGGTCGACAAGGCCATACCCGGCGATCTGGGCGAATGTCTGCGCCGCAGCAACGGCGAGCTGTCCGCCCTCAAGGACGCCGCCAAACGCGCGCCCGCGAGCGCGCGCCGCCCGCTCAAGGGTCTGGCCTACGGTTTGCCGGTGGCGGCGCCGGGCAAAGTGATCTGCCTCGGCCTCAACTATCTCGAACATGTCAAGGAAGGCTCGCAGCGCGACAACATCCCGAAATTCCCGACCATCTTTATGCGCGGCCGCACCTCGCTGGTGCCGCACGGGCAACCGATCATCCGGCCGAAGGCCTCCGAGACGCTCGACTACGAAGCCGAGCTCATCTTTGTCGTCGGCAAGCGGGCCAAACACCTCACGGCTGCGAACGCATATTCGTGCATTGCCGGATACTCCTGCGGCAACGAAGGCTCGGTGCGCGAATATCAACGCAAGACCACGCAGTGGGACATGGGCAAGAATTTCGACCGCACCGGCGGGTTCGGCCCGTGGATGGTCACGGCCGACGAGCTGCCGGCCGGCGGCAAGGGCCTGAAAATCCAGACGCGGCTCAACGGGCAGGTCATGCAGTCCGACAACACCGACAACATGATGTTTCCGGTCGCCGAGACCATCGCCTACATCACGCAGGGCATGACGCTCGAGCCCGGCGACATCGTCTTCACCGGCACGCCGTCGGGCGTCGGCCACGCGCGCAAGCCGAACCCGGTGTGGATGAAGCAGGGCGATACCTGCGAGATCGAGATCGAGGGCGTGGGCGTGCTCGCAAACCCGATCGAGAACGAGAAGTAGGCGTAATGGCCCGAGACCGGTGTGCGCTCTCCGCGGCATGAGGCCGGACGGAGCCCGCCGCGTCGACGCCAACCCATGTCATCAATAGGCTGGAGATTGTTATGGCCACGTTGAATGTTGTCTCGATCTGCGGCTCGCTCCGCAAAGGCTCCTACAACGCCATGGTGCAGCGGCTGTTGCCGTCGCTCGCGCCCGACGGCATGACCGTCAAGCCCGCCCCCTCGTTTGCCGACTTTCCGCTCTACAACGCCGACATCCAGAACTCGACCGGCTTTCCCGCGCCGGTCAACACGCTCGCCGACGCCATCCGCGCCGCGGACGGGGTGATTTTCTGCACGCCCGAATACAATTTCAGCATTCCCGGCGGCCTCAAGAACGCGATCGACTGGGTGTCGCGGCTGGCGAACCAGCCCTTCGCCGGCAAGCCCGTGGCGCTGCAATCGGTTTCGCCCGGACCGGTCGGCGGCGCGCGCGTGCAGTACGATCTGCGCAAGTCGATGATGTTTCTCGACGCCTTCACCCTCAACAAGCCGGAGATCTTCATCGGCGGCTGCGCGTCGAAATTCGATGAAAAGACCGGCGAGCTCAAGGACGAGACCACGCGCGGCCTCCTCAAGCAGCAGCTGGCGTCGTTTGCGACATTCATCGCGCGCGTGGCCGCGAAAAGCTAAACGCGCAGGCCTCGCATCCTTGCGACAGCCTTGCCACGGAGTGCCGAAGTCTTTCGTGCCTTGTCCGCAGCCACTCTTTCGTTATCAATTGGCATCGCATCGGCGCCCGCGCGCCGCCAAGGGGAGTGAATCGTGGCTGACAAGCAACTCGATGTGCTCGTGATTTGCGGCTCGTTGCGCAAAGGCTCGTACAACGCGGCGCTCGCGCGCACCTTGCCGACGTTGGCGCCGGCCGCAATGAAGCTGCGGCCCGCGCCGCCGTTCGAGACCTTTCCGATCTACAATTTCGACATCCAGAACACGACCGGCTTTCCGGCCGACGTGAACGCCTGGGCGGATGCCATCCGCAGCGCCGACGGACTGATCATCGTGTCGCCCGAGTACAATTGGTCGATCCCCGGCGGCCTGAAGAATGCGATCGATTGGGTATCGCGCATGAAGGAGCAGCCGTTCAAGGACAAGCCCGTGGCGCTGCAGTCGGCCGCCGGCGGTATCCTCGGCGGCTCGCGCATGCAATATCATCTGCGGCAGTCGCTGACCTCGGTCGACGTCATCCTGTTCGGCCGGCCCGAGGTCATCGTCACCTTCGCCGCGCAGAAATTCGACGACAAGACGCTCGAGCTCAAGGACGAGACGGCCGTCGGCATGATCAAGCAGCAGCTCGCGGAGTTCGAGAAATTCATCCGCCGCGTGAGCCCGAAGGAGTAAGGCCATGGGGAGGCTGTCCGGCCGCGCGGCGATCGTCACCGGCGGGGCGAAGGGGATTGGCCGGCATTACTCGCGGGCGCTCGCCGCCGAGGGCGCACGCGTGATGATCGCCGACATCGCCGACGGCAAGGAATTGGCGCAGGAGATTGCCGCCGAGCACGGGGCGAATTCGGTGGCCAGCGCCATCGCCGACGTCAGCGACGAGACTTCGGTCAAGGCGCTGGTCGCCGCTGCCGCCGAGCGTTTCGGCAAGATCGACGTGCTCGTCAACAACGCCGCGCTGTTCGCGCCGCTGCAGGAGACGAAGTGCACCGAAATCGACGGCGAGCTGTGGGACAAGGTGATGGCGGTCAATCTGCGCGGGCCGTTTTTGATGGTCAAGCACGTCGCTCCGCACATGATCGCGCAGGGTTACGGCAAGATCATTAATATCGGTTCCGGCACCGCCTTTCGCGGCATTCCGTGGATGCTGCACTACGTCACCAGCAAGGGCGGCATCATGGCGTTCACGCGCGCGCTTGCGCGCGAGCTCGGCGAGCACGGCATTCGCGTCAACACGCTGGCGCCGGGCTTCACCTTGAGCGACACGGTGATGCGCGAGAATCCCGGTCACGTCGAGACCGCGCGCGAGCGCGCCGTGCAGTCGCGCTCGCTGCGGCGCGACGAGCATCCCCAGGACCTGCTGGGCGCGCTGGTTTTCCTGGCGTCGGCGGAAAGCGATTTCGTCACCGGGCAGACGCTCGCGGTCGACGGCGGCAACGTGAATACCTGATATTCCAGCCTTCAAAGGGGAGATAGTTTCATTATATACTAATTCTCAATTTTGGATTATTCTAATTTGGACCGCCTAATCGACCGAAGGGAGAAGCGCCATGGCGAGCGCGAGCGCAAGCAAGCGAGCCGAAAGTAAGGCCCCGGGCCCCAAGCACAACATCGAGGCCATGCGGCAGGCGTATTACGAGCGCATCGCCAAGCACGACATGACGCCGCTGTGGAAGGTGATGAAGAACGTCGTCACCAAGGAGCCGCTCACGCGTTGCGCGCCGGTGATCTGGCACTACGACGACATCAAGCGCCTGGTGATGGAATCGGGCGCGCTGATCACCGCCGAGGAGGCCGAGCGTCGCGTGCTGATTCTGGAAAATCCCGGCATGCGCGGCGAGTCCAAGGCCACCAACACGCTGTTCGCCGGCGTGCAGATGATCCTCCCGGGCGAGGTCGCTCCCGCCCACCGCCACGTCTCCTCGGCCATCCGCTTCGTCCTCGACGGCGAGGGCGCCTATACCGCGGTCGAGGGCGAGAAAGCGTACATGTCGCCCGGCGACTTCGTCATCACCGCCAACTGGGCGCCGCACGACCACGGCAACACCTCCCACAAGCCCATGCTTTGGCTCGACGTGCTGGACTTTCCGCAGGTCAATTTCTTCGAGACCTCGTTCGCCGAGCAGTTCGCCACCGCCACCCAGCCGACCAGCCGAGCGGACGGGGATTCGCTGAGCTTCTACGCGTCGGGCGTGCTGCCGGATGGCGCGCCGGCGGCGCTCAATCGCAGCCCTGTCATCAACTACACCTATGCGCGCACGCGGCCGATCATCGAGCGCATGATGAAAGCGGGCGACGTCGATAAGCGCCATGGCGCGCGCGTGCGCTATGCCAACCCGATCAACGGCGGGCCGGTGCTGCCGACCATGGGCGCGAACCTCGCGCTCTTCCCCAAGGGCTTCAAGGGCGAGAAATACCGCGCCACCGACGGCACCATCTTTGTCTGCGCCGAAGGGGAGGGCGCGACCGCGGTCGACGGCAAGGTGTTGGAATGGGGCCCGAACGACGTGTTCGTGGTGCCGCCGTGGAAGCATTACTCCCATCGGGTGGGGAAGGAATCGGTGCTGTTCTCGATCTCCGATCGCCCGGCGCAGGAAGCGCTCGGAATCTGGCGCGAGGATACGCCGTCGCATTAGCGTTCGCGGAAATTTTTGCAATCGCTATAACCGGCGGTAAGCCTGGGCGGCGAGCGCAAGCTCTCCTCGCGCGAGCATCCGTGGTCTGAATAATCGCGGCGAACATCAGCAGCATGATCTCGTTCGTTCATGACCTGCCTGCGCAGCGCGTGGTGTTCGCGCCGGGCGCAGTCGCGCGCGTCGCGGACGAAGCCGCGCGGCTGGGCCTCAACCGCGCGCTGGTGATCGCCACGCCCGGCAGCGGCGCTCGCCTCGGCGGCCGGCTGGTCGAAATTCTGGGCTCGCGCGCGGCGGGGCTCCATGCGCAGGCCTCACTCCACGTCCCGAAGCCGGTCGCGGAGGCGGGAGTCGCGGCCGCGCGCGGCGCCGATGGCCTCGTCGCCGCCGGCGGCGGCGCCGCCATCGGCCTTGCCAAGATCATCGCGCGCGACCTCGGCCTGCCGATCCTCGCGGTGCCCACCACCTATTCCGGATCGGAAGCGACCGCGATCTGGGGCATGAGCGAGGGCGAGCGCAAATTCACCGGCAAGGATGTTCGCGTGCTGCCGCGCACCAGCGTCTACGACCCCGAGCTCACGCTCGCGCTGCCGGCGGCGGTGAGTGCCGCGAGCGGCATGAACGCCATCGCTCATTGCGTCGAGGGGTTATGGGTTGGCGACCGCACGCCGTTCTTGATGGCGCTTGCGAGCGATGCGGCGCGCCGCTTCGCTGCGCATCTGCCGCGCGTGATCGCCAACGGCGGCGACCGCGAAGCGCGCGGTGAATGTCTCGTCGCCGCCTGGCTGGCGGGCGTGGTGCTCGCCTCAGGCACCGGGCTGCAGCACAAGCTCGCGCACGTGCTCGGCGGCCTCGGCCTGCCGCACGCCGAGAGCCACGCGATCATTCTTCCCCACGTCACCCGCTTCAACCTTGCGGCGGCGCCGGAGGCGCAGGCGCGCCTCGCGGCCGCGCTCGGCGGCGATGGCGCGGATCGCCTCGCCGCCCTGCTGCGCGGCTTTCCGATCCCGCAACGCCTGCGCGAGGTCGGATTCGATCGCGCCAAGACCGATTTCATCGCGCAGGAAGTCGCGGCGATGGCGATCAGCGTGCCGCGCAAGGTGGCGGCCGAGGACGTACGCACGCTGCTCGCGGCGGCGTATTGAAGCGCCGGCACGACGGTTGATGAGCGCGGCGGCCACGGATGCGAACGTTGAGCCGTCCGCGCGTCAGCCCCCTGCTGGCGGCGGCTCGACCTGGAACCCCTCGCCAGCCGCGAGCGCGATCCGGCGCTGCGCCACCGCCGCGGCCCAGCGCGCCGTGCGCAGCAATCCGCCGAAGGAAAAGAAATGCGGCGCGATCTCGCCGAGGTGCTTGTCGGCGCGCGCCTGCGCCAGCGCGCGCACCAAGGCGTCGGGCGCCGACATGGCGAACAGCTGCCGCAGCAGGCCGGCCTGGCGAGCGAGCCCCTGGGCGGAGGCGCGCACGCCGCAGCGCTGCGCGTAGCGCAGCAGCGTCGCGAGATTGGTCGGCCCAGCAAGGCCGATTCGTACCGGATGCTCGACGCCGAACTCGCGCAGCCGGGCGATCCATTGCAGGATCGCTTGGGCATCGAAGCAGAACTGGGTGACGATGTGGACCGCCATGCCGGTCGTCTCCGCGGATTGGATCTTGTCGGCGAGCGCGCGGTCGAGGTCCTGCTGCGATATACGCGGATGGCCATCGGGATAGGCGGCGATGGCAATCCCGGTGATGCCGTGACGCTGCAGCGCGCCGCCGTCGATCACCTCGATCGCGCTGCGGAAATCCCCGGCCGGCTCATCGTGATCGCCGGCGATCACCAGCACGCGCGTCACGCCTGCCTCGCCGCTGGCACGGCCGAGAAAATCATCGAGCTCGCGCGCGCTGGCAAAGCCGCGCACGGCAAGGTGCGGCACCGGCTCGAAGCCGGCCTTGCGCAGCCGCGCCGCCGTTTCGATCGCCTCGCGCGCCGGCCTCCGCGGCACCGCGGTGACATAGATGCTCGCCCCAGCGGGAACGATGCCGGCCAGGGCGGCGACGTCGTCGGCGGACGGCCGCGTCGCTTCGAGCGAGAAGCCGGCCATGAAATCGGCGATCGTTTCGATCGAATCGGCGCGATCCTCGACGGTAGTCATGACGCAAGCCATGTCTTTCACTCGCGGCGGCGCGAGATCACGTAGGATTCGTCGTAGAACCAGAGCGCGCCGTGCTCGCGCAAAACTTCGCGCGTCGACTCGAGATAGCGTCCGTCGGCGACCACCTCACCGAGCCGGTCATCCTCGACCTGCGCCACGTAGATCGCCGCGTTCCACGCTGCAAACAGCGTCGAGGTGCCGATCGACTGGTCGGAAATCTCGCTCGGCAACGTGTGCATGTCGTAGCGGAAGAGCGAGCGGTTGTCGGCATAGGCGTTGAAGTTGAGGTCGCGTCCGGCGGGGCCGAGCTCGTGCTTGACCGCCTTCATGATCTGATGGCGGTCGTGGATGAACGGATTGTCGCCCGGCCATATGCGCTCGATGATATCCATGCCCGGATCGTTGCCGTGGGAATGGATGGCGATCAGCCGGCCGCCCGGTCCGAGCGCCTTGGCGAGCGGCGCGATCACGCGTTTGGCCTTGAACTCGAGCGGCGCGCGCGCGCGATAAGGCTGCGAGGCGATGACGAGGTCGTAGTTGGCGACCGTGCCGCCCGGCCGCGGGATGATCGGGTCGAGCAGGAATTTGTGGTCCTCGCGATAGAGCACCAGCACCACGGGGCGCTCGTAGACCGGGTTGCCGGTCTTGGGGCTCACCCCGGCCTTCCAGTTCTGCGACAGGAACGGCACCAGATCGGTGATCTGCTGCTCGAAGCGATAGGCCGAATCGCCGGACAGCGGCATTTCGTGCCAGACCATGCTCGAGGCCGCCGACAGCGATTTGACCGCGAGACAGGGCGCGTCGGCATAGGCGAAATTGGTCAGCACCAACACCGTCGCCGGATGCTCGAAGAACCGGTCCGACATCTTCTGCAACGCCAGGCGCACGTCTTCGAGGCTGATCTCCTTGCCCACCACGTAGAAGGGCGTGTGCGGAAAGCGGTCGTGCATGGCGCGCATCACCCGCAGCAGCACGGTGCCGTCGCCGACGCCGGCGTCGAACACGCGCAGCGCCGGCGGGCGCGGATGCACATTGGCGAGCTCGAGCGCGACGCGGCTGGCGACCACCCATTTTTCGCTGCAGGTATTGACGAACAGCAGGTACTTCTGCCGGTTGTCGAAGAAGCGGAAATTGCGCTGCGGATCGCGTTCGCCGACAGGCGCCGGTGCAGGCGGGGCGACGGCGGGGCGCGGCTCGCGTGCGCGTTCGATGACGGCGGGACGCGCGACCGCGGTCCGGTTGGTCTCCATGAAGCCGCGGATGCGGTCGAGGGTCTCGGTGGTGATGCGGCCGCCGTTGCGCAGCCGCGCGGTGAGCTTGCCGTCATTGACGGCGCGCCGGCCGAAGGTCGATTCCGCAAGGCCGCTGTGGCGGCAATAGTCGGCGATCTCCTGCAGCAGGTCCTGCGCGTTCATGGCCCGACGTTTCGCTCCAACCTGCGCGCGCGCCGCGCTTGGGGTCGGCTTGTGGGGTGCGCAGGAACCGGCCCACAGCGAACCAAGCACGCCAATATCCGTCAACCACAAAACGTCCCACTTCACAGGTGGGAGGTTAGATGGGATTTATCCCAACGTCACAAGATGCCGATTTTCTCTGCTCAACGCCATGGTTTGCGGGATCGATCAGGTGAGATATGTGTGCTCGTGGGAAGTATCC
>Ga0318528_10000635_pt1 | contig 11806 bp, 10 predicted proteins | sample GRESIP052b4f26_FD_202500 | JGI IMG/M metagenome (GOLD analysis project Ga0318528, IMG submission 202500) | Tropical soil microbial communities from Luquillo Experimental Forest, Puerto Rico - GRE.SIPMG.052b4f26 | ecosystem: Environmental > Terrestrial > Soil > Tropical forest > Bulk soil...
TTGAGCTTGAGCTTCAACAATTCGCCGGCGAGATGGCCGGGCGTGCCGATTCCGGCTGAGGCGAAAGTCACCGCCTGATCGGTCGTGCGCAGGAACTTTACGAACTCCGCCATGGTCGAGTAGGGCGCGTTCCCTGGCACGACCAGCGCGAGCGGCACGACTCCGGCGAGCGCAATTGCTTGCAGATCCTTGCGCGGGTCATATCCCGCGTCCTTCATGAAAAACGGATTGATCGCGATTTCCGGTGTCTGCGCCACCGTCAGCGTGTAGCCGTCCGGCTCGGCATTGACTACATCGCGCGCACCAAGGGTGCCGCCGGGCGCCGGGACGGTTCTCGACCACGACCGATTGTCCAAGCGCGCTCGAGAGCTTGTTGCCAACGAGGCGCGCGACGATATCGCCAGTGCCGCCCGGTGCGAAATTCACGATGAGATGGAATCGGCCGGCTGGGAAAGGCATCGGGAAAGGCCGGCGCGGTGGCGGCAAGTGCCACCGCGAGCGCGATCGGGGTAGCGGCGCGGATACCGGCAAATGCATTCATCTGAACAGTCCTCCGCAGCGATCGTTTTGCGTCTAGTCGTTACTTCTGGCACAAAGCGCGGCTCCAACGGCTACGGCATGGATCGTGGTGTCGTGTTCCAGGATTTCGCGCAGCTCTTTCCCTGGCGCACCGCGCTCGGCAATGTGGCCTTTGGGCTCGAAATGAAAGGCATATCCAAGGCGCAACGCGAGGTGATTGCGCTCGAACAGCTCCGGCTCGTCAAACTTGAAAGCTTCGCGCGCTCGTACCCGCATCATCTATCCGGCGGGATGCAGCAACGGGTCGCGATCGCCCGTGCCCTCGCCTACAACCCCGCGGTATTGTTGATGGACGAGCCGTTCGCGGCGCTCGACGCCTTGACGCGCGATGAGATGCAGCGGCTCCTTGCCGAAGTTTGGCGCACGATGCGCAAGACGGTGATTTACGTGACGCACAATGTCGCCGAAGCAGTCTATTTGGCGGATCGCGTGCTGGTGATGACGCCGCATCCGGGCACCATCAAAACCGAGGTGGCCATTTGCCTCCCGCGCCCGCGCGATCCACTCAGCATGGAATTTCTTGACTATCAGAAAGAGCTGCTGGGTCTTCTTGGCCACGAAAAGCAGGAAGATCTCGTTGGCCAGGAAAAGCGGGCGACGCAAGCGCGCTAAAAACTAGCGTAGCGAATAGCAAGCAGAAAATAAAAACGCCGGAGGAACACCATGGTACAGCAAACGATGAGGCAGCAATCGAGGCTCACACGACGTCAGTGCCTCATTGCCGGGGCGGCGGGGCCGTGGGCGTTTGGCTCGACTGCGCGGCGCGCTGCGGCGGTCATTGCTACTGTTCGGCAGGGCTATCAAACCAACATCTGGGGCATGCCCACGTATTATTTGTTGAAGTCGGGTTATCTCGAAAAGCACCAGATCGCGGCCGAGGAGTTCGCGGTACCATCCGGCAATCTCACCATGCAGCAGATGGTGGCGCGGCAGATCGATCTCGGCACCTATGCCGGCCAATCCTTCATCATCGGCAATGCCAAAGGCGGACTCGTCGCTATTGCGCTCATCGAACATGTTGGCAAGACCGCGCGCATTACCGCGCGCAAGGATCTCAATATCACCAAAGTGGAAGAGCTGCGCGGGCGGCGGATCGCCAACCAGACCGGCTCATCGGTCGGCAATGTTTTTGTCGATACGATCATGCCGCAGCACGGCCTCAACAAGGGCGATTATGTCGAAGTGCGGATGGACGTGAACAATATGGTTGCAGCGCTCGCGGCGAAAACGATCGATGCGATGGTTAATGTCGAGCCCTATAATGTCATCGCTGTCGCCGATGGCATCGGCAGCGATCTTCTCGATTTCTCCGGCGTCGATCCGATGCCGGTCTTCATGGCGGCGACGCCCGATTTCGTCCAGGCAAAGCCCGACGTCATCATCGCTTATCTGAAAGCCTGGCTCGACGTTTCCAACGATTTCAGGAATTCGCCGCAAAAGGTGGCCGACGTCATCTACCAGTTTTACGCCGATAAGGGTTACACCATGTCGCGCGATACGTTCGCCAAGGCACTCTCGCGCGTCGAGGTAAATCCCGGCTTCCCGCCTGACTTGCAACCGTATATGCAGCAGCAGGCGGAGATCCTGCTCGCGGACAAGAAAATCGGCGCCATTCCCGATTGGAAGGCGCACTACGGCCGGATTTCATGGACCGCGCCCGCGCTGCGTCGTAACTGAGGCCATCGCTATCGACGATTTTTATCTGACAGGAGATTTGACTGATGCTGACCAAAGACGAAAGCCCGCTGACCAAGGGCTATCAGCCCGTCGTCTGGAATTTCAAACTTTTGGCGCACGACCTGCTCGGCGGCTTCGGCGGCATGGGCGAGGGCATGTCGGTGCAAATCGCGCCGGACGGGCGGCGCATCATCTGGCTCGCGCATGAGAGCGCGCCGAAGAATTTCACCGCCGTCGACGTCTCCGATCCGCGCAAGCCGAAAGTGGTGTGCCAGACCGATCTGCCGCACGCCAATATGCGCTCGAACTCGCTGGAAACGTGCGGCAACATGATGGCGGTCGCTTACCAGACGTCGAAGAAGGACCTTAAGCCCGCCGGCTTTGAACTGTTCGATATTTCCAAGCCGGAAAATCCGAAATCGATTGCGTTTTTCGATTGCTCCGGCCCGCATTCGCGCGGAGTGCATCAGCTTTGGTTCTGCGATGGCGAATTCGTCCATTGCGCGTCCGGTTCGCGCGATTTCGTGCCGACCAATCCAAACGACGACCAGTTCTACCGCTGTGTCGATGTCCGCAACCCGTCGAAGCCGGTCGAAATCGGCCGCTGGTGGATGCCGGGCACGCGTCAGGGCGACAATGTCATGCCGCCGCCACGCCACCCGATCGACAAGGGCTACCGCGCCCACAACACCAACGTCTATCCGCAGCGGGGCGACCGTTGCTATCTCGCCTATATCGACGGCGGCATGTTCGTTTTGGACATTTCCGACAAAGCCAATCCGAAGAAAATTTCGCAGTGGACCAATTCGCCGCCCTATACCGGCTTCATGCACACGGTAGTCCCGTTATTCGACCGCGGGCTGATGCTGGTGACCGATGAATCGACCGAGAACAACGCCAAGGACTGGCCGAAGCTGATCTGGATTCTGGATGCGCGCGACGAAACCAATCTGGTGCCGATCGCGACCTGCCCGATGCCCGATCACCGGATTTACGCGCAGGCCGGACGGTTCGGCGCTCACAATATTCACGAGAATGTACCGCTGCCGACGGCATGGCAGTCCGATCAGATCGTGCTCGGCACGTTCTTCAACGGCGGGCTTCGCGGCTACGATATTTCCAATCCCTATCAGCCCAAGGAGGTCGGCATTTTTATGCCACCGGCGCCGGCGGGCGCGCCGACCGGTACGATCCAGATCAACGACGTGTTCGTCGACGAGCGCAGCATCGTTTACGCGGTCGATCGCCACATTGGCGGGCTTTATATCCTGGAGATGGATTTTTGATGCTGCTAAGCCGTCATCCTGAGATGCGAGCGGAGCGAGCCTCGAAGGATGGCGCCGCGTGCCAGGCCTTAGACGGCCATCCTTCGAGGCCCGCCTGCGGCGGGCGCCTCAGGATGACGTGAATCTCGCAATGCTCGACCTTTTTCCTTCGCGTGAGGCCGGCCCGTTTGGGCGAAGGCTCAAGCGCGAGCGCGGCGCCCGCATTCCGGTTACGCTGGTCACCGGCTTTCTCGGCGCCGGCAAGACGACGCTAATCCGCCGTTTCCTTGCTTCGCCCGAAGGGCAAGGGACGGCAGTGATCGTTAATGAATTCGGCACTGTCGGCATCGATGACGCGCTCATGCGCGGGAGCGCGGAGCAGACCGTGCTCCTTGGCAATGGCTGCGTCTGCTGCATCAGCCGCACCGATCTACAATTGGCGCTGCGCCAACTCGTCATCGACCGCGAGCGCGGCGCGGTGCCGGGCTTCGCGCGCGTCGTCATCGAGACCTCCGGGCTTGCCGATCCGGGGCCGATCCTGCAGACATTCTCCACTGATCGCGCGCTCGGCGGCGAATTCCACATCGACGCGATGCTGGCGGTGGTCGACGCGGTGAACGGCGAAGCGACACTGGCAAAGACCGCGGAAGCGCGCAAGCAGGTGATCCTGGCCGATCGTCTCATCGTCTCGAAGAGCGATCTCGCCGTCGCTGCCGATCTGGAAAATCTGACGCGGCGCTTGCAACACCTCAATCCGCGCGCAGCAATCGACATCGCCGTCGGCGGCATGCTCGATCCGAACCGTTTCATCGCGCCGGCAACCGCGCCGCGCGGCAGCTTCGTCGCCGAGGCCGAGCACAGCGACGGAATTTCAAGCTTCGTACTGGCGCGGCAAGAGCCGATCGAATGGCTGGGTTTCGCGCGCGCCATGGAGACGCTGATCGCGCTGCGCGGCGCCGATCTGTTGCGCGCCAAGGGCATTCTCAATGTTGCCGGCTGCCGCGGTCCGGTGGTGGTTCAATACGTCCAGCATCTCGCCCATCCGCCGGTAGAACTGCAAACCTGGCCGGACCAAAACCGCGACAGCCGCCTTGTGTTCATCACGCGGAACCTGCGCGAAGCGCAAATCCGCGATCTGTTTGGCGCCGTGGCAGCGCTGGCAAGGACCGCATACGAGGTTTAATTGACCGTCGCCGCAACGATCACCGGCTGCAGGGCGGTAACGCCGTCAACCAATAGGCCGCTGCGGGTCGCGATATAACCCACACTGAGCGATAGGGCGCCGAAGAACAGCATGAGCCCGATGGGCCGTCGGTGTCATCGGCCGCAAATTGGGCCGCAAATTGGGCCGGAAATTCAGACAAGGCGCTGGCGATCGCACGCAGGAAAGCTCGCCGTCGACGGTACGAATTTCATGCCCGAAACATGTTTCGCAGCACCTGACTTAGCAGTAATCTCTTCGGTCACGATTACGCGCCAGTAGTACCATCCAACAAAGCTACGGTGCGCATTGCGGAGGACACACCACAATGACCGAGAAATTTTCACTCAACGTGAACGGCGAGACGCATAGCGTCGAAGCCGATCCGGATATGCCGCTGCTTTATGCGTTGCGTAATGACCTCGGCCTCAACAATCCGCATTTCGGCTGTGGTCTTGCGCAATGCGGCGCCTGCACCGTGCAGCTCGATGGTCAGCCGACCCGCTCCTGCATCACGCCAGTCTCCGCGGTCGGCGACGGCAAGATCACCACGCTCGCCGGCTTGGGCACGCCGGACAAGCCGCATCCGCTGCAGACGGCCTATGTCGAGGAGCAAGTGCCGCAATGCGGCTATTGCATCAATGGCTGGATCATGACGGCCGCCGCATTCCTGCGCGACAACAAAAAGCCGACCGACAAGCAAATCAAAGATGCACTGTCCGGGCTGAAATGCCGATGCGGCACGCATGTCGCCATTCTCCGCGCCGTTAAGCGCGCCGCGGCGATGATGGGCTGAGGGGAGGGCGCCATGAACAAAGCCATTACCAGGATGGAAAGACTCGCCAGTTTTTCCCGCCGCAGTTTTGTCAAAACTAGCGGCGCACTCGTCGTCTCGATCGGCGCGCCGGTCACGTTCGAATTTGCACGCGCCGACGATGCGGCGACTGCCGCAGCGATGAGCGTGACAGTGAAGCCGGCGCTCACCCCCGACCAACTCTCGAGCTACATCGCGGTGAATGCCGACGGCACGATCTCGGCCTTCTTCGGCAAAATGGACATGGGCCAAGGGCTATTCGTCGCGGTCGGCCAGATCGTCGCCGAAGAGCTCGATGTGCCGTTTGATCGCGTCAACGTGTTCATGGGCGATACTGCAACCAGCGTGAACCAAGGCGGCGCGTCCGGCTCGACCGGCCTTCAGGAAGGTGGCAAGCAGATGCGCGTTGCCGCCGCCGAGGCGCGGCGCGTTCTCGTCGCGATGGCCGCCGACAAGCTCGGCATGCCCGCCGAACAGCTCACGGTGACGGATGGCGTGGTGCACGCCGCGAGTGATGCGGCGAAGAAAGTCAGCTACGCCGAGCTCATCGGCGGCCGTTACTTCAACATCCATCTCGACTGGAACGGCAAATACGGCAATCCGCTCTACGCTCCAGGCAAGGCGCAACCGAAAGACCCGAAGACGCACACAATCGTCGGGCAGCCGATCAAACGGCAAGACATCGCGCCGAAAGTCTTTGCCCAGCAGGATTTTTGCACCGACATCAAAGTGCCGGGCATGGTGCACGGCCGCATGATCCGCCCGGCGATTGCCGGCGCGGTGCCGGTCAAGGTCGACGACAGTTCGATCAAGGACATTCCGAGCGCCAAGGCCGTCTGGAATCAGGGCTTCCTCGGCGTCGTGGCGGATAGCGAGTGGGACGCGATCAAGGCGTCACAGCAGCTCAAGGTCGAATGGTCGGACGCCAAGCCGCCGTTTCCTGATCGGGCCGCGCTTTACGATCACATCCGCAAAACGGCATCGCGCAGACGCGAAGTGGAGGGCAAGCAAGCCGGCAATGTCGACGATGCCTTCAAGACGGCGGCGCGTGTCATTGCCGCCGAGTATGAATGGCCGTTTCAGTCCCACGCCAGCATGGGACCGGCCTGCTCCTTGGTGGACATCAAGGACGGCCATGTCACCTGTTGGAGCGGCTCCCAGAAACCGCACTTCGTGTGTGCGGGCCTTGCCGCGATTCTGCAAGTGCCGGAAGACAATGTTCACGTGATCTGGACGCCGGGTCCCGGCTCCTACGGCCGCAACGACGCCGACGATGCGGCGATGGATGCCGCCGTGCTGGCCAAAGCCGTGGGCAAGCCGGTCCGCGTGCAATACATGCGCAATCAGGGCACCGGCTGGGATCCAAAGGGTCCCGCCTCCGTGCATCAGGTGCGCGCGGCGCTCGATGCCTCGGGCAATGTCATTGCCTACGATTTTCTCAGCAAGGCTTTCTCGCGCGTCGATGTCGATACCAATGGCAGCAAGCCGTATGACACGCTCGCCGGCCAGATGCTCGGAGCCAATCTGAAATCAGGCGACGGCTTCGGCATTCCGGCGGAATCCTACGAATTCGCCAATAAGCGAACCGCTTGGGAAGTCATTCCGGCGCTCCTTGACCGCGCTTCGCCGCTTCGCACCTCGCATTTGCGCGATCCGGTCGGTCCGCAGATCCATTTCGCCAGCGAATCGTTCATGGACGAAGTCGCCGCGGCTTTGAACATGGACGCGATCGAGTTCCGGCTGCGCTATGTGAGGGACCCGCGCGACATTGCCGTCATCAAGGCGGCAGCGGAGAAGGCGAATTGGCAAAGCCGGCCGTCGCCGCGCAAGGACCAGACCGGTGACAAGGTGTCCGGTCGTGGCATCGCCTATGCACAGCGTAACGGCACGCGGGTCGCGATGATCGCGGAAGTCGATATCGACCGCCGCAGCGGCAAAATCTCGGTGCGCAAATTCACCGTGGCGCATGATTGCGGCCAGATCATCAACCCCGATGGTTTGCGCATGACCATCGAAGGCAACGTCGTGCAAGGAATCAGCCGCACATTGTGGGAGGAAGTGAAGTTCGACAACAAGAACGTGACCAGCGTCGACTGGCTGAGCTATCCGATTCTCGACATTACCGAGACCCCGGAGCAGATCGACGTGGTGCTGATCAATCACCCGGAAATCGTCCCATCGGGCGCCGGCGAACCGTCGAGCCGTCCGGTCGCCGCCGCGATCGCCAATGCGGTGTTCGACGCGACCGGCGTGCGCATCCGGCGCGTCCCGTTCGCGCCAGACTATGTGAAGGCGGCACTGTCGTAGCACTGCGCCCGCGGCATCTTAGAGAGGCGGCTCAACGCCGCCTTCCTTTTTGCACGCGATGCCAGCCTCCTCCAGGTCGAGTTCACGCTCGATACGCCGACGTGCCTCATCGGTTATCCGGCCCTCGCGCAAGAGTTGGTAGATGAATTCCCGCTCGAGCGCGATCAAATCCGATCTCACGCTCGCCGCTGCCGAAGCAGCATCCGACTCGTTGTCCGCGGCTGTTGGCAATCGCCCCGATCTATATTCATGTCGGGCCCGCAGAATCGCCAAAGCCTCGGTAGAAATGCGGTTATCGGCTACGAGTTCTTCTAGCCGTGTTTGCGCGAGCTTAAGGGCATCTGAGCGCGCGGCAAGCTCGGCTTTTTGCTCGCGGTCGCGCTCGTCAGCGGCATGAAGGCTGAGGCCGAGCCAACGGACAACGCTTGGCAACAACAAGCCCTGGCCCACAAGCGTTAGAACGATGACTCCAAAAGTAATAAACAAGATGAGATCACGAAACGGGAATGGTGCGCCAGAACTCGTAATCAAAGGGATCGCCAATGCGGCGGCGAGCGAGACCACACCCCGTATGCCCACGAACGATAAAAAAAAGGTCCACTGCGGTGGCGGCAACGGATCCCGCCGCGCAACTCTGGCACTTAGCCAACGTGGCAAGTAGACTGACGGATAGACCCAGACGAATCGCGCCACGACAATCACGATCACGGTCAGAACGACGGCCAGTATCGACTGCTGAATGGGGAAAATGTCCGATCTATCGAGCAGCGTGCGTATCTGCAGACCCGTGACCAAGAAGATCAGGCCTTCGAGCAGATAGACGAGGAGGTCCCAGAAAAAGATTCCTTGCAGTCGGGTCGCGGCCGGAATGAGTAGCGGCCCGTTCCAGCTAACGTATAAGCCAGTCGCCACCGTCGCCAGCACGCCCGATCCACCCAAATGCGCGGGCACCAGGAAGGCGAGGTAAGGCGTCATCAGCGACAGCGTGATCTCGACGCGAGGGTCGCGTGCCCAGCGCCGTAGCCGCAGGCTGAGCCAGCCGATGGCGATGCCATAAGCAATTTCGCCGACAACAATGAGAACGAATGTTCCGGCGGCCTGGCCGAGCGAGAACAAGCCGGTGCCCACCGCAGCAACGGCAAACCGGTAGAGAATCAGAGCCGTGGCGTCATTGGCGACGCCTTCGCCGTCGAGCACAACAACCAGGCGGCGCGGGATGCCGAGCTGCCGTGTGATCGCCAACGGTGCGACAACATCGGGCGGCGCCACAATGGCGCCGAGCACGAAGGCGACGCCGATCGGCATGCCGAGCACCCAATGCGCCAGACCGGCCACTGCACAAGCAGTGAATACAACGCATCCCACCGCCAGAAGGGCGATTGGGCGCAAGTTGAATCGAAACTCCCGCCAGCTCATGGCGACGCCGGCCGAATAAATCAGCGGCGGTAGTATTCCGAGCAGCACAAGTTCTGGTGCAAGTGCGATCCTTGGCAGACCGGGGACCAGAGCCAGCGCGATTCCGGCAATGACGAGAAGAATTGAGGGAGCGGAATTAATGCGCCGCGCGACAACGGCCACGATCACCATGACCGCGAGTAACAGCAACAGAGTTTGTATGGTCTGTTCCACGATCTGACTTGCGATGGCGCAGCCTGGACTTTTCTCCTCGAACCAGCGGGCTAGAACATTGTGTTGTTATTGGCGGATTTTTCGGGAACCGGCTGGATGACGTCCCAGTGTTCGACGATCTTGCCGTTTTCCAGTTTGTAAATGTTTACGATCGCGTTGCCGCGCGAACCCGGTGTCGGCACGCTATGGACATGATGAATCACGTAGTCGCCGTCGGCGAAAACGCGGACGACGTCGCTGTGCGCGTCGGGGAACTTATCGCGTAGGAAGCTGATATAAGCCTTGAGCCCTTCCGGCCCATCGGTGGCGTTGGGATTGTGCTGCACATAGCGCGGCCCGAGGAATTTTGCGGCAGCTTCGAAATCCTTCTTGTTCACGGCAAGCTCGTAGAATTCCGCCACCGCTTTCTTGTTGGCTTCCATTTGTTCGGCGGTAGCGGCGTAAGCGGCTGGGGCGAATGCAATCAGTGCAGCGATGCAGAACAAACGAAGCATGGTGGCCTCCTTGGGAAGGCTAACATCATAATGCAATCGCAAGGGGGAGAGAGAAGGTTCCTCTCGGCCATCAAGGATAAAAATTCCACTGAATGCGCACGAGCGCCGAGATCACGCCAGTCGTTCCGACCCTGAAGGTGGTAGGCGCGGCGCCGGTGGGCGCGAAGGTAACAGTGCCGCCGTCGAATGCCGTCTTGGCGAGCGCGGTGTATTGCAGGTCGACGCCTACGTCGAGGCTCCTGACCGGATTCCACAATGTGCGCGATCCGATCTGCCAGGCCGCCCAATCGGCGCAGCCGGGACGAAATCCATTCGGCGCGCAGACCAGCGTATCGACGGCGGAGCTCTCGGCGCGGTAATTGACATAACCGCCATAGATTGAGCTGCGCAGATTCAGCACCCAATAATGCTGGATGCCGGCATATATGTTCCAGGCGGCTGGCAGTTGTAGCTGCGTGGCGCCGGTGCCGGGACTGTTCGCCATAAAGGCGTCGTCCACCCACGCCAGCCCGATCGTGCCCGAATTGACAAGGCCGAAAGTTTGGTCGGCGAGGCGTGAGGAGCTGTTGATGATGCAGTGGCCGCTCCAGCCGCGGCAGTACTGTGCTTGCGCGGCAAAGGTGTCGCCCTGCGACGGCAAGTTCACTTGCAGGCCAGCACCGACGGCCCAGCCCCACGCATCTGCCGGGTGAGCCACACCGGCGAGCAGGCCGTTGGCAGTGGCGTTGTAGTAGCGTGCGCGATCGTCGTGCAGCGCGCCCATCACTTGCGCCGCGCCCCAACTTTGGTCGACGCGAATATTGCTGGCGATATCAGGTACGACGAAGCCGGCATTATTCCACGGGCTGTTAGTCGGGCCGCCAGAAGCGAGGATCGGAAAGAACGTGCCGAACCCTGCGATCACCCCGGCAGGCGGCGCGGCATTGAGATCCTTGATCGGCCGGGCATAGAACGTCCCGTCTTCGATCCCGAGACTCGCCGTCCAGCCGCCACCGAGCGGGGCGGTGTAGGTGAATGCATTGATGCCGAAGCGGCCGAGGTCTTGATAGGCAAAATTGGTCTGCAGGCTGTAGCGGGCGGTGTCGAAGAAATCGAAAGCGGAGGCTGACTTGCCGAGAGTGAAGCCGGCGAACTAGATGAAGGCGCGCGCAAGATAGAGATTATTGTTGCCGTTCGGCGTCGCTCCGGCTGTGGCCGCGCCACCGGCCGTCGGCACTGCGGTGCCAGGGAGGCTGAGCGTCGGAGCGTCGTTGCTGGTGTATTGCCAACCGCCGAGGAGATAGGCGCGGAGCGTCCCGTACTCGGTCTGCTCGCGCGCATCGAGCGAAATGCCGGTCCGTACGCGGGTATCGATTTGATCGCCGCCGCGAAAGAATTGCGCGTTGGCGCCATTGATCGCCGGTTCGAACGAGCCGATGGCGTCGTATTTGATTTCGGCGCGCACGAAGCCGCCGATCTTTATACAGGTCTGCGTGCCAGGAAGGTAATAAAAGCCGTCGCCGTAAAGGCTACAGACTTTTACGTACTGGACCGGCTTGGCTTTGACCGGCAGCTCGGCCGCATGCGCGCGGACCACTGTGATAAGCACGGCGATGCCGCCGAGCAAAAGCCTTCTCGTGTGCACGCGAGCCCCCGAAGCATCGAATTGCAATTTTGGTTCGATGCTTCCGCTGGGCCCTCGCCGGAACGACTGCATCAGTGTCGTGTGCGCGCGCAGCGCACATCGGTGAAAGTATTGATGTGATCACGTTGCTGCAATCGACCGATGCAATTTGATGAGTGAAAAATTTTCTTGCTGAATTTTAAATGACAGAACCGACGCACATTTGCTGCGGCTGTC
>Ga0318528_10000638_pt1 | contig 11784 bp, 8 predicted proteins | sample GRESIP052b4f26_FD_202500 | JGI IMG/M metagenome (GOLD analysis project Ga0318528, IMG submission 202500) | Tropical soil microbial communities from Luquillo Experimental Forest, Puerto Rico - GRE.SIPMG.052b4f26 | ecosystem: Environmental > Terrestrial > Soil > Tropical forest > Bulk soil...
CCCTTCATGGTTGTGTTGTTGCTGCCCGCCAGGTCGGCCGAACCGCCCCACAACTCGGGCAGTTTCGGCCCGACCGCGGACAGCACCCCACCGGACGCCGCTCGGGTGGCCAGTGCCTTGGACCCGGGCTCCCAGTGCGGAATGTCGGCATCCCAGCCGTCGGGCAACTTCTGCGCGAGCAACCGGTCAAGCAGCGCCTTGCGTTCGGGTTCGCGCTGCGCCCAAGCGTCGAACTCCGGTTGCCATTTCTCGTGCGCTTCCTTGCCTCGCTCCACAAGCTTGCGGGTGTGGGTGAGGACGTCCTCGTGGACCTCGAATGTCTTGTCGGGATCGAACCCGAGGATCTTTTTGACGGCAGCAACCTCGTCATCGCCGAGCGCCGCGCCGTGCGCCTTGCCGGTATTCATCAGGTTGGGTGCCGGAAAGCCGATGATGGTGCGCAGCGAGATGAACGATGGCCGGTCGGTGGCGGCCTTCGCGTTGGCGATGGCCTCCTCGATCGCGACGACGTTCTCGCCGCCCTCCACCTCTTGCACGTGCCAGCCGTAGGCCCGATAGCGGGCGGCGGTGTCCTCGCACAGCGCGATGTTGGTGTCGTCCTCGATCGAGATCTGGTTGTGGTCGTAGAACACGATGAGGTTGCCCAGCTGTTGCACGGCCGCCAGCGACGACGCCTCCGAGGCCACGCCTTCCTCGATGTCGCCGTCGGAGCCGATCACAAAGATGTGATGGTCGAACGGGCTTTCTCCCGGGGCGGCGTCCGGGTCAAACAACCCACGCTCGTAACGCGACGCCATCGCCATGCCGACCGCCGACGCCAGGCCCTGCCCGAGTGGGCCGGTGGTGATCTCAACACCCTTGGTATGCCTGAACTCCGGGTGCCCGGGAGTCTTGGATCCCCAGGTGCGCAGCGACTCGATGTCGGACAGTTCCAGGCCGAAGCCGCCAAGGTAAAGCTGGATATACAGCGTCAGGCTGCTGTGCCCCGCCGACAGCACGAACCGGTCGCGGCCCAGCCAGTGGGTGTCGCCGGGGTCGTGGCGCATGACGCGCTGAAACAGGGTGTAGGCCAGCGGGGCCAGGCTCATCGCCGTCCCGGGGTGGCCGTTGCCGACTTTTTGCACCGCGTCGGCGGCCAGCACCCGGATGGTGTCGACCGTCAGCGAATCCAGGTCGGTCCAGTCGTCTGGGTGGTCGGGGCGGGTGAGAGCGGAAATCTCCACTTGCGTGGTCACAAACTCGCTCCTCACGTCGGTAGACGGGTCTGATTGTTCCAACCTAATGCGGCACACCTAAATGGTCGAATGGGTACAGGCTACTGCGACGCCGACCGGATGTAGACGGCGGCCGAATTAGCGCGAATTGCCGCCCCGACGTGGGCATCTGCCACACCTCCAGCGCTCCTGCCTCTCGTACCCCTCGATTGCTTTGGCCGCACACCGCCGATGGAGCGAAACACCCGAGTGTTGGTCGTCTTTTCACTCCTCGTTTCACTTCTCGGGGCGCCAAATGCCTGCCAGGATTGCGCGTAGACGTGTACGCAACGAGATGACGGGAATCGAATGACAGCCGTTGTTGCAGGACCAGATATCGACGCCGTGAGCGTCAACACGATTCGCACCTTGTGCATCGACGCCGTCCAGGCGGCCAATTCCGGCCACCCGGGAACCCCCATGGCGATGGCGCCCGTTGTGTACACCCTGTGGCAGCGGGTTCTCCGGTTTGATCCGGCGGATCCCATCTGGCCGAACCGGGATCGGTTTGTCCTCTCGGCGGGACATGCCTCGACGCTGCTCTACTCGATCCTGCATCTGACCAAGGTGCAGGCCGTCGACGCGGACTACGAGACGGTGGGCAAACCGTCCGTGGAGTTGGATGACCTGAAGAAGTTTCGCCAGCTCGACTCCAAGTGTCCGGGACACCCGGAGTACCGCTGGACGTCCGGGATCGAGTGCACCACCGGGCCGTTGGGCACGGGAGTGGCGACCAGCGTCGGCATGGCGATCGCGTCCAACTGGCTCGGCGCCACCTACAACCGCCCCGGACACGACCTGTTCGGTTTCAACGTGTACGCGCTCGCCGGCGACGGCTGCATGATGGAAGGCGTCGCGTCCGAAGCGGCTTCGCTGGCAGCGCATCTCGAGCTCTCGAACCTGTGCTGGATCTACGACAACAACAAGATCACCATCGAGGGCGCGACCGACATCGCATTCACCGAGGACGTCGCCACCAGGTTCGTCGGCTATGGCTGGAACGTCACCCGGGTGGGCGACGCCAACGACCTGCAGATGCTGGGCCGCGCGTTTGAAACGTTCGCGCGCGAGCGGCACCGCCCGACGCTGATCATCGTCGACAGCCACATCGCCTACGGCGCACCGACGAAGCAGGGCACCGCCGCCGCACACGGCGAGCCGCTCGGGGAGGACGAGGTCCGCGCGACCAAGGAGTTCTACGGCTTCCCGCCCGACGAGCAGTTCTACGTCCCGGATGGCGTCTACCAGAACTTCGCCGAAGGGATAGGCGCGCGTGGCGCCAGGCTGAGCAGCGAGTGGAAGGCGGCCTTCGAGGCTTACCGGGCCGAATTTCCCGACCTGGCCGACCAGCTCGACCGGATGCAGCGTCGCGAGCTGCCCGACGGCTGGGACGCCGACATCCCGACCTTCCCCGCCGACCCGAAGGGCATCGCATCGCGCGCGTCGTCCGGGCAGGTGCTGAACGCACTGGCGAAGAACTACCCGTGGCTGATCGGCGGCGCCGCGGACCTGGCGCCGTCGACCAAGACGCGGCTGACCTTCGACGGTGCCGGTGACCTGGAGGCGGACAATCCGGGCGGGCGCAACTTGCACTTCGGCGTGCGCGAATTCGCTTCCGGCGCAGTCACTAACGGGCTCGCCCTGTCCAAAATCCGCGCCTACTGGTCGGGTTTCCTGATCTTCTCCGATTTCGCCCGCGGCGCGATCCGGCTCTCGGCGATCATGGAGATCCCGACGATCAACATCTTCACGCACGACTCGATCGGCGTGGGGGAGGACGGCCCCACACACCAGCCGGTTGAGCAGCTGGCGTCGCTTCGTGCGATCCCCGGCCTGCTGGTCATCCGGCCGTCGGACGCGAACGAGGTTGCCGAGGCGTGGCGGTTCATCGCGCAGCTCAAGCACGGGCCCGTCGTGCTGGTGCTGTCCCGGCAGAATCTGCCGACGCTGGACCGCTCGGTGTATGCGCCCGCATCCGGTCTCGCCAAGGGTGCCTACGTGCTGGCGTCGGCCGACGATCCGGAGCTGATCCTGATGGCGACCGGCAGCGAGGTGTCGCTGGTGGTGCAGGCCTACGAGCAGCTGACCGCCGAGGGTGTGCGGGCACGGGTGGTGAGCATGCCGTGCCTCGAGCTGTTCGAGAAGCAGCCGCAGGCCTACCGCGACGAGGTGCTGCCGCCCTCGGTGCGGGCACGAGTCGCGGTCGAGCAGGCATCGACACACGGCTGGCACCGCTACACCGGGTTCGATGGCGCCGTGATCGGCATGGAAACGTTCGGGGCGTCCGCGCCTTTGAAAGAGCTGCTTACCAAGTTCGGCTTCACTCCGGACCGGGTGGTAGAGACGGCGCGGACCGTGCTCCGACGCTGAACCAGCGGTCAATCGACCCCGAACTGTCGCCGGCGGCCCCTAGCCGTCTACCATCCTCTGTAGTAGATGCCGCGCGCTGCTGCGACCCCGAGGAGTTATTGCGTGAGCGTTCGCGGGCGCGTCGCCCCGAGCCGAGTACCGAGCCGAGTGCATGGCACCGTCTTGGCCTATCTGGCGCTGACCAAGCCGCGGGTCATCGAACTGCTGCTGGTCACCGCGATACCCGCAATGCTGCTCGCCCATCGCGGCACCGTGAACCCGCTGCTGATCCTCAACACGCTGATCGGCGGGATGCTGGCAGCCGGCGGCGCCAACGCGCTGAACTGCGTGGCCGACGCCGACATCGACAAGGTGATGAAGCGGACCGCGCGCCGGCCGCTGGCACGAGAGGCCGTGCCGACGCGAAACGCGCTGGTGCTCGGGCTGGCGCTCAGCGTGGGCTCCTTCTTCTGGCTCTGGTGGACGACGAACCTGCTGTCGGGGCTGCTGGCCATCGCCACCGTCGCGTTCTATGTGTTCGTCTACACGCTCTGGCTCAAGCGCCGCACGTCGCAAAACGTCGTGTGGGGAGGTGCCGCGGGCTGCATGCCCGTGATGATCGGCTGGTCGGCGGTCACCGACACGATCGGCTGGCCCGCGTTGGTGATGTTCGCGATCATCTTCTTCTGGACGCCGCCGCACACCTGGGCATTGGCGATGCGCTACAAGGACGACTACAAGGCGGCCGGCGTCCCGATGCTGCCCGCGGTGGCGACCGAGCGCGAGGTCACCAAGCGGATCCTGATCTACACCTGGTTGACCGTGCTGGCGACGCTGGCGCTGGGGCTGGCCACCGGCTGGTTATACGCGGCGGTCGCCGCGCTGGCCGGGGTGTGGTTCTTGGCGATGGCCCATCAGCTGTACGCCGGGGTCCGCGCCGGCGAGCCGGTCAAGCCGCTGCGGCTGTTCCTGCAATCGAACAACTACCTGGCGGTGGTGTTCTGCGCGCTGGCGGTCGACTCGGTGATCGCGTTGCCGACTCTGCTCTGAGCGCGGGCCTGCCGGTCAAGTCACATCAGCCACCGGCGTTCTCCGCCGAAGGCGAGGAGGTGCTTTGTGTCCACCTCACAGCGACAATTTCGGAGGCGCAGCCCGTAGGCCCGGTTGTCGCTCACTGTGAGGTGGACACAAAGTCATACCCCTTCTCCGCTGAGGCTCCTGTGGCAGATGCGATCAGTTAGGGCAGCAGCACGATGGAGCCGGCCGTCTTGCGGCCCTGCAGGTCCCGGTGGGCGCGGGCCGCTTCGGCGAGCGGATAGCGTCCACCGACTTCGATGGTGATGGCGCCGCCGACGATCGCGTCGAACAACTCGGTTGCCCGCCAAGTGAATTCGTCGCCGGTGCGGATGAAGTGCGCCAGCGAGGGCCGGGTCAGAAACACCGAGCCCGCGGCGTTGAGGCGCTGCGGGTCGACGGGCGGGACGGGTCCGCTGGCGGCGCCGAACAGCGCCAGCGTGCCGCGTACGGCCAGGCTGGCCAGGCTGGCGTCGAAGGTGGTCGCGCCCACGCCGTCGTACACCGCCGCCACCCCGGCGCCCCCGGTGAGCGCGCGGATCTGCTGGGCGAACTGGTCGGCGTCGTCGGGATAGGACAGCACCTCGTCGGCACCGGCCTCCTTTGACATCCGCGCCTTCTCGGGGGTCGAGACGGTGGTCATGACGCGCACACCAAGGTGGTGGGCCCACTGGGTCAAGATCAGCCCGACGCCCCCTGCGCCGGCATGCACCAGCACCGTGTCGCCGCTCTGCACCGGATACACCGACTTCAGCAGGTAGTGCGCGGTCAGGCCCTTCAGCAGCACCGAAGCCGCCACGTCGGACGTCACGCCGTCCGGCACCTTCGCTGTCAAAGATGCTGGGGCGGTGGAGAATTCGGCATAGCCGCCGGAGGCCGTGGCGGTGACCACGCGATCGCCCGTGCTGAAACCGTCGGCCCCTTCGCCGGTGGAAACGACCGCGCCGGACATCTCCGAGCCGATGATGAACGGCAGCTCTCGTGGGTATTGCCCGGTGCGAAAGTAGGTGTCGATGTAGTTGACGCCGATGGCCTCGGCCTTGATCAGGACCTGGCCGGGGCCGGGCGCCGGCTCCGGCGCGTCGACGTAACGCAGGACCTCGGGGCCGCCGGTTTCACTGACTTCGATTGCGTGCATTTGGTTATCATGCCCGGGCATGAAGCTTGCCCGGCCGGACGTCTTCCATCCCCGCATCGTGCTGGCGGGCTGCGCCCGGCAAGTCGCCGGTGACGGAGACGATGACGGGCTGGTCGCCGCGCTGCGGCGCCGCGGTCTGCACGCCCACTGGTTGGCTTGGGACGATCCCGAAGTCCGCCGCGCGGATCTGGTCATTCTGCGGGCCACCCACGATTACGCCGACCGGCTCGACGAGTTCCTGGCCTGGACCACCGTCGTGGCCAACCTGCTCAACGCCCCCGCCGTCGTCGCCTGGAATGCGCACCGGCGCTATCTGGGCGACCTGGCGGCCCGGGGGGTGCCGACGGTGGCCGGCGAGGTCGTGGCACCGGATGAACGGGTCCGGCTGCCCCGCACCGGTGGCGTGTTCGTCGGCCCGACGGTCGGCACCGGCACCCGGCGTTTCAGCGACCGGACCGCGGCCGCCGCGTTTATCGGGGCGCGGCACGAAGCCGTGTTCGTGCAGCCGGCCGAGTCGGCTGCCGAGGCCGAGCTGGTCTTCCTCGGCGGCGAGCCGTCGCATGCGTTCCCACCCGAGCCTGACTTCGAACTCTGGGACGTGGGCGCCGCGGCGCTGGCCGCCGCGGCGGCCGAACTGGGCATCGATGCGGGGGAATTGCTCTATGCGCGGGCACATCTGAACGGTGCCCGGTTGGTGGAGCTGCAGTTGGTTGACCCGTCGCTGGGTTGGCGCCACCTGGACGCCGGCGCACGCGACCTCGCCCAGCGTCAGTTCGCGCTGTGCGTCGAGTCAGCTTTGGAGCGGCTGGGGCTTGGCCCGTTCTCGCATCGACGCCCATAGCGCCGCGGTGGCCGCGGTGCATGCCGCTGCGCCCGCCACGTGGACCGCGACCAGCGCGGCGGGCACCCCGGTGAAGTATTGGGTGGTGCCGACGGCGGCCTGCGCGCAAACCAGGGCGAGCAGCACGCCCAGCCGCACCAGGATGGCGCGGCCGGCGCGCACCGCGAGCAGCCCGAAGCCCAGCCCGACCAGCAGGGCCAGGTAGGCGACCAGCAGCGTCGAATGTGCGTGCACCAGGGTGGTGATCTCGACTTTGAGTCGCGGCACCGTCCGGGTGGGGCTGCGGTCACCGGCGTGTGGGCCGGCGGCGGTGACCAGCGTGCCGGTTACCAGGACCGCGGCCAGGTTCACGGCGGTCACCACCGTCAGCGCGCGTAGCGGCCTGGCCACCCGGTCGTGGACCACGCCATCATCGGGCTCGCCGACCTTGACGTAGAGCAGCACCGACAGCCACACCATCGTCATCGAGGTGAGCAGGTGGATGGCCACCGTCCACCACAGCAGCCCGGTGCGCACGGTGATGCCGCCGATCACCGCCTGCACCACCGTCGACACCGGCATCAGCCACGCATAGACCTGGACCTCGGGGCGCCGGCGTGCCCGGGTCACGGCCAGCACGGCCGCCGCGGCGGCGATCACCACCGCGATCGAGATCATCCGGTTGCCGAACTCGACTGCCTGGTGGACGCGGGGAACCCCGGCGACGGCCACCGGGGTGAAACTGCCCGGGAAGCACTGCGGCCAGGTGGGGCAGCCCAGTCCCGACGCGGTGACGCGGACGATCGCGCCGGTGACGGCGATGCCGCCCTGAGTGAGGATGACGAGCGCGGCGATGATGCGCTGGACGCGCAGGCTGGGGTCGGGGAGCAGGTCCACCAACCGCAGCAGCGTTCGTCCGACGGACACCGCCCGATGGTAAGCCAACCGAAACTACGCCCTGTAGTACGGGCGGGTGGCGGCGCCGAGACATAAACCACGCACACGCGCATCGGCGTGTCGTGTGCGTGGTTTATGTGTCGCGGCTTGTCAGGTGAAGCGGAACCAGCGCAGCGCGGCCAGCGCCGCGACCGCGCCCCATGCCGCGAGAACGACGACACCGAACCAGTCCACCGACAGGGTCATCGCCCGCGAGAGCGCCTCGGTGAGCGCACCCGACGGCGTTAGCCGAGCCGCCCACTTGACCCCCGTCGGGATCATCTTTGCCTCCAGGGTGAGCGCGCCGAGCGCGGCGAAGACGAACCACAGCAGGTTGGCGACCGCGAGCACGATCTCGGCCCGCAGCGTCCCGCCGAGCAACAGCCCCAGCGCAGCGAAGCCCGCCGTGCCCAGGGCGATGACCGCCCCGCCGAGCGCCAGGGCCGCCGGAGCGGGTCGCCAGCCGAGCGCAAAACCGATGGCGCCCAAGATGATTGCCTGCAAAAACACCACGGCTACCACCGCCAGTGACTTCCCGGCGATGATGCCCCAGACCGGCAGCGGGGTGGCTCCCAGCCGTTTGAGTGCGCCGTAGCGACGATCGAACGCGACCGCGATCGCCTGACCGGTGAACGCGGTTGAGATCACAGCCAGGGCCATGATGACCGGAACGAACGTGGCGGCGCGGTTGGGACCGAACGATCCGAACGGCAGCAGCGTGAGCAAGACGAGCAGCGTGATCGGGATGAACATGGTCAGCAACAGTTGTTCGCCGTTGCGCAGCAACAGCTTCAACTCCAGGCCGAACTGCGCGGCGAGCATCCGCGGAACGGCATTGGGGCGCGGGTCGGGCGCGAAGGTTCCCGCGGGAAACAGCGGGGCGTGCGTTTCGGTCACTGTCGCAACTTCCTGCCGGTGAGGTCCAGGAACACATCCTCGAGGCTGCGTTGCTCGACGCGCATGTCGGTGGCCAGCACATCGATCTGCGCGCACCACGCCGCGACGGTCGCCAGCACCTGGGGGTCCACCGGGCCCTCCACCAGGTATTCGCCCGGCGTCACCTCCGTGGCCTTGTAGTCCTCCGGCAGGGCCGCGGCCAACAGCGACAGATCGAGCCGCGGCGGCGCGGTGAACCGCAACTGGTCTTTGGCCCCGGTGCGCATCAATTCCGCCGGTGTGCCCGCCGCCACCGTCACCCCGTGGTCGATGATGACCAGCCGGTCGGCCAGCTCCTCGGCCTCCTTGAGTTGGTGGGTGGTCAGCAGCACCGTCACGCCGTCGCGGCGCAACGCGTCGATCAGTTCCCAGACCAGCAGCCGGGCATGGGCGTCCATGCCGGCGGTGGGTTCGTCGAGGAACACCAGTTCGGGGCGGCCGACCAGCGCACACGCCAGGGCCAGCCGTTGCTGCTGTCCGCCGGAGAGCCGTCGATAGGTCGTGCGGGCGGCGTCGGTCAGACCCAGGGTGTCCAGCAGCCACGACGGGTCCAGCGGGTCAGCGGCGTAGGCGGCCACCAGGTTGAGCATTTCCCCGGCGCGTGCCGCGGGGTAGCCGCCCCCGCCCTGCAACATCACCCCGATGCGCGCGCGCAGCCGGGCGTTGTCGGCGATCGGGTCCAGCCCCAGCACCTCTATGGTCCCGGCGTCCGGGCGCACGAAGCCCTCGCACATCTCGACCGTCGTGGTCTTGCCGGCGCCGTTGGGACCCAGCAGGGCCAGCACCTCGGCGGTGTGCACGTCCAGATCGAGGTTGGAGACGGCCGTGTTGGACCCGTAGTGCTTGCTTACCCCGCGCAGCCGTACCACTGCCGCGGGGTTATCGGGGGCCGATCTCACGTGGAATCAGCGTAGGCGTCGGGTGCCACCGCCGGCCGCGGGGTCTCGGGGGTCTTCAGCGCCGGCACGGTATCCATGACCGCCGGGAAATTCGGTTCGCCGCCCTCCGGCGTCGACTGGAGCGGCCGCCACGGCAAGCGCCTGTACGTCAACGCGATGAGCGCCAGCACGATGACGGCGCTGGCCAGGGTGGCGTCCACGATCTGAAACAGCGCGAAACGGTCACCGTTGGCAGTCGGGCCGAAGATGCCGACGATGAGGGTGACGAGGATCGCCGCCTCCCGGAAGCCGGTGCGGGTCGCCCAGGCGGCCAGCGGGATGATGGCCCACAGCAGGTACCAGGGCTGCACGACGGGAAACAGCAGCACGGTGACGCCCAGCGCGACGCCCAGGCCGCCGATCGGGTGCAACCGGCCGCGGAAGACGGCCACCAGCAGCCAGGCCACCACCACCATGATGATCAGCACGCCGATGGCACGAGTAAGCCCCAACACCGCGGTGGTGTGATCACCCAGGCCCAGCAGAATCCCCACCTGCCCGGTGCCGAGAGCCAGCAGCGTCGGCGGCGACATCCAGCTGCGTACCACGTTGGCGGTACCCAGCGTGTAAATCCAGCCGAAACCGAGCCCGCTGGCCCAGCCGACGATGGCCATCACTGCCAGCGACAACGCCGCCATTCCGCCGCCCGCCAGCGCTAGCGCGCGAAGGTTGCCCCCACAGCGGTAGGCCAGCGCCATCGTGACGAAGCCCAGCGCCAGCAGCGAGGGCAGCTTCACCTGCGATGACAACGTGATCAGGATGGAACCGGCAATCAGCATGCCCAGTGGTTCCCAGTCCGGACCCGGTCGCCACGACGTGGGCAGCACCCGGGGCGCGTCGACACCACGCAGCGCGAATTCGGCGCCGGCCAGCATCAGCCCGAGCATCAGCGCCTCGTTGTGGACGCCCGCGACCAGGTGCATGATCACCAGCGGATTGGCCGCGCCCAACCACAGCGCGCTGACCTCGGCGACGCCGCAGCGGCGTGCCAGCCGTGGGATTGCCCACACGATCAGTCCCACGCCGATCAGTTCCACGACCCGGTGACAGAGCACGGCGGCGACGATGTTTTCGCCCGTCAGGGCCGAGATTCCGCGCCCGATCCACAAGAACAACGGCCCGTACGGCGCCGGCGTGTCCCGCCACAGTGTGGGGACGGACAGCGTGAAGACATGCGACAGGCCCAGCCCGGACGCCGGACCGACCCGGTAGGGGTCGAGCCCTTCCAGCGAGATCTGGCTCTGGGCCAGGTAGGAGTAGACGTCCTTGCTGTACATCGGCGGCGCGGGCAACAGCGGCAGCATCCACAGCAGCAGGGTGCGGTCCAGCTCGCCGCGCGACATCCGCCTGCTGCCCAGCGCGAACCGGCCCAGCATCAACCAGGCCAGCGCCATCATGACTGCCCCGGTCGTCGTCATCGTCAACGACACGGTCTGGATCCGCGACGGCAGGTTGAGCAATCGGACGCCGAAGGTGGGGTCCTGGACGACGGGACGGGCCCCGGCGCCCAGGGCGCCGATCGCCATCAGGACGGTTCCGGTGGCGCCGAACAGGCGGGTGCGCCGCAGCGCGGTGAGCTCGGTATCGTTCAGCGGCGAGCCCACGGCCTGCTCGTCGCCATGCAAGCTGGCGATCGACGAGCTAAGCGTGTGGTGGCGGGCTGCCATCAGAGCAGCGTAGCCGTCGGGCCGCGTGACCAGCGCAACGTGCGGACAGGGGACCCTCGCTGGACCGATCCCCGGAATTGCGTCACACTGGTGTTGTGAAAATCCAAACCACCCCCGATGACGTCGCCGCTGGTGCGGTCGGCGCGGCGGTGCCGGATGGTCACACCCGCCGAGCCATCGTGCGCTTGCTGCTGGAATCCGGATCGATCACGGTCAGCGAGATCGGTGACCGGCTGGGCCTGGCTGCCGCCGGTGTGCGGCGGCATCTCGACGCACTGATCGAGGCGGGCGACGCCGAGTCGGTGCCGGCCGCGTCCTGGCAGCAGGTGGGCCGCGGGCGCCCCGCGAAGCGCTTCCGGCTGACCGGTGCAGGCCGGGCCAAACTCGATCACGCCTACGACGACCTGGCGGCGGCGGCCATGCGGCAACTGCGGGAAATCGGCGGTGAGGACGCCGTCCGGACGTTCGCCCGCCGGCGCATCGACGCGATCTTGGCCGACGTGGCGGCGGCCGACAGCGCCGAGGACGCCGATGTCGAGGCGGCCGCCGAGCGGGTCGCCGGGGCGCTGACCAAGGCCGGTTACGTCGCGACGACGACGCGGGTCGGCGGGCCGATCCACGGAGTTCAGATCTGCCAGCACCACTGCCCGGTGTCCCACGTAGCCGAGGAATT
>Ga0318528_10000641_pt1 | contig 11771 bp, 9 predicted proteins | sample GRESIP052b4f26_FD_202500 | JGI IMG/M metagenome (GOLD analysis project Ga0318528, IMG submission 202500) | Tropical soil microbial communities from Luquillo Experimental Forest, Puerto Rico - GRE.SIPMG.052b4f26 | ecosystem: Environmental > Terrestrial > Soil > Tropical forest > Bulk soil...
CGGGTGTTCCGCCACAGCTTCATTGTCGTCAACAAGAAGCACATCCGGTCGCCGGCCGACTTCGCCGGCAAGCAGGTCGGCGTGCCGCTCTATACCCAGACCGCTGCCATCTTCGTCCGAGGCCTGATGCAGCACGACCTCGGCATCGACCTCGCCAAGATCGAGTGGATCCAGGGCGCCATCAACGAGCCTGGCAGCTACGGCAACCCCTCGGTCATGCCTATGCTTAAGCCGGTCAACCTCAAGAACAACACGGGCGGCAAGTCGCTCAGCGACATGCTGGAGTCGGGCGAAATCCACGCCATCGTCGGCTCCACCATGCCGCGCGCCTTCGGCCGCCATCCCGACGTGGTGCGGCTCATTCCCGACTATCGGGCGAAGGAGATGGACTACGTGCGGCGTACCAAGATCTTCCCGATCATGCACCTCGTCGTCATCCGCAACGACGTCTACGAGAAGAACCCGTTCGTGGCGACGAGCCTCTACAATGCCTTCAACGCCGCCAAGGACTGGGCGCTGGAAAAGATGCGCTATTCCGGGACGCTGCGTTACATGCTGCCGTGGCTGCCCGACGACGTAGCCGAGATCGACGACCTGTTCGGCGGCGACTGCTGGCCCTACGGCGTCGAGCCGAACCGGCCGACCCTTGAGGCGCTGGTCACCTATATGGCCGAGCAGGGTTTGATTGCGGACCCCATTCCGATCGAGAAGCTGTTCGTGCCGACTTACGGTTAGAAGGAGAGGCCATGCGGGTCCTGATCACCGGCGGCATGGGCGTCATCGGCGCCGAAGCGAGCCGCAAATTCGTCCGCGAAAGCCACCGGCCGGTGCTCTATTCACGCCACCGCGACCAATCCCTGATCAGCGACATCGCCGACAAGGTCGACATCGAGCTCGGCTCCATCCTCGACCGCGGCCGCCTCGCCGACGTCATCAAGACGCGCGGCATCACCCATGTCGTGCACACGGCGGCCTATATCGGCGCGCTGTCGGCGAAGTTTCCGGCCGAGAGCGTTGAGATCAACGTGATGGGCACGGTCAATGTACTGGAGGCGGCGCGGGAGGCCAATGTCCAGCGCGTGGTCTACACCAGCGCCAAGGGCATCTATGGCCCGATGCTCGGCGAGTATGGCGCGCCGACCTATAAGCTCGTCAACGAGGATCACCGCAAGGAACCGAAGCGCATCTACGATTCGGCAAAGCTGATGGGCGAGCAGGCAACGCTCTACTGGGGTGCGCAAGGCCTCGACGTCGTGGTGCTGCGCTTCGCCACCACCTACGGACCGGGCAAGACCGCGCGCCACGGCAATATGGGCGTGACCAGCCAGATCGTCGAGCAGCCGGCCCGCGGCGAGCCGTTCCGCCTCGCCCAGGGCGGCGATGAGAAAGACGACTTCATCTACAACAAGGATTCTGCGCTCGGCATCTATCTTGCGGCGACGGCGAAGAGCCTGACCAGCCGTGTGTTCAATATCGGTACCGGCGTCGGATCCACCCTGCAGGACTTCGCCGCCATCCTGCGCCGGCATCTGCCGAACGCCGTCATCGAGATCGGGCCGGGGCTGAACTTCCTCGGCTCGCCCTACCCGATGTGCGGCATCTACGACATTTCCCGCGCGCGGAACGAGCTCCGTTACCGGCCGCAATACGATCTCGAACGCGGCATCGCCGATTATCTAGAAAGCCTGCAGCGGCTGAAGCTGCGGGCCGCATAGCGGGGCGAACCATGCGCAATGTCCTCGAACTGCCTCGTCTTTCGTTCCGTGAGCGCGACCGGCGCTGGGCCGCCGTGCGCAAGGAGATGGACGCGCGCCGGCTCGACTGCCTGGTGCTGTGGGGCTGGCCGCTGATGTGGGACTTCTGCATCGCCAATGCTCGCTATCTCTGCCCGATCGGCGGCAATGCCGAATTCAACGTGCTGGTGTTCCCGCGCGAAGGCGAGCCGACCTCGTTCGTGCTCATGCCGACGTTCCTCGACGGCTGGCGCAGCGCGCAAGATTGGGTCGGCGACATCCGCGCCCGCAAGGGCACCTGGGCCGACAGCGTCGCCGCGCGCCTCACGGAGCTGAAGCTCGACAAGGGCCGCATCGGTATGGACGGGCTCGCCGGCCCACTAGATCCCGACGGCTGGGTGCCGCACAGCGTCTATGTGCGGCTGCAAAAGCTGCTGCCTGGCGCCGCGCTCATCGCCCTGGACGACATGCTGGAGAAGGTGCGGACCATCAAGAGCGACGAGGAGCTCGACATCTTGGCCAAGGCAGCCGAGATCGGCGACCTGATGCTGGCGGCGTGTCGCGACACCGCGCAGCCGGGCGTCAAGGAATGCGAGGTCTACGGCCGCATGATGGAAACGATGATCGCCCACGGCGGCGAGGAGCCGACGCTGTTTCTGTGGGCCTGCGACCGCCATCCCTATCCGCATCCGTTTCGCGTGCCGACCACGCGCAAGCTCGAACGCGGCGACGTCATCATCTGCGAAATCCATCCGAAGATCGGCGGCTATTTCACCCACGTCGAGCGCACGTTCTGCCTCGGCGAGCCGGAAGCAAAACAGCGCGCGATCTATGACGGCTGCGTCGCCGCCTATGAGCGCGGCCTGAAGGAATTCGGGCCGGGCCGCAAGATCTCAGATGCCATGGCCGCGGTGAAACAGACCATCGAGGAGCGCAAGCTCGCGATCTGCGAAACGGGGATCCACGGCCACGGCCTCGCCTCGCTGGAATATCCGCGCTATCGCTTCCACGCGCTTCGCGCCGACCACGACGCGCTGAAGGTCGTCGGCGACGAGTTCCGCACCGGCATGGTGTTCGCCTTCAATATCGATCTTTACGACCCGGCCTGGCGCAACGGCGAGACCGGCTGCGTATTTGCTGAGACGGTGCGGATCACGCCGACCGGCGCCGAGCGCATGCACGCCTTTTCGACCAAGTTCCAGACGATCGCGTGCTGAGGGCTAAACCGCCTTCAAGTGCGCGTCGCGGCGCTTGTAGAGTTCGCTGTCGGAGTAGCCCATCGGATCGGGCCGGCCGCGGCCGAGCATGATCTGGACATAGACTGGCGCCAGCGACTCGTTCTGATAACCGTGGATGACGCCGGCCGGGCAGCAGATGCACTCCCACGGGCCGAGCCGCGTGGTGACTCGCCGGCTGGTCTCGTCCTCCACGAAAACGTCGAGAATGCCCTGCAGGACGAAGAAGCACTCTTCGACCTCGTGGGTGTGCGCGGCATTGCCCTGGCCCGGATTCACGTACACGATCGACAGCGTGAAATTCCCCGGCGGGATGATGGTCGGATCGTCGTGCTTGCCGGAGCCGCCGGCACCGATGAAGCGGTGCTGGGCGCGTTTGTAGCCCTCGATCTTGGCATCCTCGAAGGCAGCCCAATCCGGCTTCTTGTCCCTGAAGCGGCCGACATAGCGTTTCATGATCTCTTCAAGCGGAACGCCCTCAAGCTCCTTCGGGCGCGGATGGCGAGCGACGCTCATTGCCTTGCTCCTATCGATCCTGGCATTGATTGCGAATCTATTCTCGCGGCCGGCACGCCGTCAATGAAGCCGACGCCGGCACGGAGGGATCGCCATGGTGCAGGTGAAATTCGGCTGCTTTTGCGGAAAGGATATCGAGGCGCACGGGCCGATCCTTGTCGCGTCACGGTCGAGACGACGGCCGGCAAATGGCAGGTGTGGACTTGCCACGGCAATTGCTTTCGGGCGCGGCTCTTCGAGCATGCCGATCATCCCGGCCTGTTTGAGCCGGCGCACTTCTGATTTCGAACGAGGTCAGTCGCGGCTGTTGCGCGCGTCCCGGATGAGCTGCCAAATCCGTGCCGGCGACAGCGGCAGATCGCGCGGCTCGACGCCGAACGACGACAGCGCGTCGGCGATGGCATTGGCGATCACGCCGCCGACCGGGATGATGCCGCCCTCGCCCGCGCCCTTGGCGCCGAGCGGATTGATCGGTGACGGATGCGACTCCATCACATAGCCGCGGATGCGTGGAAAATCGCTCGCGGTCGGGATGAGGTAATCGGCGAGCGAGCCGGTGAGCAGCTGGCCGTTCTCATCGTAGGCGAGGTGCTCGAGAAACGCGCCGCCAAGCCCCTGCACCACCGCTCCGACCAGCTGGCCTTTCAGGGTCAGCGGATTGATCATGCGGCCGCAATTCTCCACGGCGACGTAATCGATCAACTCCACGGCTCCAGTCTTCACATCGACTGCGACGTGGGCCGCATGCGCACCATAGGCCCAGGTGTGCTTATGGTTGGAGAACGCGCCCTCGACCGACAACGGCTGCGGCGCGAGCTCCGCCCATAAGACCGACTTGCCGTCGGGCGCCGTGGCGCGGCCGTCGGCGAGAGAAACTTCGGCGGCGCCGCAATTGAGCCGTCGTGCCGCCTCTGCGCACATCGCGGCCTTGAGCTTTGTTGCCGCGTCGAGCACCGCCGAGCCGCCCATTACGATCGAGCGCGAGTGATAGGAGCCGTAGCCGTCGCTCACATAGGTGGTCGAGCCGTGGAACACGTTGTTGATGCGGCCCATTGGCATATCCATGGCGTCGGCGGCGATCTGCGCGAACGCCGTCTCCAGTCCCTGACCGACGCCGGACGAGCCCATATAGACCGTCAACGTGCCGTCGGTTTCCAGAACGAGCCGCGCGCTCTCCTTCGGCCCGGCGGCACCGCCCTCGATGAAGCAGCAGGCCGCAAGCCCGTGATAGCGGTCGTCGATGCAACCGCCTTGGAGCTTGGTCTTTTCCGCCCAGCCGAACTCGGCGAGGCAGCGGCTGAGCGTCGCCTGATAATCGCCGCTGTCGAGCTCGTCCTTGCTGGGAAACGGCGCGATGGCTGCGACCGCGTAGGGCATTTCGTCAGCAGCGACGAGGTTGCGGCGACGAAACGCGACACGATCAATGCCGAGATCGCGTGCCACCATGTCGAACAGCCGCTCGCGGAAGAAGTCGGTCTCGAAGCGGCCCGGGCCGCGGTAAGTCCCGACCGGTGTCTTGTTGCTAAGAAGGAGGGACACGTCGAGATCGATGTTGGGAACGCGATAGGCGCCCGACATGAATTGGGCGATGTTGCGCGCGCCGACCGCGCCGTTGGTGCGCATATAGGCGCCCATGTCGACAAAGGCGTGGCCGCGCAGACCGAGGATGATGCCGTCACGGGTGCAGGCGATTCCGACGTCGCAGGCCGCCTCGCGCGCGTGATTCATCGTCATCAGATGCTCGCGGCGGTCCTCGGTCCATTTCACCGGACGGCCGACGAGGCGTGCAGCGAACGGGATGAGGAAATCCTCCGGGTAGAATTCGCCGCGGGCGCCGAAGCTGCCGCCGACGTCGTACTCGATCATGTCGATCGCGTCCTCGGCGAGGTCGAGCTGTTTCGCGAGGATGCGACGGTTGGCGAACAGGACCTTCGCCGCGCCCGACACGATCATGCGGCCGCGCGCGGCGTCCCATTCGGCAAGGAGCCCGCGTGGCTCCATGGGCAGCGCGGTGTGGCGTTGCGTGCTGAAACGCTCGCGCCGCGTATAGGGCGCGTCCTTAAACGCCGCCGACGCATCGCCGCGCACGGCGCGAAACACCATGGTGACGTTGCTGCCCTTGTTTTCGAACAGCAGCGTCTCGTTGGTCGCCGAAGCCTGCCAGTTGGAAATAGCCGGCAGAGGCTCGATGTCGACTTCAATGGCGCTCAGCGCATCCTCGGCGATGGCGGCGCTGTTGGCGAGCACCATGGCGAGCGCCTCTCCGACATAGCGGACCTTGTCGCGGGCCATGACCGGCTGGCCGAACGCTTTGAACTCCGGCATGGGCTGCAGCCGCATCGGCACGAGCGGCACCGGCGTGCCAAGATCGGCCGCGGTGACGACCGCGTGCACGCCAGGAATTTTCCGCGCCCCCGATACTTCGATGTTGCGGATTCGGCCGTGGGCGACGGAGCTGCGCAGGATCGCCGCATGCAGCATGTCGTTACGCGCAAGATCGTCGACATACTGGCCGCGGCCACGGACAAAGCGAAAGTCCTCCAGCCGCTCGACCGGCTGGCCGACAAACGCATTGACGGTCCTCATGCGCCGTTCCCGCCGCGCTTATAGGCCGCGCGGGCCTCGAGCACCGCTTCGATGATGGGAATATAGCCGGTGCAGCGACAGAGATTGCCCGACAGCACTTCGCGCACGCGATCCGCGTCGCAGTCCGGCTCTTCGCTCAATAGCGCGTGCGCCGTGGTGATCATGCCAGGCGTGCAGAAGCCGCATTGCAGGGCGTGATGCTTGCGGAACGAGGCCTGCAGCGGCGTCAGCCCTTCGTCGCGCGACAGGCCTTCGACGGTGACGACCTTGGTGTCTTCGGCCTGCACCGCGAGGATGAGGCATGAGCGCACCGCGGCGCCGTCGACCAGCACGGTGCAGGAGCCGCAAATGCCGTGCTCGCAGCCAACATGGGTGCCGGTGAGCCGCAGATGGTGGCGCAGGCAGTCGGCCAAGGTCAGCCGCGGCTCGACCTCGACGCTGACCGGCTTTCCGTTGACTTCAAATGTGACCGGCATGGCTTGCTGCTACGCCGCCGCGCGGCGCAGCGCGCGCTCTACCATGACGCCGACCAGCGCCTTGCGATAGGCGCCGCTGGCATGAATGTCGTCGGCCGGATCGACCGAAGCCGAGGCCGCGGCGTCCGCCTCGGCGATCACCGCTTCATCGACGGCCTTGCCGTTGAGCACTTGTTCGACCGCAGGAAGCCGCAGCGGCCGGTCGGCGACCCCGATGGCGCCGACATGGGCGTTCCTCGCCTTGCCGCCGTCCTCGTCGTAGAACAGCATCGCGGCGGCGAGCGCGAAATCGCCCCGGCGGCGGGCGAACTCCTCGAAGCCGAAGCGGCGCTTCGCCTGCCAAGCCGGGAAGCGGATTTCGCTGATGATCTCATCGGGCTTCAGCGCCGTGATCAGCGGGCCCTGAAAGAAACTCGCCGCGTCGATGGTCCGCGTGCCGGATTTGCCGACTGCGACAATCTTAGCGTCGCAGGTAATGACCATGCCCGGTAGCTCCGCCGCAGGATCGGCGTGCGCAAGACTACCACCGACAGTGCCGCGGTTGCGGATCTGATAATGGGCAACGTGCTCGACCGCCGCCACCAATAGCGGATGGGCCTTGGCGAGCCGTTCGTCATCGAGAATGTCGCGCCAGCGCACCATGGCGCCCAGCGAGACTCCGTCCTGGCCGATCTTGATCTGTCGCAACTCGGCGAGCTTGCGCAGATCGACCAGGAGCGCCGGCGAGGCGATGCGAAACGCCAGCATCGGCACGAGACTTTGGCCCCCGGCCAAGGGCTTCGCCTCGCCGTCGTGCGAAGCGAGCAACGCGACCGCTTCGGCAACCGTCGTCGGGCAGGCGTATTCGAATGGCGGGAGTTTCATGCGGTCACGTTAGCGCGCGGACGCGTCCTGTATCAACTGCCAGACCCGCGGCGGCGTCAGCGGCAGTTCGTGCAGCTCGATGCCAAGCGAGCCGAGCGCCGCGGCGACCGCATTGCCGATCACGCCGCCGACCGGAATGATGCCGCCTTCGCCGGCGCCCTTGGTGCCGAGCGGATTGAGCGGCGAAGGCTTTTGCTCCAGCGCCACGGCGCGGATGCTTGGAAAATCACTCGCCGTCGGCAGCAGGTAGTCGGCGAACGAGCCGGTCAGGAACTGGCCGTCATCGTCGTAGATGAAGTGCTCGAGCAACGCGCCGCCGAGGCCCTGCACCACGGCGCCGATGCATTGGCCGTGCAGGGTCAGCGGATTGACGATGCGGCCGACATCCTCGACGGCGACATAATCGAGTAGCTCGACCCGGCCGGTTTTCGGATCGACGGCGACGTAGGCCGCATGGGCGCCGTAGGAGTACGTGCGCTTGTTGCTGGCGTGGGTGCCGTCGGCCGAGAGCCCGACAAATTCCTTGAAGTCGAGGGCGACGCGGTCTGGCCCGACGACCATGCCGTTGTCGATCGCAATCGCGCCGACGACGCAACCGAGGCGCTGCGCAGCGGCTTCGCGAAGGGTGGCGCGCAGCTTATTCGCCGCGTCGACGATCGCCGAGCCGCCCATGACGATGGAGCGCGACGAGAACGATCCAAACCCTTCGCTCACATAATCGGTCGAGCCGTGGAACACATTGGCGATGCGCGTCATCGGTAGTTCGAGCGCATCGGCGGCGATCTGCGAGAACACCGTCTCGACCCCCTGCCCGACCGACGACGAGCCGACATAGACCGAGATCTTGCCATCGGGCTCGATGACGAGCCGCACGTTCTCCCGCGGCCCGGTGCCGCCGCCTTCGAGATAGCAGCCCACGGCGATGCCGTGGTAGCGGCCGTCGATCAGCTTGCCCTGCAGCTTCGCGCGCTCCACCCATTTGAATTCGGCGAGACAGCGGTCGAGCGTCATTTGATAATCGCCGCTGTCGCACTCGCTAATGATATCGAGCACGTGCACCTTGGCGAGTGCGTAGGGCATCTCGCTTTCGGCGATCAGGTTGCGGCGGCGGAATTCGACCTGTTCGATGCCGAGATCGGCCGCCACCATGTCGAGCAGACGCTCTCGGCAGAAATCGGCTTCAAAACGTCCCGGCCCGCGATAGGTGCCCGATGGCGTCTTGTTGGTCACCACCATGGTCACGTCCATGCGCACGTGCGGGATGCGATAGGGCCCGGACATGATCTGCGAGATGTTGCGCGACTGAGTGGCGCCGTTGGTGCGGACATAGGCGCCGAGGTCGGTATAGGCATGGCCGCGCAGCGCGAGGATCGTGCCGTCGCGCGTGCAGGCGATTTCCAAGTCGCACGCCGCGTCGCGGGAGTGGCTGAGCGACATCAGGTTTTCGCGCCGGTCCTCGGTCCACTTCACCGGCCGGCCGACGACGCGCGCCGCGAACGGAATAAGGAAATCCTCAGGATAAAATTCACCGCGGGCGCCAAAACCGCCGCCGACGTCGTATTCCAACATGCGAACCGACGACTCCGGCAGGCTCATCATATGCGCCAGCGCGCGGCGGTTATTGAACGGCACCTTGCAGACGCCGGAGACCGTGACCCGTTCCTTCGCCTTATCCCAGCTGGCAACCAGTCCGCGCGGCTCGATCGGCACGGCGCCATGGCGCTGCACTGAGAAAAATTCGCGGCGCACGTAAGGCGCGGTCTCAAACGCCATATCGACGTCGCCGCGCGTCGCCGTGATGGTGCCGGCGACGTTGCTGCCGGTGTGCTCGAACAGCAAGCTCGCACCATTGCGCGCGTCGTCGCGATCGACTACGGCCGGTAAAGGTTCGATGTCGACGGCAATCGCCTCCAGTGCGTCCTCGGCGAGCGCGACGCTGTCGGCGATCACGACGGCAATCGGTTCGCCGACGAAGCGCACCTTTTCGGCGGCGATGATCGGCTGCACGTAAAGCTTCGACGACGGCAGCGGATCGTGGCGCAGCGGAATGGTCGGTATTTCGCCGATATCGGCTGCGGTGATCACCGCGTGCACGCCGGGCCTCGCCAGCGCCACCGCTGTTTCGATCATGCGAATGCGGCCGTGGGCGACGGCGCTGCGCAGGAACACCGCATGCAGCATTCGCTCATCGGTGAGATCGTCGCTGTATTGGCCGCGCCCGGTCAGAAAGCGCAGGTCTTCCAACCGCTCGATCGGGCTGCCGATAAAGGCGTTGGTGGCGCGGCGGGTCGGGGCGGTCATAGGACGATTGTAGCATCAAGATTGAGGAGTGCGCGTGCCACGCTCAATGCCGCAAGCGCTGAGGTTTTCGGATTTGTGCGCGACGGCTTGCCTTGAAGCTGGATGGCAAAGCGGCCGGCCGAGCCCTCGGCCTCGATCTCGTGCACATTGCCCGGCGCCTCGGGATCGGCGACGAGCTCGACTTCGGTCTGGTCGAAGCCGAGGCCGGCTAGCGCCGCGGCAGCAGCGACATTGGCGTTCTGCGGGTACATGAGCGCCGCTTCGTCGGCTGCACCGCGATAGAGAACGGTGCGACTGGTGAGCTTATCGAGGTCGGCAACCTTCTCCGCCGGCGAGCCGCGCCATGCCGCTGGCGGTTTCCGCGAGCGGTAGCGCACCGCGCTCAAGCCTCCCAACCGCATCGCGGCAATGGCGTCGATACCGCCGATGGCGCCGGCCGGCAGCAGCATGCGGCTCTTGCCCTCTTCCGCCGCGGCTCTGAGCTTTTGCAGGAGCGCCCGATCGGCCAGGGCGCCGACAGAAATCACGAGCAGATCGATGCCGCGGCGCAAAACCTCCGGACCATGTTCCGCCACCGCCGTCTGTCCAGCCACTTCGGCGACGATGGTCGGCTGCAACGCCAGCAAATTGGAGAGCGATTCCACGACCGCGATATCGCAAAGCGCGGCACGCGCCGCCGCGGAACGGCCCGGCCGGCAAAGTGCGCCGACGACTTTTCCAGCCTCGCCGGCCGCGCGCAGCGCCGCGATCGCGTCGCGGGCGATGCCGCCATAGCCGATCAGTGCGATCCTGGTCATAGTGCTACCGCGGTCGGTCAGTTGGCATCGATGTGTACGCCGGCGGCTTTGACGACGTCGCGCCACTTCGGCCGTTCGGCAGCGATGAAGGCCGCGAAGGCGTCGGGGTTCATGGGCGCCGGCTCGCCGCCAACCTTCTTCAGTTGCGTGACGACGTCGGGCTCCTCGAACACGTGCCTCACCTCGGCCGCGAGCTTGTCGACGATTGGGCGCGGCGTACCGGCCGGAGCGAACAGGCCTTGCCATCCCGATACCGAGAACCCCGCGATGGTCTCGCCGATGGTCGGCAGGTCAGGCGCGCTGGCGAGACGCTGGGCGCTCGTCACCGCGAGCGCCCGCACCGCGCCGGCTTCGGCCTGCGGCCACAGCGTCGTCATACTGTCGATGGCGAGATCGATGTTGCCGCTCATCATGGCGGTCAATTCGTCGGAGGTGCTGCGGAACGGCACGTGCGTCATGTGGGTTCCGGTCGCGAGCGCGAACATCACCACCGAAAGCTGCGACGACGTGCCGACGCCCGAGGAGCCGTAATTCAGCTTGCCGTCGTTGGCCTTGAGATGGGCGATCAGCTCGGCGACGGTTTTCACCGGAACGTTCTTGTTCACAACCAGCAGATTCGGCAGGTGCACGAGCAGCGAGATCGGCTGGAAGTCGCGTTCCGGATCGTAGGGCAGCTTGTCGTAGACGTATTGGTTCAGCACGTTGCCGCTGAGCGTGCCAAGCAGCAGCGTGTAGCCGTCGTTTGCCGCCTTCGCCACATAGGCGGTGCCGACGCTGCCGCCGGCGCCGGAGCGGTTCTCCACCACGAACGGCGAGCCGAAATCGGTTTGCATGCGTTGCTGCAAAATGCGCGCGAGCAGATCCGCCGAACCGCCGGCCTGGAACGGGACCACCATGGTCACCGGACGCTGCGGCCAAGCGTCTTCGCCTTGCGCCGGGACCGTCGTTGCACGCAGGACGGCAGCGAGTACGACGTAAAGCAATCGCATGACGCCTCTCGATCGCTCAGGGCTTGGCCGCGCGCGGCTTCGATTTCGGGCCCATCGGCTCGGGATGGAACGGACCGTCGCGCATTTCCAAATACGCCTTCAGCCCGCCAGCGCGCTGCGCCCTGAACAGGCGCTCGCGATCTTCGTTGTGCGAAGAATGCACCAGCGCGCCGAGTGTGCCTTCGAGCAGCAGCGCCGCGTGCAATCCGGATGCCTGCAAGCCCTGCATGGCGATGGCCTTGTTGAGCCGGATCGATGGTTCCGGCACCATCGC
>Ga0318528_10000642_pt1 | contig 11763 bp, 9 predicted proteins | sample GRESIP052b4f26_FD_202500 | JGI IMG/M metagenome (GOLD analysis project Ga0318528, IMG submission 202500) | Tropical soil microbial communities from Luquillo Experimental Forest, Puerto Rico - GRE.SIPMG.052b4f26 | ecosystem: Environmental > Terrestrial > Soil > Tropical forest > Bulk soil...
AAGCGCGCGCAGTTTGCCGGCCTCGATATGCGCCAGCACCACCGACGGATTGTTGAACATCACCTGCATCTGCCCAGACAGAAGATCGACTATTGCAGGCCCGGCACCGCGATAAGGCACGTGGGCGAGCTTGATATTGCTGACCAGTTGCAGGAACTCGCCAAGCACGTGCGGCAGCGTGCCGACGCCGGGCGACGCCATATTGATCTTGCCCGGGTTGCTTCGCGCATAGGCGATGAATTCGGCGAGCGAGCCCGGCATTGCCGGATTGACAGTCAGGACTTGCGGGCTCTGCTCGACAATCGCGATCGGAACCAAATCCTTCAACGGATCGTAGTCGAGCTTGTAGAGCGACGGCGCGATCGCGAGCGAACCGGCAATGGAGACAAGGAGCGTATAGCCGTCCGGTTCGGCTGCCAGGACAACTCGGGTGCCCACGGTGCCGGCGGCGCCGCCCGGCTTGTTCTCGACCACCATGGTCTGCCCCAATAGCGGCGATGCACTGTTCGCGACGATGCGCGCGATCACGTCGGTCGGGCCACCGGGTGGAAACGGGACGATGAGGCGAATGACCCGGATCGGGTAGTTTTGCGCCGTTGTCGCGAGCGACGCCGCAACGACGAGCGCTGCGGCCAGAATCGCGGCCAGAATAATGTGGACTCCGCGCCCGCCGGTCATCATGGCCCTCACCGCTGAAAAACCCCCGCAGCTTTACGTTAGAGAGCCCTGCCCCTCCCTTCAACCGCTCGCTACGGGTGACCCCGACGGGGCCTTGGGCCGCCGCCGCGATGGCCGTGCCGTTATCGTTAAGGCGATCTTAGCGACTGTCGCTTAAAAATGATTCCCAGGCTGTCGTGCACTACGATTGCAGCGTTTTGTGCGGGTAATTGTCATGTTGAGTGCGTACGTACAGGTTCAATTGACCGACGATGAGTTGTGGCACGCCATCGTGCAAAACACCGACTCGATGTCGGCGCTCATCCACCAGCAGGTCGATCTCGAAACCGGCCTTGCCGGGCCCCACGACCCTGCCGAGCGGGCGCACTTGACGCGGGCCAACCAGCAGCAGATCGATCGGTTCGCCCGCGAATATGCGGCCTACACCGCAGAGATCCGGCGTCGGCATCCCTTCTGACGTAACCTGACCGGGCGGCCTCACCGCGCGAGCGCCGCGGCTGCGCGAGCGCTTCAGCGCGCTCGATGCTGCACTTTCCGGCAGACATGGTTGCATTGCCCTGCGTGATGTCGCGTCAGGACAGTTGACGCCACCCGCGAGATTCCGGACTAGAATGGCCCCTAAGCTCCGCACGTCGACGGACCGACAGGGAGGCCGCCAGATGATGAAGGTCCTGCTTGCAGCCGCGCTATGTGCCGGCTGGGCGCTGCATGGCGCCGCGCCTGCGAACGCGCAAGCCTATCCGACGCGGCCGATCAAGGTCGTCGTGCCATTTCCGCCCGGCGGCCCGACCGACGGCATGGCCCGCATCATCTCCGAACGGCTCGGCGCCGTGCTCGGCCAGCCCATCGTCGTTGAAAACCGCGGCGGCGCCGGTGGCGGCGTCGGTGGCAAGTTCGTCGCCGAGTCCGATCCGGACGGCTACACGGTGCTGATGACGCCGGGCGGCGCGCTCACCACCGGGCCGGCGGTGAACTCCAATATCGGCTACGACCCCGCCAAGGTCTTTGCTCCCATCGCCGAACTGATCGAGACGCCACTCATCGTCTCGGTTCTCCCGAGCCTGCCGGCATCGTCGCTGGCCGAGGTCGTGGCTTACGCCAAGGCCAATCCCGGCAAGCTCAAGTGGGGCTCGCAAGGATTTGGCACGGCACCGCATCTGCTTGCCGAAATGTTCAGGCTCGATGCCGGGCTCAACGTTATTCACGTGCCCTATCGTGGCACCGGACCGCTGCTCAACGCGATCTTGGCCGGCGAGGTGCAGATCATCGCCGACCCGAGCACTACCAGTCTGCCCTACATCCAAGACAACAAGCTCCGTCCGATCGCGATCGCCGGCAACGTACGCGATCCGAAATTGCCCAACGTGCCGACGGTGGTGGAAGCCGGCTTCCCCAAGCTGCAGGCGCCGTTCTGGCTTGCCGTCGTCGCGCCTGCCGGCACGCCGCGTGACATCGTCGCTAAGCTCAACAACGCATTTCGGCAGGCGCTTAACGCGCCGGAAACGCGCACCCGGCTCGACGCGCTCGGCGCCGAAGTCAAGATCGGCACGCCCGAGGATCTCGACAAGATGCTGGCAAGCGAGCGCGCACAGTGGACAGCGGTGGTCAAGGCGGCGAACATCAAGGTGGAATAAATGTCCGTCCGCGATCCCAGCCGCCTGCCGCATCGCGTCTATTGAAAGTCATCCGCCATGTTCCGTCACGATTCGCCAGACGAAGCCGCGTTTCGCACCGAGGTGCGAGCTTGGGTGGAAGCTAATCTGCCGGCGACGCTGCGCGGCCGCACCAACCGTCCGCCGCCGGCCGAGCTGATGCCGTGGTATCGCGCGCTGTCGCGTAAGGGCTGGATCGCGCCGCATTGGCCCAAGGAATACGGCGGCATGGGCGCGACGCTGAACCAGCAGATCATCATGACCGAGGAGCTGGCGCGGGTCGGCGCGCCGCAAATGCCGGCGCAGGGGCTCAATCACATCGGCCCGATTTTGATCGAGTTCGGCACCGAGGCGCAGAAGGCAAAGCACCTGCCGCCGATCATCGACGGCTCGGTGATCTGGGCGCAGGGCTATTCGGAGCCTGGCGCCGGTTCCGATCTCGCAAGCCTTGCGACCCGTGCCACGCTCGAAGGCGACCATTTCGTGGTGCAGGGCCAGAAGATCTGGACCACCTGGGGTCATCATTCGGACTGGATGTTCGCGCTGGTGCGTACCGACCCGCAGGCGCAGCCGCGTCACGCCGGCATCAGCTTCTTGCTGCTCGATCTGCACAGCCCCGGCATCCGCATCAGGCCGATCCGGACCATTGCCGGCGACGACGAGTTCAGCGAAGTGTTCTTCGACAATGTCATCGTGCCGGCGGAGAATCTTGTCGGCAAGCTCAACGACGGCTGGCGCATCGCCAATGCGCTGCTCGGCCACGAGCGCCTCGGCACTTCCAATCCGCAATACGCGCTGATCGCGCTCGACCGCATCAAGACCATGGCGCGGGCCACCGGTGTCATGGCGGACCCAGCGTTCCGGGATCGCCTCGCGGCGGCTAGCATCAACGTCACGGCACTGGCGGCGCTGTTCAGCCACGCAGTCGAGCTTACCAATCGCCGGCAAAGTCTTGGGTCCGACTCCTCGATCATCAAGATCGCCGGGTCCGAGCTGCTGCAGCAGCTCAACGATCTGATGATCGAAGCGGCGGGCAGCAATGCCGTCATGGAAAATCCGATTCCAACCGATTTCGGCACGGTCGATGTCTCGACGTCGTTCCTCCAGGTGCGACGCGCGACGATCTACGGCGGCTCGTCCGAAATCCAGCGCAACATCGTCGCCCGCCGCGTGCTCAACCTGCCGCAGTAACCGCGCACCGACATGGACCTCCACCTCACCACCGAGCAGACGCTGCTGCGCGACAGCGCCGCGAAGTTCATCGCCGGCGCGGGGCCGAAGGTCGCGCGCGGCCACCGCGGCCGCGAGCCCGGCTTTGCGCCGGCACGGCTGCGCGAGGCCGGCGAGCTCGGCTGGCTCGGCATGCTGGTGCCGAGTTCGGCGGATGGAATGGGCCTCGGCCTCACCGAGCTTGCGCTGGTGCTGGAGCAGGCCGGCCGCGGCCTCGTCTGCGAACCGGTCGGGCCCGCGACGATCGCAGCAGCCGCGTTGGCACAAGGCCACGCGCCGCATCCGATGCTGCAACGGGCGATGAGCGGCGAGGTACTGGTGGTGCCGGCGCTGCAGGAGAGCGTGCACGGCGGCGACCCTTTGGCGCTGCGCACCGTGGCCTCAGGCAATGACCGCGAGCCGCGCCTGACCGGAACGAAAGTGTCGGTCTGCGCCGACGGCGCCGACGGCTTTCTGGTCAGCGCCAAAGGCTCCGATGGGGCGGCACTCTATTACGTGGCGCGTGACGCTTCTGGGCTGAACATCGCGACAGCGCAGAGCGTGGACGGCCGCAAGCTTGCGACGCTGACACTCGAGGACACCGCTGCCGACGTCGTGTCGCCGCGGCAATCCTCGCGCAGCGCGGTGGAAGCACTGACCGATCTCGCTCTGATCGCGCTCGCGGCCGAGCTGCTCGGCGTCATGGAAGGCGCGCAGGAGATGACCTTCGAGTATCTGCGTGTGCGCAAGCAGTTCGGCAAGCCGATCGGCAGCTTCCAGGCGCTCCAGCACAAGGCGGTCGACGTCTATATCAAGACCGAGACGACGCGGTCACTGCTCTACCAGGTCGCCGCCGCAAACGATCCCTATCGTATCGACCCGGCGCTCGCGGTCGCGGTCAAGGCCAAAGCGTCCGAGGACGCGCTCGCGGTCACGCAGACCTGCATCCAGCTCCACGGCGCCATCGGCTTCACCGACGAGCACGACATCGGCCTTTATCTCAAGCGCGCCGTGCTGCTGTCGTCGCTTATGGGCAACGCTGCGGGGCAACGCCGCCGCTATGCCGAAATCGCCGAACTGACGACGTAAGGTCCGCGAACGCGCCATGGACGGGATGCCGGGTGGCATGTTTTCTAGCGCGAGCGCGCCCGATATTCTCAGCCCAAACGGAATTAAAGCGAACCCTCAAAGCGGCGTGCCGACGGACTTTCCCGCGTCGAACCAGGAGAACTCATGAGCGAAGAACAGACGGTCACCTACGAGCTCGACGGCGAGATCGCGCTTGTCGGGTTGAACCGCCCGGACAAGCGCAACTGCTTCAATCCGACGGTGATGCAGCAATTGCGCGTGGCCATCGAGCGGGCCGGCGAAGAGGCCAAGTGCGGCATCATCTTCGGCCACGGCGACAATTTCTGCGCTGGCCTCGATCTGCGCTGGGCGGCGGAGAACTGGAAGACCGGGCGCTCGCAGCGGCTGCCGTTTCCGTTCAACCGGAACACCTATTTCGAAGAGATGGCGCGCGGCAACATCCCGTTCATCGCCGCGCTGCATGGCGCGACACTGGGCGGCGGGCTGGAAACCGCCGCTGCCGCGCATATCCGCGTCGCCGACGAGACCACCTATTTCGGCCTGCCTGAAGGCACCCGCGGCATATTCATCGGCGGCGGTGGCTCGGTGCGCGTCGCGCGGCTTATTGGCTTTGCCCGCATGCAGGACATGATGCTTACCGGCCGCGTGCTCAAATGCGACGAGGCCGAGCGCTACGGCATCGTGCAATACATCGTGCCCAAGGGGCAGCAGATCGCCAAGGCCAAGGAGCTGGCGCTGAAAATCTGCAAGAACGCGCCCCTGTCGAATTTCGCCATCACCAACAGCCTGCCGCGCATTCAGGACATGTCGTATGACGACGGGCTCTATTTCGAGCGCATGGTGGCGGAATATACCCGCAGCCCAGAATCGATCGAGCGGCTGCATCAATTCCTCGACAAGACCGCGCCGCGCGTGCGGCCCGATCGAGCTTGAACGGACGGACGGGAGGAAACGCCAATGGCTCTGCGTGACAACGCCATCGTCGCCTATGCCGAAACCAAGGTGATGAAGAAGAGCGATCGCGACGTCTGGGTACTCGCCGGCGAAATTCTGGAATCGCTGCTCGACAAGACCGGCTTCGACAAGGCCGAGATCGACGGCCTGGTGATGTCCGGCCTCACCGGCACCGGCGGCGCCAGCATGTTCTGGTCGCAGAGCACCTGCGACATGCTCGGCCTCGAGGTCGGCTTCTGCGAACAGGTGCACACCGGCGGCTGCTCGGCGATCGGCGCCGTGGCGCGCGCCGCAGCAGCGATCGACGCCGGCATGTGCGAGGTGGCGCTGTGCCTCTATGCCGACACCCACGTGCGCGAGCACAACGGCCGCAACGACCGTAACTACCGTCGCGACTGGACTGATCCTTATGGTCTCTTAGGGCCACCCGGCGCGTTCGGGCTATTGCAGCGCGCCTACGACGCCAAATACGGCGTCGATCTGCGCGCGCTCGGTAAGCTTGCCGTGACCCAGCGCAACCACGCGCTGCTGAACGAGAACGCCTGCGAAGAGCTGCGCGTGCCGATCACCATTGAAGACTACCTGAACTCGCGCATGATCGCCGATCCGATCCGGCTGCTCGACTGCGTGATGCTGGCCGATGGCGCCGCCGGGCTGATCGTGACGCGCCGCAAACGCGCGCACGAAAAGGGCTTACACAAGTGCGTCATCCCGACCGGCTATGCCGAGCGCACCAACTTTCTCGGCGGCGACAATCTCGTCGACGTCACCCGCAGCGGCCACGAGATTGCTGGCAAGAAGGCGCTAGCGGCCGCAGGCCTCGACATCAAGGACATCCGCTCGTTCCACCCCTACGACGACTTTCTGATCGCGCTCGTGATCCAATTTGAGGCGTTCGGCTTCTGCAAGCCGGGACAAGGCATGGCATTCGTCCGCGACACCGACATGTCGTACAAGGGCACGCTGCCGATGAACACCGGCGGCGGCCAGATCTCGGCCGGCCAGGCGGCCTGCTCCTCGCACAATCTGATCGAAGGGGTGCGTCAGCTCATGGGCGAAGCCGGCGCACGGCAAGTCAAGGACACTACCAATGCGCTGGTGACCGGCATCGGCTGGATTAACTACGGGCGCAACTGGGGCTCGAGCGCCGCGCTCGCGCTCGTGCCGAACCAATAGAGGGCATCATGGCCGTCACCCTTCACGACACGCTCAACGTCAAGCGCGACATCAAGCATTACGATTTCGGCATGCCGTTCTGGGAAGCGACGCGCCAGAAGAAGCTCGTCATCCAGTACTGCAAGACGACGAAGAAGTATCAGCACTTCCCGCGCCCGGTCAGCATCTTCACCGGCCGCCGCCGCGACATCGAATGGCGCGAGGTCTCCGGCAAGGGCACCGTCTATTCCTTCACCATCGCGCATCGCGGCCCGCCGGCGTTCCAAGGCGTCGAGCCCTTTGCCATCGCCAGCGTGACGCTCGATGTCGGAGTCAATGTCATCGCTGGCGTGGTCCACTGCACGGCCTCGGAACTGAAGATCGGCATGAAGATGAAGCCGTATTGGCATCCGCTCGAAAACGGCGAGCACCTTCTGATGTGGCAGCCCGACAAGGACGCGGCATGAGCGGAGCGCAAGAGGCTCGCGGCACGAAAGCGGTCGCGAGATTCCTGCGCCCGCGCTCGGTCGCGATCATCGGCATTTCAATGCGGGCGGGCAGCGCCGGCCAGATCATCCTGCAGGGACTGAAGGTCAACGGCTTTACGGGTGACGTCCATCTGGTCGGCCGGACCGATGAGCCGATCGACGGCCGGCAGGTGCTCAAAAGCGCCGATGATCTGCCGGAGGGCGTCGACCTCGCCGTCTTCACGCTGCCAGCCGCGGCGGTGCGCGAGGCGATGGAAGCCTGCGCGCGGCGTAAGGTCGGCTCGGCGCTGGTATTTGCGGCGGGCTTCGCCGAGACCGGCGATCACGCGACGCAGGACGCCGTTGCCGCAACCGCCCGCGCCGCGGGGCTAGCCGTCGTCGGCCCCAATTGCCTCGGCGTCACCAACAATGTCGACGGCCTGATGCTGCACATGCTGTTTGCGCGCGAGGCGTTGCGCGGCGTGACCGAGGGCGTTGCGGTCGTCGGCCAGAGCGGCGGCCTGCTCGGCCACATCCAGCGCGCCTGCGACGGCGCCCATATTCCGTTGTCCTATGTGATCTCGACCGGCTACGAGTCCGGCCTCGAAACCACCGACTTCCTCGAGTTTCTTGCTGACGATCCCGCCACCCGCGTGATCGCGGCCTATTGCGAGGAGATCAGGCGGCCGCAGGCGTTTTTGGCCGCGCTGCGTCACCTCCGCGCCGCCGGCAAGCCCGTGGTGCTGATGCTGGCAGGCCGCAGCGCCAAGGCGCGCAAGGCCGCGCAATCGCACACCGGCGCGCTGGTCGGCGACTATGCCACGGTGCGCACGCTAGCCGAGGACGCAGGCGCCCTCGTCGTTGCCACCATGGACGAGGCCATGGATCTCCTCGCCATCCTGCAGCGCTTCCCGGCGCCACCGACCAGAGGCCCAGGCGTACTCACCGCCTCGGGCGCCTATGTCGGGCTGACTGACGACTTCGCCGAGGAGATCGGTCTCGATCTGCCCGCGCTCGAGCCGGCGACGCTGAAGATCATCACCGACACGCTGCCGTCCTACGGCAATTACGGCAATCCGCTCGACACCACGGCGGGCTTTGTTCCCTCGATGCTGCCGGTCGTCACCAAGGCGCTGATCGACGACCCCAATGTCGGCATGCTGTTTGTTTCGTTTCCGATCAATACGGCGATCCCCGTAAAGGCGTTCAACGAGGGCATGGCGCACTCGTCCAAGCCCAAAGTGATGGTGGCTTTGGGCGACACTTGGCAGCTCGGCGACGATGTGCTCGCGGCGGTCAACGAAAGCCCGGCGGTTTTCTCGCGTTCCTCGGATCGCATGCTGCGCGCGATCGCGCTTTACACCCGATACGGGCGTCAACTGGCCCGTCCGCGCGCCACCGCCGCGCCTGCGCCAGTGCCCGGACTGCCGGAGCTTGGCAGCGGCCCACAGCCGGAATGGCTCGGCAAGAAGGTGCTGACCACCGCCGGCATTCGTGTGCCCGACGGTGCACTCGCACGCACCGCGGACGAAGCGACCGCGCTCGCCAAGCAGATCGGCTATCCGGTGGCGCTCAAGGCGCAGGCTGCAGGCTTGTCGCACAAGACCGAGGCTGGCGGTGTGGCGCTCAATCTTGCCGACGACGCTGCACTGCGCGCTCGCTGGGACGCGATGATGCGCAACGTCAAGCGCGCCGCGCCCGATGTGACGCTGGATGCCATATTGGTCGAAAAAATGTCGCCGCGCGGCATCGAGCTGATGGTCGGCGCCAAGCGCGATCCCGGCTGGGGCACTGTGCTGCTTATCGGTCTCGGCGGTATCTGGGTCGAGGCGCTCGGCGATGTGCAACTCCTGCCCAGCAGCGCCGACAAGGCTCAGATCCTGGAGGCGCTCGGTAAGCTGCGTGCCGCAAAACTTCTTGCCGGCGTGCGCGGCGCGCCGCCGGCCGACGTCGAAGCGGCGGCGCAGGTCGTACTCGCCATTGGACGGCTAATGCAGAGCGTTCCGGCCATAGCCGAGATCGATATCAATCCGCTGATGGTGCACGCCAAGGGCGACGGCGCGACCGCCCTCGATGCGTTGGTCGTTGTCGCGCCATGAGCACGACGTTGCGCGGAGCCGATATCGTCGCCCGCTCGCTGCACCGCCTGGGTTGCCGGCGCGTATTCACGCTGTCCGGTAACCACATCATGTCGATCTTCGATGCGGCGCTCGACGTGGACATCGACCTCATTCACGTGCGCCACGAGGCGGCTGCCGTGCACATGGCCGACGCCCATGGCCGCCTGACCGGCGAAGCGGGCATCGCGCTCGTCACCGGCGGGCCCGGTCATGCAAACGCGGTCGGCGCTCTGTACACGGCGCTCGCCGCAGAATCGCCGATGGTTCTGCTCTCCGGCCATACCGCGACGTGGGAGCTCGGCCGCGGCGGGTTTCAGGAATTGGGTCAGGCCGAGATGGCAAGACCGGTGACCAAAGCATCCTGGATGGTCGACAAGGCCGAGTCTCTCGGCCGCGATATCGGCGAAGCGATCCGTATCGCATGCTCCGGTCGGCGTGGGCCCGTTCACTTGAGCCTGCCGTCGGACGTGCTCGATGCGCGTTTGGACGAGAGTGTCGTGTCGTGGCCAACAACCACGGCGCCGGCGCGTGAACCACTGGGCGATGCGGAATGCTCTGAAATTCTTTCATTGTTGGCCGCGGCAGAGCGACCCATCATTCTCGCGGGGCCGCAACTGTCGAATCCGCGTGGACGCGGGCTCCTGGCGGACCTTGAAGCTGCGACCGGCGCACCGGCAATCATCATAGAAAGCCCGCGCGGGCTCGCCGATGCGACGCTTGGCGCCCTGTCCGACCTCATCCAGCGCGTCGACCTCGCCGTGCTTCTGGGCAAGGCGCTAGATTTCACGCTCAAATGGGTGGGCGCGCCGACCTTCGATCCTCAGGTCCGGATCGTCGCCATCGACCCGGACGCAGAGCTGACGGCACGTGCGAAGCGCGAGAGAGGCGACGCTTTGATCTTCGCCTGCGTCGCCGATCCGGCGCATGCTGCCAAGAGGCTTTCGGCCGGTGCAAAGCAGGCTATCCCGCGAAACTCGACATGGCTCGCCGAAGCCCGCTGCGCGCTCGACGAGCGGCCGGCATCGTGGCAGCACGTCGTGTCCAAAACGGCCGGCCGGCTGCATCCGGCGGAAGTCTTTCGCGTTCTGCAACCCGTCATCGCGCGCGATCCAGACACCGTTCTGATCTGCGACGGCGGCGAATACGCACAGTGGGCGCAGAGCATGCTTCCGGTGCGGCGCCGTCTCATCAACGGCGTCGCGGGCGCAATTGGCAGCGCGCTGTCATTCGCGCTTGCCGCACGCCTGGTCGAGAACAAGTCGCCCGTATTCGCCGTGCTCGGTGACGGCACTATCGGCTTTCACATCTCCGAGTTCGAAACGGCGGTGCGACGCGGCCTGCCCTTCGTCGCCGTGTTGGGCAACGACGCGCGCTGGAATGCAGAGAGCGAAATCCAACGTCGTGACTACGGCGCCAACCGGATGCATGGCTGTGAGCTTCTGCCGGCGCGCTATGACGAAGTCGTCAAGGCTCTCGGGGGCCACGGCGAATACGTCGAGCGCGCCGCCGATCTCCCCGCTGCGATCGACCGCGCGCTCGCCAGCGGCAAGCCGGCTTGCGTCAACGTGATGATCGAGAGCAACACCGCTCCGGCGCTTCGCCTGCCCGTTTGATCAGGCCCGCCTTCCGCGGCTACCACGGCACGCTGACGTCCGTTATGGTGCTTGCAGAGCAAGCGCGGAGACCGCGCCACGGCAGGCGGATCAATCTCGGGAGTGCGTCATGATCAAGGCCAAGCGTTTCGGTCACGTCACCTTTGAGACACGCGATCTGGAGCGCCAGATCGCCTATTTCATCGAGATCGCCGGGCTTGTAGAGGCAGAGCGTGTCAACGGGCGCGCCTATCTTGCGACCAAGCACGGCGACCTTGCGGTGCAGTTGGAAACCGGAGACAGCGCGCGCTGCGCCCGATTAGCATTCCAGGTCGCGCCCGAAACCGAGTTCAAGGACATCAAGAGCGGGATCGAAGCGGAAGGCTTGCGCTGTCAGACGCGAAACGACCCGGCGCCGGGTATTTCCCAAATGCTGTCATTCGAGGACCCCAAGGGCACCGTGTGCGAGCTGTTCGCGTCGCAGACGCCCATTTGCAAACCGCAGGCCGTCGCCGGCATCGGGCCGATCAAGCTCGGGCACCTCGCCTTCGTCGTTCCCGAGCCCAAGCAGTTCGCCGATTTCTATGGCCGCGTGCTGGGTTTCCGCGTGTCGGACTGGATTCAGGACTGGTTCGTCTTCATGCGCTGCGGCCCGGACCATCACACCATCAATTTCGTCCGCGGCAGGCGCACGCAAATGCATCACGTCGCCTTCGAGCTGAAGGACTGGGCGCAGGTGCAGTCGGCGTGCGATTTCCTGGGCAGCAAAAATCTCCCCATTATCTGGGGCCCGGGCCGCCACGGGCCGGGACACAACGTCTACACCTATCACCGCAATCCCGACGAC
>Ga0318528_10000645_pt1 | contig 11754 bp, 10 predicted proteins | sample GRESIP052b4f26_FD_202500 | JGI IMG/M metagenome (GOLD analysis project Ga0318528, IMG submission 202500) | Tropical soil microbial communities from Luquillo Experimental Forest, Puerto Rico - GRE.SIPMG.052b4f26 | ecosystem: Environmental > Terrestrial > Soil > Tropical forest > Bulk soil...
GCTGCGCTGACCCTCGGCGTCGTCGCGGTGCTAGCCGCGTGCGCCAGGAGGCTGATGAGTGCCCACGGCGTGGACCCCGTCATCTTGCTGCTCGTGCTTGCCCTGCTCGGCCTTTCGGCCGGCGGCGTTTACCAACAGCGGTTCTGCGCCGGGGTTGACTTCCGCGCGATGAGCGCAATGCAGAATGCGATCGCGCTGATCCCCGCAGCGGCACTTGCGATCCTGACGCCCTTTAGCGTGCACGATGGCGCCAAGGCCGCCATCGCGGTCGGCGGCATGGTGCTGCTGAACGCCACGCTGGCGGTCAGCCTTTACTTGCGCGCCATCAATACCCACGGCGCGGCGGCGGTGGCGATGCTGTTCGCCGTCATTCCCGCGGTCGCCGCGGTGCTGTCGTGGCTGATGCTCGGGCAGCGCCCGGACGCCGGAGTCGCGGTCGGCCTGGTCGCCGGCGGGTTCGCGTGCTGGCTCAACACCAGGGCATCCGGCCGGCGCCGCGCGGCGCAAGGCGACTCCATCAAGCTGAGGCGGCCGCTCACAAGTGTCGGCGGCGCGGCATGAACTCCAGCGTCAACAGCACGAATACCAAGGGAATCAGCTGGGTCATCGAGATCAGCGCGTAGCGGCGCTCGTCCATCGCGTGGAACTTGCGCACGTATCGGTACAGCGACTCGAGTGCGATCAACGGGTCGAGGACGTGGATCAGCCGGTAGAACACACGCCGGGCCCGACCGCGATCCTTGTCCTCGAAGATCTCGGGAAACGCAGCGAAGGAAAGCGACACGCGCTGCGCGCCGGCATCTTTGGCCGCCGTGATCATGTCGACGCTGAGCCGTTCGTCGATGCCGTTGGGGGCCCCACCCCGACGCCATGGCACGTCGAGGGTGATATCGCTACCGCCGCCCGCGGTCGCGTACCGGTGGAAGCCCTGCGCCCGTCCCGAGGCGTCCCAGGCAATGATCAGCTGTATTCCCGGGAACCGGCCCTCCAGCACGCCGTCGAGGTTCATGTAGAAGCCGCGATCGGTGTGGGCGCCGCTGGGAGAAGCGCGCACCACGTCAGTCAGCTCGGCGAGTAGCTCGGCATCGAGCTCCTGCTCGGCCACGATCTCGGTCGTGATGCCGCAGTTGTGGGTGCGCTGCACCGCCTGACGCAGGTTGCGGAACTCGCGCCCCACCATGTCGAAGCTGGACACGTCGACGACGACATCGCGGCCGAACGGTATTGCCCGCAGCGATCGCCCGATGACCGCCGGGTCGTTCCACAGCTCGAGCCGCCGCTCGGCGCAACCGACCACCGCGATTCGCCAGCCGCGGGCATGACACGTGGCGGCGAAGTCGGCGACCAGCTCGGGGAACTTTCCTTCGTCGCCGACGGGGTCCCCGCCGACCACGGCAAACCCCATCCGTGTTCGATACGCCAGCGCGGCGCTGCCGTCCGCGGTGAAGTGGTAGCACTTGCCGGTCTGCATGGCGAACGGCGCCAGCGGATCGTCGCTGGTGGCATGGATCAATGACCAAATCCGGGACAGGTCCTCGCGCCGCGGGCGCGACGACGTCGGCCACATCAGCAGCAATCCGGAACCGGCGATCAGCAAATTGCCGAGCAGGTCGAAGGACAGCACATGCGCGCCCAGCCCCGCCACCACGAAGAAAGCAGCCGTGGCCGCGTGAGTGACCGTGACCGGACGGCCCAGGAAGATGCCGCGGGCGATGAATGCCACCGCACCCAGAATCGCCAGCGACCAGCCCAGCCGATCGGCGTACTGCCACGCCGGGTTGTGGTGGTGCCGGGCGAGTACGACGACCAGCCAGCCCGCCGCCGAGAACAGGGCGAGGGCACCGATCCAGCGGGCTGCAAGCGAATCAACATGGACGACAACGCGTTCGCGTGCGCGGGGCTTCGCAGCGACCTCAACCGGCGGCCCGTTCATCCTCACCTCCCGATGCGCTGACTTTCAGCTGGGCGGCAAGCTCGCCGCTGCTCCCATCGAATACCCGGCTGATATGAACTTACGCCTGATCACGGCCGTTTTGGGGCCGAAATAAGACGCACGTCTAACAGGTATCGTGCACTGTCTATCGGCGCGAAGGCGGAAAGTATTTCAGCAGGCCTTCCTGCACCACCGTCGCGATGACCTGCCCGGAGCGATCGAAGAAGTGCCCGGTGCCCAGCCCGCGTGAATCCGCGGCCACCGGCGACGACGTCGAATACAGCACCCAGTCGTCGAAGTTGACCTGCCGGTGAAACCAAATGGAATGGTTGGCGGACGCGGCGAAGATGCGGTCGAAACCCCACGACAGCCCGTGGGTGGTGATGACCGAGTCCAGCACGGTGGTGTCCGACGAGTACACCATCATCGCGGTGTGCAGCACCGGATCGTCGGGCATCGCACCCAGCGCCTTGACCCAGACCCGGTTGTGGGGAAGCCGCTCTCCCTTGTCCCGCATCACCCATGCCGGGTCGTTGGTGTAGCGCCATTCGATCGGCTGCAGGGCGTTGACGAAATGGGGGACGGTCTTTTCGTAGCCGCGCAACAACTCGCGGATCGATGGCTGCGTGTGGGGCTGCGGCACCTGCGGCGGATCGACGGCGTGCTCGAGGCCGCGGCCGCCGGACATGTACGAGATCATCGCCGAGGACAACAGCAGGCCGTCCTGCACCGCGTCGACGCGCCGATTCGCGAACCGCCGCTCATCCCGCAGCCGCACCACGTGGAATTCGATGTCCTTGGCGGTGTCTCCACCGTTGATGAAGTGCACCGACAGCGCGCCGGGCGGCAGGTCGTCCCGGATCAGCGTGCGGCTGCTCGCGACGAACGATTGCGCCATGAGCTGCCCGCCGAAAGTCCGCATCGGGTTCTTGCTGGGATGGGATCCGACGAACAGATCGTCGGCGACACGGTTGAGGTCGAGTATCGCCAGCAGTTCGTCGAAGTCGGAGGTGGACTCACAGCCGACGGGCACTGGGCTCTCCTCTAGACGTCGTCCTCCCCGATCCGGTGCACATGGATCAGGTTGGTCGAGCCTACTGTGCCTGGTGGCGCGCCGGCGACGATGACCACCAGGTCACCGCGCTTGTAGCGACCGAGTCCAAGCAGCGACTTGTCGACCTGGCGGATCATGCCGTCGGTGGACGTCATCATCGGGACGATGAACGTCTCGGTGCCCCAGGTCATGGCGAGCTGGCTGCGCACCTCGGGCCACGCGGTGAAGGCGAGCAGCGGCAGCGGGGTGTGCAGCCGCGCCAGCCGTTTCACGGTGTCACCGGACTGGGTGAACGCCACCAGCGCCTTGGCGTCGAGCCGCTCGCCGATGTCGCGGGCGGCATACGAAATCACTCCTCGCTTGGTGCGTGGCACGTGCGTCAGCGGTGGGGCGGCCGTCGAATTGTCCTCGACCGCGCAGATGATTCGCGACATCGTCCGGACGGCGACCAGCGGGTACTTCCCCACCGAAGTCTCCCCGGACAACATCAGCGCATCGGCCCCGTCGAGCACCGCGTTGGCGACGTCGGAGGCCTCGGCCCGGGTAGGCCGTGAGTTCTCGATCATCGAATCGAGCATCTGGGTCGCCACGATGACGGGTTTGGCGTTCTCACGGGCCATCTGGATGGCCCGCTTCTGCACCAATGGAACCTCTTCCAGCGGAAGCTCAACGCCCAGGTCGCCACGGGCAACCATGATGGCGTCGAAGGCAAGGACGATGGCTTCGAGATTGTCGACGGCTTCGGGCTTTTCCAGCTTGGCGATCACCGGTACCCGCCGCCCGATTCGATCCATCACCTCGTGCACCAGCTCAACGTCGGACGGCGAGCGCACAAAAGACAGCGCGACCAGGTCGACACCCAAGTCCAGCGCGAAGGTGAGATCCTCAATGTCCTTGTCCGACAAGGCCGGTGCGGACACGTTCATCCCTGGAAGCGACATGCCCTTGTTGTTGCTGACCGGGCCACCCTCGACGACGGTGCAGATCACGTCGTCGCCCTCGATGCCGTCGACCACCAGGCCGACCTTGCCGTCGTCGACCAGAACCCGGTCGCCGGCGGTCGCGTCCCTGGCCAGCCTTTTGTATGTGGTCGACACCCGGTCGTGGGTGCCTTCACAGTCGGCGACCGTGATCCGGATCGTCTCACCGTCGGCCCAGAAGGTGGGCCCGCTGGCGAAGCGTCCCAGCCTGATCTTCGGGCCCTGAAGGTCGGCGAGCACGCCGACCGCGCGGCCGGTCGTGTCCGAAGCGGCCCGTACCCGCTCGTAGGCGGCCTTGTGATCGGCGTAGTCGCCGTGACTGAAGTTCATTCGAGCGACGTCCATTCCGGCATCTACCAGCGCCAGAATCAGCTCGTCGGAGTTAGTTGCCGGGCCAAGGGTGCAGACGATCTTCCCGCGTCTACTCACGGCGAACAGCATAGTCGTGCCGGGGGCATGACGGCCCGGGTTAACCGACCCGGCGCAGCGCGACTACCCGCTGAGAATGGTCGGAACCAGCGGAAAGCCAGGAAGATTACGCAGCACCGTCCACGCCACCGCCGCGACGGTGATCGTCACCACCGCCGGTATCGGAAACAACCTCTGGTCGTGGCGGCGGCGAATCAGCACCCAGCCGGCCAGCATCGGGATGCCCACCAGGAGGAATACGTTGTCGTTGATGGTGGCCGCCAGATCGCCGTGCAACAGGTCATGCGCCATCCGAAGCCCACCGCAGAACGGACAATTCCAGCCGGTCAGCCACTTGAACGGACATAGCGGATACACCGAATTCGTATTGTGGGGGTCGGCCAGCCCGACGTAGCCCAGCGCGCCGGCCACCAGCGCGCCGGTGCCGGCCGCGGCGTAAAGCCGAAGACGATGCGGGCCGTGCTGACGACACTGCCCCGAAGCCTGCGAAACCGGGTCAGAAGTCATCGCGCATGGGCCGACCCTGGGGGTCGGGGACCTTGCCGGTCAGTATCAGCACCGCGTCGACGATGCTCCAGATTAGACCGATTCCGCACGTAAGCCAGCCAACGAGCAGCTGTGCGACGCCGATCCCGATGTCACCCATGTAGAGGCGGCCAATCCCGCCGACGCCGACCAGGCTGATCAGCTGCAACAGGCCCGCGACGATCTTGGATTTGTCTGAAAGCGGCTGCCCGGTCACCGGATGGCGGCCAAAGGGGGCGGCCGGGTCGAAGTAGGGGCCGGGTGACGGATATTGCGGGTGCGGGGGTGGATACCCCTGCGGATACCCCGGTGGCGGCTGCGATGGCGAGCCATATCCCGCAGGGTTGTTCCACGGCTGCTCAGTCACTCTTCAATACTGCGCCCAACGTCGACTAGTTGGGTGGAAAACCGGGCGTTTCGCGCAATAACTCGACGCTGGACCAGCCCCGCTGCTAGCGGTTTCTGAGGTTTCGCAGTCGAAGGCTCAATACCCTTAGGACGGAGCCCGCGGTGCTCGACGTCGTCGTGTCATCGGCGGGGGTTTCCCGGGTGGCCTTTGCAGTGTCGGCGGCTGGCTTTGCGTCCGGCTCGGCTTCCGCGTGGCCCTCCTGCGCATCGACGTCAGCTTCGCTGGACGCGTCTTGTGCCGCCTCTTCCGCCGCCACCTCCGGCTCGGCTGGCTCTGACTCCGCTTCCGGTTCTTCGGTTTTGGGCTCGGTGGACTCGGGCTCGGCCTCGAGCTCTTCAGCCTCAGGCTCAGCGACTTCAGCCTCCGCGGTCTCCGCCGCAACGGCCTCAGCCTCCGCGCCCTCGGGCTCCGCCGTTTCCCCTTCCACGGCCTCAGCGACGGCGGCCTCGGCGACAGCGGCCTCGGGCTCCGCAACCTCGGCTTCCGCGGCCTCCGTCGCAGCGGCCTCGGCCTCCTCGGCCTCCTCGGCCTCCTCGGTCTCGGGCTCAGCTTCCGCCTCCACCGCCTCCGCGCCCTCGGGCTCCGCCGGTTCCCCTTCCACGGCGTCGGCGACGGCGGCCTCAGCGACAGCGGCCTCGGGCTCCGCGACCTCGGCTTCCGCGGCCTCCGTCGCAGCGGCCTCGGCCTCCTCGGCCTCCTCGGTCTCGGGCTCAGCTTCCACCTCCACCGCCTCCGCGCCCTCGGGCTCTTGAGCCTCGGGCTCTTGAACCTCGGGCTCCGCGACCTCGGCTTCCGCGGCCTCCGTCGCAGCGGCCTCGGCCTCCTCGGCCTCCTCGGTCTCGGGCTCAGCTTCCGCCTCCACCGCCTCCGCGCCCTCGGGCTCTTGAGCCTCGGGCTCTTGAACCTCGGGCTCTTGAGCCTCGGGCGCCACAGCCTCGGGCTCCATGGCCTCAGGCACCACGACCTCAGGCTCCGCGACCTCAGGCTCGGCCTTGACGGCCTCGGATTCCGCCTCGGCGGCCTCAGCCTCGGCCTCGACCGCCTCGGATTCCGGCTCCGCGGCCGCCGCCTCGGCGGCCTCGGCGGATTCGTCCGTTTTCGCCGAATCGGGCGGTTTGTCGTCCTTCCCGGCAGCCGCCGCGGCAGCCGGCGTGGCCGCGACCGCGGCCGTAACCGAGGCGACGGTCGCGAGTTCATCCGCCGGCTCGGGCGCCGGCTTGGATTCCCGCGCTTCCGCGTCAACGTGATCTTTGCCGCGCAGGCTCTCGGGATCCTCGCGGCCCTTCGGCGCCAGAATGATGTACACCACGGCCCCGATGAACACGAAAGTCGATGTGAACACATTGATCCGGATTCCGGCGATCTGTGTGGCGGTGTCGTTGCGCAGCAGCTCGACACCGAAGCGCCCGACGCAGTAGCAGGCCACATAGAGCGCAAACAGCCGCCCGTGGCCGAGCTTGAACCGCCGGTCCACGTAGATCAATGCGACGAAAACCAGCAGATTCCAGATCAATTCGTAGAGGAACGTCGGTTGCACGACGTACGCGAGCTGCCCGGTCGAGACGCCGTCGAGCGAATGTGGGTCGACGTAACCGGAAGGATCCCGACGGTAGAAGATCTCCAAACCCCACGGCACCGTGGTTTCCCGGCCGTAGAGCTCCTGGTTGAAATAGTTTCCGAGCCGACCGATGGCCTGCGCCAAGACAATTCCCGGGGCAATCGCGTCGCCGAAGGCCGGCAGCGGAATTCCGCGACGCCGGCAGGCGATCCATGCGCCGACGCCGCCGAGGGCTACCGCGCCCCAGATGCCCAGGCCGCCGTCCCAGATTCGCAACGCCGCGAGGAACCCGGCTCCCCCCGGGCCCCAGTAGGTCTGCCAGTCGGTCGCCAGGTGATAAAGCCTGCCGCCCACCAATCCGAACGGCACGGCCCACAGCGCGATGTCATAGATCACGCCGCGCTGGCCGCCGCGGGCCTGCCAGCGCCGGTCGCCGATCACCAGCGCGGCGATGATGCCGACGATGATGAACAGCGCATAGGCGCGAATGGGCAACGGGCCAAGGTGCCACACACCCCGGGGCGGGCTCGGGAAATACGTGGGCAACATCGTCATGAGGCGGCCGCCCTTTGACGGACACCGATGGCCAGTTCCGTTGTCAGAGAGCGCAATGCGGGCAAACCACCGTCGCTCAGGGCCGACACCAGAGCGGAACCGACGATGACACCGTCGGCGTAGCTGCCGATCTGCGCGGCCTGCTCTCTCGACCGCACCCCGAGACCGACGCCGACGGGAATGTCAGACACCGCCCTTACCCTGCTCACCAATTCGGGCGCCGCGCGCGACACTGCATCACGCGCCCCGGTCACACCCATGGTCGACGCCGCGTAGACGAATCCGCGCGACGCCTCGACCGTGGTCACCAATCGCTGTGGTGTCGAGGACGGCGCCACGAGAAATATGCGATCCAACCGATGTTCCTCGGATGCCGTCAGCCAGTGCCCGGCTTCGTCGGGGATGAGGTCGGGAGTGATCAGGCCGTCTCCGCCGGCCGCCGCCAGGTCGCGCGCGAACGCGTCAACGCCGTAGCGCAGCACCGGATTCCAGTACGTCATCACCACCGCGCGTCCGCCGGCTTGACTGATCGCCTCGACCGCGGCCAGCGTGTCGCGCACCCGCACTCCCCCGCGCAGCGCGGCTTCGGTCGCCCTGGCAATGGTCGGGCCGTCCATGCCCGGATCCGAATACGGCACACCGACTTCGACAATGTCACAACCGGATTCGACCAGTGCGATCATCGCATCCAAAGAAGTCGGCACGTCGGGGTAACCGGTGGGCAGGTAGCCGATCAGCGCCGCGCGATTGTCCTTGCGGCACGAATCGAACGTGGGCCCGAGCCTGCTGGCCTCGCTCTGTTTCACCGTCATCGCTTGCCCTGCTCGCCGGGCGAAAGGAGACCGAACCACTTCGCGGCCGTCTCGACGTCCTTGTCGCCACGGCCAGAAAGGTTAACCACAATGACTGCCCCCCTTCCCAACTCGGCGCCCAGCTGGAGGGCACCCGCCACCGCGTGCGCGGACTCGATGGCCGGGATGATGCCTTCCGCGCGGCACAGCAGGCCGAAGGCTTCCATCGCCTCGGCGTCGGTGATGGGCCGGTAGTCGGCGCGTCCGGTTTCCCGGAGCCAGGCGTGTTCGGGACCCACCCCCGGATAGTCGAGACCCGCTGATATCGAATGGGATTCGATGGTCTGACCGTCCTCGTCCTGCAGCAGATAGGAGAACGATCCCTGGAAGGCCCCGGGTGAACCGCCCGTGAATGTCGCCGCGTGCCTGCCGGTCTCGACACCATCGCCGGCCGCCTCGAACCCGACCAGCCGCACGCCGGGATCGTCGATGAACGCATGGAAGATCCCGATGGCGTTGGATCCACCGCCGACGCACGCCGTGACCGCGTCGGGCAACCGGCCGGCTTGGGCCTGGATCTGAACGCGGGTCTCCAGGCCGATGATGCGCTGGAAATCACGCACCATGGTCGGGAAGGGATGCGGTCCGGCCGCGGTGCCGAAGCAGTAGTACGTGTTGTCGGCGTTGGTAACCCAGTCCCGGAACGCCTCATTGATGGCGTCCTTGAGCGTTTGCGAACCGGTGTCGACCGAGACGACCTCGGCGCCCAGCAGCCGCATCCGCGCCACGTTGAGCGCCTGACGCTCGGTGTCGACGGCGCCCATGTAGATCACACAATCCAGCCCGAGCAACGCGCACGCGGTGGCGGTTGCCACGCCGTGTTGACCGGCCCCGGTCTCGGCTATCACCCGGGTCTTGCCCATTCTCTTGGCCAGCAGGGCCTGGCCGAGCACGTTGTTGATCTTGTGAGAACCGGTGTGGTTCAGGTCTTCTCGCTTGAGAAAGATGCGCGCCGAGCCGGCGTGCTCGCTCAGCCGAGTGGCCTCATACAGCGGAGACGGCCGGCCCGCGTAGTTCGCCTGCAGCTCGTCGAGGGTGTCGAGGAAATCCGGGTTGACGCGTTCCTTTTCGTAGGCGGCGGTGACTTCCTCGATCACCGCCATCAACGCCTCGGCGACGTAGCGACCACCATAACCATGCGGGCCGCCGAAATGACCACCCGGATCGGGGTCGTGGCGGGTGGGTTCGGCAATGGCCGCACTCGAAAGGGGAAGCTCCGGGCGGGACAGGTCTACCATCACCAATTCTCGACGCGGGGACGGCTCATGGGGTTCAACGGTCTAACGAGCCGGTTTGGGACAGGACGGATGGGTGCCCGCGGTGACCAGATCGGCGACCGCCGCGCGTGGGTCACCGCTTTTGACCAGACCTTCACCGACCAAGACGGCATCGGCACCCGCTCCGGCATACGCCAGCAGGTCTCCGGTGCCACGCACACCGGACTCGGCGATCCTGATCACGTTGCTGGGCAGCCCGGGAGCGATGCGTGCGAAACAGTCCCGGTCCACGTCCAGCGTCGCGAGATCGCGGGCGTTGACACCGATCACGTTGGCCCCCGCCTTCAGCGCCCGGTCGGCCTCTTGCTCGGTGTGCACTTCGACGAGGGCGGTCATGCCGAGTGATTCCGTGCGGTCCAGCATCGACACCAACGCCGACTGGTCCAACGCGGCGACTATCAGCAACAACATGTCGGCGCCGTGCGCGCGCGCCTCGTGGATCTGATACGGCTGCAACACAAAGTCTTTGCGCAACACCGGAACCGACACCGCGGCCCGCACCGCATCAAGGTCGTCGAGCGATCCACGGAAACGTCGCTCTTCGGTCAGAACGCTGATGATCCGGGCACCACCGTCTTCGTAGGCCCGGGCCAGCTTTGCCGGATCGGCAATGGGCGCTAGTGAACCCGCCGACGGACTGGCGCGCTTGACCTCCGCGATGACACCGATACCGGGCTCGCGCAAGGCGGCCATCACGTCCAGTGGTGGTGGGGCGGCCGCAGCGGCCGCCTTAATCTCGGTGAGGCTGATAACGGCTTCGCGCGCGGCAACGTCGGCCCGGACTCCCTCGAGGATGGAGTCAAGCACGGACGCCGGACTCATGCCTGTCGTTTCCTTCCCAATGCCATCCCGCTGCCACCCGCTGTCGCCACGATTACTTAGCCGATTTCGACGACGTCACTGAAGGGTAGCGACCGTCGCCACGCGACCCGTCACCGACCCTCGGTGTCAGACCCGCGGGCCCGATCGGTCGGGTCGCGTCCCTCGTCAAGTGCATCCCAGATCATCCGCTCCGACATCTCCGACTGCTCGTGCCCCTCGAGCATCGCCCCGTCGGCGTTTTCGCGTAGCGCATTCGATCGGCGGGTCGCGGGCGCCGCATATTTCGTTGCGCTCTCGCGGTCAGAGATTCCAGACCGCATCAGCAAAACGGCCGCGGTCAGCGTGCACGCGGCGGCGGCGACCGCTATCCCGGCCCCCCAGTAGCGCCGGTCGCTTCCTACCAGGGACATCACCGGGATATGCGCCAGGTCGGCGCCGCGGACCGCCACATCCGGAACCACCCACAAACTGACCCCCAGGTAGCCGACCGCAACGCTGGCCGCCGCCAGCAGGACGGCCAGCACCCGCAGCGGCCACCCGCGCACCGCGAGCGCCGAGACGGCCGTTGCCAGCATGAGCAGCGCCAACGGCAGCAGTGCCGTCGACCAGGACCCGCCGGACAAGGTCACCTGTTTTGGCGGGCCAAGCCCATCAAACGACCGGATAACGACCCACGGCAGCCGCGACGCGATCCACAGCGCCCCGGCGGCAGCCGCCAGCAGCATTTGGGCGATGACGATCGTGAGCCGGCCCGGACGGGAATCAGCCATTGCGGCTCGGGGGCGGGGCCGTCAGTGTCTCGGCCGCGGCGATCGCATTGAGCACCGCTCGCGCCTTGTTGGTGGCCTCGGTGAATTCGTAGGGACCGTTGGAGTCGGCCACGACCCCACCACCGGCCTGGACATACGCGGTGCCGTCGCGCATCAACGCGGTGCGGATCGCGATCGCGAAGTCGGCGTTGCCTGCGAAGTCGAGGTAACCGACCACGCCGCCGTAGAGTCCGCGGCGCGTCTTCTCCACCTCTTCGATCAGCTCCATGGCCCGCACCTTGGGTGCGCCCGAGAGCGTGCCGGCCGGGAAACAGGCCGTCACCGCATCCAGCGCGGTCCTGCCCTCGCTGAGCATCCCCGTCACCGTGGACACCAGGTGCATCACGTGGCTATAGCGTTCGATGTGGCTGTAATCGTCGACGCGAACGGTGCCCGGCGTGCACACCCGGCCGAGGTCGTTGCGGCCCAGGTCGACCAGCATCAGGTGCTCGGCACGTTCTTTCTCGTCGGCCAGCAATTCCTTTTCCAGCAGCTGATCCTCTTCGTCGGTTTGCCCGCGCCACCGGGTGCCGGCGATCGGATGCGTCGTCG
>Ga0318528_10000648_pt1 | contig 11736 bp, 10 predicted proteins | sample GRESIP052b4f26_FD_202500 | JGI IMG/M metagenome (GOLD analysis project Ga0318528, IMG submission 202500) | Tropical soil microbial communities from Luquillo Experimental Forest, Puerto Rico - GRE.SIPMG.052b4f26 | ecosystem: Environmental > Terrestrial > Soil > Tropical forest > Bulk soil...
ATCATGCACTTTCACGCCAACTACGTATCCACTTCTGTCTTCGGCGATGGCGACTACTACCAAGCCACGTTCGAAGCCGAGCAAGATACGGATGACCCTGACAGTCCTTATCTCTTGATCCAAAGGCAATTCGAAGATCCAGATGACAATTGGTGCTACATCGAAACGCATGACAAAAAATACTGCGGTCATTTTCTATTACGCTGCGTCGATTTCACGCCTCAGAAGTTGTCAATCGAGCTCGATCGTCCGAGGGACAATCTTGTCAGCGTGACCTTTGCGATGGCGGCCACGGACTTCGCGGAAGCATCACAGGTGGTAAAGATCATTGGCGGCGAGGTCGAACCTCCCTGATGCGCGCGCCGCCTAATCCAAATGTCCGAACCAGGTCACTGTCGAGAGTCCGGAGCCGGCTGGGGAGGGGCGGTACCGGGGGCGGTCACCCGGAATGACCTCGGTTTGCATCCGGCCACTCGGGACACGACCCGGTCATCTCAATCTGAAAGAGTTCGCAACAAGGGTTTGGTCATCGGTGTAGAGTCCGACGCAATTCCCAAGAGAACGAAATGACCTCTGGTACCGCGGGCGGCGAACGTTTTGACCTCGCTTACCTGGTGCTCAGCGGCACGACGACGGCGGCACGCTGTCCCGAGCTTCTGCAGGGTCTGGTTGGGGTAGGCTTTTCAACCATCATCGCGATTCCGACGCCGAACGCGTCACGCGTGATCGCGCCGCGCGCTCTCGACGAGGTCGAGGGGGTTCAGGTCGTCGAATCGTACTTCGATTCGGCGATCCGCCCACGACCGCTGCGCGGGGTGGTGCTGTTCGCGCCCTGCAGCTTCAAACTCGCTCAACAAGCTCGCACACGGCATCGCCGACAGCCTCGCGCTCTCGGTGGTGGCCGAGGCGATCGGGCGGGGCCCTCCGGTCACCGTTGCGCCGTCGCTAAACGCGCCGCTCCTTGCCCACCCGCAGGCGCAGGCGTCGCTCCCATCCTGCCGCAATGGGGCGTGACGATCGTGTCGCCGGTTGACGACGGCGACGGACCGCGCCTCGCCCCGACCGCAGCGCTTCTTGATGCCGTTCGGCCCTACGTCCGTCGAGGCTGACGCCACTCATCGGGGGGGCAAAGGGCTTGCCGGCAGGGCGTCGATGTACGAGCGTCTTCCCAGTACGATACACTCGGCACTCCGCCTCGTGCGCATAACAACCAGCGGAGATAGGAGTGGCGTCGCATCTTATTGGTAAGCAGGCCGTTGTCGTCGGCGCTGGGATCGGCGGTTTGACGGCGGCGGGGGCGCTCGCCGAATATTTCCGCCAGGTCGTCGTGTTGGAACGCGACACCTTGCTGCCGGACGCCGCTCACCGGGCCGGAACGCCCCAGTCGAGGCACATTCATGGACTTCTGGCCGGCGGCCAGCGCGCGCTCGGCGAGCTGTTTCCCGGCTTCGAACAAGACCTCGCCGACGCCGGGGCGCTGCCGCTTCGCGTCACCCTCGACGTTCGCATCGAGATGCCGGCTTACGATCCCTTCCCGCAGCGCGATCTCGGCTTGGTCACTTATTCGATGTCCCGGCCGCTGATCGAGCTCGTAGTGCGCAGGCGCGTGGAGCAGAACGCCAACATCACCCTGCGTCCGCGTTGTCGAGTTCGCGGACTCGTGCCCTCGGCGGATCGGGCGGCGGTCACCGAGGTCTGCTTTGAGAACGCCGACGGGAAAAACGAGACGCTGCCCGCCGAACTGGTCGTTGATGCCTCCGGGCGCGGTAGTCTGACGCGCGGCTTGCTCAAATCCATCGGACAGCCTCTTCCCGAGGAGACCGTCATCGGGGTCGATATCGGCTATGCCACGGCAGTCTTCGCGATCCCGGATGACGCCCCATCCGATTGGAAAGCGATGCGGACGCTTCCCCGGCCGCCGGAGAGCAGGGGTGGCGCATTGCTGCTGCCGCTGGAGGGCGGCAGATGGATGGTGACCCTCGGCGGCCGACGCGGTGACAAGCCGCCCGGGGATCCCGGCGGGTTCATGGCCTTTGCTCGGCAGCTCCGGACGCCGACATTGTACAAGGCGATCGGGCATACCAAACGCCTCGGCGACGTCGTCCGCTTTGGCTTTCCGGCAAGCGTTTGGCGGCATTTCGAGCGGCTCGAAACGTTCCCGCGCGGGCTGCTTCCGTTCGGCGACGCGATCTGCTGTTTCAACCCGGTGTACGGCCAAGGCATGAGCGTGGCCGCCCAGGAGGCATTGCTGCTCCGCCGGCTGCTCGGGACCGGAGGAGGCGACCCGCTCGGCGGGCTCGCGCCGGCTTTCTTCGCCGAAGCGTGTGGGCTGATCGAGACGCCATGGGGGGCGGCCGCCGTCCCGGACCTCGCTTTTCCAGAGACCAAAGGGCAACGCCCGCCGGATTTGGACGGCATGCTAAAATTCGGGCGCGCCCTCAATCGCCTTGCGGCGGCGGATCCGGCCGTCCACCAACAGGTGATCGAGGTGCAGCACCTGATCAGACCGCGCAGCGTCCTACGCGACCCCAACCTCGTACAGCGCGTACAAATGGTGATGGCCGAGACGTGAGGAGTTCATTGTGAGGGGTGGCATTTTTGATCTTCTCGTGCACGCGATTTTCGGATGAGGGGAAGGCCTTCTACGAGCGCTGAGGGGCCCCTCGCGCTCTTCCGCTCGCTCCCGCCGGGGGGCGCGCAAGCTCGCGGCCAAGCCGCGCAGGGCGCTAAGCGGCAAGGCCGCGGGCATCTGCGAAGGAGGCAAATTCCCTTGTCGTGGTCGGATGGTCACGAATTTGGCTGGCTGCACTGCACTCGCCAGCGAGTGTAGCCCCTTTATACTCTAATGATAGATTCAATGGGTCTTTACAGCGCGGGCACGTGGTCGAACCACGGTTGCGCGGTCTCCAGCTCTGCAGCAAGCGCCAGCAGGGTCGCCTCCTCACCGTAGCGGCCCGCAAAATGCACGCCGACCGGCAGGCCATCTGCCGTCCAATGCAACGGTACGCTCATCGCCGGGGTGCCCGTCGCGTTATGCAGCGGCGTCACCGAGAGATATTCCGTCACACGCTCGGCGAAGGTCTGAACATCACCGTTCTGGTCGAAATAGCCGAGCTTCGGCGGCGGGCCGGCCAATGTCGTCGACAGGATCACGTCATAGCTGGTGAGGAACGTGGCCATCTTGCGCCCCGCTGCGTGCACAGCAGCGATCGCCTCGATGTACTCGACGCCGCTCACCTTCACCCCGCGCTGGCACACCCCCATGTCACAGCCTCAACGTCGTCGGCGTTCGGCTCGCGTCCCAGCGCCCTCCAGCGCATGTAGCATGATCGGGCGGTGTTGGCCGCTGAGATCCGGGCATTCATGGGCCGCAGCGCCACCATGTCGAGATCGGGGTCCGCCTCCTCGACGATGTGGCCGAGGCTGGCGCACAGCTTGGCTGCGCGTTGCACGGCCTCCTGGCATTGAGGATGCAACTCGACACCGCGATGATCCTTGAGCATCAGCGCGATCCTGAGCTTGCGCGGTGGACGGGCGATGGCTTCGAGGAAGGGGCGCTCTGCCATCGGCGCAGCATAGGGGTCGCCCGGCTCCGGTCCGGCAGTGCAATCGAGCATCAGGGCCGAATCGCGCACACTTCGGCTGACCACGTGTCCGGTTGACAGCCCACCCCATCCTTCGCCCGCGTCTGGCGCCATAGAGACCCGGCCGCGTGACGGCTTGAGCCCGAACAGGCCGCATTGCGCCGCTGGAATCCGGATCGAGCCGCCGCCGTCGGTTGCATGCGCCACGGGCAGGATACCCGCGGAAACCGCTGCCGCCGCGCCGCCGGAAGAACCCCCCGGAGAATATTCAAGGTTCCAGGGGTTGTGGCAGGAGCCGTAGAGCCGCGGCGCGGTATTCGGGTTCAGGCCGAACTCGGGGCTAGAGCTGCGGCCCATGAACACGAGGCCGGCCTTTTTGCAGGCGCGTCACGTAGGCGGTCTCGTGATCGGCGACAAAATCCTTGAACAGACTGCTGCCGAAGGTCGCCGGCTCACCGGTCTCAAAGAAGCCGAGGTCCTTGATAAGATAGGGCACGCCCTTTAGCGGCCCTTCGGGAAGGCCCGTCGCGACCGCCTTGCGCGCCTGCTCGTATTGCCTGTGCACGATGGCATTGATGGCGGGATTGACCTGTTCGGCCCGTGCGATCGCCGTCTCCAGCACCTCCTCGGCGCTGACCTCGCGCTTGGCGATGAGCCCGGCGAGCGAGATGGCGTCGTGCCTGCGATATTCTTCGAACCTCATGGCCTGCAGATCTCCAAATTAAAGCCCATGGAAAACGACTACAGCTGTAGCGATCTTGCCACTAGCTCTTTCATGATCTTGGTGATGGGTCACCCGGAGTGACCACGGTCTGGCGACCGGCCACCCGGGACACGACCCGGTCATCTCAATCTGAAAGATTTTGCAGCAAAGGTTTGGTCATCTGGGTAGAATCCGAGCGCAGTTCCAAAGAGAACGAGATGAGCCCCAGTACTGCGGATGGCCGCGAAAAGTTTGACGTCGTCTACCTGGTGCTCAGCGGCACGACGACGGCGGCACGCTGTCCGGAGCTTCTGCGTGCGCTGGTCGGACTTGGCTTTGCAAACGTCATCGCGATTCCGACACCGAACGCCTCGCGCGTGATCGCGCCGCGCGACCTCGACGACGTCGAGGGGGTGCAGGTCGTCGAATCGTACTTCGATCTGGCGATTCGTCCCCGGCCGCCGCGCGGGGTGGTGCTGTTCGCGCCGTGCAGCTTCAACTCGCTCAACAAGCTCGCACACGGGATCGCCGACAACCTTGCCCTATCGGTGGTCGCCGAGGCGATCGGGCGGGACACGCCGGTGATCGTAGGCCCATCGCTAAACGCGCCGCTCCTTGCCCACCCGCAGGCGCAGGCGTCGCTCCGCCTCCTGCCGCAATGGGGCGTGACAATCGTCCCGCCGGTCGACGAGGGCGAGGGACCGCGCCTCGCCCCGTCGGGACTGCTGATCGATGCCGTTCGCCCCTACGTCCGCCGCGGCTGACGCGAACGTTCCCAACGGGCTTCGGGATTGCGCGTCCCCCGGAACGCCCGCCTCGGGCGGCCGTCCGGGGGTCCTCGCAATGACGGCACTTAATTTGATCCCTCGAACTTCGGAACCAGCACAGTAGTTTTTTATAGACGGCCAAAAGGAGGAAGACATGCCGTTCATCGCGTCGAATGGCCTCACCGAGGCGGGCACCAGCAAGACCATCGCGGCCGGCGGCATGATGGTGCACTACCACGATTTGGGCGAGGGCGAGCCAGTGCTGTTCCTCCACTCCTACGGTCCCGGCACCACCGCGTGGATCACCTTTCACAAGGCGGTGGGCCTGCTTTCGCAGCACTTCCGCTGCATCCTGATGGACCTGCCGAACTTCAGCAAGACGGGCCCGATCGTCTATCGCGAGGGGGTTCACGCGGTCCAGGCCCGGACCGCGGTCGCCTTGCTGGACGCCCTCGGCATCCAGCGGGCATACTGGGTCGGCAACTCGCAAGGCGGGCAGTCGGCGATGGTGGCGGCCATCACCTATCCCGAGCGGGTCGGCAAGTTCGTGATGGGCGGCTCGCACATCGGCACCGGCGGCGATCGGTACCTGATGGCCAATCGCCCCTCGGAGGGCAGTCGGGCCACCCGCCAGGCCCTGGACGACCCGAGCCGCGAGAACATCCAGCACTACCTGCGCGTGCACATCGATGACGAGAGCCTGGTGACCGACGAGCTGGTGGACTACATCCACCGGGCGCACACCTGGTCGCCCGAGTTCATCGAGGCGCGCCGGCAATCGGTTAGCCTATCGCACGACTACACACCAGACCTCGCCGGCATCCAGGCGCCCGTCCTGCTGATCCACGGGCGCTACGACCGGATGGTGGCCTTCGAGGTCAGCATCGCGATCCTGAACCACATTGCCGACTCGCGCCTCGTGCTTCTCAACAACTGCGGGCACTGGCCGCCGTTCGAGAAGCCGGCCGAGTGGGCCGCGCAGGTCCTCGCGTTCCTGCGGGGCTACTGATAGGGACGGCCAGGGTCAAAACCCTATCCGCTCGTGTGCTCAGCGGAGAGTTGCAGCCGCGCAAAGCACCAGAAGCTCCCCTGCGGTATCGCTTCATTACCCGGCGAATGCGCTGATCAGCTCCCGCGCATCCGGCAGCGTTTCCAATCGCCCGATTGCCGCCATTAGCCTGTCTAAACTCGCATCCGACAGCGACTGCACCGCATTGCGCGCGCAGTCGCGGAATTTAGTCTCGAGCTGGGCATTGGTAAGCGGCTTCTCTGGCGACCCGACCGGATCGCTGGCCTCGACCGTAACCGAGCGCCCGTCGGTCCGTTGTACCGTGATACTGAGCGAGCCTCTCGGTCGGTGATCGCGCACAACGCCGGCGATCCGATCCGACAGCGACAGGACCGAGGCATCTCCCAGACCATCGACCTCCGCTATCCCTACCTTGCCATGCACCAAGGCGGTGGCGACCAGGAAGGGTTGGGCGAACTGCGCCTCCACTACCTGAGTAGGGCGGCGCTTGGGCAGCCCGCGGCCGAATTGGTCGCTGTGTCCGGCGGGGTCCGCCTCGATCGTCACCGATTCGATGTCATCGGACCGTTCGATTTTGAGCCGCGCTCGTGCCGACAGCGCGGCATCGATCGCCGCATGCAGCGGCCGACCGCAGGGGTAGGGCTTGTAGCTCAGCGCCTCGCCGCGGAAAGCCTTGCCCAGGTCGCGCAGCAGCACCGATGCGTCGTATCCGTTGGGTTGGTACAACTCCAGGAAGCCAAAACGGCCATTAAAGATGTTCCGCGCGCCGGTGAACCCGGTCTGCGCCAAAACGGCCGAGAAAACGCCGGCGCTTGCCGCCTGGCCCGCCTGCATCCGCTTGGTCAGCGCCCCGTCGAGGATGCATTGGCGATTGCCGGCGGCGTGACTGTAGGCGATGCCGAAGGCGGCCAGCATCTGTTCCGGCGTCAGGCCGATCAGTTTGCCTGCGGCCGCGGTGGCGCCGAAGATCCCGATGGCCGCGGTGCGATGCCAGCCCCGGTCGAGCGTGCTCGCGAGCGCGATGCGGCACGACACGTCCAGACCCAGCGCCACCGCCAACAGAGCATCACGCCCACTTACAGGCCCTCTGGCACCCCCGAGGCTATCGCATACCGCGAGGACCGACCCCAGCACGGAAACACCGGGATGGATGGAACCCCCGGTGTCCAACGTGTCGTCGAAATCCAGCGCATGACCCATGCTGGCATTCAGCAGCGCCGCCTGTGGCGCCGGCAGACGGGTACCCCGTAACAGCACACGGCTTTCCTCGCGCCCGCCCCACCGGGCGATCACCGCGAAGAGCTCATCGATCCCCGGAGAGCCGCTGCCGCCGAGCATGCAGCCAAAAGTATCGAGGATATCGAGACGGGCGGATTCGACGGCGCTCGCGGGTAAGTCTGCATAGCCGGTGCGGCAAACGTGGCGGGCGAGGGGCCAAGCGGCGTCATCGGTCATGGTCTTCTCCCAGGGGTTCGATGTCCCGATATTACGGTTTGTCGCGGACCGAGCCAGGCCAGGCGATCTCGATTCGGCGATAAGCCGGCTGTTATAGGTAACTTGACCCGGATGGCATCGCGTGGTGAAACGGCCCGGCCGCCGCCGGCTAAGTGCCGACCGAAGGGACAGCGCGCTGAGCCCGGTCCGCTGGTCGATGGAAGGACGAACGATATGTTCAGACTTTACTACGCCCCCGGTACGTGTGCGCTTGCGACGCACATCGCGCTTGAAGAGGCCGGCGCGCCGTACGAGGCGGTTCTGGTCGATTTTCGCTCTCAGAGCCAGCGGAGCCCCGAATACCTCGCGGTGAACCCCAAAGGGCATGTTCCCGCACTGGTAACCGAAAGCGGCACGCTTACCGAAACGCCGGCACTCCTGTGCTTTGTGGGGCAGCGTTTTCCGAAGGCCGAACTCGCCCCCTTCGCTGACCCCTTCGCCCTTGCGCGGGTTCAGGAGTTCAACAGTTACCTTTGTTCGACCGTGCATGTGGCGCATGCCCACCGCATGCGGGGCACCCGGTGGGCGGATGACGCTGCAGCGATCGAGGCGATGAAGCGCAAAGTGCTGTCGAACGTGACGGAATGCTTTGAGCTGATCGAGCACAAGCTCATGAAGGGTCCGTGGGTAATGGGTGACAAATACACGATCTGCGATCCGTACCTGTTTACCATCGCTTCCTGGATAGAAGGTGACGGCGTCGACACCACCAAAGTACCCTGCGTCATGGAACATCGCGCGCGCATGCTGGCGCGTCCCGCTGTTCAAAAGGCTCTGGCTGCCGAAGGCACGCAAATTCCCTGACGGTGGCCCCTCTGCATCTGACGCATATTCTGGTCGTCGGCGCCGGTGCTGCGGGGTTGATGGCGGCCCGCGATCTCGCGCGCGTGGGCAAACGAGTCACGATCCTCGAGGCGCGAGACCGATGCGGCGGACGCATCTACCCGCTGCCCGCCCAGGAATTTGGATACCCAGCGGAAGGCGGCGCCGAATTTGTCCACGGAGCGGCGCCGGTGACGCGAGCTCTGATGCGCGAAGCGCAAATTTCGCTCTTGCCGCGCGGCGGCACGAGGTGGAGTGCCCGCACGGGCAAGTTATTGGCCAACGAGCCTTCGCCGCCTCATATGGGTCGCTTCTACCGAGCTCTGAGCGAGGTGAAAGCCGATCTTCCCATCGCCGAATTTCTGGAGACGCATTTTGCCGGTCGGCGATACGACGAGCTGCGGCGGTCAATCACGCGGACCGTCGAAGGTTACGACGCAGCCGACCCGCGCCGCGCCAGCACTCTGGCACTTCGCGACGAATGGATGGCCCGAGACGAGGGTCAGCACGGGCGGATCGCGAAAGGCTACGGCGCGCTCATCGAGCATCTTTCATCCGAATGCCGCAGGCACGGAGCGGCACTCCATCTCGGCGCGGCGGTAACGGCGATTGACGAGGCCCGCGGGCGGGTTGCCGTGCGCTGTTCCCACGGCGCCACGTTCGAGGCCGACGCCGCGATCCTTACTGTGCCGCTCCCGCTCCTGTCCGAAATCGCGCTTCCGTCGACGGCGCGCGAACGGGTAACAGCCGCTGTCGATATCGGGTTCGGCAACGTCATCAAAATTCTATTTCGTTTCGCCACGAAGTGGTGGGCCGATCTGGGCAGGCGAGGTCCAGGCGGGCGAGACCTCGGTGACCTGTCGTTCCTGCTTTCCGATGCAACCGTTCCGACCTGGTGGACCCAGTATCCAGACGGATCTCCGGTGCTGACGGGTTGGTTGGCGGGACCCAAGGCCGACAGAGTGTCGTCGCTAGCCGAGGCCGAACTCATCGACATGGGGCTCGCCTCGCTCCGCGAGATTTTCGATCTACCTCCGGACCGCATCAGGAGGAATCTCGTCGCGGCGCGAGCGATCAACTGGGGCAACGATCCGTTCGCGCGCGGCGCGTATTCTTACCCCACGCCACGAACACGCGAAGCGCAGTCGGTGCTGACAATACCGAACGGTGAGTCCATATTCTTTTCTGGCGAGGCGCTCTATGCCGGTCCGGAGTTGGGCACGGTCGAGGCGGCGCTGGCGAGCGGCCAGAAAACAGCGCAGACGATCATGATAGGGTCTCCGGCGACACCACCCCGCGTCTGGTAAAGTTCCGAACTCACCTCGGTCGGCTAGCTTCACCGTCCACCTGGGCATGAGTCGTCATCTTCAAATACGGCAGCAATGCGCGACAGCGGGGGTTCGACTCAAAACGGACCTACGCCGTCCGGGGGGCCGATATGGCTCGAGTCACGGGACGGCCGCGCGATTGGATCGCCATCAACGCGAAGAGGCTGAGCAGCGCGGTGAAGATCAGATAATAGCTCGGCGACAGGTTGTCTCCGGTGGCGGCGATCAGCCACGTTGCCGCTAGCGGAGCGAGGCCGCCAAAGACCGACACCGCGGTACTGAAGCCCAGGGAAACGCCTATCGCCCGGACTGCGACCGGGAACTGCTCCGACAATACCGACGGTAGGACGCCGCTGTAGCCGGCCTTGACGAATTGGAGCCACCCGACGGCGATGATGCAAGCTGCCAGCGACGGCCAGGCGGCCATCAGATAGAAGGCCGGGTAGGAGGTCAGCACAAACAGCCAGCAGGTGATCACCATGAGCAGCGTGCGGCGCGGAAGCTTGTCCGACCAATAGCCTGCAAGCGGGCAGCCGATCGCCAGGATTGCGCCGCCGATCAGGGTCGCTGTGAACCCGGTCGACGCCGGCAGGTGCAGCGTCTTGACGCCATAGGTCGGAATGTAGGCCAAGATATAAAAGGAGCTGTTCGAGATGATCGAGATACCGAGCGCGAGCAACACCGGCAGCGGATGCCGGCGCAGCACGTCCCTGATCGGAATCGTGGCGGGCTTCTCGGCTTCGAGGAATTCCGGCGTCTCTACGACTTTCGCGCGAACGTAAAGTCCGGCCGGCCCGATCAGCATGCCGAAGACATACGGGATCCGCCATCCCCAATCGACCAGTTGCTCATGGGTCAGCAAAGACGACAGGGTGAGGCCAAACAGCGAGGCGAGCACCGTGATGAGGCCGCCAGTGGCAAATTGCCAGCTGGCGCTGAACCCGCGACGGCCGCCGCCGTGCTCGGCTAGAAAACTGACCGCGCTGCCGAATTCGCCGCCGACCGAAAATCCCTGCAACAGGCGAGCGATCGTGATGATGATCGGCGCCGCAAGGCCTATAGTCGCGAAGCCCGGCGTCACCGCCATCAAGGTCGTGCCGATCATCATCAACGCCATCGACAGCAGGAGGCCGGCTTTGCGCCCCGCGCGGTCGGTGTATCCACCGACGACGATCGCGCCCAACGGCCGCACGAAATAGGCAAGTCCGAAGGCGCCAAACGTGATCAATAGCGACACAGTCGGATTGCCGGCCGGGAAGAACACTTCTGCGATCGTCACGGCGAAAAAGCCGTAGACGACGAAGTCGAACCATTCGAAGATGTTACCGATTGTCGCGGCGACGATCAGCCGGCGCATCGAGGGCTGCTTTGGCAGCACCCCGGCATGCAATGTATCGGCGGTCATGCTGGGCCTCGCAGACGTGGTTCAACCGCAACCTGTCCATCGGTTTATCGCCGGCCCACGCCGAGGCTCGAGCCGACGACCCCGATTTCAGGTGGTCGCGGGCAGCTTCACCCATTCCAAGGTCTCAGCAAAGATAAATCGCAACCCCCCGGTAGCGTGCCCGCGCGGCTGCCGATCGCCACGGACGGCCCAGCGGCTGCTTCCGGGCAACCGGCCGAGGTCGTCAGCGCAACGAGCGGCCGCTGTCGCGTCGAAGCAAAGCCAAGCTGATAACGACGGGGAAGGAGGCGCATCCCGGCCGCCCTATTGCGACGCTGTCCACGGATCGATTCCCATAAGGCCGCGGCCGGCAAACCCGATGCTGGCGCCGGCCGCCAGCGCGGTCGCCGCGATCAGCGCGTCAAATTTCTCGACGGGATTGCCGGCCTGCCGACGTGCGAGCACGACTTCCGGATGGCGCGCGCCGCTCCGCTTCGAACGCAGAATAGGTTCGGCAAAATCCTCGGCGAACAACGCCGTTGCCGCTGCCATCAGCACCGCGCGCCGTAGGCCTTCAGCCCCTGGGCTCGACCCGTGGGGGCCTTCGGGCAAGGAGCCAATGGC
>Ga0318528_10000656_pt1 | contig 11683 bp, 10 predicted proteins | sample GRESIP052b4f26_FD_202500 | JGI IMG/M metagenome (GOLD analysis project Ga0318528, IMG submission 202500) | Tropical soil microbial communities from Luquillo Experimental Forest, Puerto Rico - GRE.SIPMG.052b4f26 | ecosystem: Environmental > Terrestrial > Soil > Tropical forest > Bulk soil...
CGATTGCACTGTGGGGATGGAAGATTCGGCGACCACTAGCACCACGCCGCCGTCGCCGCCGGGACGCACCAATGCGGCGGCGCTCATCCACCGCCAGAGGGCGTCCTCGGCGGCGCGCAGATCTTGCCGGCCCAGCAGCGCCCAGGTATCGAGCAGCAGCGCCGCCCCGTACCCGCCCTCTGCGCGGGGTTCGGCACCCGGAGTGGCGACCACCAAAGCCGGGCGGGCGGCGACCGCCGCCACGATCGCATCACCCGCCGAGGTCATGACCGGTGTACCGGCGAATGCCCGGCCGAGCTCTTCGGCCGTGCGCCGGGCCCCGATGACCACCGCGCGTACGGCATCGGATCCGCAACGCGCGCACCGCAACGTCGGTTCGGCACGGCCGCACCAGCGGCACACAGTGCCGGGGCCGCGATCCTGTAACGACAGGGGCCCGGTGCACCGCCGGCAACGGGCGATCGTGCGGCAGCGCCCGCACGCCAGCGACGGGATGTACCCGCGCCGCGGGACCTGCACCAGCACCGGCGCTCCGGCCTCAAGCGACGAGCGGGCGGCGCGCAGCGCGATGTAGGGGATGCGCGCGGTGCGTGCCGCCGGGTCGCGTTCGTCGGCATACCCGCTGTCGTCGAGGGCGGCCACCCGCGGGCTGCGGGCACGCACCACCGACCGGGTTGCGACGATGTCGTGCGCCCATCCGCTGCGCACCAATGCGTGGGCTTCGGCGGTCCGCGCATAGCCGCCGATCAGCGCCGCGCATCGCGCCTGATGCGCGCGCAGCATCGCCACCTCCCGGGCGTGCGGGTAGGGCGCCCGGGGTTCGGCCAGGGTGTCGTCGGCGTCGGCCCACACCATGACCAGCCCCAAGTCGCTCACCGGCGCAAACACCGCACTGCGGGTGCCGATCACCAATCGCGCGGTGCCGCGCAGCGCCGCAAGCCAACGACGGTAGCGCGCAGCCGGCCCGAGGCCCGCCGAAAGGGCCACCACGCCGTCCTCATCGATCCGGGTCGTCGCGGCCCGCCACAGCGTGTCCAGATCTCGCTGATCGGGCACGATCGCCAGTACCGCTCGCCCCGCCCGGATGGTTTGCGCCGCGGCCTCGGCGAATCGGTCCGCCCACGGGTCGCCGGGCAGCACCTGCCAGACGGCCCGGGCGGCGCGGGACTCGGCCAGGGCGGCAACGAACTGGCCGCCGCGGCCGTAAACTTCCCAGCCCGACGGGTCGACGGGGGCCGGAATCGATGTCTCGGGCAGTTTGTGGGTCGCCGTCGCTTCGCGCTCCACCCTGGCGTGCCGGGGCGGGATCGCCAGCCGCAGCACGTCGGGCCGGGTCCCGGCGTAGCGGGCCGCCACGGCGTCGACCAATCGGCGGATTTCCGCGGTGAGTACCGGTTCGGCCGACACGACTCGATCCAGCCAGCCCAGCTTGCCGGCGTGATCGGTGTCGTTGCGGCGCTCCAGCAAGAACCCGTCGACCAGCCGGCCGTGGAACCGCACCCGCACCCGCACCCCGGGCTGGGCGTCGTCGGACTGCTCGGCCGACACCAGGTAGTCGAACTCGCGGTCCAGGTGCGGGACCGACAGCATCGGCAGCACTCGGGCGATCGGTTCCACCTCGACGGGAGTGCGCGCGCCGCCGGCCCGCGTCACCGCGCCCTCGAACCCCGAGTTGTCTTGTCAGCCAACATCCTTACCGCCCGAGACACCGTAACGCCGAGGACCGACAACTATTCTTCGTCAGCCTCAGCGTCGTAGTCGGCGTCGTAGTCGGCTTCGTAATGGCCATCCTCTCGACCGAAGAAGAATCCGGCCGTGATCAGGATCTGGGCCGCGGCGTACAACCACCAGATCGGCACCGCCAGCGCGTCGTTGTACAGGATGAACTTGCCGATGGCGATCATCGCATCGGACACCGCGAAACACACCGCCCCCACCGCGGTCCAGATCGTTGGCAGCTCCGCCAATAACGCCATGCACACCATTGCGGTCAGCACGATCATGTAGACCGTCACCGGAATCGTCAGCTTGTCACGGCCGAGGTGCGGCCAGAACCACGCCAACAGCGAAACGAAAGCCAGGCACACCAAGACGACGCCGGCGAGGCGCCCCCGAGTCGCCCGGGCCAGCGGAACCAATGCCGCCAGAAAACACAAGTGCGCCAACAGGAACGCCGCCAGCCCGAAGGCGAAGGAGAGCGTCCACCACGGGATCGCCAACAGCAGGTCGCCGACGGCCGACAACAGCAGCGCCGGCATCAGCCACCGCCGCTCGCGGACGATGGGGTGCGCGACCGCGGCGACGGTCAGCAGCAACGCCATCGATGCCTTGAACGGCGGCTGCAGGACCCAGTGCCCGGTCAGTGCGCTTCCCGGCGGCGAGCGCAAGGCGAGCACCGTCAAGTACACGCCGTAGGCGAGTCCCGCCCAGCCGGCCAACACCCAGGCACCGGACACCAGGCGGGGTGCGTACGGTACTTCCATGCCCAGCCTGGATAGAAAAGACGACGGGAAGCCAGTCATTGACCCCATTCTGCTGAAGGTACTGGATGCGGTTCCTTTCCGGCTATTAACCGACGATGGTGTCGATGCGGCGCGGCAGCGGTTCCGCGACCTGCCGCGCCGTCCGCTGCATCCCGAACTGCGGGTCGAGGACCGGGCCGTCCCCGGTCCCGCGGGTCCCATCGGCATCCGGATCTATTGGCCGCCAACTCCTCCCGGGGACAGTGCTGGGACCCCCGTCGTACTGTTTTTTCACGGCGGCGGCTTCGTCATCGGCGACCTCGATACCCACGACGGGTCGGCTCGCCAGCACGCGGTGGGCGCGGACGCGATCGTGGTATCCGTCGACTACCGGTTGGCGCCCGAGCACCCCTATCCCGCTGCCATCGAAGACGCTTGGGCCGCAACGCTCTGGGTCGCCGGACACGCGCACGAAATCGGTGCCGACACCAGCCGGATGGCCGTCGCGGGGGATTCGGCCGGCGGAACCATCGCCGCGGTGACGGCGCAGCGCGCCCGCGATAAGGGAGGCCCACCGATAGCGTTCCAGCTGTTGTGGTACCCCTCCACCCTGTGGGACACGTCGCTGCCCTCGTTCACCGAAAACGCCACCGCCGCGATCCTCGACGTCAAGGCGATCGCCGCGCTCTCCCGGTGGTACGCGGGGGAAGTCGACCTGTCCGACCCGCCGCCGGGCATGGCGCCTGGGCGGGCGAAAGACCTGGGCAACCTGCCACCGGCCTACATCGGCGTCGCCGGTCATGACCCGCTGCGCGACGACGGGATTCAATACGGCGAGCTGCTGGCCGCCGCCGGCGTCCCCGTCGAGGTGCACAACGCCGAGACGATGGTGCACGGCTACATCGGTTATGCGGGTGTGGTCCCGGCCGCCACCGCCGGGCTGGATCGCGGGCTCGCGAAGTTGCGGAATGCACTGCATTAACGGATCGGAACGGTACGGTGAACGCATGATTGAGCCGACCATCGCCCGACCGGGCATCGATCCGACCTTCAAAATGTTGCTCGACTCATTTCCGATGACCTTCAACGCCGCCGACGGCGTCGAGGTCGCGCGCTCGCGGCTGCGCCAACTCAAGGTGCCGCCGGAACTGCTGCCGGAGGTGCGGATCGAAGAGCGAACGATCGGTTACGGCGACTTCACCGACATTCCCGTTCGGATCTACTGGCCGCCCGGTGACGATGGGGCCGACCAGGCCCCGCCCGTCGTGGTCTTCTACCACGGCGGTGGGTTCTCGCTCGGGGACCTGGAGACCCACGACCCCGTCGCCCGCTCACACTCCCTCGGCGCCGAGGCCATCGTGGTGTCGGTGGACTACCGGCTCGCGCCCGAGCATCCGTTCCCGGCCGGGGTGCACGACTGCTGGGCCGCGTTGCAATGGGTTGCCGAGAACGCCGCCGCGCTGGGCGGTGACCCGAACCGCATCGCCGTGGCCGGCGACTCCGCGGGCGGCAACCTCGCCGCCGTGATGACGCACCTGGCCCGCGACAACGGTGGACCGGCGCTCACCTTCCAGCTGCTGTGGTACCCGGTCGTCACCGCCGACCTGTCGCTGCCGTCGTTCACCGAGAACGCCTTCGCGCCCATCCTGGATCGCGAAGTCATCGACGCCTTCCTCTCGTGGTATCTGCCCGATCTCGACATCACGGATCCCACGGCCTTGCCCATCACCCTCGCCCCGGCCAACGCGGCGGATCTGTCCGGTTTGCCGCCCGCCTACATCGGAACCGCCGAACACGATCCGCTGCGCGACGACGGGGCCCGCTACGCCGAGCTGCTCAGCCTCGCGGGCGTGCCCGCCGAGCTGAGCAACGAGCCGACACTGGTGCACGGTTATGCCAACTTCGCGCTGGTGATACCGGCGGCCGCCGAGGCCACCAGCCGCGGGATCGCGGCGCTGAGGAAGGCGCTGCACCCCTAAACGCCGCGACGGGAATACGCGCTGGGCGCCACGCCACGCCAACGTTTGAACGCGTGCGAGAAGGTCGAGACCTCTGTGTAACCCAGCCGCGTGGACACCTCCTCCACGGTCAGCCCGACATTGCGCAACAAGTCGACGGCCACGGTGGATCGCGCTTCGTTCAGCAAGGCACGAAAGGACGTGCCCTCCTCCGCGAGCCGGCGGCGCAGCGTTCGCGGATGGATGTAGAGTTCGTCGGCGACGTCGGGAAGCGTTGGGAAGAGACCGGAATCGCGGAACAGCTTGCTGCGCACCAGCGCGGTAATGCCCCGGCGGCGCTCGCTGCTCTGCATCAGCACGTCGCACTGCGCCATGCACATTTCCAGTGTGTGACGATCGGCCTGCGGCAGCGGCTCGTCGAACATGGCACGCGGGAAGTGCAACCTGTTGTGCGCCCGGCCGAATGCGATCTCGTGAACCGGCATGAGCTCGAGCAGGGGACGCAGCAGCTCCTCGTCGATCGCCACCTCCGCCTTCATCTGAGCGGCGTACTTCTCGGCCACGGAACGTGTGAAACTCATTGTCGTCGTGATGATTCCGGCGATATCGCGCTCGATGAAGAACCTTTGTACGTCGGCCGGCAAGTGGCCGGCATCCAGTTCGACGAGGCAGTCGTCGGCGGTTTCGAACAGTGTCATGTCGATGTGCATCATGGTCAGCGCGAAGTACCGCACCGAGATGCTGAAAAGTTCGCGAAGGGTCGCACACGACATCGCCGCGAACCCGAACAACCCGAAGTGGGTAAGCGTGAATCTCCTGCCCACGTCGATCCCAACTCCCGTGTCAGCGGGCAGCCGACTCAGCAATCTGCGCACCGCCTCGATCTCGTCGAGCGCGCTGACCATGGCGTCGGGGTTGTTGAGATCGGCCGGCTCGATCGCGGTGCCCGCCAACTGCTCGCCGGTTGGCACCCCGCGTTCGTTGGCCACCTCGCACAGCACCCGGGTCGCGTACACCGGGTGGCTGATCGCCGACAGATCGCGCATACCTGTCCCAAACTCCCAACTGTGTGTCCGATAAACTCATTATCCGCGTCCCTTGTCGTCCATACAGTGGAGTCATGGCCCTCACCGCCGAGCGCGCCGCCGCTTCCCGCCTTCCCGGCACACCGGCCGGACGGCTGAGCTCGTGGACGATGACACGCGAGGCCCTCACCATCGGATTCGATGCGGGAGACGGGTTCCTGGGCCGGGCACGCGGCCGCGACATCGTTCGATTCCGTTGTGCCGGGAGGCGTTTCGTCTCGATCAGCCACCCCGATTACGTCGATCACGTGCTGCACGAGGCCCGCCTGCGCTACGTCAAGTCCGACGAGTACGAGCCCATTCGGGCCACCGCGGGCATCAACCTGCTCACCGACGAGGGCGATTCCTGGGCCGCCCACCGCGGCCTGCTGAACCCGACGTTTGCCCGGCGCCACCTCAACGGGATCGTCGACCTGATGATCGACCCGATCACGGACGTCACCGACGCGCTGCAAGCGGATACGCGATTCGACATGCACCAGACGATGGTTGAGGCAACCCTACGAGTGGTCGCCAATTCCCTGTTCAGCCAGGACTTCGGGCCACTGATCCAGAGCATGAACGACCTGGCGACTCGCGGGCTGCGGCATGCCGAACGGCTGGAGCGGCTCGGGTTGTGGGGCCTCATGCCCCGTCCCGTCTACGACACGCTGAATTGGCTGGTCTACTCCGGCGTCCGCCTGCCGCCACCGTTGCGCGACATGCAGGACATCACGCTGACCCTCGACGGTGCGGTCAACGCGGTGATCGATCAGCGGCTGGCGCATCCGACCGACTCCGCCGACCTGCTCAACGTGTTGCTGCGCGCCGACGGCGGACGATGGCCACGGCAGCGGGTCCGCGACGAAGCCCTGACGTTCATGCTGGCCGGTCACGAAACCACCGCCAATGCCATGTCCTGGTTCTGGTATCTGATGGCGCTGCACACCGAGGCCCGTGACCGGATGCTCGCCGAGATCGACGACGTGCTGGGCACCCGGCGCCCCACCGCCGACGACCTGGGCAGGTTGGGGTGGACCACCGCGTGCCTGCAGGAGTCGCAGCGCTACTTCTCCGCGGTGTGGATCATCGCCCGGCGGGCCATCGCCGACGACGTCATCGGCACCCACCACATTCGGCGCGGCACCACCGTAGTTATCCCGATCCATCACATTCACCACGACCCGCGCTGGTGGTCCGACCCGGAAACCTTCGATCCCGGCCGGTTCTACCCGCCGAGCAAGGACCGTCCGCGTTCGGCCTACCTGCCGTTCGGCGGCGGTCGGCGCATCTGCATCGGGCAGAGTTTCGCCCTGATGGAGATGGCGCTGATCGCCGCGATCATGGGTCAGCGCTTCACCTTTGACCTCGCGCCCGACGACCCGGTCGAACTCGAGGCAACGCTGACCCTGCGGCCCAAGCGCGGGGTGCATGTCATAGGAAGCAGGCGCACATGAGCCCCAAAATTGAAGTGCCCGAGTACCACGCGCTGATCGTCGGCGCCGGATTCTCCGGCATCGGAACCGCGATCAAGCTGGACAAGGCGGGGCTCAGAAACTATCTGGTTGTCGAAGCCGGTGACGGGGTCGGCGGCACGTGGCACTGGAACACCTATCCCGGTATCGCCGTGGATATTCCGTCGTTTTCCTATCAGTTCTCCTTCGAGCAGAGCGCGCATTGGTCGCGAACGTACGCACCGGGCCGCGAGCTGAAGGCCTACGCCGAACACTGCGTCGACAAGTACGGCATCCGGTCGCGGATCCGGTTCGGCACCAAGGTGATTTCCGCCGAGTTCGACGACGAACACCACATGTGGCGGGTGCAGACCGATCCCGGCGGGGAAGTCACCGCCCGGTTCCTGATCAGCGCCAGCGGCGTGCTCACCGTGCCGAAGCTGCCGGACATCGACGGCGTGGACTCCTTCGCCGGCATCACCATGCACACCGCGCGGTGGGATCACAACGAGGACCTGACCGGCAAGCGCGTCGCCGTTATCGGCACCGGTGCCTCGGCCGTGCAAGTCATCCCGGAAATTGCGCCAATCGTTAAGCAGCTCACGGTCTTTCAGCGGACTCCGATCTGGTGCTTCCCCAAGTTCGACGTCCCGCTGCCAGCGCCGGCCCGCTGGGCGATGCGCATCCCCGGCGGCAAGGTCGCCCAGCGGATGCTCAGCCAGGCGTTCGTCGAGGTGACCTTCCCGATCGCGGCGCAGTACTTCACGGTGTTCCCGCTGGCCAAGAGGATGGAGTCGGCGGGACTTTCCTATCTGCGACAGCAGGTCAACGACCCGACTGTGCGCGAACAACTCACCCCGCGGTACGCGGTCGGCTGCAAGCGACCCGGCTTCCACAATGGCTACCTGGCCACCTTCAACCGCGACAACGTGCGGCTGGTAACCGAGCCGATCGACAAAGTCACCCCCCTGGCGGTGGCCACCAAGGACGGCGAGAACCACGAGGTCGATGTCCTGCTGCTGGCCACCGGTTTCAAGGTGATGGACACCGACAACGTGCCCACCTTTGCGGTCACCGGAAGCTGCGGAAAGTCGTTGAGCCGGTTCTGGGACGATCACCGGCTGCAGGCCTACGAGGGCGTCAGCGTTCCCGGTTTCCCAAACATGTTCACCGTATTCGGCCCGTACGGCTACGTCGGCTCATCGTATTTCGCGCTCATCGAGACGCAGACCCACCACATCGTCCGGTGCCTGAAGCGGGCCCGGCGCAACGGCGCGACGCGGGTCGAGGTCACTGAGGAGGCCAACGCCCGGTACTTCGCCGAAATGATGCGCAAGCGGCACCGTCAGGTCTTCTGGCAGGACAGTTGCCGGCTGGCCAACAGCTATTACTTCGACAAGAACGGCGACGTGCCGCTGCGTCCGACCACCACGCTGGAGGCCTACTGGCGCAGCCGGCGGTTCGATCTCGACAACTACCGATTCACCCATTAGCGACTCGGCCGTCGGCGCTAGGCTCGGACGCATGGCGAAGGAATTCACCCATCTCGACGAGGCGCTCCGCGACTTCATCGCGGCCCAGGCCATGTTCTTCGTTGCCACCGCCCCAACCGAAGGCGGCCGAATCAACCTGTCCCCCAAAGGGTATCGCGATACGTTCGCGGTGCTGGACGACCACACCGTCGCCTATCTCGATCTGTTCGGCAGCGGCGTCGAAACCATCGCCCACCTGCGCGACAACGGCCGCATCACGGTCATGTTCTGCTCATTCACCCGCAACTCGCGCATCCTCCGGCTCTTCGGCACCGGACGGTTCGTCCGCCCCGACGACGACGAATTCGCGAAGCTGTTAACGCATTTCGGCGACCTGCACGCGGGCACCCGTGCCGTCATCGTCATCGATGTCGAACGGATCGCCGACTCCTGCGGATTCGCGGTGCCCTACTACGAGCTGGTCGACGAACGGCCGGCGCTCGACGCGTATCACAACAAGCAGCCCGACGAGAAATACGCCCAGCAGATCGCCCACGGCAACCGGCACAGCATCGACGGCCTGCCAGCGTTGGACCCCGACCACCCGCTACCGCCCCGGGTCGAAGGCTAAATTTCGATGAAGGAACGAACCGCCTCTCTTAGCGCATCGTTGTGCGGCGTCGTTTGCGGCCGTAGCCTCGACGCATGAGTGGGCTGGGCGGCGATGCTCAGGGCATCGACGCAGGCCACGTCAGCCAGATCGGTGAGATGGACCTGCGGGTGCGAGCGCTCGAAAGCGTGCTCGTTGACAAGGGCTACGTCGATCCAGCGGCGCTGGACGACCTCATCGATACCTATGAGACACGCATCGGGCCCCGCAACGGTGCGCGTGTGGTCGCTCGGGCGTGGCTTGATGCGAGCTACCGCGACTGGCTGCTGAGCGAAGCAACCGCGGCGATCGCGTCCTTGGGCTACACCGGCCGGCAAAGCGAGCACATGATCGCCGTGGAAAACACGCCTCAGCGACACAATCTGGTGGTTTGCACGCTGTGCAGCTGCTACCCGTGGGCGGTGCTGGGTCTGCCTCCCGCCTGGTACAAGAGCGCGCCGTACCGGTCGCGTGCCGTGCGTGATCCGCGTGGCGTACTGGCCGAGTTCGGTGTGACGCTATCGCCGGACACAGACATTCGCGTCTGGGATTCGACGGCCGAGATCCGTTACCTGGTGGTGCCCATGCGACCGGCCGGAAGCGAAGGCCTCGACGAAGATGCGCTTGCCGCGTTGGTGACGCGCGATTCGATGATCGGCACCGGTCTCGCACACACGCCGGAGGCTACCGACCCGTGAGCGCCGACTACGTCACGCACGCCGATATCGGCGGCCAACTGGGACACGGTCCGGTCAAACCCGAGCCCCGGTACCAGCCATGGCACGCGGCGTGGGAGCCGCGGATCTTGGCGCTGACGCTGTCGATGGGCGCCGCTCGGGTCTGGAACCTCGATATGACGCGTGCCGCGCGCGAAACGTTGCCGGACTACGATCGCCGCACTTACTACGAAATCTGGTTCGGCGCATTGGTAAAGCAGCTTGAGGAGCGTGGGTTGGTCGAGGCTGACGAACTGGCCGCCGGCCAGTCCCTGCACCCGCCGCTTGAGTTGCCCCGCGTCCTGCATGCGCGTGATGTGCCGACGGTGCTGGCCCGCGGTGCGCCCACCGCGCGGCTCACTACACAAGGGCCGCGGTTCGCCGTCGGTCAGCATGTGCGCACGATTGCGGGGACCCCACCGCACCACACGCGGCTGCCACGGTATGCGCAGGGTAAGCCGGCGGTGATTGAACGTATGCACGGAATGCATGTCTTCGCGGACGCGAATGCCAGTGGTCAAGGCGAACAGCCGCAGTGGCTGTATACCGTGGTGTTCCGCGGCACCCAGCTGTGGCCGGACGCCGAGCCGGGCGTGATGGTGTCTGTCGACGCATGGGAACCGTACTTGGAAGCGGCATGAATCAGCCCACATGGGTTCCGAGGGCCGCAGCAGGCGAGGAGCCGGTATTCGCAGAGCCCTGGGAGGCAAGGGCTTTCGCGATAGTAGTTTCACTGCACGAGCGCGGGCTGTACACCTGGGCCGAGTGGGCCGACGCACTGGGCACCCGAATCAACGCGGCACAGGCGCCTGGTGACCCCGACATCGGTGACACCTATTACCACCACTGGCTTGGTGCACTCGAAGACCTGTTGGCGCGCAAAGGCATCGGTTCGCCGGATGAGACCGCGCGCTGGCGCCATGCGTGGCAGCACGCGGCCAACCGCACACCGCATGGCAAGCCGATCGAACTACAGGCCGACGACTTTGACCCGCGTCGCCCGCGCCTGCCCGGCGAGCAAAACTAGACGGCGCGCTTGAGCTCGTCGACCATGTTGAGCTGCTCCCACGGCAGATCGATGTCCGTGCGGCCGAAGTGCCCGTAGGCGGCGGTCTGCGCGTAGATCGGGCGCAGCAGGTCCAGGTCGCGGATGATCGCACCGGGCCGCAGGTCGAACACCTCGGGAATGACCTTTTCGATCTTGACCGGGTCGACCGCCTCGGTGCCGAAGGTCTCGATGAACAGGCCGACGGGGGCGGCCTTGCCGATGGCGTAGGCCACCTGCACCTCCACCCGCTCCGCCAGGCCGGCGGCAACGATGTTCTTTGCCACCCAGCGCATCGCGTACGCCGCTGACCGGTCCACCTTGGACGGATCCTTGCCGGAGAAGGCTCCGCCGCCGTGCCGGGCCCAGCCGCCGTACGTGTCGACGATGATCTTGCGGCCGGTCAACCCGGCGTCGCCCATGGGCCCGCCCAGGACGAACTTGCCAGTCGGGTTGATCAGCAACCGCGTCGACGAGGTGTCCAGCGTGCCGTGCGCCAGGTCGTCCAGCACGGTGTTGAGCACCTTTTCCCGGATGTCGGGCGTGAGTGTTTTGTCCAGGTCGATGTCGGCCGCGTGCTGGGTGGAGATCACCACGGTGTCCAGCCGGACGGGAACGTTGTCCTCGTAGGCGATGGTGACCTGGGTCTTGCCGTCGGGACGCAGGTAGGGCAGCACGCCGTTTTTGCGAACCTCGGTCAGCCGCCGCGACAGGCGATGGGCCAGCGCTATGGGTAGCGGCATCAGTTCCGGGGTGTCGTTGATCGCGTAGCCGAACATCAGGCCCTGGTCACCGGCGCCCTGGGCGTCCAGCGGGTCCGCCGCGCCCTCGACGCGCGCCTCGTGGGCGGTGTCGACGCCCTG